>Ga0209540_10002068_pt1 | contig 14448 bp, 13 predicted proteins | sample BarGraIncu01121A_FD_184501 | JGI IMG/M metagenome (GOLD analysis project Ga0209540, IMG submission 184501) | Arctic peat soil microbial communities from Barrow, Alaska - Barrow Graham LP Incubations 011-21A (SPAdes) (version 2) | ecosystem: Environmental > Terrestrial > Soil > Wetlands > Peat... | reverse complement strand
AAGCAGCCGCGCCTCAAAACGCGCCGTCAAATGCGCCGTCAAATGCGCCTCAGAACGCGCCTCAGAACGCGCCGAAATATGTCCCGAAATACCGGTTCTGCCGCTTTGATGCGGCAGTCATTGTTCTTGTTGTGCTGATTGCGGCAGGTGTCGCATTCCAGCTTTTCTTTGCTACACGAAGCACACTTACGGCAGACTCGCATCTTGAAGCCGTACTTACGGTGGCGGGCGAAGAGGTCTGGAGGACGAACCTATCGGATGTAACGACACAGCAGACTCACAAAGTGACGCTCGATGCCGGCAGCTTTACAGTAACGGCCGAATCAGGAAAAGTCCGGATATCAGCATCCGACTGTCCGGACCAGATATGTGTCCGCACCGGCAGCCTCAGCTCGGCAGGACAGACCGCAGTGTGCCTTCCGTTCAAAGTCGTTCTCAAAGTCATATCGGTAGATAGTAAAGGCAGCATCACACAGGACACGAGCGCGCTGTATGACGCGATTTCCAAATGAGAGAAGAGAATAGAGAATAGAGAATTGAAAAGAGAAATGAGAGAAAAGAATAGAGAGAAGGATTCCGATGAAATACACGATTTATGATCTGACGCGATGGAGCATCCTTACGGCGCTCGCACTGACGCTGGCCGTAACGGAATCAATGTTCTTTCCGAGCCTGCTTCTTCCGGTTCCGGGCATGCGCCTGGGGCTTTCGAATATCGTCACCCTTCTGGCGCTGTATCTTTTCGGGGTTGCTCCGACAATCCTGATCGTAGTTCTGAGGTGTCTCATCACGTTTGCCTTCGGAGGCAACCTGACCAGTTTTCTTTTCTCAATGGCCGGAGGCCTGCTGGCGCTTGCCGTTATGCTTTTGGCGCGCAATATGAAGATGTTCTCTCTCTTCGGGGTGAGTGTAGCCGGTTCTGCGGCACATACGGTCGGGCAGATATTGATCGCCTGTCTGCTGACAAGAACGTGGGCGACCATATCATACCTTCCGGTATTGATGCTGGTGTCCATTCTCACAGGTCTTGTGATTGCAGGGCTCTCAATACCGGTGTATAGAGCCGTTACGGCTATTCGCCCGGGTGCCGGAGCATGAAGGATCAGGCCAAATCGAATCTTGCCAAAGCAGCACTTGTTGTCGCTACGATCATATGGGGAGGATCTTTTGTAGTCCTCAAAAACGCAATTACTACGATGCCGCCTTATTTTGTTCTGGGTGCCAGAAGCCTGATTGCATCTGTTATCCTGTCAATCGTGTTCTGGAAGCGCTTCCGAAAAATGAACCGCACATACCTGTGGGAAGGCGGTATCATGGGCGTGCTTCTTTTTATCGCGTTTGCCTTTCAGACCAACGGACTGATGGGTACAACGCCCGGCAAAAACGCGTTTCTGACATCTGTGTACTGCGTTCTCGTGCCGTTCTTTTACTGGATGTTTACCCGTATCCGCCCGGACCGGTACAATATTTTTGCAGCACTTCTGTGCATCATCGGCATCGGGTTTGTCTCCCTTCGCGGAGAAGCTGCAGCTTCGGGCGGTGCGCTGATTGCACTCGGCGACATACTGACGCTGATAAGCGGTATTTTCTATGCCCTTCATATCGTCTCTGTCGCCAAATTCGCCTCGGGGAAAGATATTATTCTGCTGACAATTATTCAGTTCTATGTATATTGTATTCTTTCCTGGATCATGTTCTTCCTGTTCGAAAAGGCACCGTCATCGATTAACTTCACGGAAGGGATGAGCCTTCTATATCTTGGCGTGTTCGCTACGGCCATTGCACTTCTTCTGCAGAATGTCGGACAGAAATATACGCCGCCGTCACAGGCCGCTGTAATACTGTCCCTCGAAGGCGGCCTCGGAGTAGGGTTTTCTATCATTTTCTATCACGAACAGATGAATTCGCGCCTTTTTATCGGGTTCATTCTCATATTTGCATCGGTGCTGATTTCCGAAACAAAACTGGACGTACATCCTATAGCGTATTTTCAGAATGTATATGCTAAAATAATAGATAAGAAGACTTCGCAAAAATAAACCGGATACTGGAATTCACTAGTACTGGGGGCGCGTGTTATGAAGCAGCCGGACAATCCTTTCTGGCCCAAGAAAAGTCTCCTGTTTCCGGCCCCTCCCAAGGAGCCTTATGTTCCTATACGCCGTATCCGCAAATCCCTTACAAGGGAAGAGCAAAGGGACGTCGACAAGGCGGCCGACGAGAAATATAAAATCCCGCTTGTGCTGCTGATGGAGCATGCAGGACTTGCCGTGACGGAGATCTGTGAAGTTATAGCGGGTGCCCGGACAACTCCGATACATGTTTTTGCAGGCAAGGGTAATAACGGAGGAGACGCCTATGTAAGCGCGCGGCTTCTGCACAGCAGGGGATACCATGTGACTGTATGGGACTGTTTTCCGGGATTCAATCATGCCGGACTGGTAAAGACGATGCGGGATGCTGTAATGGCTCTCGGAATCCGTATAAGGCCGGCCGAAGAATTCGAACCGCAGAAGCTGTCAAGCGGGCTTTCGCGCATGATCGACGAAAAAGTATCCGGAATGCCATGCGTAATCATCGACGGTATCCTCGGGACAGGATTCGAATATACACGGCCGCTTCCGCCCCAACTGCGGACAATTACCACCCGTATTGAGCAGGGGCATATTCGCGGAGCGCGCGTGATCTCCATCGATATTCCCACAGGTGTCGATGCCAACACAGGCGAAGCCGATCTGCGCGCGGTTGCGGCAGACTGTACGGCGACATTCATTCTTCCGAAGGTCGGACTTCTGCAGGGCAGAGGACGCGAACTGGCCGGTCAGATAAGGATATTCCCGATCGGACTACCGATTGACTTTGCCGACCTGGCTCTTCAATCCGGTCTTCAAATATTGTAGAATAATGGAACTGTAAAAATAGAGATACAGAAATTGACGGGAGAAAACATATGCCGCAGGCAGCACTTAACAAAATCAATTACGGTCTATTTGTAACCGGTGTACAGGACACCAACTGGTACGGCGGCAATATAATTGATGCGTTCATGCAGGTAACACAGGATCCGCCGACCATCATGTTCAGTGCCATGAATAAGAACCGCACCACCGAGATCATCCTCGAAAAACGCGAATTCACAGTCTCGTTCCTGCCCGCTGATGTCCATCCCTTTGTTATTTCGAACTTCGGATTCCAAAGCAGCCGTAAAGCAGACAAGTGGGCCAACGTACCATATGACGTCGTCGACGGACTGCCGGTCCTTAAAGATGCGGCGGGCTACTGCCGCTGTAAGGTAATCGACGCAAGGGACCTGCACACACATACGCTCTTCTACTGCGAAGTGGTTGATTCATGGCTCGGCGAGAAAGAATCACTCGTATACAGGGATTACCAGAAATCAATGAAGCCGGCCGCAATGGCTTCGTTCATGGAGTTCCAAAAGACGCACATATCACCGGTCCTCTGATGTGATCCGGTGGTTTTCCGTGTAATTCAGGGACTTGTACCAGAGAGAGTATTTTTGCTCACTTAATCTTTGCGTGCTTTGAAGTATCCCATACAATTTTTATTGTCAGTCCAAAAATTATGATCAGCATGCTCGTGATGTACAAGTTCAGATTCAGCGATGGAACAAAATAGTAGATAATTGTTATAAATACCACAAGCAATCCCATGAGTACAAAATTACTTCCGACAATATCGGCGGTTTTCTTTTTGTCATGTTTTTTCGAATCATATCCTGCAACAATATCAGCTAATTGAAATTTCTTAATAATAAATCCGAGCAGAATATCAAAAGATCCCATAATCAGAAATACAACCCGTGCAATTTCTGCATCACTGTCCATAAATTTCCTCGCTTCTTTACTATCAACTGCATATGCGATCATTTATATTACTATATAATAATTTGTGTAGTCATAAGAGTAGGTCTGGTTTCAAAACTAAGGGTTTACGATAAGCTCCGCTCTTCCACATTAATAAATATTCCGTAATTTTCCTGTACATAATACCACCTGATTCTTTTACTGCTGGTACCAATGTAACATTTATACATGCAAAAAAACAATGGTATTATCAAGAATTTCTACACTATATTACATGAATAGTTATTGATATTCGACACAAAATTACACTTATCTTTCAAGTTTCAAGTTTGCTATATTCATTTGCTATGCTCTCTCTGCAGAGCAAGCTTTTTTGTATACTGATCCGACACTTCGGACTCCTTACCCCAATTCTCCGGAACTGGTAGCAGACATATAATTTTGATATAATACATGTTATAGAAAACCTTCCAATCATCGAGTCTGAAGGAGGATTTATCATGAGAATTGCTTTTTACGATGCCAAACCATATGACCGTGTCTGGTTCGACGAATATGTCGTCGAATACGGATATACGATTAAATATATTGAGAGCCGTCTGTCGCTGGAGACTGTTATTCTGGCCAAGAACTGCGAGGCTGTCTGCGTCTTTGTCAACGATACTGTGGATAAGGCTGTCATCGAAGAACTCAGTGCTTTAGGAGTGAAGGTTGTCCTGCTTCGCTGCGCCGGCTTCAACAATGTCGACTTCGAGGCGTCTTACAAGAAGATGCATGTAATGCGCGTACCGGCTTACTCTCCGTATGCTGTTGCCGAATATGCCTGTGCGCTTTTACTGTCGGTCAACAGAAAGACTCATCGTGCCTATGCACGGACAAGGGACTATAATTTCAACATCAACGGGCTGGTCGGCATGGATCTGCACGGGAAGACAGCCGGTGTCATCGGCACAGGCAAGATCGGTCGGATTATGATCGACATCCTGCGCGGCTTCGGGATGCATGTGATCGCGTACGACCTTTTCCCGGCTAAGGATGTGGATTATGATTATGTGACGCTCGATGAGATCTGGAAGCAGTCCGATATTATTTCGCTGCATTGTCCGCTGACGCCGGAGACGCAGCACATTGTCAATGCCGATGCCCTTGCCAAGATGAAGGATGAGGCAATCCTGATCAATACATCCCGAGGCGCGCTTGTCGATACGGCTGCGCTGATCGAGGCCGTTAAGAACCGCAGTATTGGCGGAGTCGGACTCGATGTATACGAAGAGGAAGACGATTACTTTTTCGAAGACCGGTCCAATGATATACTGGCCGACGAGGCGTTGGTGCGCCTGATGAGCTTTCCGAATGTCCTTGTGACTTCCCATCAGGCATTTTTCACAAAAGAGGCGATGCAGGCGATTGCACGGACGACGCTCGATAACCTCCAGCGCTTTGAGCGCGGTGACTTTCTCCTGAACGAGATCTGTTACCAGTGTGAAGATAAAGGAAGCTGTGAACGGGAGAAGAAGCACGTGAATTGTTTCTGAACGAACGGCATTCATGAACCGACAGGATTGATGAACAAACAGGATAGATGAACGAACAGGATAGATGAACGAACAGGATAGATGAACGAACAGGATTAATGGCGGTTGATTGGAGGGATGGTAATGTCCTTATCAATTACATATTCATTGTTCTTTTTCTCGGCATTTGCGGTCTATGTTTTTCTGGGTCTGTATATCCTTTTTCGAAACCCGAAAAGCAACATAAACCGTATATTTTTCCTGCTGTGCTTCGCTCTGTGTGTATGGTCATTTAGCTTTTCCATAGTAAATTCAGCGCCGGATTATGAGACAGCCTTGCTTTGGCGGCAAATATCTGCTCTTGGCTGGGGCGTCGTGCACAGTCTTATTCTTCATTTTTTGATTATTCTTACTGATAATAACGGGATTTTCAAGAAGAAATGGCTGTATATTCTGCTCTATCTGCCTGCGGCCGTCAATGCGTACGTGTTCGGGTTCGGCGGTATTATTTCCGACAGACTGCATATGTATACAATGGTCGCTTCTTCGGCCGGTTGGGTCAACGAAGCTTTGACTGCATGGGACTGGTATTTCAACGCTTATTTCATACTCTTCGGACTTGCCGGATTATCAATTCTCTATCTGTGGGGGATAAACACAAAAGATCCGCAGAAAAAGAATCAGTCGAGGCTTCTTTTAATTTCTTTCGCGGTGGTGCTTTCTTTGGGCGGATTGAACGACAATGTCCTTAACCAGTTCCTGACTGATAAAGTGCCTCAGATGGCAGTTGTCTTTACATTGATTCCCGTAACATCATTTTTCTACTGCATCAAGCGTTACGGCCTGATGGGGAAGGAGACTATTAACAAGCCGGAACCCGGCAAAATACTAAGCGGATCCACTCTTGCCGTATTTTATGACGTACTGTCACTGGTGTTTATTCTGGGAGGAATCCTGAATTTTGCAGCGCTCTATTTCTTCTTTGAAACCCCGCTGTCCTCTGTTCTTTTCTCGAGTATGATCCTATTTGTATATGGCATTGTAATTCGCATCCTCCAGCACCTGCCCGGTAAATCTCTTTTTCAGGAGACTGTGTTTATACTTCTTGTGACAGCGGCGATTCCGTTAATTATTTTGCGTTTTATCAATTCTGCAGGCATTACCGTATGGGCGATTCCATTCATATTCCTGATGCTCTCCGTTGTTTACAACAAAAGGAGACTGATGTTCGCCATTGCTTTCAGCTTCCTGGCTACGGAGCTTTTCCTGTGGGTCAATGCACCGACGATGATGGTGAATGTTGAATCATCAGATCATATTACTAGGATAGGAATATTTGCGCTGGCAATGTGGCTGGCATTTTATGTAAATCAAGTATACATTCAGCGGCTCAGGGAGAATGAATCGCAGATCAGTTTCCAGAAGATGGTTCTTCAGATTTCAGCTGACTTCGGTGAGGCAACGGAAGCAAATCTGGATGACAAAATCAATGCGATGTTAAAGCTATGCGGCGAATATTTTGAGGTAGACCACACATTTCTAATCAGTATGTCGCATAAAATCAAGACGCACGAATGGAAGAATGCGAATATTCGAGAGAATGAGATTCTTCTGACGGAGGCGGACGGCTTTAACTTCCTATGGTGGAGATCGCAGCTGATTAAAAATGAGATGATAGAAATTCCGGATGTGGAGATACTTCCTCCTGAAGCAGGCGAAGAGAAATTGTTTCTCAGAAGGAAAAATATCAGGTCTTTGATTGCCTTATCTGTGATGAACAAAGGCGTTCCTTCCGGGTTAGTATTTTTCGCCTCGGTAAAAGATACAAAAATCTGGAGAGAAGACCATAAGGAACTTCTGCGGATTCTGGCTAACATGCTTTCGGATGCCATATCAAAAGTTGAAGCTCAAAAAGAAATCAGTTACATGGCATATTTTGACAGTCTGACAGGACTGCCTAATCGTACGCTGTTTCTGAACCGGCTCGAACAGGCAATTCAAACTTCCAGACGAACCGGCAAAAAAATCGGTGTTGTTTTTGTCGATCTCGACTCGTTTAAAGCTGTGAACGATACCATTGGTCACCCCGGCGGCGATGAGATGCTGATTCAGATGGCTAACCGGCTTTCCGGATGTCTGCGGAAACAGGATACAGTGTCGCGCTACGGAGGGGATGAATTTCTGATTCTGCTTACCCAGATCGACAAGGAAGAAGATGTTAAGAGAATTGTTGATAAGATTATGCGCAATTTTGGCAGACCTGTAACGATCCTGGAACAGGAGTTCTTCGTCACAGCCAGTGCAGGCATATCCATTTTCCCGACGGACGGTGAAGACGCAGATACGCTTATCAGGAATGCCGATCTTGCGATGTATAACTCAAAAGAGAACGGCAGGAATCAGTCCACTTCGTTCTCCAGCGAGAAGAAAGAAGAACTTCTTCGAAAGACCAAACTGACCAACAATCTGTACAGGGCTATGGAAAGAGACGAACTCGAACTATATTATCAGCCGCAGGTGAACGTTGCCTCAAGGAAAATCATAGGATGCGAAGCCTTAATTCGCTGGCACCATCCTGAATTCGGCATGATTTCTCCCGGTGTCTTTATCCCGCTGGCCGAGCTGACCGGTCTTATCGATCCTATTGGAAAATGGGTGCTCCGGACAGCGTGCCTTCAGAATAAAAAGTGGCAGGTTATGGGCCTTCCGCCTCTTCGTATGGCGGTTAACCTGTCTGTTGAACAGTTCAGAAATAAAAAGCTGGTTGAATTCGTTGCTGAAACACTTCACCAAACAGACCTGGAACCACAATACCTTGAACTTGAACTTACCGAAGGCACAATAATCAAGGAAGCCGCCTATATTATTTCTGTTCTTGAAAAGCTCCAGCATCTGGGAGTGACGATTGCTATTGATGATTTCGGAACGAATTATTCGTCACTGAGCCGTCTCAAGAATATGCCCCTGGACAGGCTCAAAATTGACATGCAGCTGGTACACGGTATTTCCGACAATGTTAAGGATGCCGCAATTGCAAAAACGGTTATTCAGCTTGCCAGAAATCTGAACCTTCATGTAATCGCCGAAGGCGTAGAAACCGAGAAACAGTTCGAATTCTTCAGAGAACAGAAGTGCGAAGAGATACAGGGATATTACTTCTTCAAACCGATGCCGGCTGGTGAATTGGAGGCAATTCTGGCAGAGCAGGGGAAGTAGGTGTCTTTTTTTCGCTCTCCCGGGAAGTAGGTGTCTTTTTCTCACTCGGTCAGGTCCTCGGATTGCTTTGCGCCCGTCGGGCGCTGCGCAATCCTGCGGAATCTACTCAAAAAAGACACCTACTTCCCGGGAGAGCGTCCTGCGGACGCTAAGGAATATCATAGATCCTCGGAATCTACTCAAAAGACATAGGGACTAAATTTTTTCGACCTATTCAATCGCTCATGACAGTGATATTGTGATCGTAAGGGATTGTCAGAAAACTGTATTTTGCGCTCCGGCGATTTTTGATAAAGAGTAATAAAGACAATACAGTACCTCCCTGTATATAAAAACGGCCCGGCCTCGGCATTATGCTGAAGCTGGACCGTTTTTATCTGGCATCTGATGAGAAGAAGGAAGTATCAGTACGGAAGTTAAGAGAAGATACGTTCTGAGTAGCGTCCGTAGGACGCCTCTCAGGGAAGGAGGACCGGTGCTTCCCACGTTCTTCCCCCTTGGACGCCCGTCAGGCGCCAAGGAAACTATACCTCGAGCTTCGGCTCGACGAAATCTACTCGAAAAGAACATTCGCTTACAAGTCAAAATTTCCGAAGCGTCCGCAGGACGCCTCTCAGGTAAGGGGATGTGCTTTTTAAGTAGATTCCGCAGGATTGCACAGCGCCCATACGGGCGCAAAGCAATCCGAGGACTTGACCGAGCGAAAAAAGCACATGCCCTTCCCTGACTTGACCGAGCGAAAAAAGCACATCCCCTCGTAACTTTTCCATAACAATTATTCTGATATTTACAACAGTATAACCGGTGTGTGATGTCACCCCCGGAGCGAAGCATGTAATATTTCAGGTATGACAGATGGAAAAATACAGGAATCTGCACATGTAGTGCAGATAAGAGGAGAAACGTGTATGAAGACAAATTCTCATTTCAAGTTGGGGGCTCTGGGGCTGACTATGCTTATTCTTTCTTCGACAGTTCTTGCCGGATGTTCTTCCGTAAGCGCAGCAGGCAAGGTTGATCTGAACAGCCTGACGCTGGCGCAAATTGAGGAAAAGGCCAAGACAGAGGGCGAACTTAACACGGTCGGCATGCCCGATTCATGGGCAAACTGGGGGGAGACCTGGACAGAATACACAGCCGCATACGGCATAACCCACACGGATATTGATATGTCATCTGCTGAAGAACTTGCCATTTTCCAGACGGAAAAAGATAACGCTACAAAGGATTTGGGAGATGTGGGTCAATCCTTCGGACCTACTGCCGAATCAGAGGGTCTGACGCTTGCCTACAAGACTTCTTACTGGGACAGCATTCCTGACTGGGCTAAAGATGACAACGGCGACTGGATCATCGGATACAACGGTACCATTTCCATCATGACCAACACGACTCTTGTAGAGAAGGCGCCCACATCTTTTGCCGACATTCTAGCAGGCGATTATATTGTCTCCGTCGGGGATGTTACCAAGGCCAATCAGGCACAGTGCGCAGTGCTTGCTGCCGCGATTGCCAACGGCGGATCAGAGTCAAATATACAGCCCGGTCTCGACTTTTTCAAAACTCTCGCTGAGCAGGGAAGACTTGATCTGGGTGAACTCTCTCTGGCACGCATTCAAAAGGGCGAAGTAGAAGTGGCTCTTGTGTGGGATTACAACGCACTTGGCTACAGAGACCAGATCACCGCTGCTGATGCAGCTGCATCCTTTGATGTCTGCATTCCTTCCGACGGTTCCATACAGAGCGGATATTGCACCGTCATTAACGCATATACCAAACATCCCTATGCGGCAGCTCTCGCCAGAGAATATATCTTAAGCGATGAAGGCCAGATCAATCTTGCCAAGGGATACGCCAGACCGATCAGAAGCGACGTGGTTCTTCCGGCTGATGTTGCCGCCATTCTCCTTCCTGATGCGCAGTACGCAAATGCCGCCAATATCAAAGATGCTTCCGCCTGGAAAACAACTGCTGAAACGTTAGGAACGAAGTGGCAGGAAGAAGTCATCGCATTTGCAAAATAACGGATAGAAAAGAAGTCATCGCGCATGCCGGATAACGGATAAGAAGCACTTATGCAAAGTAATTTGCTTAAGAGACCAAGCGGAACAGGCGTTCTGCCATCATGAATAACTGCGAGATGTCCTGCCTGTAGGTTCTGCCGACAGCAGGACATCTTGGCATTAGGCAGAAGATATCAGGGATACATATGAGGAAGAACAGAGGAAGAACAAATGAGGGGAAACATATGAGTAAGACAATATTTGTACTTCTTGATGGTCTCGGTTTTGAGGCAGCCGCGCAGAATCAGGGGTACGCGGAACATCTGATCGAAGAGCAAAAAGGCGCGAAATATAAGGTGCACGGAGAATTACCGTCCCTGTCCCGGCCTATGTATGAGACGCTTCTCACCGGGCGTAAAGCCTGTGAACATGGAGTTACCAATAATCTGGCTGTCTGGCGTTCGACCGGGAAAAGTGTATTCGACCAATGCAGAACTGCGGGAAAGACCACGGGAGCGGCTGCATATCACTGGATCAGCGAGCTATACCGCAGGTCGCCTTTTGACTATGAGACGGATCGGATGATCTTTGATGAAGATGATGCGATCAATCACGGAATCTTTTACTTCGAAGATTCATACCCGGATTCACATGTCTTTGCAGATGCGGAATATATAAGAGCTAGCCGGAATCCGGATTTTCTTATGATTCATTCGATGAATATCGACGACACCGGTCATCACTTTGGTTCTGACAGTGCGGAGTATCATATGTCTGCAGCCAAGGCGAATTTGTTTCTCTCTTCTTTCATGCCGGTCTGGCTTGCAAACGGCTATTCTGTGGTAATTACAGCCGATCACGGCATGAATGAGCATCGGCTTCACGGTGGAAATTCTTCCGTTCAACGCGATGTCGCGATGTATCTTTTCGCTGAGGGCATCAAGTGCGGAGATTTCTCAGAAAAGGAAGCGATTTCGCAGCTGACCATCGCGCCCCTCCTCTGCAGGCTTCTTGATGTTGCGGCGGCACCAGGTATGAGAACACCTGATGATCTGGGGGTGGATTTTTTCGGATGAAGAAAAAAAGACTTCACCTTCTGGCCCTTGTTCCGTTTCTAATCCTTGTAGGCCTGTTTGAACTGCTTCCGCTTGTAATGGTTGTCTTTAGAAGCTTTATGCCGGAGCATGCGATCGGGCTGACGCTCGCACATTATGTACGTATTTTTACGACCCGGCTTTATCAGCAGGCCGTCCTGAACAGTATAATTGTTTCGGCTGTTTCTTCTGTGATCGGTATTGCTGCAGCATATTTCGGGGCGAAAGCAGTGCATGAGGGCGGCCCCCGGCTGCAGCATTTCTTCAAGACGATCCTGAGTCTGACCTCGAATTTTGCCGGCATTCCACTTGCGTTCTCCTATATCATTCTACTGGGAAAAGTCGGTGTGCTTGTACTGTGGGGCAAAAAATTCGGAATGGATTCACTTTCGAATTTCAATCTGTATTCGGTGTGGGGACTCATGATCATCTATATATATTTTCAAATACCACTGGCCACACTTCTTCTGATTCCTAGCTTTGATGCGATCCGCAAAGAATGGAAAGAGTGCGTCAGCCTTTTGGGCGGCACATCATTTACCTTCTGGACGAAAGTCGGGCTTCCCGCACTTCGACCAGCGCTTTTCGGTACGGTCAGCGTCCTGTTTGCCAATGCGCTCGCGGCGTACGCAACCGCGTATGCTCTTCTCCAGAATAATTTCTCGCTGATTCCCATACGCCTGTCGGAACAATTTGTCGGGGATATTACACAGCACAAGGAATTTGGATCCGCTCTTGCCGTCGTATTAATGGTTCTAATGGTCGTTTCGATACTTATTAATGATACTATACTCAAAAAAGGCCCGCTGCTGTCTGCATCCTCCAAAAAGAAGAGGGAGGATGAGTCATGAAAAAAAGCAAATCCGGACCGGTGACCGTACTTCTTCTATCGATATACCTGCTTCTGCCTCTTCTGATGACGCTTTTGTATTCGGTGTTTTCCAGATGGAGTGATATTTTGCCGGAGGGCTTTACTCTGCAGTACTATTCGGAACTCTTTGCCGACAAAAGCTTTGCCGTCTCGTTGTTGAGGACTGTTCTTATCTCCATGCTGCCTATCCTTCTCACAGCTCTGGCCATACTTCTGACCATGTATGTCGTAATCATTTACCTGCCGGGTCTTGAGAAATATATACGCATTCTTTGTACGATTCCGTATGCGATTCAGGGCGTTATTCTTGCCGTAAGTGTTCTTGCGCTGTATTCCAACGCACCGGGAATTCTTTCGAACCGCACGCTTCTTCTTACAGGGACATATTGTGTGGCCATTCTTCCGTACATGTATCAGGGCATCCAGAGCAGCCTGCTTTCGGTTAATGCGCCAAGGCTTATTGAGGCGGCGCAGATGCTCGGGGCCGGCCGTCTCTATGCGTTTTTCCGTGTAGTTGTACCTAACATCCTATCCGGCGTCGTAATCTCGGCCATGCTTTCGGCTTCCATTATTTTCGGGGATTTTGTTATAGCCAATACGCTGGGCGGCAACTATTTTGAGACAGCCCAGATATACCTGTACCAGACACTTTTTGCATCAGGGCAGAAGACAAGCGCAGTAATTATGGTGCTCTTCCTTGTAACACTTATCATCTCCCTGGTTGCTTTTTCACTGAAAAAGAAAGAAAGAAGGCAGGAATAATATGTCATATATAGATTTTCTCAACATCAACAAATCCTTCGGGTCCAATCATGTGCTCCGGCAGATTAATCTGTCGGTGGAAAAAGGGCAGCTGGCAACTCTGCTCGGTCCATCCGGCTGCGGCAAAAGTACTCTTCTGCGGTGTCTGGCGGGGCTCGAAGAAGTGAGTTCCGGTTCCATGTATATAGACGGAGCAGACATAACCGGGAAAAATCCGAAAGACAGGAATATAGGCATGGTATTCCAACAGTACAGCTTGTTTCCGAATATGACCGTCAGGGAAAATATCGCTTTCGGGTTAAAACTCCAGAAGATGCCGCGTGAGATCATCGAGGCAAAGGTCAGTCATGTCATTGATCTGGTTGATTTGAAGACCAAGGTAAAAGAATACCCGCATGCCCTGTCCGGCGGCCAGCAGCAGCGCGTCGCACTGGCCCGTTCCCTTGTAATGGAGCCGAAAGTACTGCTCCTGGATGAACCCCTGTCCGCGCTTGATGCCAAGCTTAGGAAATTGCTTCAGGCTGAGATTAAGAAGATTCATATCGACACCGGAATCACGATGATCTTTGTAACACATGATCAGGATGAAGCGATGATTCTATCAGACGTGATTCATCTTTTCAAGGACGGTCAGATCGAACAGTCCGGCGCGCCGACCCAGCTGTATACCCAGCCGAAAACGCGTTATGCTGCAGAATTCATCGGTCACTATAATGTCCTCGATAAAAGCGAGTTCGACAAGATGATCGGACTCGGCGGCCTGGCGGAAGACGTTGCTTCATCCGATGTCTCATCCGTTGCCATTCGTCCGGAGACAATCGAACTTATGCCGGAGGATTATACACTCCATCATCCCGAGCAAGCAGAAGATAAATTACGCCAGGCACAGACAGAAGATAAATATCTGCTGCCTGCGACAGTAGTCAACAGCACGCCGCATGGAAATGTTCTTCGATATACACTCGATGTACGAGGAATCCGCCTGCATGCGGATGTACTATTCAGGAGCTTTACACTATATCCTGCAGGGCACAGACTTTGCGTATCAATAGAGAAGAGAAACTGTATCTCACTGTAGGGGGGAAGTAGGTGTCTTTTTCTCGCTCGATCAGGGAAGCAGGTGTCTTTTTTTCGCTCGGTCAGGTCCTCGGATTGCTTCGC
>Ga0209540_10002067_pt1 | contig 14474 bp, 8 predicted proteins | sample BarGraIncu01121A_FD_184501 | JGI IMG/M metagenome (GOLD analysis project Ga0209540, IMG submission 184501) | Arctic peat soil microbial communities from Barrow, Alaska - Barrow Graham LP Incubations 011-21A (SPAdes) (version 2) | ecosystem: Environmental > Terrestrial > Soil > Wetlands > Peat... | reverse complement strand
CTCTGCAAAGTGTCGTTTTGATAATTGTGATAAGTAATAATATCGGCATTTTCGGCCAGATATTTGTTCATTGCAGGTACGGCATAATACCATAAGCCGGCTGTTATGGGTTGTGATGGATTCACTTCGTGTCCCCAATTATATATTTTTTTAAGCAATGGCCACGATTTTTCGCCTTTGCTATTATCGCCTACTTCATTGTACAAATCCCACATAATAACACGCTTGTCGCTGGCAAAGCTTATCATAATATCTTTCACGTATTTTTCAAGAATTGGCAACAATGCAGAATCGGAAAAAATTGCGTCGCCAGGATCGCCAACCCATGCAGTATTGTGGTAACCGGGTTTTGGATCGGGTTGTTTGCCTGTATGGTAGGCGCCTCCCCAACAATCGTCGAAAAATACGAAAATTGTACCGATACCGTGTTTGTTAGCAATGGCAAGGTATTGACCTATCCTGTTCTTGAACCCTGCTGTATCTATTTGCCAGGCTGCGTGGTGCAGAAACACGCGCATGGTGTTCATACCGAGCCATTCGGCCCAACCCAGTTCGCGGTTTATTGTTGCTGTATCGAAGGTTTCGGCCTGCCACATTTCTAATTGGTTTACAGCGGTGCTGGGAATAAAATTACACCCCCTGAGCCAGCCATGCTGCTTACCCCATTCGTTGGCTTTTTCTTTTGGCCAAACTTCACGAGTTTTGGTTACCTGCTTTTGAGAACAACTATTTGTTAAAACCATACCGGCAAATAACCCGATAAAAAGTATTTTTGTATCTAAATAACGCATAATATTAATTTTAAATGTTAAAAAAATCATTACAACTATTTTGCCTCAATCACTATTTTTTCATTTTGCAATCCTTCGGAAACTGCCGTTAATGTTATATTCCCCGATTTTCGCTTAGCTTGCACTACAGCAAGGCACAAGCCGTTGTATGCTTTTCGGTAGCTGGCTTTGAACGGTTCATGGCTTATTTGGTATCCATTATCCACGCCTGCTATTGTGCCATTGCCTTCAATATTGAATTTTACAAGGTTATCGGCATTGGGAACCAGCACGCCGTCTTTGTCAACAATGGCAACTGTAACAAACGACAGGTCTTTGCCATCGGCGTTGATGGTTTGACGGTCGGCGGTAAGTTTTATTTTTGCCGGTTTGCCGGCGGTTTTTATTTCCTGTGTTAAAATTTCTTTTCCTCCTTTGCGGGCAATGGCTTTTAAAGCGCCCGGGGTAAACGATACCCTCCACATCAAATGCAGTTCATCGCCTTTTTTGCTTTTTGTGCCAAGCGATTTCCCGTTAAGGAACAACTCTACTTCCTGACAATTGGAATATGCCCAAACATCAATGCTATCGCCCTGCTTCCAGTTCCAATGTGGAAAAACATGCAAAATTGGTTTGGTAGTCCATTCGCTTTGGTACATGTAATATATATCTTTCGGGAATCCGGCTAAATCAATAATTCCAAAGTAGGAGCTTCGTGCTGGCCAAGCGTATGGTTCTGGTTCGCCAATGTAGTCGAAGCCAGTCCAAATATACATTCCCGAAAGAAAATCGTATTTTTTTATCAGTTTCCAGGTTTCTTCGTGGGTAGAACCCCATGGTGTCGATATATTATCAAAAGCAGTACATGTATAATCAATATTTTTAATTTTATTATTTATAATTTCATTATCTTCATCTCCTTTACGGATATTGGTGGATGGCATTTCGTAATACCCCCTTGTTTGTAACCCCGATGTTGTTTCGGTGGCAATAAATTTCTGACCGGGGAAGTTTTTATGAAAATCTACAAAGGATTGGTGATGATAATTGAATCCTACTAAATCGAGCGCCTCTGATTTGTAAATGTAATTATTGGTATCGGGACTATTTAAAGCAGATGTAACGGGACGGGTTTTATCGAGGTTGGATATAATAGATTTTAGTTCTCTTGCAATAGGGATGCCCGATCCTGATTTATCTTCCTGCTCTTCAATTTCATTACCTATACTCCAAATAAAAACGCATGGGTGGTTGCGGTCTCTTATTATCATGTCTTCGAGGTCGCGTTTGTGCCATTTATCCCAATCAAGGTGGTAATCGAACTTATTTTTTTCAATTTTCCACATATCGAATGCTTCGTCCATTACAATAAATCCCATTTTATCGCACAGGTCGAGCAGTTCGGGCGCTGGCGGGTTGTGCGATGTGCGGATGCCATTGCAGCCCATTGCCTTAAGTATTTCGAGCTGCCGCTCTAAAGCACGGGTATTAATTGCCGAACCAAGGCATCCCAAATCGTGGTGGTTGCAAACTCCTTTTATTTTTACAGGTTTTCCGTTAAGTAAAAAACCCTTGTCTATGTCGAAATTAAAATAGCGGATACCAAAGTTGGTTTCGTAACTGTCTACAACTTTGCCATTTTGGGTAATCTGCGAAATGGCTTTGTATAAATATGGGTTTTCTATTGACCACAATGATGGGCTATTAATAAGTATTTCCTGCGAAACATCTAAAACCGAATCTTTGAGAACTTTACATAGGTTCTTTATTGATGCCACATTTTTGCCTTCGGCATTATAAATTGTGGTAATTAATTCGCAGGGGCAATCTTCAATGTTGGCATTGCGCACTTTTGTATTTATTGCCACTTTGGCCGATTGTTCGGTAACATCGGGAGTGGTAATGGCTGTTCCCCAGTGGTCAACAAATAGTTTGCTGGTAACCACGAGCCATACATTACGGTATATGCCCGAACCGGAATACCAGCGCGAGTTGGGCTGCCGCGAATTATCAACTTTAACGGCAATAACATTTTTTGAAGAACCGAAATTCAGGTATGGTGTAAGTTCGTACCGGAACGATGAATAACCATAAGGCCTGATGCCCAAATAATGACCATTAATCCAAACTTCGCTGTTAAGGTAAACGCCATCGAAATCTACAAATACCAGTTTACCCTTTTCGGTTTCGGGCATGGCAAACGATTTGCGATACCAGCCAATGCCGCCGGGCAATGCGCCTCCTCCGGTTCCTGCCGGGTAGTCTTTGCTGAATGTGCCTTCGATGCTCCAGTCGTGCGGAAGGTCGAGTTTGCGCCATGCCGAATCGTTATAATTAGCATCACTGGCTTTTGGAACATCGCCCAGGTTAAATTTCCAACTTTCGCAAAAATTGGTAACTAAACGTTCTCTGGCGGTATTATTACATGATTGAACACTTATTGTGCTTATCAACAAAGCAATAATTGCCGAATGTAATTGAAAATGTTGTTTCATGAGATGGTTTATAAATATAAATTATTAAAACTACTTAATTTTTCCTGTTAAAGAACGTATTAAATCTGCTTCTTCCTTGTTGTAAGGTGTGCCATCTTTACGTAAAATATCGTGAAACCATAGTTTTGGTTCCGAACCATCAGGAATGGGTTCGTCCCATCCGTAAATGGTGTTGGTTTTGCCCGCTACCAAGCCCCAGTTAATGGCGCCCACGTTTTTTTCTTTGAGCAATGGCATAATATTGTCGAAACGGCTTCCCAGCGTTCGAGCCATGTATTCGGTACAAATTAATGGACGCCCAAAAATGGACATTGAATCAATAAATTTTCTCTGCAAAGTGTCGTTTTGATAATTGTGATAAGTAATAATATCGGCATTTTCGGCCAGATATTTGTTCATTGCAGGTACGGCATAATACCATAAGCCGGCTGTTATGGGTTGTGATGGATTCACTTTTATCATCATCACCAGATCGGGGAATTATTTCATCGACATATACTTTTTCACCTTTTACGGTTTCCCAGTAGGGTAAATAACTGCTTCCCCTCCAAAAAATAAACTTCCCGTTTTCCTTTCCCAAATCAACAATGATATCGGCATAATCGCCGGTTCGTGAGTATTTTTCAAATTCATCGCTTGTAACGATATGGGTGTAATAGGCCCCAAAATTGTTGGAAGGGGTAAGCGCTTTGCCTCTGTTGCAACTCATTAAAAGTGCTGCAAAGGAAAAAACCATTATTCTAAATACCAGTTTTTTGATGTTATATTTTTTGTTCATCTGTTTCATTTGTTGTGGAAAACCAATATTAATATTCAAAAAAGACTCCCCACTTTTTTCACCGTTGGGGAGTCTTATTTCTTCCTGGAACTATCTATGCACTTTCATTCTTTTCAAATTTATGTCAGCTATTTCCATCCCTCGTTTTGCTCAACATTTTTGTTATTGATGATTTCATCATTAGGTATTGGGAAATATTTATGCTTTACAGGATTATAATTTAACTTTTGTGATTCAGTTCCGTGATCCTGAATGTATTCTCCAAGCAGATTCCATCTGATCTGATCGAAATAGAGTGTATTTATTTAAAAAAGCTTAAAATCCTTTTCATGTTTTAATTCTTTCACTGGCAATTGGCAATTATGGATTGATTTTTCACTTTCTTATAATAAGTAGAGGATTGATCTCAGTTGTAAAATGTTAGGAATAAAATAAAGCCCCCGATTTTTATCAGGGGCCTCACTAACCCGCCTAACTAACCAACTAACCAACTAAATAACTAATCCAACATTCTAGAAAACTAAAAATCACTAATATCCTGGATTTTGCACAATGCCTTTATTTTCATTCATTACACCAAATGGTATGGGAAATTTGTCCCAGTGAGAATCTGTGGCATCGTTAAGGAATCCACCATTAAAGCCCGATTCGCGCCACTTATTTACGCCCTGGGTAGCAGACTGTATCCTAATCATGTCCATCCTGCGCCACCCTTCCCAAAACAGTTCGCGGCCACGCTCGTCGCAAAGAAAATTGCGGAATTCCTGTAATGTACAAGCCCCGTTTTTTAATGTATCGCGCATGTGTGCAGTAGTGCCTGCTCTGTCAGTAATTTTTTGTAACCAACTAATACCATCAGAGGGTTTGCCGCTAATTTCGGCTTCAATTTCTGCTTTCATTAATACTACATCGCCATAGCGCATTGGGTGCACATAGGTACAATTGTCGCGGTCTTGCCTCCAATACGTACTGTCTTTTATAAAATATGCCCCGTAAATGCCTCCATTTAACCAATTTGTTGTATCACTGCGTTGAACAAATACAGTGTCATTATCGCTTTTAATATAATAATATTTATCGGCAAAATGTGTTCGTCTTTTGTCGTTAACAGTATATCTATCATAAAAATCCCATGGAGCAACCAAAGAGCCACCGCCTTCGTTCCCAGGCCACTGAAAGCCAAAAATTTTGAACGGATAATTTAATGAAGGAAGCGCAGCATTACCACCATCGAAATTACCGGGATAAGTTAAATTTTTACTTTCTCTGGCCCAAATAACCTCATTGTTATTGCTCACATAAAAAACATCATTGTATTTTGGTAGTATTTCGTATGGATTTTCCATATTTATTATGTCATCAATATATGGTTTGGCTTCGGCATATCTATGAGCGTTCATGTAAAGCTTGGCCAGTAATAACCGTGCAACGCCTTTGTTTACTCTGCCCCAATCGGAGGTGCCATTTGTTTTTTCGAGCAAATGGGGAATTGCATCTTTAAAATCTTCTTCAATATATTTAAAAAATTCTTCGGATGTAGGCCTTGGCTTATTGGTATATTTAACAGATACCGAATCAGCATTCCTTATTACAAGAACAGGCCCAAAGAAGTCGTAGAGTAAAAACTCAAACCACCCCCTAAGGCATTTACCTTCGGCTATTTTTTGCTTTTGGAGTGAAGTGTCAGCAGCAGAAACCGTCATTTTTTCAATTACATCTATTATTACCGTTAGTTGAGACACAACGGCAACTTTAGAATAACAATTTGAACCACCCGAATTGCCCCATGAATTAGTAATATCAAAATTAAGACCCCAATTGAACCTGCATGGTATACCCCTTTGCAAAGCACCATCAGCAGCAACTTCGCTCCACCAACACCAGCCACCAAAATCGCTGTACACACACACACTGGATGCTCCGTCTGAAGCCCGGTTAACAGTCTCAGTATAAAATTGGTAGTAAATGTCGTTCAGCATTTTGTCTGCATCTTTCAATGTTTTAGGAAAATTTGTAGAAGTTAATTGAGAATAAAAAACAGGTTGCAGTTCTTTTTTACACGAAGCAACTCCTAAAGCCACTACTATGGCCAAAATAAATTTTATATAATTTGTTTTCATTTTCTTATTTATTAAAATGTAACATTTAAACCAAAAGCTATTATCAATGAAATGGGAAATGCCGATGTATTGCCCCGTTCCACTTCAGGATCCAAACCCTTGTAATTTGTCCAAACGGCAAGGTTTTCAGCATCGCAATAGAGCCTGATATTTGAGATATTAAATTTGTTCAACAAACTTTTCGGGAGTGTATATCCCAATGTAATATTTTTAAGCCTCCAAAAATTGGTTGATTGCAGTCCAAAATCATTGTTCGGATTATCTATAATTGGGTTATTATCAGCAGTATAATCGCGTGCAATACCCGGCCTTGTGCCATTTGGATTATCCGATGTCCAAACTTCTTTCACATATTTTGTTTGGTTGCTTTTTGACAATAATGATGAAAATTGTGCAAAAGCACCGTTTCCATCAGTAGTTTTCATTAGCAAACTGCCATAAGTTGATATGTTTAAATCCCAGTTCTTAAATCGCAATGAAGTAGATAGCCCAAAATTATATTTAGGTGCCCGGGAGCCAAGGTTCACAATATCGGCCGTATCAAGTTTTCCATCATTATTAACGTCAACATACTTAATGTTACCGGGTACGGCTAAAGGTTGCAGAGGATTGCCAGTGCTTCCTTTATAATTATTTACTTCATCTATCGAATGGAAAAGTCCATCTGTTTTCCATCCATATATTGCACCCAAATCGTCATGTTGTCCTTCCCATCGGTATAATTTCCTTTCGAAGTTCCTTTCAAGCCAGTACGAATGGTTATGGCTAAAAGTTGAGTTAACGTTCCATTCAAAATCTGAAGTTTTAATTACAATGCAACGCAAGCTCAATTCATAACCCTGGCTTTGGGTACTACCCATATTCTTCCATAACCCACCAACCGGATCGGTTGAATTCCCCGGTGACCAACCAAGCTGGTCTTTTGCTGTTCTTCTGTACACATCAAAACTACCACTCACCCTGTCTTTGAGTAAACTAAAATCGAGACCAATATTTTCTGTTATATCAGTTTCCCATTTCAAATTCGGATTTTCAATGTTATTTAGTTCAACTGCAGCCACAGGTTTACCCCCAATGAGCGGGCCTGCAAAGGCCGAATAAGTAGTAACATAATAACTATTATTGTTCAATCCACTTTCATTGCCGGCGGTACCCCAGCCACCCCTTAGTTTGAGGTTACTAACAACGAGGTTGTTTTTCAAAAAGTTTTCTTCACTAATTATCCATCCGCCTGAAATGCCTGGAAAAAAGCCATATTTATTGTTTTCAGGGAAGCTGGTAGAACCATCTCTGCGTGCCGTTAACCCAATTATATACCTGTCCATAAGTGTGTAGTTTAACCTCCCGAACTGCGATTTTTTTGTATGTTCAACTTTGTTCGACCCATGATTGAACAAAGTTGAGTTTGTATTAGCGGCATAATCATAATTTTCTTCCATGTCATTAGGAAATTCATACGCTTCCAGATAAAAATTACTGCTTATGGTTTTATAATATCCCCCACCTGCTACCACCGATAGTTTGTGGATAGTATTAAAAGTTTTAGAATAAGTAAGATAAGATTCCAAACTTGAATTAATAGTATTATTATAATCATTGCGCCCGTAATTGTTCATTCTTGTGGAATCGAATCCATAAGCACGACCTCCAACACCCGGATTATATATATCTGTTACCGTAGACGACTCGTCATAGCCTGTAACAATATTTGCTTTAAGGTCGTTGTAAATTTTAACTTCTAAGCTTGGCGCGAGGAAAAGCCTGTTAATATTGTTTTTGTCTTTCCGGTAAAGGTAAATAAGCGGGTTAGAGGTTCGGCCGTCATAACTTTGGTTTAGCTTACCCGGGGCTTTCCATAATGGTACATTGGGTGGGAAAAAAATGGCCGAACCGCCCACCTGTGCATCTTGTCCCCCATAGGTTGACTGCGATCCGGAGCTGGGGTTGTTAATATTCCATTTTGTATAAGATGAACTCATATTGAATTTTAACCACGAAGTAAGTTGCTGATCAAAGTTAACCCTTCCGGTGTAACGGGTCCAATCGCAAAAATCCAATACCGGCACGTTTCTGTAGTAGTTTAATGATACAAAATATTTGCTTTTTTCATTACCGCCGGTTATCGAAAAATTCTGATCAATAATATGTCCGGTTCGCATAACCTCGTTTACGTGGTTATAGCTTTTCGCATTCTTAATTTCGTCTTGTGTGAAGAGAACAGGTGCATTGGCGGCATTTGGTATGTTTGGGCCATAAGGTGCATAGTTGCCGTTATATAGCCAGTCTTCACGTTTTGCCACGTTCGCATAATTCATAAAATCCTGCGAATTTAATGGTTCCCAGTAGTTGTTAAGTTTTTGAACTGAGTACGTTACATCATACGTTAAAGTAGGTCTACCGCTTTTCCCCTTTTTAGTGGTAATAAGTATTACACCATTTGCTGCTGCCGAACCATAAATTGCCGTGGCGCTTGCATCTTTCAATACATCTATTGATTCAATGTCGGCAGGGTTGATGGTAGACAAAGGGCTTAAGTCTAACCCGTTTTTATCGCCAGGGTCCCAACCTCTACCTATTCCATTAAGATTAGGCGATTTCGTTATTGCCACTCCATCTATAACATACAAGGGGGAATTGTCGCCATTTACCGAAAGAGCACCACGAATAACTACATCGGATCCGCTACCCGGCTGCGATGAATGTTGTGTAACAGCAACCCCTGCGGCTTTTCCCTGTAGCATGTTGTCAACAGATACCGCATTAACGGTGTTCAGGTCTTTTGCCTGAACAGAAGAAATTGCACCCGTCAAGGTTTTTCTGTTTTGGGTGCCATATCCAACAACAACAATCTCATCAAGTCCAATTGCTGACTCAGCCATAGTTACATCGATTTTGGTTAAATTACCGATGTTAATTTCCTGAGGATTCATACCAATAAATGTAAATGTAAGGCTCTTGGCATCAGGTGGTATAGTTATAGTATATTTGCCGTTCAGATCTGTTATCGCTCCTGTCGTTGTTCCGGTAACAACTATGTTTACACCTGGTATAGGACCATTTTTATCAGTAACTGTCCCAGATACTTGGTTTTTCTGTTGAGATACCACCTCTGACAAATAATCCGGAGCAAGAATTATCTTACGGTCAATAATAGTATACTTAACATTTGTTCCGGCAAACAGATCATCGAGAATCGCATTAATTAACTGGTCCTTTTCACTGATACTGACTTTACGATCAACGTCGAGCAGTTTTTCATTGTAAAGGAAGAAGAATTCACTTTCCACTTCAATTTTGTCAAGTATCTTACCGAGTTCGGTTTCCGAAAAATTGACAGAAAGTCTTGTTTTCTGCGAATAGGCTTCATTGGCACGTGCTTGCATAATTCCAAGAATCATAAGAATAACAGCAATACGCATAGTTAACAGGGTTTTTTTCAGAGAATGATAAAGCAATTCTCCGAAAGGTTTGTTTTTTTTCATAGATTTGTAATGTAATTTAGTTAAAAAATATCGAAAGGATGTTTTTTAAGGAAATCGTTGACGCGATTTCCTTTTTTTTGTTTTCATAGGCTTCCTGGTTTTAAAAAGTTTGTATTATCATTTTTTATGAAAGAAGATTCTAACTTTTTCTTTTTCATAAGTTCCGTTGTCCAGAAGAATGCGTGGGATAATTTGACATCTGATAGGAGAGGTCATGCATAAAAACCGTATAACATCTTCCAGTTTATCATTTTCAAAAGTTGCCCGGAAAGAATACTTCTCAAGTTCTTTATCGGCGAGTTCAATCTTCACGTTATACCATCGTTCTATACGCCGGGCCACTTCAGCCATTGGATCACCCCTGAAAACAAGTTTGCCTTCGGTCCATGCATTATACTTTTCCGGATCGGTAACAGACATGCTCATGTTCCCGTCCTGAAAAACCAATCTTTCCGAGGGGAGAATTGTTACCTTTTCAGCACTTTTGTTATCCTGAAACTCCACTTTGCCATGCTGAAGTACTACCTCGACATAATTTTCTGCCGGGTAAGCGCTCAGGTTGAAGCTGGTGCCCAGTACCTTCACCGTTGAATTACCGGTACTGATCTCAAAGGGGTGATCTTCATCCCGGTTCACTTCGAGCCACGCTTCGCCCTCAAGTTCTACCTGACGGTTGTTGTTAAATGGAAGAGAATAGCTCAGTTTTGAACCGGAGTTAAGCATACCGGAAGTTCCATCGGGCAGGTTGAAGGAGACCCGTGCACCCATAGGCGCATATATTGTGGAATTGACCTGCTGATCAGCTGATATCTTAGTATGATAGCCCAGGTAACTATAAACCAAACCCCCTGTCACCAGTAATGGTAAAAGTAAGATGGCGGCAGTCCTCATGTAAATTCGAATAAATTTTTGCAAAGGTTTCTTCCGTTTCAAAATCTCATTTTTTCGTATTTTATGGTGAACGCGGTCGAGAAGGTGATTGAGGTCAATTTCTGAAGTTGAGGTATCCCTGAGCAAAAGGTCCCAGTCTTTTTCGAGATAGTGGCACAAGGCATAGTTATCCTCTCCGTTTAAAAATTGAGATTCAACCCAGGCTTTTTCGGTGTCGTCGGCCTGTCCGTTAATGTAGCGTTCTATTTTTTCAAAATCGTTTTCTTTCAATACTGTAGTTTTCAATTTGTGATTTTAAATTGATTTCTTATACTCATAATACATTATACCCGCAAGCAGGATGAATCTCATATTAAAAGTGCATTTTTTTAGCTAATGATTACTTTTTTGTATCGAAATTATCTCAAAGCTCATATAACGCGCTGTTTAAAACCTTATTACAGGAGAAATCCCAATCATTGATTTATTATGATGTAATGTGTTGTTTTGATTAAAAACTGACAGGTATTGCAGAAATAGAACTGTTTAATTGATCTGCAAGTACCTGTCAGAGAACCCTAACTAACCCAAACCCTAACCATATATTAATATTTTGTTTTCTTTAAACCAAAGAATCATTTTTTTTAGAATTACCTTTAATGTGTTTTTCTCATGTTGTTATACATTATACCCACAAGCAAGAGGAATCTCATATATAAAATACATTTATTTTTATCGGATGATTATTTCTCTTTTGCTGAATTATCGCATGAAACTTCTAACATGCTGTATTAAAGCGTATTATAAGAAACATTTCAGACAGAGTTATTTTAGAAGGAAATTTTATTCGATTGAGTCAAAGGTGAAACAGCGAAAACAACAGCAGTACCGGTAAATTTTCATTGTGCAACCGGCTTCTAATAAATTTCAGAGCTTCAGATATATAATTATCAACGGTTCCGGGCGATAGACCAACTTCTTTGGCAATTTCTTTTGTTGATTTACCTTCCAACCTGCTTTTCATAAAGATTTCCTTTTGCCTCTTGGAAAGTTTGTCAACGATTTTTTGGACCCGCTCCATCAATGAATTATAGTCGAGACTCTCCTCCATCGCCGAAGAAGATTGGGAATTCTCATACAGAGTTTCTCTAATGAATTGTTGATGGTAATTCTTTTTCCTGAAAAGTTTGCATAATTCATTGTAGGTAATTGTAAAAAGATATGATTTAAACGATGATTCTTTTTTCAGGTTTTTATAGTTTTCCCATAACTTAAGAAAAACCGACTGGACAAGTTCCTCGGTCTCGGCTGTCGATCTGAGGTATCTTAAACCAAAGGCATACAGTTTCCCGGAATACTTGTCATATATCAGATCAAAGGCTTCCACATCACCTTTTTGCAGCCTTTCAACTAATTCAATATCGCTGGAAACCAATTTCACTATTGTTTAATTTGGTTTATTTTCCCCAAAGATAAAGTTTGATAGATCAAATTGTATTAACTTCATAACTTTTTTATGATCTGACTCTGTTATAGCCTATGGTTATAACAACTAAGTAGGGTTGGCTGAGGGCCGCCATCGGGGCATACATACTGGTGATGGTTGAAAATGATGGTATCGTAAAGCGGGTTGCCAAAAACCATAGCGCCAAGAAGGCCATTGCCACTCAAAAAAGCATCTTTCCAGTTGGTTGCCGGTTGATTGCTTTGAATAACAGGCTTTGGATATAACGCTTTATCGAAATTTTGTCCATTGCATGGATATAGGAATAAACCTATTGTTGCCGATAATAAAATTAATTTTGTATTCATCCGTAGAAATTTTAATCTTTAAGGTCGAATGAACGCCGAAGGGCTCAGCGAAGCTAAACACCCATACTTATCTTTATTAATGTTTGCGATCAGCAGAATCATGGGTGTTTCATGTGTTTATATTTTAATCAAGAAACTAATTTTACCAATTGTTTCTTCTTGTGCCATTAAAACTCCATCTACGAAACACATCAATCCTTTTCCTTTATTGTATTTGTTGCCATATCTGTCGAAAACAATGGTTAGCGTTTTTCCATGATATGAAATATTGTCCAAACAAAACCAATCCCATTTATTCTGTGGAATAAGAGGATTAATAACCACTGTATTATCGCTCCGTGGGCGTAACCCTATTAAACCGGTAATAACCAAATCGCAAAAGGTGGAATGGTTGTAATCTTTTCCACGTTCAATACCCCCTAAGTCTTTAGGCCAGTTTTTGCCCTCGAGTATCGTGCGCGATAACCAATCGCCTGTGAAAGGATTAAGTACTTCATCTATCCATGGCAATACCTTCCCTTTTTCATTGATTCTTCGGTGTGCGTTGGCATAAATAACAAGTTGGTTGAAATAATCAGACGTTTGTAAAACTGTTTGTTCATAATTGTTTAGCACGTTGGCCATTGCTGTGAGGGTTACAGCAGTTGAGTAAGGCCAGCTTGGGCCGTTCCATTGACATTCGTGCCCTGAATAAGATATTTGAAACTCGGGATGGCTTTGTTCGGCAGTAGTAAGGCCATAAGGTGCGTAAAATCCCCTATCAGATTTTATAAGTTCCCATGCCTTCTCATATCCTTTATTAACGGGGGGCAAATTAAAATACCACGGAGTATAACCCAAAATTTCTCTCACGTTAACAAGTTCAGTATGATATGTTGTTTTTTGAGCCCAGTTATAAGGTAATGTTTTAAAGAATGAAACATTGTTGTCCCACAGTTTATCAAGTATCAGAGTTTTTAGCGAATCGGCTTTCTGAATATATTTGTTTTCTAATATATAATTGCCTTTGAGGTGCAAAATAGAAGCTATTGCTTTGGCATCGCCATACATATATGAATTGATTGTCGGCCTTTTGCCTGAACCTCCAATTGACATTTCCATCCCATCGCGGTCATCAATAGTACTAAATAGGCCATCGGGGGTTTTGCCAATAAAACCCGATTCATGCATCCATCCTGTTTCCCATTTTTTATAATTTTCAATTAAATCTGGCAATAATTCCATAATTAAGGAAGTGTCGTACTTAACCTGAAAGTTTGCCCAAAGCGCATCGGCAACCCAAAAACTATACAATATGGGGTCGCCGCCCTTCCTGAACCAAAAAGTTGCAAAATCGTTTATATATTTATTGTTTCTAAGCCATCTGCCTTCGTAAATATCGTTGGCCGCTGAACAACTTATTGAATTGTATTTTCCAGACCATGGCACCTGAGGAAGAAATTCTGAAATAATAAACCCGTCGGGGGTTTGTTTAACGTGCTTTCGATACGTCCACCATCGAAAATAGTAGGTCAGTTCTATGTTCTTGTCGGGGCAGTCGAGTAACGGAATATTCGATTTAAGAAAAGTCCACGCCGAGTCGTTCGGATAATACTCTTTGTAAATTTCGTTATCATCTGCATTAAACCTGTCAATATAGTTTTTATAACTGTTGGTTTTAAGTATGAAACTGTTTTGGGCTTCTAATTGAAAAATTGAAATAGAAAGGATAGCTGAAATAAAGAATACTATTTTCATATTAATTAAGGTATTTAGAGTTTGCTGTCTAACGTAAATAAAAATAACAAATTTTCATTTCATTTTTTTAACTTTTCGAAAATTTAAAAAAAATGTTGAGTTTTATCATGGATGTTTCAAAGATTTAAATTTTCATATAATTAATTAAACAACCCCTTAACCTTTTCAACATCCACAGTCGGCGAAGGCTGAAATTCTTTGCTTCCAATGTATTTTTCCAAACTATAAAGCCTACAAATATTCCGGTGCTCTGCACCCATACCATGTGTGGTTAAAAAAATGCCGAAAAACCAAAGGTGGAAATATGACCTGAAAGGGATTGCGGAAAACGTCACTATCAAGATACAATGAACTTGATGCGGGTGATGATCGCAAACCACTAAAACCCTTTTTGGCAAAATTGCATGTTG
>Ga0209540_10002064_pt1 | contig 14478 bp, 16 predicted proteins | sample BarGraIncu01121A_FD_184501 | JGI IMG/M metagenome (GOLD analysis project Ga0209540, IMG submission 184501) | Arctic peat soil microbial communities from Barrow, Alaska - Barrow Graham LP Incubations 011-21A (SPAdes) (version 2) | ecosystem: Environmental > Terrestrial > Soil > Wetlands > Peat... | reverse complement strand
GCTGCTTATGGAAACATTGCTGCTTGGAGTCAAATCAATTGAACAAAATTACGGTAAATATATAATTGTGAAAGTTAAGGAGGTGTAGTATATGTTGCTTATGAACCTTCAGTTATTTGCTCACAAAAAAGGAGTAGGTAGCTCAAGAAACGGTAGAGACAGTGAATCAAAGAGACTTGGGACTAAGAGCGCAGATGGCCAGTTCATTTTGGCTGGAAGCATCCTTGTTAGACAGAGAGGAACTAAGATTCACCCAGGAACAAATGTAGGTAGAGGATCAGACGACACTTTATTTGCAAAAATAGATGGTGTTGTAAGATACGAAAGACTCGGAAGAGACAAGAAAAAAGCAAGCGTATATCCTTTAGATATTGAAATAGTAGATGAAGTTGTAGCTGCTGAATAGTTAAAGTGTTAGGCACCCTTGTTTGGGTGCCTTTTTTAAAATATGAAAGAGGAGTGAATGTTTATGTTTATAGATTCTGCCAAAATATTTATAAAGTCTGGAGACGGCGGAGACGGAGCAATATCTTTCAGACGAGAAAAATACGTTCCCCTTGGGGGGCCTGACGGCGGAGACGGCGGAAAGGGCGGAGACGTCATAATTGAGGTGAATCCTAACATGACAACATTGCTGGATTTCACTTACAACAGGAAGTACAAGGCTGAAAGAGGAACAAACGGTTCCGGTGCAAAATGTTATGGCAAAGCCGGAGAAGATATGATAATCAAAGTGCCAATGGGTACTATTATAAAAGATGTGGAGACCGATAAAATAATGTCGGACCTTTCCCATCCTGACGATAAATTCGTTATCGCAAGGGGTGGAAAGGGCGGAAAAGGAAACGTTAAATTCTGCACGCCTACAAGGCAGGCTCCTGACTTTGCAGAGCCTGGTATGCCTGGAGAGGAAAGAATGATCAAGCTTGAGCTGAAGCTTCTGGCCGATGTTGGCCTAGTGGGATTCCCTAACGTAGGTAAATCAACGCTGCTTTCAGTGGTTTCAAAAGCTAGACCTAAAATCGCAAACTATCATTTTACTACATTAAAGCCTAACCTTGGTGTGGTTGCTATTCCTGGAATGAACAGCTTTGTAATGGCTGATATACCTGGAATAATTGAAGGGGCTGCTGAAGGCGTGGGCCTGGGACTTCAGTTCCTAAGGCACATTGAGAGGACAAGGGTATTGATCCACGTGGTCGATATATCCGGAATTGAAGACAGAGATCCTTACGAGGATTTTTTGAAGATAAATGAAGAACTTAAGAAATACAGCGTGAAGCTTTGGGACAGGCCTATGATAGTGGCTGCAAACAAGGCGGACATGCTGGAGGACGAAAGCAAGTTTGAGGACTTCAAAAATAAGGTGAATGCCCTCGGCTACGATAAGGTGTTCAAAATCTCCGCTGCCACAAACCAGGGTGTCGGCGAGCTCATGAAGGAAGCAGGAAGGCTCCTGAGCACTATACCTGTGACAGATATGGAGATTAGCGCAGAGGAAAGATTTATACCTGAAGAGAAGAGATTCACTTACAGCATCAGAAAAGAAGGGAACATATATTATGTTGAAGGAAGCTTCGTAGACAGGCTTCTGGCAAGCGTAAATGTCAATGACCCTAACGAGCTGAGGTATTTCCACAGGGTTCTTAAGAACAAGGGAGTACTTGATGACCTTAAGGAACAGGGAATACAGGACGGTGATTTCGTAAATCTTAACGGGTTCGAATTCGAATTCTTATTATAAAATTAACGGAGGTAAGCTATAATGAACAGCAAACAAAGGAGCTATCTCAGATCCCTGGCTAACAAGTTGACCCCAATATTCAATATCGGCAAAGAAGGGATCACAGATGCATTTATTGCGCAGGTAAACGGCGCGCTGGAGACAAGGGAGCTGATAAAAATTTCAGTTCTCAATACAAGCGGGTACACAGCAAGAGAGGCGTCTGAGGAGCTGTGCGAAAGCCTGGGCTGCGAGGGCGTGCAGGCAATAGGCAACAAGATCGTCATATACAGAAAATCAGAAAAGAACCCTAAGATAGAGCTGCCAAACATGTAGAAGAAGGTGTTTTATCATGACAAAGAAAGCTATTTTTGGAGGAACCTTTGACCCTATCCACATGGCACATCTTCATGTAGCGCATAAAGCCAAAGAGGACCTGGGGTTGGAAACTGTCATATTCATGCCGAGCGCAAATCCTCCCCATAAACAAGGGAAGAAGGTGACAGATCCCTACCTGCGCTACGAGATGGTGAAGATGGCCATAAGAGATGAGCCGGGATTCCAGATAAGCGACTATGAACTCAACAGCACGGGGCTCAGCTACACATACAAGACACTCCAGCATTTCAACGAGGTGGAGCCTGATACGGACTGGCATTTTATTGCCGGTCTCGACAGTCTGGTAGATGTGCATAAATGGCAACACCCTGATGAAATATTTGAATTATGCCATTTTGTCGTATATAATAGGACTGGATACGATTTCAAGAATATGAAAGAAAACAAGTATTTCAAGAAATCAGTTCTACTGGAAATGCCTATACTGGACATATCGTCTACACAGATAAGAGATGATATAAGATCAGGAAGAGATGTAGGCAGCCTTTTGCCAGAACCGGTGGACAACCTCATAATGGAGCTGAAGTTATACAGATAACGCACAGCAGATATTTTATTTGGGAGGGCTTAGATATGTGGAGCCAGGACAAGATAGTTGAATATCTTAGGAGCAACTTAAGGTACAAGCGTTTTGAGCATTCCATAAGTGTAAGGGACACGGCAATTAAATTAGCAAAGTTCTATAAAGCCGACGTTGAAAAAGCCAGACTCGCAGGACTCGTTCATGACTGCGCAAAGGACAAGAGCGGAGAAGAACTGCTCGGTATTGCCTCGGCTGCAGGATACCATATAGATGAAGTTAGTATGGACAGCCCTAAGCTTCTTCACGGAGTGGTCGGTGCCATCATCGCAAAAGATGTCATGGGTATAGAGGATGAAGACGTTCTTAACGCCGTAATTTACCACACCACGGGACGGAAAGGTATGAGCATTCTTGAAAAAATAATATACATTGCTGACTATGTGGAGCCATTAAGGGAATTCCCTGGGGTGGACAAGATGAGGCAAGATGTTTATGCCAACTTGGATTCCGCTATGTTATATGCATTTGATTCTACACTAAAATACGTCATTGAAAGAGGGCAGATGATACATCCATTCTCGGTTGAGGGAAGAAACCACGTTATCATTGAAAGTAGAAGGTGAAGATTTTGAATAAAAGAATACAGGACAATATGAAGACAAAAGCTGAAAAAAGAAAGAAGAACAGGTTCAAGCCTTTCATAATCCTGTCGATATTATTGGTGTTGGCGCTTTGTTTTGCAGGGCTTGCTTATTCATACCTAATGAAATTAAATCAGCCAGCGGAAGCTGGCAGCAGCAGTGACTTCACAAGCGCTGTAAAGGCAGACGGCATAGTAAATATTTTAGTGTCAGGCGTAGATATCGGTGATACCAAAGTTAAACTTAGCGACGGCCAAAAAAGGACCGATACAATCATTCTTGTCAACTATAACCCGTCTACTACTGCAATAAACCTTATTTCAATTCCAAGGGATACCCTGATAAAGATCAAAGGACAGAATCAGAAGATAAACGCCTCAAACATACTCGGAGGAGACGGTTATCTTACAAAATCTGTAGAAGATCTTTTGGATATAGACATCAATTACACTGCGAGGATAAACTATGAGGGCTTTAGAAAACTCATGGATGCCATCGGAGGGGTCGATATGTATATAAACAGGGACATGTTCTACGACGATGCAAGCCAGGATTTACACATATACTTCAAGAAAGGCACCACAGTTCATCTTGACGGTGAAAAGGCTGAGGAGTTTTTCAGATGGCGTGAAAACAATGACGGCACAGGACTGTCCGACGGGGACTTGGGAAGAATCAACAACCAGCACCTTTTCATAGAAAAGGTTATAGAGAAGGCGAAAACTCCAACCTTCATTACAAAGATACCGTCAATAATCAGCATAGTGCCGAAATATGTGTCTACTACATTGAAGCCTGACGAGATGCTCAAGTATGCATTTAAGTTTGCAAATGTGGACAAATCCAAGATGGCAATGTCTACACTGAAAGGAACAACACCTATGATCGGAGGCGTTTCCTACTTCGTATACAGCAAGGCACAGAATGCTGACCTTATTGCAACGATCAGGGGCGGAGCTGCGCAAAGCGGAAAAACAGCTACATCGCAGGCAGTGCTTGATAAAAAAACAGTCAAGATTCAGGTTCTAAACGGAACCACAAAGCCAGGACTTGCGGCTAGCTATGCAGCGGAGATAAAGAAAAATGGCTTTACCAATCCTATTTCCACAGGAAATGCTTCCAAATTATCCAAGTCAAAGATAATCCTTTACGGGGTAAACAGTTCTCTAGTTTCATCCATAAAGGAAGAGTTCGGTATCGAAAATGTTGTAATAAATGACAAAAAGACGTCCGGATTTGATATAATAGTAATGTTGGGCGATGACTATAAGTCTTCAAACCAATAAAAAAATATAAACAATTTTTTAGGAGGGTTTTTAATATGGAAAAGAAAGTAGTAAGCACAACAAAAGCACCAGCAGCAATAGGTCCTTATTCACAGGCTATAGTAGCAGGTGGATTCCTATTCACATCAGGACAGGTTCCTTTTGTCCCAGAAACAGGAGAATTGGTTACTAGTGACATAACAGCTGCTGCTGAAAGAGTATTCCAGAACCTTAAAGCAGTTTTAGACGAAGCTGGCACAAGCTTTGACAAGGTTGTTAAGACAACTTGCTTCCTTGCCGACATGAATGACTTTGCAGCAGTTAACGCTGTATATGCAAAATACTTCACAAAGGATATGCCTGCAAGATCTGCAGTACAGGTTGCTAAGCTTCCTAAGGGTGCATTGGTCGAAATAGAATTAATAGCAATAGTTTAATCCTGTAGACAAAAGATGAGGAGCCAGCAGGCTCTTCATTTTTTATTAAGCATGAAATGGGGAAAAGATTTGAATAAAGTAACTTTGATAGTGGATGAAAAGGATAAGGGAAGAAAGCTGAGGGACTATCTTAAGAATGAGGCAGAATTTTCCAGCAGGCTGATCAGAGGGGCTGCAAGGGACGGAAGGATCAGTGTCAACGGCAGGGTTGTAACCCTGAGGTATATGGTTATGCCCGGAGACAAAATCGAATTCGATGTTTCGAAGCAGGAGAGCCAGGATATTAATCCCGAGAACATGCCTCTGGATATAGTTTATGAGGATGCAGACATAATCGTGGTCAACAAGAGGCCGTTCATGGTGGTGCATCCAACAAAGAGTTACCAGTCCGGAACGCTGGCAAACGGTCTCCTTTACTACTTTCATGAAAATGGCGAGGACTGCATAGTGAGGCTGGTAAGCCGGCTCGATATGAACACCTCGGGGCTCATACTCATTGCAAAGAACCAGTTTGCCCACATGGCCCTTGCGAGGGACATGCACAGGGAAGGTTTTGATAAGGTATACTACGCAATCGTTCACGGCAACATGGAACACAGGGAGGGAGTCATAGACGCCCCGATCTACAAGCCTGACGAGGCCGGCGTAAAAAGGGTAATCGACGAGAAGGGCCAGCGGAGCATAACACACTACAAGGTCATAGAAAGCTTCAAAGATGCTGACCTTGTGGAGCTTGAGCTGGAGACAGGGAGAACCCATCAGATCAGGGTCCATCTTGCCCATCTGGGACACCCTCTTTTCGGGGATTCACTTTATCACTGCGGAGAATTTGAAAACGATGGTGAATACATCGATAGGCAGGCGCTGCATGCCTGCAAGCTCAGATTTCCTCATCCGAGAACAGGAGAAAATGTTTCTCTTTATGCAGGAATGCCTGAGGATATGGAAGTACTTATAAATAAATTAAAGAGCCGATAACTTGAAGTTATCGGCTCTTTATGCCGTTGCATCGGCTCCGGGTTTTCAGAACTATCTTCTTTTAGTCCTTCTTTTAGACTTTCTCCGCTTTGCTGCGGAAGCCAGTATGACAAGAAGCAATAATGTTGCAGCTAAAACACCTCCAATGATAGGGGTGTAGTTGTTCTCAGAGCTCACGTTCAGTATATTGTGGTCTGTTCCGCTTGTAAGGGTCAGAGTCCCAATGACCGTTCCGTTTGCCTTGATTTCCGCTGTTGTTAGCTTGTCACCCTTTGAGAAAACTTTATTGCACAGGTCCACATCCTTAATGTTAAGCTCGAATTTTGGATCGGAACCCTTTTCGGCATAGTAGAAGAAGTCTTCAGAAGCCAGCAGAGGGATGGAAGTGCTGCCCGAAGTGTAAGTAGTCACGACGGCTCCTTTGGGATATACCGTCACCTTCTCAAAACCATCGTACCCATAATTGAAAAGGTTTATAGCATCCTTGAAAAATGTCTTCTGTGTGTCATGCACAAGTGCCACTACAAGTCTGCGGCCATCTTTTTCTGAAACCGAGACATAGGAATGCTGGGACTGGATAGTATAGCCTGTTTTGCCTCCAATGCAGTAGGGATAGTAATATCCTGAATACTGCTGGATCAGTTTGTTTTCGTTCCAGAGAGGCCTCTCGAGAGCGCTTTTGTTTGTAGGCCCTATCTTGTATGCCGGCGTAGTGGCTATCTCTGAATATTCCTTGTGCTTTGAAAGTTCTCCCATTATGAGGGCTAGGTCCTTTGCGGAAGTCTTGTGGTTATCATTGTATAGCCCGCTAGGATTGACGAAGTTGGTATTTGTGCAGCCAAGCTCTTTGGCCTTTTTGTTCATCATCACGGCGAATCCATCCACGGATCCACCCATGTGTTCAGCCAAAGCCTCTGCGCAGTCGTTTGCAGAAGGAAGAAGCATGCCGTAGAGAAGCTGCTTAACTGTGAGCTGCTCTCCTTCAAAGATGTATATTTTGCTCCCGTCTGCTAGAGGCGGATTTTTGCCGACTGTTACTACGTCGTCAAGCTTGCAGTTCTCAAAGGTTAGCAGAGCTGTCATGATTTTTGTGGTTGAGGCAGGGGGATATGCAGAATCTATATTCTTTGAATAGAGTATTTCACCTGTGTCGGCATCCATAAGTATAGCGCTGTCAGCAGAGACAGAAGGTGCAGTGGATGCTGCGTTTGCTTTAAATGAGGGCATAGTCAATACTATAGCTAGTGCTAATAAAAATGTTGTGACTCTTTTCATGAGTACCTCCGAATAATATACTAAAGTCAATTATAGCAAAAAAACACGGTTTGTGCGACTTAAATTTATATTAAAGGGTAATAATTTAGTTGAATATTTAAGTTTGGAGGTATGATTATGAAGTTGAATAGGAAGATAATAGGTTCTCTGGTGATATTTGCATTTTTTATAATTTGCCTTGCGGTGGGATATTTCATTTCAAGACCTGTAGGGAACCTGAAAGAGGAAGAGATATTTGCAGAGGAGAAAGGAGCAGCCGGCGAGGGGATCCAGAAGTTAACCGTATACGTAAACGGTGAGGTTAACAGCCCCGGGGTCTACAGCCTGGTTGCGGGCAGCAGGGTAAAGGATGCCATAGAGGCTTCAGGCGGATTCACCCCAGCTGCTGACATAAAAAGAGTGAACCTGGCCAAAAAAGTCAGGGATGAGGACTATATCTTCATAGATACACAGGACAGTACGAAGGGATCGGGAGGGGCGTCCCAGGGTGGCATAAGCAGCGACGGTATTGTGAACGTGAACACGGCGACAAAGGAGGAGCTCATGACTGTTCCGGGCATAGGAGAGGTTACGGCCCAGAAAATAATAGATTACAGGGAAAAGAACGGAGATTTTCAGAAAATCGAGGATCTGACAAAAGTTGACAGGATAGGTGAGAAAACCTTGGCGAAGTTCAAAGACAAAATCGAAGCAAGGTAAATAATCCTATTGCCTGCAGTGTTTTAAATTGTTCCAAATTATATTATAATGAAAGTGTTATGTTAATGACAATGAGGGAGGGAACAATAATGGAAAAGAGATTGACAGAATTATCGAAGACATCCGGCTGAGCCGCAAAAATAGGGCCGGAGACCCTTTCGAAGATATTAGATAAACTACCTAAAATGCAGGATGATAATCTGCTTGTCGGAATAGAGACTTCCGACGATGCTGCAGTATACAAGCTCACTGAGGATATAGCCGTTATACAAACACTGGACTTCTTTACACCCGTTGTGGATGATCCCTACACCTTCGGACAGATAGCTGCGGCAAATTCGCTTAGTGACATCTATGCCATGGGTGGAAAGCCCACAGTTGCGATGAATATAGTCTGCTTCCCTAACTGCCTGCCTATAGAAGTGCTCGGCGAGATACTTAAGGGCGGCGCGGATAAAGTCCTGGAGGCCGGGGCTATAGTAGTCGGCGGTCATTCCGTGCAGGATGATGAGCCTAAATATGGCTTGTCCGTAATGGGGATTGTGCATCCTGAAAAGATCCTAAAGAACCACGGCTGCAGGCCGGGAGATGTTGCTATAATAACAAAGCCCCTGGGTACAGGAATAATAAATACCGCTATAAAAGGCGGAATAGCTTCAGAGGCAGCCTATGAGACAGCAGTAAAGGTGATGACTACTCTAAATAAGTATGCAGGTGAGATAATTGCAGGTTACAAGATTACCGCCTGTACGGACATCACTGGCTTCGGTCTTATGGGGCATGCCTATGAGATGGCAAGTGCTTCAGATGTGACAATCAGGATTTTCAAGGACAGTCTGCCCTATATAAAGGAAGCAAGGGAGTATGCTGAAATCGGGTTAGTACCTGAAGGCTCCTACAACAACAGGGCTTACCTGGTCGGGAAGTACGATTTCAGAGGCGTAGAGGAATGGAAGGCCGATATCATATTCGATCCTCAGACCTCAGGGGGACTTCTGTTCACATGCACTAAAGAGGAAGCAGGCAACATCCTTGAAGAGCTGGATAAACTTGAGCTGAAATCCTATATCATCGGGCAGGCTGAGGAGTATTCAGGCAAACACATAATTGTAAGTTAGGAGTGTGGTAACTATGGATAAAGGTGAATTGTTGAGAAAATTGCCTAAGATAGATGAATTGCTCAAGGAAGATATTGTTGATAGATATGTGCAAAACTCAATAAGGGCTGAAGTAATTGCTGTCCTCAGAGAAACTATAGACAAAATGAGGAGCGACATACTTGAAGGAATAAAAGCATCATTGGACAAAGATGAACTTATGGGTATGTTCGTAAGGAATATGGAGGCGAAGAAAAAGCCGAAGCTGAGGAAGGTAATAAATGCAACAGGTGTAGTAATACACACAAACCTCGGCAGATCGCTCCTTAATGAGGAGGCAGTGAAATGCGTTGAAGAGATCTCTATGAGCTATAACAATCTCGAGTACGACATCAAGGGTGGAAAGCGTGGCTCAAGGTACAGCCACGTCGAGGAGATAATAACAAAGGTTACAGGCGCTGAGTCTGCCATGGTCGTGAACAACAATGCGGCGGCAGTGATGCTGGTGTTAAACACCCTCAGCAAAGGCAAGGAGGCGATAGTGTCAAGGGGGCAGCTCGTGGAAATAGGGGGCTCGTTCAGGGTGCCAGACGTCATGGCCTTTAGCGGAGCAAGCCTGGTTGAAGTGGGAACGACAAACAGGACTCACTTATATGACTATGAGAACAACATAAACGAGAATACTGGCGTGCTCCTCAAGGTGCATACGTCTAACTTTAAGATACTTGGCTTTACCGAAGAGGTATCAGTGGAGGACCTTGTGGAACTTGGGAGAGAGCATAAGATTCCTGTATACGAAGATATCGGCAGCGGGACATTGATTGACTTCCAAAAGTACGGTTTCACCTATGAGCCGACAGTTCAGGAAAGCCTGAGGAGGGGTGCCGATGTGGTTTCCTTCAGCGGTGACAAGATGCTTGGTGGTCCCCAGGCGGGAATCATAGTCGGCAAAAAGAAGTATATAGACAAGATGAAGAAGAACCAGCTCACGAGGGCCCTCAGGATAGACAAGATGACTCTTGCTGCGCTGGAAGGCACAATGAGGCTATATCAGGACGAGAAAGTTGCTGTTGAAAAGATACCTACACTCCACATGATCCTGAGCAGCAAGGAAGACCATCTTATAAGGGCTCAGCTCCTTTCCGAAAAACTGAGGTCTGCAGCTAACGGCTTCACATTCGAGATAGGGGACGACTATTCAATGGTGGGCGGTGGATCCATGCCTGAGGAGAGGATAGAGACATACGTCATAAAAGTTAGGTCTGATAAACTGAGCCCGGATGAAATAGAGAAAAAACTTAGGCTGAACGACACGGCGATCATAGTGAGGGTCAACAAAGACGAGGTTATAATGGACCTGCGGACAATGTTCAACAAGGATTTTGACATCATTGCAGATGCCTTCAGGGCAATAGCAGAGGGGATTTGAGGTGAAATATCATGAAGCATATAATCATAGGAACAGCAGGACACATCGACCACGGTAAGACAAGCCTAATAAAGGCTATGACTGGAAGGGAAACGGACACCACCAAGGAAGAGAAGGAAAGGGGTATATCGATCAACCTGGGATTCACCTTCTTTGACCTGCCTTCAGGTAGGAGGGCAGGCATAATTGACGTGCCCGGCCACGAGAAATTCGTTAAAAACATGCTGGCAGGTGTAAGCGGGGTCGACCTGGTCCTTCTTGTCATAGCAGCTGACGAAGGAATTATGCCGCAGACAAGGGAGCATTTTGAAATCCTGCAGCTGCTGGGTGTGAAAAAGGGCATCATAGTCCTAACCAAGTCGGACATTGTAGACAAGGAATGGGTTGATATGGTGAAGGAAGAGGTAAAGGAAGAGTTCAAGGGGACTTTCCTGGACAATGCTCCTATTCACGCCGTCTCATCAAGGACCAAGGAAGGGCTGGATGAACTGGTCAAGGACATAGACCTGCTTACAGGGGAAATCGATACCAAGGACGTTGGAGGCCACTTCAGGCTTCCTGTGGACAGGGTGTTCACCATAAGCGGTTTCGGAACAGTTGTTACAGGGACGGTAATCAGCGGGATAGTGGAGGAAGGCCAGTGGGTTGAGCTCTATCCATCCAAGGTCAAGGCTAAGGTGAGGGGAATCGAGGTCCATGACAGCTATGTAAAGATAGCGGAGGCGGGACAGAGGACTGCCATTAACCTCTCAAACGTAAAAACATCGGACGTCAAGAGAGGCGATGTCATAGCCACCGAGGACATAATGGAACCGAGCCTCATGGTTGACTGCAGCCTGTACTATCTCAAGAGTGCTCCCAAGCCTCTGGAGAACAGGCAGAGGGTCAGGCTCTACCACGGCACCAGCGAAATACTCTGCAGGGTTGTCATAATCGACAAGGAGGAAGTGCAGCCAGGCGAGCATTCATACGTGCAGCTCAGGCTGGAGAAGCCTCTCACAGCACAGAGGAACGACAGATTTGTAATAAGGAACTATTCCCCAATGTTCACAATCGGTGGGGGAGCTATAATCGAGCCGCTTGCAAGGAAAGCAAAGAGGTTTGACCAGGCCTACATCGAGGAACTTAAGATAAAGGAGAGCGGAGAAGCTGGAGGCATCCTGGAAAACACAGTAAAGAATCTCAGCGGAGAATTCCCTAAAGCTGCAGATATCCTTAAAGCACTGGGTAAAAACGAAGAAGGACTGGAAGAAAAACTGGATCAGCTTGCAGCAGAGGGCCGGATAATAAAACTATCAGTTATGGACAAGCCGGTCTATATCCACATGGAATTTGTAAACAAGAAGATTGACTCAATGCAGGACCTGCTGGATAATTATCACAAGGAAAACCCTTTGAGATGGGGGATCTCAAAGGAGGAAATGAAAAACAAGATGTTCGGTAAGGCACTCAAGCAGAAGCTTTATGATGAACTGCTCATCATGCTCGAGGAAAAGCACAGGATCAAGCTGCACGGCAAGTTTATATCACTTTACAGCTTTGAAATAGAGTATACCGAGCAGCAGATACAGCTTAAGGACAGCATACTGAAGCAGCTAGGTGAGAATGAATTCGCTCCTCCTAAATACGCAGAAATGGAAGCGAAGGAGAAGGTCGCGAAGGAGTTCAGGATGGTTTTCGAGTCGCTTCTGGATGAGGGAGTCATAATAAAAGTTGCAGAGGACTGTTATTTCTCAAAAGGAGCATACGAGAAGTGCAGAGAACTGACGGCGAAGTATATCAGTGAAAACGGCAGCATAAACGTGGCTCAGCTCAGGGATCTTTTGGATACTAGCAGGAAGTATGCAATGGCCGTCATCGAGCATTTCGATTCCATAAAATTCACGAAGAGAGTCGGAGACGACAGAATATTATTCTGATTTGTGATAAGTGGATTGACAACTATTGCTAATTTGTTGTATTATAATCAAGGACATGAGGGAGTAGATAAGTGCTGGTGTGCTTGCCAGTCTTCAAAACTGAGTTGTCGTGCTAAGACCACGATAGGTGGGTTCGATTCCCACATACTCCCGCCAATTGAATTTTAAAGCCCGGTCGGGCTTTTTTTCTTTTTGTATTTTTTGAGATTAATTTTTTCAGAACGTTTCGGCAACATTTTGCTAACGTAATTATTTATCGCTTTTAAAAATATCGTCTAATTTTTTAACAGCTTCTTTCTGCATGTTAGGTAACAGGTGGGTATAAGTATCTAAAGTAATATTGATTGTTGAATGTCAGAGTCTTTCGCTTACGATTTTAGGATTTACACCTTGTGAAAGTAGCATGGTGGCATGGGTATGTCTCAGATCATGGAATCTTATCTTTGGATAGTCGAGCTTCTTAACGCTCTTTCTAAACAATCCGGATATATGAGGCGGTCTGAATGGTTTGCCATTATCCCAGCAGCAAATAAAGCCTGAATCATCATAGTGCTCATGAGATTTAAGCTTGTTTTCTAACTGAGCTTTTTTATGAGTTTTTAGCTCTTTGAGTGTCACTTCCATCTTCGCTATGTTTCTGATAGACTTATCGGTCTTGGGTGTTGTTAATTTGTAGTTATTGAAAAATGTCGCAAAACAAGCACAGCAGTATTCTTCAAGTGACTTTAAGGTGGAAATTCAAAAGATAAAAGCCAATAATATAACTGATGTTGCTTTTCATGCTATGCAAGCCGCTGACGGCAAAGAAACAATTTACAATAAAGTGCAGCTGATTATATATTAAAAAGTGTAGCTGGAAGTACACAAGATATAGGGTTTTCTTTAAAATAAAAATTGATAAATTTTACTCTGAGTAGCACTGGCTTAAAAGCTGGTCTTTTTATATGCAAAGACATAATTTGGAGGTAGAGATATGGATAAAACACTCGAACTTAGACAGAAGGGAGCTGCACTGGTTAAAGAAGGCAGAGACCTCATCGACAAGGTAGACGGCGAGAAAAGAACACTGACAGCTGATGAGGAGACCAGATACGAGAAAATTATGGCTGATGTGGACAAAATGGGCGCTGATATCAACAGAGAAGAAAGGTAGATGCAGCTTGAAGATGAGATGAGAGTCTCTTAGGAACTGGAGTCGGAGCAGGCGGAGCGGCAACTCTTGATACAAAGGATGAGAACAGAAACAAGCCAGTTATGCAGAGAGAAGAGTACAGATCAGCATTCAAGAAATATCTTATCACAGACATAGGAGGCCTTAATGCAGAAGAAAGAGGCATGATATTCCAGGGTGCCTCAAGCAAAACTAGAGCGCTGGCATAGTAATCAGTAGGTCAGTGATTCAGAACATAAGAAGCTGAGAGCAGAGTTAATTGGGGGAGATACCTTACGAATACTCGAAAAGCATACTGGCCAATTTCAGCAAGATCCTGTCTGAAAGTAGGAGCGGGAAGCAGCAGAAGTAATTGCTGCACATGCTGATCTCTGAGATAACAATAAATAAACTAAGAGTAGATTGAATCAATAAAACTTAAAATCCATGACAATTTGGTTAACTACATGAATAAGGAAGAAGGTGTATCAATAGCGGGTACGCCTTCTTCTTTTCTTTGAAACATGTTGGGCTTTCGACAATAGATCTTGATATTGCAATTTAAAATGCGAGCTTAGAAATTGAGTCAGGAATCAACTAGTAAGCAAAGGCAGGCTTTTGCACGCGAGAAGAAATTATCCGCTGCTGTGCACCTTATAAACAAATTTAAGAATCCGCTAGTAATCCTAAGTCAGTTCCCGTTGAGAAGAGATCTTAGTCTGCCGCAAAAGACGTGGATAATTATGGGAAAACATCTTGGCGTACATAAAGAATGAGGTTGTAACGGCGGTTTATTCGTAATTTCGCGGAATGAAGAGCATGAAAAAGTGGTGCGGAATCCGCACCACTTTTTTAAGCTATTCGCTTTTTTCCAGTTTCTCGTTCATCTCGTTAAGTTTCTTTGCTGCTAAGTCTCTGCCACCTATGCCGAAGGCCACTGCAA
>Ga0209540_10002061_pt1 | contig 14488 bp, 11 predicted proteins | sample BarGraIncu01121A_FD_184501 | JGI IMG/M metagenome (GOLD analysis project Ga0209540, IMG submission 184501) | Arctic peat soil microbial communities from Barrow, Alaska - Barrow Graham LP Incubations 011-21A (SPAdes) (version 2) | ecosystem: Environmental > Terrestrial > Soil > Wetlands > Peat... | reverse complement strand
TCCAGGCTCGATCTGTACGACCCGAGTCGTGGCCGGTGTCGGGGTCCCGCAGGTCACCGCCATCTATGAGGCCGCTCTCGCGTGCAAGGCCGCGGGGGTCCCGGTCATCGGCGACGGCGGCCTGCAGTACTCCGGCGACATCGCCAAGGCGCTCGTGGCGGGCGCCGACACCGTGATGCTCGGTTCGCTGTTGGCGGGCTGCGAAGAGAGCCCGGGTGAGCTGGTCTTCATCAACGGCAAGCAGTTCAAGACTTATCGCGGCATGGGTTCCCTCGCGGCCATGCAGTCGCGCGGTCGCGGCAAGTCGTACTCCAAGGATCGCTATTTCCAGGGTGACGTCACCGACGACGACAAGGTGGTTCCCGAGGGTATCGAGGGCCAGGTGCCCTACCGCGGGCCGCTGGCGGCCGTGGCCTACCAGCTGATCGGGGGTCTGCGTCAGTCCATGTTCTATGTGGGCGCTCCGTCGATCCCGGAGCTGCAGGCCCGCGGGAGGTTCATCAGGATCACGTCGGCGGGACTCAAGGAGAGCCACCCGCACGACATCCAGATGACTGTCGAAGCGCCCAACTACAGCCAGCGTTGACGGCAGCGCGACCATGGGCCGCTAACCTTGGCGCGTGAACCAGATTGAGATCGGGCGGGGTAAACGGGGCCGTCGGGCCTATTCCTTCGACGACATCGCGGTGGTGCCCTCGCGGCGCACCCGCGATCCGGAGGAGGTGTCGGTCGCCTGGCAGATCGACGCCTATCACTTCGACCTGCCCGTGATTGCCGCGCCGATGGACTCGGTGATGTCCCCCGAGAGTGCTATCGCCTTCGGCAAGCTCGGCGGCCTGCCGGTGCTCGACCTCGAGGGCTTGTGGACGCGTTATGACGACCCGACGTTCCTGCTGGCCGAGATCGCTTCGCTCGACTCCACCTCTGCGACGGCTCGACTCCAGCAGATCTACGCGGAGCCGATCAAGCCGGAGCTGATCACCGAGCGACTTCGTCAGGTGCGTGAGGCAGGCATCACCGTGGCCGGCGCGCTCTCGCCGCAGCGGACGCAGGAGTTCTGGGAGACCGTTGTGGCCGCCGGCTGCGACCTGTTTGTGATTCGCGGCACGACCGTCTCGGCCGAACACGTCTCGAGCCGGGCCGAGCCCCTGAACCTCAAGCGTTTCATCTACGAGCTCGACGTCCCCGTCATCGTCGGCGGCGCCTCTTCGTATACGGCGGCGCTGCACCTCATGCGTACAGGGGCAGCCGGGGTGCTCGTCGGATTCGGCGGGGGCGCCGCACACACGACGCGGCTCACCCTGGGCATCCACGCGCCGATGGCCTCAGCGATCGCCGACGTGGCGGCAGCACGGCGGGACTACATGGATGAGTCCGGTGGTCGCTACGTACACGTCATCGCCGACGGTGGCGTGGGGCGCAGCGGTGAGATCGTCAAGGCCATCGCCTGTGGTGCAGACGCGGTGATGCTCGGGGCCGCGTTGGCACGGGCGACCGACGCGCCGGGACGGGGCTTCCATTGGGGGTCCGAGGCGCACCACAAGCTTCTGCCGCGCGGCGAGCGAGTCGAGGTCGGCGCTCTGGCCTCGCTCGAGGAGATCCTGCTGGGCCCGGCCCGGATGGCTGACGGCACGACCAACCTCATCGGCGCGCTGCGACACGCCATGGCCACGACCGGCTACTCCGACCTCAAGGAGTTCCAGCGGGTCGAGGTTGTCGTAGCCCCCTACCAGCGAAGCTGACGGACCCGGCAGATGCGGCCCACGGCAACGGCGGCGCTCTCACCGCAGGACCGCACGCGGGCTCTGTCGGCGATGCAGGAGGACGAGCTCGACCTGCTCATCGTGGGTGTCGGGGTTTTGGGCGCGGGAGGCGCCGTTGATGCCGTGACGTGTGGTCTGTCGGTTGGGATCCTGGAAGCCCGTGACTGGGCCTCGGGTACGTCAAGCCGCTCCAGCAAGCTGATCCACGGCGGTTTGCGTTACCTGGAGATGTTCGACTTCCGACTGGTCCGCGAGGCACTCAGGGAGCGAGGCCTGCTGTTGCAGCGTCTTGCACCGCACCTGGTTCGTCCGGTCCCGTTCGTCTGCCCGCTCACCCATCGCGGCTGGGAGCGGCTGTATGTCGGGGCCGGGCTGACACTGTACGACGCTCGCTTCGGTCTCGAGCACCGCCAGCGGTGTGCCCCGCCACAAGCACCTCACCAAGTGTCAGGCGCTGCGCCTGGTGCCGAGCCTGCGCAAGGACGCACTGGTCGGCGCCGTCGAGCACTACGACGCCCAGGTCGACGATGCGCGCCATACGATGTTCCTGGTTCGCACCGCTGTGGCATATGGTGCGCTGACCGCAAACCGTTCTCGCGTCACGGGTTTCATCCGTCAGGGCGAGCGCGTCACCGGAGTCAGGGTCCGCGATTGAGACGGGTCAGGAACTCGAGATCCGCGCCAAGCAGGTCCTCCACGCCACCGGAGTCTGGACCGACCAGACCCAGTCGATGGTGGGCGAACGGGGCCAGTTCCGGGTCCGGGCCAGCAAGGGCGTCCACCTGGTCGTGCCGCGCGATCGGATCCGGTCCCCGAGCGGCCTGATCCTGCGCACTTCGACGTCCGTGCTGTTCGTCATACCGTGGGGTCGGCACTGGATCGTCGGCACGACCGACACCGACTGGTCCCTGGACAAGGCGCACTCCGCCGCCAGCAGCAGCGATATCGACTACATCCTTGAGCACGTCAACAAGGCACTGGTGACCTCGCTGACGCGTGAGGACGTCGAGGGCGTCTATGCCGGGCTACGACCACTGCTGGCAGGTGAGAGCGAGACGACCTCCGCGTTGTCGCGCGAGCACGTCGTGGGCCATCCGAGCCCGGGTCTGGTGGTCGTGGCGGGAGGGAATTACACGACATACCGCGTGATGGCCGCCGGCGCCGTTGATGAGGTCGCTCGTGGACTGGACGGCCGGGTTCCCGCCTCGTGCACCGAGCGCATCCCCCTGCTGGGCGCCGAGGGCAATGACGCTGCGTGGAACGCCCGCCAGCGCACCGCAACCCGCTGCGGCATTCACGTGGCGTGGGTCGAGCACCTGCTCCGGCGATACGGCTCCTTGGCCATTGAGGTGCTCGACCTGTGCGTCGCCGATCCTGTTCTGGCAGAAGCACTTTCGGGAGCCAATGACTATCTGGCTGCCGAGGTCGTCTATGCGGCCAGCCATGAGGGTGCCCGCCACCTGGATGACGTGCTGACTCGGCGCAGGCGGATCTCGATCGAGACGTGGGATCGAGGAGTGTCGGCCGCCGGTGCGGCTGCCGTATTGATGGCCACAGTCCTGGGCTGGAGCGACGAGCAGCAGGCCAGGGAGGTTGAGCACTACCTCGCCAGGGTCGAGGCCGAGCGGGCTTCCCAGCAACAGCCCGACGACGAGACTGCTGACAGCGCACGGATGCGCCCGTCCGAGATCGTCCCACTCGCCTGACTCAGAGTGTGAACAACTGGTGACAGGAGTGCACCGGGGCTTTAGCCTGACATCCATGACCTCGGAAGTGATCGTCGATCCCGAAAATGACTCCTCGGCGACGTACGCCGTGGATCCCGGGCTTGCCCGTCGCCTCACGGCGCGTGTGGTCTGCGCGCCCCGGCCCAAGATGCTGCTCACCTATACGCCGATGACCGGCGCCCCCCTCGCGTCGCTGCCCCAGTCGGCGCCGGACGACGTCACGGTGGCCTACGCGGCGGCCCGAGCCGCGCAACGCCTTTGGTCCCGGATGCCGATCGGGCACCGAGCCCGGATCTTCCTGCGCTTCCACGACCTCGTGCTGGAGCGACAGGAGCAGCTGCTCGACCTCATCCAGCTCGAGACCGGCAAGGCCCGGATGCACGGGTTCGAGGAGGTCGCGGACACGGCGATGGTGAGCCGCCACTATGCCCGTCGCGCGGCGGGGTACCTGCGTCCGCGCCGCCGTCTCGGGGCATTCCCGCTGCTCAGCCAGCCGGTCGAGGTGCGCCACGCCAAGGGTGTCGTGGGCATTGTCGCACCCTGGAACTACGCACTGTCGATGTCGGTCACCGATGCGATCCCGGCGCTGCTGGCCGGCAACGCGGTGGTGCTCCGGCCGGACAACCAGAGTGCCCTGACCGCCTTGGCTGCGGTGGCCCTGCTCGACGAGGCGGGACTGCCCGAGGGGGTGCTGCAGGTCGTGCTCGGTGTGGGGCGCACGGTCGGTGCCGCGGTGCTGGAGAACGCCGACTACGTCTGCTTCACCGGTTCCACCGCGACCGGGCGCCTGGTGGCTCAGAACGCCGCCCGGCGTCTGGTCGGAGCCTCGCTCGAGCTCGGGGGCAAGAACGCGATGTACGTCGCGGATGACGCCAACATTGCCAGGGCCGTCGACGGGGCCGTGCGCGCATGCTTCTCATCGGCCGGCCAGCTCTGCGTCTCGATCGAGCGGCTGTACCTGCACCAGAGCATCGCCGACGAGTTCCTCGAGGGGTTCGTCGCCGCGACGAGCTCCATGCGGCTGTCTCCGGATCTGACGTACGACTCGGACATGGGCTCGCTCGCTTCGGCCGAACAGCTTGAGCGGGTCAGCGCCCACGTCGAGGACGCCCGGGCCAAGGGCGCACTGGTCCTGGCCGGCGGTCGGGCCCGGCCCGAGATCGGACCGTACTTCTACGAGCCGACCATCCTTGACGAGGTCACCGCTGCCATGTCCTGCCGCTACGACGAGACGTTCGGTCCCGTCGTGTCCGTGTACCGGGTGGCCGGCGACGACGAGGCGATCCTGGCGGCCAACGACAGCGACTTCGGCCTCAACGCCTCGGTCTGGACCCGCGACGTGGCGCGCGGGCGACAGATCGCCCGGTCGATCAGGGCAGGCACCGTCAACATCAATGACGGGTACGCGGCCGCGTGGGCCAGTGTGGGGGCTCCGATGGGAGGCATGGAGAGCTCCGGTCTCTCGCGCCGCCACGGTAGCGAAGGGATCACCAAGTACACCGAGAGCCAGAACATCACTGCCCAGCACCTCATCGGATTCGGCGCACCGTTCGGGCTCTCCGACGAGCGATGGGCCAGGGCCCTGACTTTGACGCTCGGCACGTTGAAACGACTAGGAGTCAGGTGATGGCCGTGACTGGCGTAGAGGTGGACAACGGCATGTACGACTACGACGTGCTGGTGGTCGGCTCGGGGTTCGGTGGCTCGGTCTCGGCACTACGTCTGGCAGAGAAGGGCTATCGCGTCCACGTCATCGAGTCCGGCCGCAGGTTCGCCGATGAGGACTTCGCGAAGACCTCATGGAATTTGAGTCGCTACTTGTGGGCTCCACGGCTGAAGCTCTTTGGTGTACAACGGATCCACCGCCTGCCCGACGTGATGATCCTGGCCGGTGCCGGGGTCGGCGGGGGCAGCCTCAACTACGCCAACACCCTGTACGTCCCGCCCGCGGCGTTCTTCCAGGACCCGCAGTGGGCCCACATCACCGACTGGCAGTCCGAGCTCGCGCCGCACTACGAGACAGCCACCCGGATGCTGGGCGTGGTCACCAACCCCTGCGACGGCCCGGTCGAGCAGATCATGCGCCAGACCGCTGATGACCTCGGCGTGGGCGGAACCTTCCGCAAGACACCCGTCGGAGTCTTCTTCGGCAAGCCTGGTGAGCAGGTTGCCGACCCGTACTTCGGCGGCACAGGCCCGGCGCGCACCGGCTGCACGCAGTGCGGCAACTGCATGGTCGGCTGCCGGGTCGGAGCCAAGAACACACTCGTGAAGAACTACCTTGCCCTCGCCGAACGCCTCGGGGTCACGATCGAGCCGCTGCGCACGGTGGTGGCTGTTGAGCCGGTCGATGATGGTAGCCGCGGGGCCGGGTACCGCGTGACGACCGAGGCGACCGGGGCCTGGGTTCGTAAGGGACGCCAGACGGTCACCGCGGCTCAGGTGGTGTTCGCAGCGGGTGCCTGGGGCACGCAGCGACTGCTGCATCGGATGTCCCACGACGGGCTGCTCGGTGATCTCTCACCTGCCCTCGGCGAGCTGACCCGGACCAACTCCGAGGCCCTCGGCGGCGCGATGAGCGCGCGGGTGCCGCGCGACGTCGACCTGACCAAGGGTGTGGCGATCACCACATCGTTCCACGTCGACCCAACGACCCACGTCGAGAATGTGAGGTACGGCAAGGGGTCCAACGCCATGGGGCTGCTAGCCACGATCCTGGTCGAGGGAGGGGGATCCGTGCCGCGTCCGGTTCGCTTTCTCGCCCAGGCCGCCCGTCACCCGGGAGCTTTTCTGCGCTCGCTCTCGGTCCGGCACTGGAGCCAGCGCACCATCATCGGCCTGGTCATGCAGGACCACGACAACTCGATCACCGTCTCGGCCAGGCGTCGTCTCACGGGCGGGGTCGGCCTCACCTCGAAGCAGGGACATGGCGCGCCCAACCCGACGTGGATCCCCGCTGGGCACAAAGCTCTTCGCCAGCTGGCCATCCGGTTGCAGGAGAGGACCGGGGTCAGGGCCATGGCGGGCGGCTCGCTCAGTGAGATCGGGGACATCCCGATGACGGCTCATTTCCTCGGCGGCGGGGTCATCAGCGACGACCCGGCCAAGGGTGTGGTGGACCCGTGGCACCGGGTGTGGGGATACCCCGGGCTGCACATCGTGGACGGGTCGGCGGTCTCGGCGAACCTCGGAGTCAACCCATCGCTGACCATCACGGCGCAGGCTGAGCGGGCCATGTCGTTCTGGCCGAACAGCGGGGGCCAGGACCCCCGGCCGAAGCAAGGGGTGGCCTACGAGCGTCTGAGCCCAGTCCCACCCAGCGGAGTGCACATCCAGACCCCCGGATCAGTTCCCCTCGGTTGACCGCGCCCTGGGCGAGGCCATGGCCGGATGCGCAGGCGGCCTGGGTGAATTAGCCTGAGCCCGTGCTGCGGACCGCGTTGAAGCCTCGATGGCTGGGGCTTCTTGCGATCGTGGCCGCGGTGATGGTCACCTTTGGGGTGCTTGGGCTCTGGCAGCTCAACGTCGCCCGCGACAAGGGTCTCGCAGAGCAGGTCCGTGACGCGCCGACCCGGGCGGTCGCCGAGCTCACGACGGTACTCACCCCATCTGGCCCCTTTCCGGGCGACGGCACAGGCCGCCGGATCACGGCGACGGGTCGCTATGACGGATCTGCGCAAGTTCTCGTGACACCGCGCCGCCTTCGCGGCCAGAGCGGGTACTGGGTCGTGACGCCCTTCGTCGTGCGATCCAGTGGTGCCAGGATCGCCGTCGTGCGGGGATTCGTAACGGATCCCATGCAGGCGGTTGTGCCCAGCTCCACCACCGAGATCACCCTGTCGGGGACTCTGGCGCCCGGGGAGTCACCCACCGGTGACAGTGCTCGCGCTGCCCCGACCTTGCCCGATGGGCAGATCGCCGTCCTGGACCTGTCCCTGCTGGTCAACCGCTGGCCCGGCACCTTGTACAACGCCTTTGTCTTTGCCACTGCCGAGCAGCCGGACGTGACGTCGCTTGCGTCCCCGGACGTGCATCGGGTGCCGCCGCCACCTCTGGTGGGCGGCGGGATCTCATGGCGGAACGCGGCATACGCTCTGCAATGGTGGGTGTTCGCGCTGTTCGCCGCCTACATGTGGTGGAAGATGGTTCGCGATGACTACGAGGACGATCACTACGACCGCAAACCACTACAGTCACAAACCATGACAGCCACCACGCGTTAGCTCCCTTCGGTGGATAAGGAAAGGCAACGAATGTCCGATCTGGTTCGTCCGATTCGCGATGTGGCCGCTGTACGCAAGGCCCTGGTGTTCTTCAAGGTCATGGCGATCCTGGTGGGCATCGGGCTGCTGGTGCTTTGTCTGGGAATGGTGCTCAAGTACGGCTACGACAAGCCGGGTCTGTCCGACTTCTGGGACCAGAAGCACGGTCTGCTCTACATGATCTACGTGGGCGCCACGGCGAACCTGGGCCTCAAGATGCGCTGGAGTCCGGGGCACATGGTGGCCATCATGCTGGCCGGGGTGGTGCCGTTCATGTCGTTCTGGGCAGAGCACAAGGTCGCCGTGCAGGTCGAGGGCCAACTTGCCGCACACGACGCACCGGTAGCCTTGCCCGGTGACTGAAGCCCTCCCTGAACTTTCTGCGCGGCCCGTGCTCGTTGTCGACTTCGGGGCGCAGTATGCCCAGCTGATCGCCCGCCGGGTGCGCGAGGCCAATGTCTACAGCGAGGTCGTGCCGCACACGATGCCGGTGGCCGCGATGCTGGCCAAGAACCCTGCCGCCGTGATCCTCTCCGGTGGCCCGTCGTCGGTCTATGCCGAGGGTGCGCCGACCCTGGATGTCGCGCTGCTGACTGCCGGGGTCCCGGTGTTCGGAATGTGCTACGGGTTCCAGGCGATGGTTCAGGCCCTCGGCGGAACGGTTGCGCACACCGGTCTCGGCGAGTACGGCTCCACCCAGGCGACGGTCTTCGATCTCTCCTCGACCCTGTTCGACGGACAGGTCGCCGAGCAGTCGGTGTGGATGTCCCATGGCGACTCGGTTACGGCGGCGCCGGCCGGGATGAAGGTCACCGCTTCGAGTGCGGGTGCGCCGGTCGCTGCATTCGAAGACGATGAGCGCCGGTTGTACGGCGTTCAGTGGCACCCTGAGGTCATTCACTCGACCTATGGCCAGGCCGTGCTGGAGAACTTCCTGATCCGCGGGGCCGGTCTGGCCGCGGACTGGACGGCGTCCAACGTCGCCGAGGAACAGGTGACCGCGGTCCGCGAGCAGATTGGCTCAGGCCGGGTGCTCTGTGCGCTCTCCGGTGGGGTCGACTCCTCGGTTGCCGCCGCCCTGGTGCAGCGGGCGGTCGGCGACCAGCTGACCTGCGTGTTCGTGGACCATGGTCTGCTGCGCTCCGGGGAGGCCGAGCAGGTGGAGCAGGAGTTCGTTGCCGCCACCGGAGTCTCGCTGGTCGTCGTCGATGCCCGCGACCAGTTCCTGAACGCGCTGGCCGGAGTCTCGGATCCTGAGCAGAAGCGCAAGATCATCGGCAGGGAGTTTATCCGCTGCTTCGAGCAGGCGGCACGCGATCTGGTGGGGTCGGCCGATGGGACCGGACATCCCATCGAGTGGCTCGTTCAGGGCACGCTCTACCCCGATGTCGTGGAGTCCGGTGGTGGGACCGGCACCGCCAACATCAAGTCGCATCACAACGTTGGCGGGCTCCCGGATGACCTGCAGTTCAAGCTGATCGAGCCACTGCGCATGCTGTTCAAGGACGAGGTGCGCCAGGTCGGTCTCAAGCTGGGCGTGCCCGAGGCGATCGTGTGGCGCCAGCCGTTCCCTGGTCCTGGCCTGGCCATCCGGATCGTCGGCGAGGTGACGGCCGCGCGGCTCTCGATCCTGCGCGCGGCCGATGCGATCGCCCGCGCGGAGCTGACCGCTGCCGGCCTCGACCGAGACATCTGGCAGTGCCCGGTGGTCCTGCTGGCCGACGTGCGCTCAGTCGGCGTGCAGGGCGACGGCCGAAGCTACGGTCACCCGATCGTGTTGCGCCCGGTCTCCTCCGAGGACGCTATGACCGCCGACTGGACCCGAGTGCCATTTGACGTGCTGGCGAGGATCTCGACCCGGATCACCAACGAGGTCAGTGAGGTCAACCGTGTGGTGCTCGATGTGACAAGCAAGCCGCCGGGCACCATCGAGTGGGAATGAGCCACCTACTCTGATGCGGTTTGCGGCCCGCCATCGACGTCTGCGGATGGAAGCCCTCTCAAGGGCGGAGGTGGTCCCTGGTGTCGACGGTCCACTGGTCGACGTTGACCATTGCTACGCAGCCCTGTGCTGGGCACTGACCAAGCCACGTAGGGCTACCGTTAGCGACCTGGTACACGCGGCCTGTCTGCGTCGCGCGAAGCAATGTGCCATCGGCAGGGTAGGCGCGCAAGTGGTCCAGCGCGTCGACGGTCCACTGGTCAACGTTCACCAGCCCAGTGCATCCGTCGACGCAGGAGCTGAGCCACAACGGCGCACCGCCGGCAACCCGATAGACGCGGCCGGTTTCCGCGGCCCGGAGGAACGCGCCACCCGACGGGTAGGCACGCAGGTGGTCCAGCGTGTCGACGGTCCACTGGTCAACGTTCACCAGCCCAGCGCAGCCGTCGACGCAGGAGCTGAGCCACAACGGCGCACCGCCGACAACCCGGTAGAGGCGACCCGTCTCGGCTGCTCGAAGAAACGTCCCGTCGGTCGGCAGCGCCGGCAGTTTGTCGATCACCGACTGGGTCGTGTTCGTCAGCCCAGCGCAGCCGTCAATGCAGGAGCTGAGCCACAACGGCGCGCGGCCCACTATCCGATAGACGCGTCCGTTGTCAGCTGCTCGCACGAAAGAGCCGTTGGCGAAGTTCGGTGCCCCTTGGGTGCCCGCGATCACAGCTGAGGTGACTCCCTGGACGATGACGTCTCCGGGTCGTGTGGCCCGGATCGTGTTGACAACGGTGTTGTAGTCCGTCGAGATGCAGCCAGCAGTGGTGCCGCCCGTCGAAACGTGGAAGAAGATGGCGGACCCGTAACCCTGCTGGATCGGCTGCGTGTTGTAGTTGATGAGTATGCCCTGCTGATACGCCGTGTTGACGTACTTGTACATGGATTCGTCGGCGGGCCCGCAAGTACCTGTGAAGTAACGGTTGTACTTGGCGGCGCCTATGGTTGATCCCCAACAAGAGTTGGGCTGCAGCGTGATGTATCCGTTACTCGAGCCCGGGTCACTTCTTCCGAAGGCCGTCCCGAGGGTGAACACTCCTGTGGGCGTATTCCCGTCGCCTTCGCGTTTTGCCCCGGCTGCCGCGAAACCCCGATAGCCGGTGCGGCCTGCCGATTGCCATGCCTGCGAGTACGCGCCCGTGCGGGTTTTGGAGCACTCGGTGATCGTGACTTTGGTGGACCCGTACGACGATGCCAAGGTCACCATCACATGGGCTGGCCGCGAGGCCAGCCCATGAACACGCCCTGCGGCGATGGTTTCGCAAACTGAGGATGCGGCATTCGCGGGTGCTGCGACGGAGAGCAGGGGTATTGCTGTTGTTGTCAGCATGAGTCCGATTGCAAGGACGCGTCCGCGGTGTTTGGCCATTGGCCGATATCTCATCTCGTCATGAGGTTGTTGCTGCGGCGGGCGTCACCGTATCAACGACGATACGGGAATTGGGGTGGATGAGAAGCCTCTTTGGCCACAGGCGGCAGACCTTGGCTGCCGAGCAACGGCCCCGACGGGTCGTCGCTGCGACTCGGATCTGTCCTGACCAAACCTGGTCGGTCCACGCTCTTGCCGGGTGAACTGTCCATGACGGCCAGGGACCTGCACCAGCCGGCCAGCTCGCGGGCGATCGCGAGGAGAGCTTTCGGTCGTCCGCCGCGATCAGGCGGGCTGGAGGGTGCCTCCACCGGTGAGGGTGTACGTCTTGCCTGTGAGGTCGCTGTTGGCACCCCGGTCGTAGTAGACGGTGTGGCCGTTGCCGACGATGTTCCTCACCCTTGACCCGGAGACCTTCACCCCGGTCAGTGACGTGAGGTACGAGGTCGCGGTCACCGTCCACGTGCTGGTGCTGTCGAGCGACACGGCCACGCTCTTGGCGGTGTGGGCCGTGTCGATGGCGCCGGTCCAGGCGGAGCCGTTCGTCAGCTTCAGGGTGGCGGTGCTGATCTTGTCCACGATGACGCTGCCGCTGAGCTTCTGGGCGTTGGCGACGAGCGTGGCCTTGCCACCGTTTGCGCCGCTCGTGCCCCATTTGTTGGAGGCAGCCTTGAGCAGCACGCCCGAGGTCGCCGAGGTGTTGACGCCGTGCAGCGTGATCACCCCGGTCGCGTTCGTCACGTGGAACAGCGGCCCTTCAGCCGCGGACAGCGAGCCGCCCGTCTGGGTCCAGGTGCCGGTCGATCCCTGGGCGTCACCAGAGAAGCTCTGGTAGATCATCACGCCCCACTTCTTCGTACCGCTCAGTGCGGTTCCGGTCAGGTTGACGCTGTTGGAGCCTTCGATGACTGCCGCCTCGGCGCCGGTCGCCTTCACCGTGGCACCGGTGACCTTGATGCTGCCGGTCGAGTAGATGCCAGGTGAGTCAACCCCCGAGGCCGAGTAGCTGCCGCCGGAGACCGTGATCGTGCCGCCACCGCGGTCGGTCGCGATGACCGCGCCGTTGCTGCCCTTGGTGCTCGCGGTGACGTTGGTGGCCTTGATCGTTCCGCCGCCGCTGACCATGATCCCGTGCGCGTACTTGCCGGTCGCCGAGATCCTGGTGTCGCTCAGAGTGACTACGGTGCCGCTGCCGTAGGCGAAGACGCCGTTGGCCCCGTCCCCGGTGGTCGCAGTGCTGCCAGCGTTCATGGTGATCGAGCCTGCCTTGGCCAGGATCCCGGCATCCAGGCCGTAGAAGCTGCTCTGATCGGACGAGGAGGATGCCCCACTCGTACTGATTCTTGCCTCGTCGAGGGTCAGCCAGCCGCCGGTGTTCAGGACGCCACTGGTGTTGGCCGCCGAAGCGCTGTACATCTCGCCTGACGCGCTGGTCGTGCCGGTGCTGTGGACGTAGGCGCCCTTGGCTGTGACCTGAGCTGCGTTGCCCCCGCCTCCGCCCGACCCGCCGGGCGGGGCACCGGGCGGGGCACCGGGTGGAGCACCAGCTGTCGTGCTCGTCGTTGCCTTTGGCGATGCGGTGGTGGTTGTGGCGCTTCCGCAGGCCGAGACCCCGAGGATGCACACCAGGACCAGACCTGTCAGGCGGGTGTAGTTCTTACTGGACATGGTCAACAATCCCCCGCATCCGGCGCGCTCGCCTTTGAGACGCTGGGCCGTCGTGCTCCGCGTTGTGGACAAGCATCACAACGTCCAACACCGGAACTGATGTCGATTGCCAGCGGGGGAGTGAGGACCGAGGATCAGCCAGTTGCCGCAGAGGCCCGGGAAGTGTTCGTTTCGTCATGACTCAACAATTCACGCCCGCGCTATGGCACTCGTATGTTGTTTCCATGCATGGTCTCTGAGGCGCTAGCCGGACGGTCAGGACATTTGTGACGGCGCGTCGGCTCGATGTTGAGGAGGTCTGCGCGTCCTAGTCGCGGACCCGCCTGCGGTGCAGACTGAGCGATGCTCCTCGGCCTACCGACTCCCGGTTTGACGAGTCCTCGCCGGGGGCCCATGCGAATCTGAACGATGGGTTAGGTGTGGGCGGGCGGGCTGTGCGAACCCAGCTCTGCGTCCGGCGAGACCCGCCGCAGGTGGGCGAAGCCGAGCAGCGAAAGGATGAGCATCACCGCGGCGCCGATGAAGGCACCGATCGCGGCGATGCCGGCGATCGTGCCCATGGTGCCGAAGGCGTAGGCGTTGAGCAGCAGCCCGCGCAGTGTCTCACCCTTGAACATCGTCTCGACCGTTCCCGCCAGCTTGGTGTCGGTGGGGGCGGCCTTTGCCTTGGTGCTGAGCTGGGCGTAGGTCAGGCCGCCGCCGATCCCCTTGAGGTGCACCGCGATGAAGTGGTTGGCGTACGCCTCGGCCTGCTGGCCGGTGAGCATCTGCTGGCCGGCATACTGGTTGAGGAATGGGCCGATCTCCGGGCTGGCCGTGGCCGGTCCCTTCGGCGGGAAGAAGATCTGCTGCTGGCTGAGCTGGGTCTTGACCTGGTCGCCGATGAAGGAGCTCGCCCAGGTGAGCAGGCCCCCCGCGGAGAGCAGGATGATGGCCAGGACGAGTCCCACGCTGGTGAGCAGGCCATCAAATGTCTTGCGTCGCATCGTCTTCTACCTCCATGAGAGCCAACCGGCAGTTTCTGTGCAGTTCGAGGTGCCCCGCCCGTGCTTGAACTGCGGGGGCGATCGTCGTGATCGTCAGGCGGCGATCACAGATTCATCATGGCTGACGGCACTCACAGACCCGGGGGCGACGCGCCGGTCGAGCGCCCAGCAGATGCCGTCGTTTTCGTGGCCCACGGGCTGAGTCGTGACGACGAGGCCCTAGCGAACTGCTCAGTGATCCACGCCATCTACGTCCTTCTCCGCGCATGGAGGACCGGTGAAGGTCAGTAGTTGCATGATCGTGCGCTGGCCGCCCGCATCGCCGAGGGGGTGACCGCGCCCGACGCGTCTGATCCCGATGGGGCCCGCAGCCCGATGGCGCCGCTGAGGCTGTCGAGATGGCAGGACTAACGCTCTCCGGGGCGCGTGAAGACGAGCACTCGGACCCGCGCCAGCCCTCTGCTCCCTGAGCATTCTTTGACCGGTCGAGGATCCGTGACCGCCCTGCGACCCTTGGGTTCTGTCGGTGATCCGCCGTCCCAGGACCGTGGGGCCGGGCTGCTTTACGGCGCGGTGGCGGTGCTGTTGTTGGAGTTAGCGCCGCGCGGTGCCTGCTGAGTCCGCGCTCCCGGTGGCCTGGGCACCGCAGGTGAGAAGTTGGCCCTGGACGTTCACGATGCGGTCCCGGTGTACGAGTATCCAGTGGTCTTCAGGGACGTGTGA
>Ga0209540_10002059_pt1 | contig 14500 bp, 10 predicted proteins | sample BarGraIncu01121A_FD_184501 | JGI IMG/M metagenome (GOLD analysis project Ga0209540, IMG submission 184501) | Arctic peat soil microbial communities from Barrow, Alaska - Barrow Graham LP Incubations 011-21A (SPAdes) (version 2) | ecosystem: Environmental > Terrestrial > Soil > Wetlands > Peat... | reverse complement strand
CCAAAGTTGGAGTTCACGCTTTGGCCGTAACGATTCAGTCGGAATTGGGGAGCGCGCCCGCCTCGGGCGCAGCCGACGACGCCCTCGTCGTCGGCTTTCGCGTGCGTTTGTGCGAATCGTTTCGTCCGTCCGCCGCACGAAGGGTTCGGCGCGAGGGCGCGTCGAATCCCGATGGACACCGGGACTGCGCTCCCCATTCGTTTCAACGGCATTGTTCCGGTTTGGCGTGCTGGAGTACGGACAAGCTGAAGCTTGAACTCCAACGCGCCTCCGGTGCTGGAATTTGTCGGGCAAAAAGGAGTCGCTGAAAATCCACCGGCGTTGTAAATTCCTCACCGTATGGCGACGGCGGACATCAGACGGGAATACTCGCTCGGCGGCTTGAATCGCGCGGACTTGGACGCGAATCCGCTCGCGCAGTTCAATCAGTGGTTTGCGCAGGCGGCATCGGGCAGTCGCTGGCGGAAAATCGGTATTGCGCTCTACAAACTCTGGCACGCCATGCTCGGCCACACGCCGGTGGACGTGAATACCCTGGTGCTCGCCACGGTGGACAAGGCCGGCCGGCCTTCCGCGCGCGCGGTGTTGCTCAAGGGTGTGGACGAACGCGGTTTCATTTTTTATACGAACTACGACAGCCGCAAAGGCCATGAACTGGCAGAAAATCCCAGCGCCGCGCTGACTTTTTATTGGCCGGATTTGGAACGGGAGGTCTGTGTTGCGGGCACGGTGAGCAAATTGCCACCCGATGAATCGGAGGCGTATTTCAAAAGCCGTCCGCGTGGCAGCCGCCTTGCCGCATGGGCATCGAATCAAAGTGACGTGGTCGCCGACCGCGCGATGCTGGAAAAAAAGTGGAACGAAATGGCGGCACGATTTCCCGCCGACGTGCCGCTGCCGCCGAATTGGGGCGGTTATGTTTTGAAGCCGGAGCGGATTGAATTCTGGCAGGGCCGGCTGAACCGGTTGCACGACCGGTTTTGCTACACGCGGCAGCCGGATGGTTCCTGGAAATTGGAACGGCTTGCCCCGTAAACCGAAGTTGATATCGGGAGCGCGTCCGTCCCGGGCGCAGTTTTCCGCGCCCTCGCGGGAAACATTGGTTTTGCCTTAAGGTGCACACATGGAAACAACCACACACACCAAACAGCCGGACGCGAGGCGCGTCCAGCAACGCGCGGGGCGGGCGTGATTCCCAGCTTCCGTTTAAAATTTGTAAACCAGACTGCTGATGAGCTTCACATCATTATCCTTGCGTCTGGGTGCGGGTTGGTTGACAAAGTTGTCCTGCAAGGCAACCTGGAGGCTGAGTTTTTTTGAGATAGAGGCTTCCAGACCGATTTCGGCATTGATCAGGAAGTTGTCAAGTTTGTCTACCTGCGGGAGGAATTCCACTTTTTGCCAGACGCGCGCATTGTCATTGAACTTGTGCTCAAACCGTTCCGCCAGACGCAATGACGCGTAAGTGGTGTCCACGCCACCGAGTCGTTGGAGATCAGGGCCGGACCGACTTCGCCGGCCAGCGTCGTATTGGTCTTCTTGACAAAATAATAACCGGCGCCGGGGCTGAGCGTGATGCGATATTGCAGATCGGCGATGCCATCGTGCAGAGCCTCTGCATTCAGGTAGTCGAAGAAGTGTTCGCTGAACAGATGATTGTATTGTCCGACTCCGTGCAGCGTTTCATTGTTTTTGACGGAATCATTTTTGCCATACGAGCCATCCACACCGAACATATACTCGTTTTCCGGGGTTTTCTTACGGGTTTTAAAAGCTGCGGTGGTCAACAGCGTGTCGCTGTTTCCCCTGGTGAGCGAAAGACCCGCCGAGACGCTGTTTTCCCAGGCCGGTTTGTTGGTTGAGACAACGGCGGTTTGATTGGTACTGGCGGCCCGGCCGGACAGGGCCAGAACCGCCAGAATAAATACGGCTAAAATGCGTCTTTTCATGATTCTTTCACACCAACCATCGGGCTTGGGGAACCTGATACAGCAGATTACCTGACTGGCAAGGGACGTTTGAAAATTATTTCGTCGGCTCGTCCCCGGCGGCGGAATCTTCCTTGTCCTCGCCGATGACCGGCGCGATGGCTTGCAATTTGTCGCCGGATTCCAATTCAATCAGCTTCACGCCTTGAGTGTTGCGGCCGGCTTCACGAATGTCCTTCACGCAGGTGCGCACCATCTGGCCTTTGACGGTGATGAGCATGATTTCATCCGCGTCGCGCACGGTCAACGCGCCGACGACCGCGCCGGTTTTCTCGGTGGTCTTCATCGTGATGATGCCCTTGCCGCCGCGCGATTGAACCCGGTATTCCTCGAAGTCGGTGCGTTTGCCAATGCCGTTTTCGCCGGCGACCAGCAGTTTGGCGTCCGGAACGACAATGGCCAGCGCGACAACCTCGTCGCCTTTCGACAGATTGATGCCGCGCACACCGGCGGCTGACCGGCCCATGGAACGAACATCCGACTCGTTGAAATGGATGCTCATGCCATCCCGGGTAATCAGCACGACGCCGTCACCGGGATCTTTAACCTCATCTTTTTCAATGATGCTCCCGCGAGTAAGTTTTACGTCAATCAATGTGTCGCCTGGCTCGATGGTGATGGCGATGATGCCGCCTTTGCGCACGTTGGTGAATTCGTTGAGCGAAGTTTTCTTCACCGTGCCCTGTTTCGTGGCAAAGAAAAGTTCGCCGGGCTGTTCCCACGTGACGTCTTCCTTGTTCGCGTTCGTTTTGGACAGGACGCGGATGAGCGCGGCGATGGTTTCGCCCGCCTTCAATTCGAGCAAATTGGCGATGCTCCGGCCCTTGGCGGCGCGGCCCATGTCGGGAATTTCATGCACGCGCTCAACATACACACGGCCGGTGTTCGTGAAGAACATGAGGTAATCGTGTGTGCTGGCCGTGAACAAATGCTCGATGAAATCATTGTCCTCATCCGTTACACCCTCTTTTGTCGTCATGCCGATGACGCCTTTGCCGCCGCGGCGTTGCGCGCGATAGGAACTGACGTTGGTGCGCTTGAGGAGGCCGTTGTGCGTAAGCGTGATGATGACGCCTTCGTTGGCGATGAGGTCTTCGATGTTGATCTCGCCTTCGTCGGGCTTGAGGTCGGTCAGGCGTGGCGTGGCGTATTTCTCTTTGATCACCTTCAATTCGTCCTTGATGATGGTGAGCACGCGGGCTTCCTTCGCAATAATGTCCATCAAATCCTCGATGCGCTTGAGCAGTTCCCTGTATTCGCCTTCGACCTTGTCAATTTCCAAGCCGGTCAATTGATACAGGCGCAATTCCAGAATGGCGTCCACCTGCCGTTCGGTCAGCGCATAGCGGCCCTTGGTCAAACGCGACTCGTTGCGGATCAAAATGCCCCAGCGCTCGACCTGCTTTTGCGTCCACTCGAAGGCGAGCAGCTTGACCCTGGCTTCCTCGCGCGTCTTGCTGCCGCGGATGATTTTGATGAAATCGTCGAGGTTTGCCAGCGCGATGAGATAACCTTCGAGCAGCTCGGCGCGTTCCTCGGCCTTCTTCAATTGGAACCGCGTGCGGCGCAACACGACCTCGCGCCGGTGCTCGATGTAGCAATTGATGAGTTCCTTCAGTCCGAGCGTCTTGGGCCGGCCGTGGTCAATCGCCAGCATGTTGACGGCGAAGCTCGATTCCAGCGCGGTCTGCTTGTAAAGATTGTTGATGACGACCTTGGCGATGGCGTCACGCTTGAGTTCAACGACCACGCGCGTGTTTTCGTCCGATTCATCGCGAATGGCCGTGATGTCGGTGAAGCCCGCCGTTTTTTCGTTCACCAATTCGGCCACGCGCTCGACGAGCACCGCGCGGTTGACGTTGTAAGGAATTTCCGTGATGACGATTTGTTCCTTGCCGCCCTTGAGTTGTTCGACCCCGACCTTGCCGCGAACCTTGATGCTGCCGTGGCCCGTCGTGAAATATTCCTTGATGACTTCCAATCCGCACACCATGCAGCCGGTCGGGAAGTCCGGGCCTTTGATGAATTTCATCAGGCCCTTGACCGTGATGTTCGGGTCGTCAATCTGCGCGCAAACGCCGTCAATGATTTCGCCAAGATTGTGCGGCGCCATGTTCGTGGCCATGCCCACGGCGATGCCCGTGCCGCCGTTGACGAGCAAATTGGGAAAGGCGGCGGGGAAAACGGTCGGCTCGGTGCGGGTCTCGTCGTAGTTGGGAACGAAATCCACCGTGTCCTGATCCATGTCCTCCATCAGCACCGCGCCGAGATGCGCCAGCCGCGCCTCGGTGTATCGCATGGACGCCGGCGGATCACCTTCGACGGAACCGAAGTTGCCCTGGCCGTCCACCAGCCGTTCGCGCATGGCCCACGGCTGCGCCATGTGGACGAGCGTCGGGTAAATCGCCTGGTCACCGTGCGGATGATAATTGCCCATCGTTTCGCCGACGATTTTGGCGCACTTGATGTGCTTGCGGTTCGGCATGACGCCGAGTTCATTCATGGCGAAAAGAATGCGGCGTTGCGAAGGTTTGAGGCCGTCACGCGCGTCGGGCAACGCGCGGGAAATGATCACGGACATCGAGTAATCGAGAAACGAATTCTTGATTTCCTCGGCGACGTTGACCTTGGCGATTTTTTCTCCGGAGGCGAACAGCGGCGTGTTGCCCGCAGGCAGTTGTTCGGAACTTTTATCTGGCATAATCAAATTAGTTGGCAGCGGTTAAGTCCTCCAGTTTCGCCGGGACAAGCGCTATGGCAAATTGTTCACAGGCGGCGCGGATCCGCCTGTCGGTGGTTGACAGAACGCCCCGGTGGTGTAAATCGCACGTGGCAACATGGAGCGCATCGAGCGTCCGCAGCGGAATGCGCGGATGGCACGCCAGTTGAATCGCGCTGGCGCGTTCAAGCACGGCGCGGTTCAACGGAAACAGCCGGATAAGCTCGGTTTGCACCATCGCGAGGAATTTTTCCCCGGCTGTCACGCGTTCACGCGCTGTGATGTGCCCGGCGCGCTCTTTGGAGAGCAGCGCTGAACGCACTTCCGTGAGGGCCAGTTCGGAAGTTTCAAAACTGTGCTCCGCGAGATTGCGGCTGAACCATTCGCTGTCGGCTTCACGCACAAGCAGTTTCACAATGATGGCGGTATCAAGATACATTTTACCAGCCGCGAGAGTCGCGATCCTCACGAACGATCTCCTCGGCGGGCGGTCCGCCGTGAATCGGCTGCTTTAACAGGTAGTCGCCCATGCCTTGGAATATTTTCCGCGGTTCGGTTGCCATCGCCTTGACCAGCCGGGCCTTGGGTTTGCCGTCGCTGGTGATGGTGATTTCATGTCCGCCCGCCACCAAATCAAGCAACGCGGAGAGATGCGCCTTTGCCGAACGAACACTGATGACCTCTCCGATGCCTGGCGCCACCGCCACTTCTTTGAGCACCGCCGGTTCCGATTTCGTGGACGGGTATTTAATTGTTTTTGCTTTCATGGCCTTAATGTAGTCACATGTGACTACATTGGCAAGTTAAAGTTTCTAGATATCCAGATTCCGCACGTTGAGCGCGTTGTCCTCGATGAACTGGCGGCGCGGTTCGACTTCTTCGCCCATCAGCTTCGTGAACATCTCCTCGGCTTCGACGGCGTCGGTAAGGTCAATCCGCAGCAGCTTGCGCCGCACCGGGTCCATGGTCGTTTCAAAAAGTTCCTTCGGATTCATTTCACCCAGACCTTTGAAACGTTTGACGGACAGGCCGCGGCGGCCGACTTCCTTGACCGCCGCGAGAATTTCCGGGATGGAAAACAGCGGTTTGACGGTTTCCCGGTCGCCTTCGCCCTCGCAGATTTCAAACAACGGTTTGTCCTGTCCGGCGTAGTGCTCGATGCTGAAACCTTTCTTGTCGAGCTTCCCCAGCAATTCAACGATGGCCTTGTTTTCGTGCAATTCGATGTGCCGCGCGCGCCGGGTCGAACCATTTTTCTTCTCGAAGGTTGTCGTGTCGCCTTCCTCCTCGGCACCAAACAATTTCAAGTCGGCATTCTTCGCGCCGAATTGCGCCAGTTCGTCCTCGGTGTGGAAATAATGCACCGTCTCATCATTGCCTTCGCGCACCTTGACCAGGTGTTTCGGCAGATCGCCGGTTTTCTTTTGGCGATGCTCGACGTATTCGGCGAAATCGCCACCGTGACGTTTCAGGGCGTTGGCGTATTTGTCGAGCGATTCGAGCAACTCCAGAATTTCCGCGAGCTGTTTTTGGGAAAGCTCCTTTTGGTCGGAAAGGTTCTTCAAACGCACTTCTTCCGTGCCGAGTTCGAGCAGAATTTTATTCAACCGCGCGTCGTCATCCACGTATTCAACGCGTTTTTTGCGCGCGATCTGGTAAAGCGGCGGCTGCGCGATATAGACGAAGCCGTTTTTGATCAGTGCCGGCATCTGCCGGTAGAAAAACGTCAGCAACAGCGTGCGAATGTGCGAGCCGTCCACGTCGGCGTCGGTCATGATGATGACCTTGTGGTAGCGCAGCTTTTCGAGATTGAATGCGCCTTCACCCTCGCCGTCGCCGATGCCCGTGCCGACGGCGGTGATCATCGTGCGGATTTCGTTGTTCTGAAGCACCTTGTCCAGGCGCGCCTTCTCGACGTTGATCAATTTGCCGCGAATCGGCAAAATCGCCTGGAACTTCCGGTCACGTCCCTGTTTCGCCGAGCCGCCGGCGGAATCACCTTCGACGATGAACAATTCGGTGTTCGCCGGATCGCGGTCGGAGCAGTCCGCCAGTTTGCCGGGCAAACCGCCGCCGGTGAGCGCGCCTTTGCGGACCGTCTCGCGTGCTTTGCGGGCGGCTTCACGCGCCCGCGCCGCGAGCAGGCCCTTCTCAATGATTTTCTTGGCGACGCCGGGATTCGCGTCGAAGTGCGTCATCAACCCGTCGTAAATAATGGACGAAACAATGCCGTCAATTTCCGTGTTCACCAGCTTCACCTTCGTCTGCGATTCGAAGCGCGGGTTCGGCAGTTTCACGCTGAGCACGCACACCAGACCTTCGCGGACGTCATCGCCGGAAATCGCCGGGTCCTTTTCCTTCAGCAGATTGTTCTGCTTGGCATATTGGTTGATGGCGCGGGTCAGCGCGGAGCGGAAGCCGGTGAGGTGCGTGCCGCCGTCGGTATTGGCAATGGAGTTGGCGAAGCAGAGAATCTGGTCGCTGTAGCTGTCGGTGTATTGCAAGACGCAATCCACAAACACGTCTTCGTCCTTGCCGTCAATTTTGCTGGGCCGTTTGCCCGCGATCATGATGGGCTTGGGATGCAACGGCTGCTTGCTCCGGCCAAGCTGGCGGACAAACTGTTCGATGCCGTCGCGGTAAAAAAATGTCTCCGTCTTCTCATCGCGCTCGTCCTTGAGCACGATTTCAATGCCCGGATTCAAAAACGCCAGTTCGCGCAGGCGGTTGGCGAGGATGTCGAACTTGAACTCGACGGTGAGGGTGAAAATCGTCGGGTCGGGTTTGAACGTGATCAAGGTTCCCGTCTTTTTTGATTTGCCGATGACTTCGAGTTTCTGGGTCGTTTTGCCGCGCTCGAATTCCATCGAATAAACTTTTTCGTCGCGCGAGACCTCGACCTTGAACCAGTCGGAAAGCGCATTGACACATTTCGCGCCGACGCCGTGCAAGCCGCCGGAATACTTGTAGGCGCCCTGGCCGAATTTTCCGCCCGCGTGCAAATTCGTCAGCACCAGTTCGACGGCGGGCATCTTCCACTTCGGGTGCATATCCACCGGAATGCCGCGTCCGTCATCCCGGATCGAAACCGAGCCGTCCACGTGAATCGTCACTTCGATTTTGTTGCAATAACCTGCCAGATGTTCGTCAATCGAGTTGTCGAGCACCTCGAACACGCTGTGATGCAGACCGCGCTCGTCCGGATCGCCGATATACATACCGGGCCGCTTGCGAACGGCTTCCAGACCTTCGAGTTTATCTATTTTTGAAGCGTCGTATTTATCGGTCGCAGACGATCTGGTTTTGCTGGTTTCTTCGGCTATATCTTCTTTGGTTTTCGGCATAAAAAGCTCACTTTTACGGTCGTTTTGACCGGGTCCGTGAAAGCTTAAAAAGAATAGAAAAATCGGCACTTTAACACAACCTTTATTTGGTCAAAAAAACGCCCAAAAACACAATGAATTGTGGCCATGCCGGCCAGCTTATGCCGTATATTGTGGCGTCCCCAAATCGTGCCGGTTGCCAGTTTCAGAGAAAAATGGTGCCGGGTTTTGCCATCGTTTTGCCCTGAATCCGCTTGCATTGCCGTGCCGCAACTTTAGTTTCCGCGCATGGCTTTTTCCGAAAAGCAGAATAAAATTTTGAAGCCCGTCGAAAACGCGCCGCATCCCGACCCGTTTGTCCGCCGCCACATCGGCCCGCGTCCTGCCGACGCCGGCGAAATGCTCAAGCAACTCGGCTACGCGAGCCTTGACGCAATGATTGACGACGCCGTTCCAAAACCGATTCGACTCGCGCGTTCGCTTCAACTTCCCGCCGCGCGCAGCGAACAGGAAGTCCTCAATGCGCTGAAAAAAATCGCGGCGCAAAACCAGGTGTTCCGTTCCTACATCGGCATGGGCTATTATGATTGCATCACGCCCGCCGTCATCCAGCGCAACGTTTTGGAAAACCCCGGCTGGTACACGCAATACACGCCTTATCAGGCCGAAATTTCCCAGGGCCGCCTCGAAGCGCTCCTGAATTTCCAGACGATGGTCGCCGTTCTCACCGGCCTCGACATCGCCAATGCGTCGCTGCTCGACGAAGCCACCGCCGCCGCCGAGGCGATGACGATGTGTCACGCGCTCAAGGACGGACGAAACATTTTCTTCATCTCGCAGAGTTGTCATCCGCAAAACATCGAAGTTGTCCGGACGCGCGCCAAAGCTCTCGGCATCGAAGTTGTCGTGGGCGATCACGAGAGTTTTAAGTTCAACAACAAAGTTTTCGGTGCGCTGGTGCAATATCCGGATACGTTTGGCGCGATTCACGACTTTGCGCCATTTGTCGAAAAAGCCCACGTTGCTGGAGCGATGGTCACAGTTGCCACTGATTTGCTGGCACTCACATTATTGAAGCCGCCGGGGGAATTCAGCGCGGACATCGCCATCGGCAGCGCGCAACGCTTCGGCGTGCCGCTGGGCTACGGCGGCCCGCACGCGGCGTTCTTCGCCACGCGCGACCAGTTCAAACGCAGCCTGCCCGGACGCATCGTCGGCGTTTCCAAGGATTCGCGCGGCAGACCCGCTTTGCGCCTCGCGCTGCAAACCCGCGAACAACACATCCGGCGCGAGAAGGCCACGAGCAACATCTGCACCGCGCAGGCGTTGCTGGCGAACATGGCGTCCATGTATGCCGTTTATCACGGGCCGGAAGGCTTGAAGAAAATCGCGCAGCGGATTCACGCCCTGACCGGAATTCTTGCCGTCGGCCTGGAAAAACTGGGTTACAACGTGCTGCCGGCGTCCCGCCGGCAGAATAATTCAAAAAGTCAGAACTGCCAGCAGGATGCTGGCAGCACGTTTTTTGACACGATCCGCATCGAACTCGGCCAAAAGCCGGCATCGGACATTCTCAAAACTGCCGAAGCGCACCGGATGAATTTCCGCGAAATTGACGACCACACAATCGGCATCTCGCTCGATGAAACGACCAGTGAAAGTGATGTGGTTGAAATCTGGCAGGTTTTCAAGGGTAACAAGGCCATAGGTTTCACCGTGTCGGATGTAGCGCAGGCATTCTTGCCTGCGGGTTCTGGCGACTTTCCAGTCGCCAGTTCCAAAAAGTCCGGACAGGAATGTCCGGAGAACCGGCAGACAGGAATGTCTGCCCCACCTGCCCGCACCTCAGCCTTTCTTACCCACCGGGTCTTTAACTCGTACCACAGCGAAACTGAAATGCTCCGCTACATCAAGCGGCTGGAATCGCGCGACCTGTCGCTGACGGCCTCGATGATTCCGCTCGGTTCCTGCACGATGAAGCTGAACGCCGCCTTTGAAATGCTTCCCATTTCGTGGCCGGAGTTTGCAAAGCTTCATCCATTCGCGCCGTTGAAGCAGGCGCGCGGTTACCAAATCCTTTTCCAAAACCTCGAAGATTGGCTCGCGGAAATCACCGGCTTTGCTGGAATCTCATTGCAGCCCAACGCCGGTTCCCAAGGCGAATATGCCGGCCAGCTCGTCATTCGCGCTTATCACGAAAGTCGGGGCGAAGCGCACCGCAACGTCTGCCTCATCCCGACCTCCGCGCACGGCACGAACCCCGCCAGTGCTGTCATGGCCGGGCTGAAAGTCGTTGCCGTCGCCTGCGACAAGAACGGGAACATTGACGTTGCTGATTTGCGCGCCAAAGCCGAGTCGCACAAAGCCGACCTCGCCTGCCTGATGGTCACGTATCCGTCCACGCACGGCGTGTTTGAGGAGACGATCAAGGAGATTTGCGAAATCATCCATGCCAACGGCGGACAGGTTTACATGGACGGCGCGAACATGAACGCGCAGGTGGGTTTGACCAGTCCCGGTCACATCGGCGCGGACGTGTGCCATTTGAACCTGCACAAGACGTTTTGCATTCCGCACGGCGGCGGCGGGCCGGGCGTCGGGCCGATCGGCGTGGCCAAACATCTTGTGCCGTTCCTGCCGGGACAAAGCGTTGTTGGAGTTCACGCTCTCGCCTCGGCGACCTGTCTCGGCGAAACAATGCGAAGACGGAAGCCTCCGGCGCAGCCTGGGTCAGCGTGTTCGGGTGGCGGTGGCAACCTAAAGGTTGAACTCCAACACATCGGTCCGGTCAGCGCTGCGCCGTGGGGCAGTGCGAACATTCTGCCGATTTCCTGGGCTTACATTGCCGCGATGGGCCCGGACGGCCTGACTGAAGCCACGAAGTTTGCGATTCTGAACGCCAACTATATCGCCAAACGCATGGAAAATTATTTCCCGGTGCTGTATCGCGGGCGCAAAGGTCTGGTCGCGCACGAGTGCATCCTTGATTTGCGCCAGTTCAAAAGCGTCACCGCCGAGGACGTGGCGAAGCGGCTGATGGATTACGGCTTTCACGCGCCGACGCTCTCGTGGCCGGTCGCCGGCACGCTGATGGTCGAGCCGACGGAAAGCGAATCGAAGTCTGAGTTGGATCGTTATTGTGACGCGATGATTGCCATTCACGCCGAAATTATCGCCATCGAATCCGGCGCGGCGGACCGGCAGAACAACCTGCTGAAGAACGCGCCGCACACGGCGGATATGATTGCGGCGGACAATTGGACCCGGCCCTATTCGCGCGAACAGGCGGCGTTTCCGGTGGCGGGTCTGCGCGACTACAAATTCTGGCCCGCCGTCGGGCGCATTGACAACGTCTTCGGCGACCGCAATCCGGTTTGCACATGCGCAGGGATGGAGGCTTACAAAAGTTGAATCGCGGATACGCGGACGACTTTAAGCAATCGCCCGTTGCCGAACTTCTCTGAGCAATGAAACAAGTTGGTCAACTTGCGCTGCTGGAAACAAACCGTCTGGTCCTTGCGGTGTGATGTCCGTGAACGGTGACTCGTAAAGCAGACCGGCATCCATTACGCCGTGTTCGGTCAAGTGATCCACAATCAAATTCACGAATTCGATTTGGTTCGCGCTGAGAGTCTTTCCCGACATGAAACCCGCGAGGGCCTGTTTCGCTGCTTCGCGATCCAAGCCGACCAAGGAGCGCACAAAGAGGCCGAGTCCGTTGCTTCCCGTTTTCGCCTTCTGCAAATGTTCGGGATTGGCTAGTCCGCTCGCTGTCAGCATCCGCTCTAGTTCGTGAAGGTCCGTTGCCGTGAGTGGTTCGTTCATGCGCAGCTTGTGGATAACCAGATCATCCTCGTGGTCACGCAAGAACTGGCGGGTCTTGGCGCGAAATCGCTCGAAGCTGTCAGGCGCGGCGAAGCCTGGAAGTTCTACCGTCGTCTCACTGCCAATCTGATCTTCAAAGTCTGTGTAAATCGGTTTTCGCTTTTGCTTCTCGATCAACTTCACCAGCGCGCGGATGCGTTTGCGAACATTTTCGAGCATGGGCGTCGTCACGTCTTGCCACCACTCATCGGTTTGGAGGTCTTGAATCAGCGGCAATTGTTGTTGCACCATCGGAATACTCGACTTCTCCTCCAGCAACCCGGCAATCGCTTTCACCTGATCGCTGAGCCGCTTGAAAGCGGGTTCGACTCGCAACACGGACAGTTGCAAGTTCAGCATGAGCAGATCGAAGCGTTTCGCCTCTTCGTCTTCCGCCTCCAATTCGGACGGCAACGGGAACACGAATCCTGTTCAGCAGTTCCATCGTCAGATATTTCGTGTTCGTTCCCTTTGAGATTCGTTTCAGTTCAACCAAACGGTGCTCCAACACAAACCGGGAGTAGTCATACGAATTGCGTTCGTCTCGGAGCGTGATTACGTAAGTGCGCTGGTATGCGTTGAACTTTCCCTTGTAGTGCTTGATCGAGTAATCAGCGCTTGCGTTGTTGCCAGCAAGTAGCAGCGCCTCGCAATCAAACGCGAACGTGTCGATTCGGAAATCCTCCCTTGAACAGGTAAAGAACGGATACTGCCCTGACGCCACAGCTGCGTTGGAATCAAGTTTCCCGGTTCGAAAATGAAAGAACGTCTCCAAGTTCTCTTGCGGCCATTTACGTGGATTCGAGACTGGATCGCCGAAGAGGTCGAGGAAGATAGATTGGGTGACGGCGGCGAGTTGGGCGAAGGCGGCGCGGCGCTTGGCCCGCAACGCCTCCGCCCGGTCCAGCACCTCCGCAATCCGCCGCTGCTCCGCCAGCGGCGGTAGGGGGATTTTGAGTCGCGCGACATCCTTTGGATAAAGATGAATCCCATTCACAAGTTCGCGCAGTTGGCGACGCGTGTGAGTCGAGTTCACCCAATGATGCACGAAATCGGCGTCTAGTGATTTCTGGCCGGGCCGCACGATGAGCCATTCACCCGTTGCCAGCGCACCGAACGTGGGCGGCTGCGCGTGGTATGTCTTTGAGGCGACATAGCCGGCGTTGTGCGCTGCATTCAGAATCAGCTTGTCGCCGTCTTGAACCTGCTTCTTGGAGAATTTTCCCGCGAGTTCGTTGTCCACAAACGACTCAAATTTCCCGCGGTATTCGCCGAGTTCGCTGACGTCTTTGATTTTGAGGACGGGATGTCCTTCCGCTCGCTGCTCGGCTTTCGACGGCGTCTTGCCATTGAACACGCCAGCCACTTCGCCGAGCGCAACGGTTTTCCAATCGGCAATCACTTCAACAGCCCCTCCAGTTCCTTCATGCCCTGCTGAATCTCCGACTCCAGTTGGCCGAGGGCTTTCAGGATTTCGCCCGGCGGACGATGCGCGATTTCTTCGTGGACGACTTCCTTGTAGCGGTTGAGCGACAAATCATATCCCTGCGTTGCAATGTCGGCTTTCGGCACGCAGAAACTTTGCGCGGTGCGCGGGTTCTTGCGTTCGGCTAGGTCGCGCTGCGTCCAGCGCGTGAGGATGTCGGGCAGGTTATTCTTCGCGTGTTCGTCGGCGGTGAGCGTAACCTTGGGAACAGCGCCGAGTTTTTCCGTCGGTAACAATTCGGTGCGTTTGTCGTCCAGCGACATGCCGTCGGCATCCACATCGTAGAACCAGACGTGGTCCGTGCCGCCGGAATTGGTTTTGGTGAAGACGAGAATAGCGGTCGAGACGCCGGCATAAGGCTTGAACACGCCGTCGGGCAGCGAGATGACAGCGTCGAGTTTCTGTTCCTCGACGAGGATCTGGCGCAGCGTCTTGTGCGCGTTGGACGAGCCGAAGAGCACTCCGTCGGGCACGATGACGGCGGCGCGTCCGCCGGGTTTGAGTAGGCGCAGGAACAGAGCAAGAAAAAGCAGTTCGGTCTTCTTCGTTTTCACGATTTGCTGGAGATCCTTGGCGCAAGTCTCGTAATCGAGCGACCCTGCAAACGGCGGATTGGCGAGCAGGAGCGTGTATTTTTCCTCCTCGCCTGCGTGATCCTGCGCGAGCGAGTCACGGTAACGGATGTCCGGGTTTTCCACGCCGTGCAGAAGCATGTTCATGCTGCCGATGCGGAGCATGGTGTTGTCGAAATCGAAGGCGTGAAATAGGCCGTGGTGGAAATGCGCCTTGAGCTTCGCGTCGCGGAAAATTTCCGGGTGCTGCCGCCGGAGATATTCACCGACCGCCACGGGAAAGCCGCAAGTGCCGCTGGCGGGGTCGCACATGATGTCCATGGGGACAGGCCGGACGAGTTCCACCATCAACCCGATGATGTGGCGCGGGGTGCGGAACTGGCCGTTCTGCCCGGCGCTGGCGATCTTGCCGAGCATGTATTCGTAGAGATCGCCCTTGGTGTCACGGTCTTGCCCCGCACGACCGGGCTGTGGTCTTCGTCACCGAATACACGATCAAAGGCACGGAGCGAAGCGGTCAGGAATACGCCAGCCCGCTTTTGGTGCTG
>Ga0209540_10002058_pt1 | contig 14502 bp, 13 predicted proteins | sample BarGraIncu01121A_FD_184501 | JGI IMG/M metagenome (GOLD analysis project Ga0209540, IMG submission 184501) | Arctic peat soil microbial communities from Barrow, Alaska - Barrow Graham LP Incubations 011-21A (SPAdes) (version 2) | ecosystem: Environmental > Terrestrial > Soil > Wetlands > Peat... | reverse complement strand
ACTAAAATCGATAACGGTATTCTGGAAGGAACCAATAGCCTAATTCAGGCTGCGAAGGATAGCGCAAGAGGTTTTAGGTCTACCAAAAATTTTATTATAACTATTTATCTTAGGACAGGAAAACTTGAATTCAACTTACCCACGTGAAACAGCGAAGAGCCACTATTTGCTTGATAATAAAGGATGGCCTGCTGCCGATGTAGAATCCCTAATTAATAAAATAGGTAATGAAAGACAAGCAGAAGGACGGATTAGAGCAGTTAAAATTGGAAATGAAAATCATAACATGGCAGTAGGGGCTCTTGATAATCCTTATGTAAAGCGTGCAGTGCAAGATATAGTTGAAGGTTCAGAGGAGGCCTTTAATCGTTGAAAAGAAAAGTATGGTTTCTAAAAATATCTTTTGTTTTTTGTGGAACCTGGGCACTATCCACTTGAATATGAGCATATCCCCACAGGGATCGGCGATATGAATTTTTTCATAAATACTTGTTAAGCGTGTCTTTCACTTTCTCTGCTACATAATTGAACTACTGCCACTATTAATCAAAGTCGATAACGACAGACTTACGGATAGACAGGACTTTGAATTGAATGAGGCGAGTTGTTACAAAATTTTTCCCACAATGTCTGCAAGTATGCGTCTATGTATGGAGAACCAAGTGTATGGATAGACCAAGGCCGTTCTTTTTTGAACGAGGCGGGGGCTTCGAGCGACCAATGCCTCATCTATGGACGAGATCGAGAGATTACACCGGAAGTGCAGGCTGCATTGGACAAGAGAGATCAGACACAGCGGCAGTTTGGGCCTGTCCTTGATACTTCCAAGATAGGATTTCAAAGGTAAAGGCGATTCTAGAAAAGTACAATAAGATTGAGCTATTAGATCGTGTATCTGAATAACTGAAAATCGATCAAGAAATCCGGATTTCTGAGTGATTCGTCTAATTCTTCATGACGAGCTAAAGACCTTGTTCTTTCAGTCAAGCTGATACAAGACCCAAGCATCAATTACCAAGTTATTTCACTTTCTTCAGTTTGGACATAAATGCAAACCATGTACTCCTATCATCACAATAGCTCTTAAGTACTTTAGCTGCACTTAAGGCAGTAGGAATGACCCCATATCCAGGGATTAAAGACATAGTACCTAATCCAAGCTCAATTCCAAGCCTATTTCCTGTTGTTTGCTTTTTCTCTAATTCGTTAGATAGCTCTTTTGCATAATATCTAATGATTCGTTCAGCGTGTCCTAAGTTTGAAAACGGTACTGGATCTTCTTTTACAGCTAGTGCAATAGATCGAAGAAAATCTCTTAAGTTGTTCCATGATGGTTCTTCTCGAAATTCAAGTACCTGTTCCATAGATAGCTTAGAAAAATCTGGCACATCAACATTTAATATCTCATGAAGAGCGATTGACTCAATAACGGGTTCAGAATTGAGAGGACTCTCTTTGTGCGAGCATTTTCTTTTTAGTAGCTCATGATGTGTAGAATCAATAATGATAGAAGAATTTAGAAGAATGGAAGCTGCAAGATCGTGATTAAGGTTATCGATAACTAAGTCTCGAACAACCTCGTTGGAATGCATATTCTTAAATTCATTTTTATCTTTACATGATTGTGATTGAATTATATCTTGGACAGATCTTGGAATATCGTATTCGTTTTGCAATACAACGAACTTAAGAAAATTATAGTCTGATTTTTCTACATTTTTAAATATTTCGTCATAATCTATTTTGAATCTGATAGAAGCTTTTCCGCTTAAAATGGTTGCACTAGGAGAGGTAGCTCCATCAGGTCCAATTCCAATGGTGATGCCTGTTGGCTTTAGATCTCTTTCGAATTCGATAGTTCTCTTCTCCAATGGGATAAAACCTGGTGGATAATACCATTTTAATGATCCGGCAGACCCTTCCACGATATCAGCTTGAAAAGTTCCATCTTCAATATAGAGCTCATCATAGAGCAGAATGGATTCCTTAACGTGATTAGAGATCTCACTTTGTAGATTTAAAGACTGAAACCAGCCAATATTGCTCCTAAGTGGTAGGAACACCCTGCTTAGATTGCTCATAAGATCTGCTTATATTGCAAAAGTATTAGATCTTATTGATGATTTACTCTGAAACTTACAGCCATCTATGGGAGAGATCTTTTTCGGTGCAAGCCTGTTTAAGGAACCATTTAAAAAAAGGCGATAGATACCGCTTACATCAACGGATGCTCTATACCAATGAATGATAATATAAACCGATGATAATCCTTGACACAGTGACGTCTGCACGGGAACCCGTGAACTCCTGCAAAAATAGATCTGAGTCTATTACGGTTAGCTTAGCTTGGTTATCCCCGCATCCGACCTGCCTCGATGCAGATCGAGAACCATCCAGGCATCTATGGTTTAAAGATTTTTGCCATCCGCACACCCAGGCCCTCCGATCCTTATGATCTATCCATCAAGATCTCGCCCCCATCACCCAGCACTTTCCCGCCCGTTCACATCTTTTCATAACCCCCATTCTTTCCTCTCGGATCGATAAATTCATAATGCTCCTCGAATGAATGCCCATAATTGCAGAGGTGTACCTGAATTGAAGATAATCGGTCTTGCCGATCCTGAAGTAGAAACCAGTCTGCGCGATGCCGGCATAGGCATGTCCGTCGCAGAAGCGCGTTCCATTGCCGAGGTTCTGGGCCGCGACCCCAGCCTCACCGAGTTATACTGCTACGATGCCATGTGGTCGGAGCACTGCTCCTACAAGAGCTCCCGCGCCACATTGAAAGAATTCCTTCCCACCGATGGCCCCAATGTCGTCATGGGCCCGGTCGAGGACTCCGGAATAGTCGCCATCGATGACAACTGGTGCCTCGTCATATCCCACGAGAGCCACAACCACCCGAGCCAGATCCTGCCCAACGAAGGAGCAGCTACAGGCATCGGGGGAATTGTCCGCGACGTGAACTGCATGGGCGCGACAGTTGTGGCAACAGCCGATCCGCTCCGCTTCGGCGACCCTTACGGCCCCAAAGCCAGCAAGGTGCGCTGGGTGGCTGAGGGCGTGGTGGACGGAATCTGGCAGTACGGCAACGCTCTGGGCGTTCCCAACATGGGCGGCGACATCGTCTTCAACGAGAGCTTCGACGACAACTGCCTGGTGAACGTCGTCTCTCTGGGAATTGTCCGCCGCGATCAGATCATCCGCTCGCGGGCGCCTCCCCTGGCAGGGGCTGCGGGGTACGATGTAATCCTCATCGGCAAACCCACTGACTCCAGCGGTCTAGGCGGCGTCACCTTCGCCTCTGAAGCCCTGAGAGAAGAAGACGAGGAGACTAACCGCGGCGCGGTGCAGATCCCTGACCCCTTCCTGAAGAATGTTCTCTTCAAGGCCAACGACGACCTCTTCCGACTGGTCCGCGAGTCGGGCATCGAGATCGGCTTCAAGGACCTGGGTGGCGGCGGCTTCACCTGCGCCACATCCGAGATGGGCTCCGCAGGCGGCTTCGGCATGGAGATCAACCTGGACGACATGCACAAAGCCGGCGACTTCCCTCCCGAGGTGCTGAGCATAGCCGAGACCCAGGAGCGTTTTCTGATCGTCTCGCCGCCGGAGCTACGCGAGAAGATACTCAAGATCTACAATGAGGACTGGGACCTGCCCAACGTCTACGAGGGCGCAAGAGCCAGCGTCGTCGGCAAGATAAATACCGGCGACAGATTCGTCGTCAGTCATAAGGGCGAGATCGTCTGCGACGTGCCCATTCAACACTTAACTGCAGGCATCCGCTACCAGCGTCTGGAACAGGAGCGCATCTATAGCGAGGTCGAGCCGGAATTCGATGAGCCGGCGGACTACAACGAGGTCCTTCTCAAGATTCTGCACTCCCCCAACATCGCCTCCCGGGAGCATGTCTACAGATACTACGATACCGAGGTCATGGGCAGCGCCGTGATCCGGCCTGGAGAGGCAGACGCCGGACTGATTGCGCCTGTGCGGGGAGAGAAGTTTGGCCTGGCCATGAGTGTGGACTCCAATCCCTTCTACGGCAGAATCAGTCCCTACTGGGGTGGGGCTACAGCCGTGGCCGAGGCCATGCGAAACGTGGCATGCATCGGCGCGACTCCATCCACCCTCACCGACTGCCTGAACTATGGCAATCCAGAGAAGCCTGAAGCCTTCTGGGAGTTCCGGGAGGGAGTGAAGGGCCTTGCCGAATCCTGCAAGAAGATCTATCTGAAAGATTATGTTGACCAGCAGCTGCCGGTTCCAATAGTCTCCGGCAATGTGAGCTTCTACAACGAATCGCCCCAGGGCTCGGTGGACCCATCTCCCGTGGTCGCCTGCGTCGGCATCATGAAAGACTTCAGCAAAGCGATCACCATGGAGCTGAAGGCCCCCGGAGACAAGCTCTACCTTATCGGGCCGAGATTTGACGAGCTGGGCGGCTCTGAGTACTATAAAACCATGTTCGGGGTCATGGGAGCAAACGTTCCCATCGTCAGGTTCGATCTGGAGAGGAGCATGATCTATGCCGTCATCGACGCCATAGATGAAGGCCTGCTCAGAGCTGCGCACGACATCTCCAACGGAGGCCTGGCGGCGACTGTGATGGAGATGGCACTGGCGAGGCCCGCAAGGTTCGGATTCGATCTGGATCTGGACAGGGTTCTTTGCGAAGATCTCAATATGAGAGTAGACAAATTGCTCTTTTCTGAGTCCTCCGGTTTTGTCCTGGAGGCGAAATCCGGAAAGGAAGCCCGGCTGGAGGAGCTTCTGAGGAATTATTCATTGGAGCCGATGCAGATCGGCCAGGTAACAAAGAAGAGACGGATTAAAATGTCAAGATCAGGCGAGACTGTGGCCGACCTGGACCTGGATGAGGCAAGAACGGCATGGACCACAGGTCTTGTGGAGGCGATGAGATGAAGATCGCTGTGATGCAGTTTCCTGGCACGAACTGCGAGTTTGAAACTCTTGTGGCTGTAAAAGCAGTCGGCATGGCGGGAGAGCTCTTCCGCTGGAACCGGCCGGCAGGGGAGCTGTCGGGCTTTGACGGATTCGTCATTCCGGGAGGCTTCTCCTATCAAGACCGGGTGCGGGCAGGCGTAATTGCCTCCAAAGAGCCGGTCATGAATGCTTTGTTGGAAGAGGCGGCCAAGGGGAAGCCCATCATTGGCATCTGCAACGGATTCCAGATCCTGGTGGAGGCCGGTCTCCTGCCCGGTTCTGGAAAAGTGGATATGGCCCTAGCCCAGAATGTGATGGTCTCCAAAGGGAACATCGTTCGCCGGGGCTACTACTGCGACTGGGTCTACCTGAGGCACGATGCCTCTTCCAGGAGGTGCAGCGGTTCCTTTTTGATCGAGATGGGCGCTCTCCTAAAGATCCCCATCGCCCATGGCGAGGGAAATCTGGTGACAAAGTCCCCGCGCCTTCTGAAAGATCTAAACGATCAGGAACAGGTGGTCTTCCGCTACTGCGATAAGAACGGCAGGGCCATAAATGAGTTCCCTGTGAATGTGAACGGCAGCACTGAGTGTATAGCAGGCATCTGCAATCCGGAAGGAAACGTCCTGGGAATGATGCCCCATCCGGAGAGGTCATTCTTTGCCTGGCAGCTTCCCTCCTTCGATCCCAGAAAGCAAAGGCCGGATGAGCCTGGACCCGGTAGGCGGGTCTTCGAGTCTATGAAGCGCTACATTGAGGTGAATCCATGTTAATGGAATCGGATTGTGATAGTCTGGACAAGGACGTCGACGCGGATTCCGACGCTGGTGTTGATATGGGTGCTAGTGCCGCTGAGGTCGGCGCCAATGTCGCTTCAGGCTGCACGAATCGGAAGATCAATCTGCGAGTCTGGCTAAAGATCCCGGATGCGGAAGCCGCCACTGTTAAGAACACTCTGGTGCGACGCCTGGGTTTCGGAAAAGTCCTGGAAGATGTCAAGAAGGAGCGGCTCTTCAGCATAGAGATCGATTCCGGAGATCCGGAGGAGATGGCCAGGAGCTTTGCCAAAGAGCTGGTCAATGAGAACAAGGAGAGCCACAAGGTTCTCATCGACACTCTGGAGTTCGAGGAAGGTTACGTGCCGGTGAAGGTCGCCCTGCATATTGAGGACGGCGAGGCCATCTCCACACGGGAGAGGCTGCGTAGCCGCCTGGGCTTCAAGAATGTGGTGGACGTGAAGAAGGCGACCGTCTGGAAGCTGTACTTCAGTCTCCTCCGACCGGAAGCCGAGATTAATGCCAGGGAGATTGCGGAAAAGCTGCTCATCAATCCGCACAAGGATACCTACGAAATTTTGATGAGTCTGTAAGCCCACGCCGGTTCATGAAAATGATGAGGGCTATCGGCCCTCGTCCATCCTTTTGTCGAAACAAATTTTGAAAATTTGCACAGAATAGCAGGCAAGCTATGACTCCAATAAGCAAAATTGGACCAATTAGTGATATGGCATGGATGAAATAACAATGAACGATGAGATCAAGTGCTAAGACCTCTCCTGCGGAAAGATGGCCAAGATAATTCGCAAGGGCCCCTACGAGGCAAGCGGACCGGTTTACGAGAGGCTCTTTGCCTGGATTTTTGAGGTGAAAGAGGTGGCAGCTTAGGGATGAGCCTCCACTGTCATTCTGCACTCGTTGAGGTCATCCTCCATGGGGACCGCTTCGCCGTCCTCAATGAGGCTCTCCACATAACCTGTGATAGCGTCCCTGGCCATCTCTATAGCCTCTTCCACAGTCTTTCCGTAAGTAATACATCCGGGAAGTGACGGAACGAGCACGGTATAACCTCCTTCTGGTTCTTTTCTAAGAGTGATTCGATAACTAAGAGTTCTCATAGTAAGCATAAATTGCAGATAAAGAAATATAACTTGCGGCTATGATTATGGAACGGATGTATGGATGTGGCCAGATAGCGGATGGACGTGATAAAGATGATGAAGAGCACTGATATCATTCGCTATCGGCTCCACAACCAGCAGATTGCTGGCACGAAGCTTCGCAATCCTCTGGAGATAGTCGAGCGGCTGGGTGCGGTGCAGGCGCAGGACTATTCTGGCGGCCTGTGGGGCATTAGGCTTCGCCTGCCGGGCTCGAAGCTTGTCGATATCGAAAAGGCACTGATCAATCGAAAGATCATCCGCACCTGGCCGATGCGAGGCACCCTGCATTTTGTCCCGGCACGAGATGCCAGATGGATGCTGGAGTTACTGACCCCGCGCGTTATCAGACGGAGTGCGGGACGCTACAAGGAGCTGGGCCTGAACGTCGATGAGTGACGGGCTCGAACAGGATTGATGCATATGAGCGATGAGTCAGTCGAACAACGGTGGCCAATGGACGATAGAGGGGGAGAAGGACATGCCCCCAGGCGTGAAGCTAGTGCGCACGTTGCGAGGGCACAGTGAGAGTATCAGCCGAATTGCCTGGTCCCCTGATGGGCGAATTATTGCCACTCCGTCGGCTGATAAGACGATCCGTCTGTGGGATGTTGAGACTGGCAAGTGCTTACGTAAGCTGGAAATGCAAGACCATGAATTGAGTGTCTCTTTTGATCAAACTGGCTGCATCCTAGCTAGCGGGAGTGGTAACGGGACTATCAAGTTATGGGAGACGGCAAGCGGCAAACTGCTTCGCACGCTGGAAGGGCACACAGAAAGCATTTTAAGCGTCGCTTATTATCGCGGCTCTGACCTGTTTGCATCAAAGGGGGTCTTCCCAGACAATACTGTCCGCCTTTGGCAGGCAGAGTCCGGTTCGTGTGTTGCAACAATCCCTGAGGAGGCTTCGAATTACGCTTTAATTGGCCTTGCCTTTCATCCGACTATGCCGCTCCTCGCCTCAGTCGGATCCGACCCAGGCGCATCGGAAGACGAATGGGACCGTGTTATACATATCTGGGAACTGGACCTTGATGTCCTGTACTCCCAACCCGACTCACTCGCAGTCACTTATACCAGCGCAAAGATCGTGCTAGTGGGTGATTCTGGGGTGGGGAAAACTGGATTGGGCTGGCGGCTGGCTCATGGAGAGTTCAAAGAGCACTCCTCGACGCATGGCCAGCAGTTCTGGTTGCTGAACCAGCTCTGCAAGCAAAGAAGCGACGGCGCTCAATGCGAAGCAGTTCTGTGGGATCTAGCAGGCCAACCTGATTATCGTCTCACCCATGCTCTATTTCTTGATGATGCCGACCTGGCGCTTGTGCTCTTCGACCCAACCCACAATGTAGATCCTTTGAGTGGCGTTGAATTTTGGCTGAAGCAATTGAAGGTTGGAACCAATGCTTCTGGCGGAATGCCGACCTTGTTGATTGCTGCACGCTCTGACCGCGGCATATCCCGTTTGATGAAAGAAGAGCTACAAGACTTTTGCATGCGGCGCGGAATCGCTGCCTACCTGTCCACTAGTGCGAAAGCTGGCGAAGGAATCGAGGAATTGATCCAGCAGATGCAGGACCTAATTCCTTGGGAAGCAAAACCAGCAACCGTCACCACCGAGATCTTCAAGCGAATCAAGGACTTCGTCCTCGACCTGAAAGAGAACAGTCGCCGCAGGAAGGTGATTCTGACAAAGGAGGAACTTCGCAGGCGCCTGGAAAAGACTTATCATAGGTGGAAGTTCAGCGATGATGAGATGTTGACAGCAGTCGGACATCTAGCAAACCACGGCTATGTAACGAGGTTGAAAACCTCACAAGGAGAGCCGCGTATCTTGCTCGCTCCGGAACTACTCAACAATCTGGCGGCGTCCTTTGTGCTGGAGGCCCGTCGCAATCAGAAAGGACTCGGTTCCCTTGAAGAGCAGCGACTGTTGTCAGGTGGATACAAGTTTCTCGAGCTGGAGAAGCTCACTGAGGCCGAGAAAGACATCCTGCTTGATTCCGGAGCGGTCCTGTTCCTTGAACATAACATCTGCTTCCGCGAGACCGATCCGCTGAACGGCCGCACCTATCTTGTCTTCCCCGAACTCATCAACTTGAAGAAGCCGTTGATCGCAGATGATGCTCCTACCGAGGACGGGGTAGCCTACACAGTAAGTGGGGCCGTGGAGAACGTATATGCCTCACTGGTGGTTCTCATGGGTTATACACAGACCTTCACTCGCACGAGCCAATGGCGAGATCATGCCCGCTATGAGGTAGGAATAGGTCACGTGTGCGGCTTCCGCCTGGAAGCAGAGCGGGCTGGCGAATTGGATTTTGTACTATATTTTGGTACGAACACTCCCAGCTCGGAGCGAACTCTTTTTCAGGGCCTCTTTGAGAGCTTCCTCGCTCACCATAATCTAACTGTATTTCGCTTCGAACTAGTGGTCTGCTCGAAGAGACATCCGATTAACCGTGCGGTGGTCCGCGAGCAGATGTTCCGTGATGAGGAGTTTGCTTTCTGCAGTCGATGCGGTGAGCGGATTGCATTGCCAAGAACCGACCAGCCTATTCAGCTCTCAAAGCTGCAAGTGGAGGAAGTGGAAGCGAACCGCCTGGCAGCGGATAGGCGCACTCGGTTCGAGCAGGTTCTCTTCCGCCTGAAGAATCATGTTACCGAGCAGAAGATCGATGTGCCGGAATGCTTTATCAGCTACGCCTGGGGCGATCCAGATCAGGAACTCTGGGTAGAGAGAAGCATGGCTATGGATTTGCAGAAAGCAGGTATCAAAGTGGTGTTGGATCGATGGGAGAATGCACGCATCGGTGCCAGCGTGCCGAGATTCGTAGAGCGGGTAGGAAAAACAGATCGAGTCATAGTTGTGGGCACGTCTCTTTACCGGAAGAAGTACGAAAACAATGAGCCGATGCGAGGCTTTGTTGTCGCTGCGGAGGGAGACCTTATCGGCAAACGGATGATCGGTGCTGAGGCAGGGAAAGAGAGCGTGCTGCCTGTCCTTCTAGAGGGCACCGAGGAATCAGCATTTCCCCTCCTATTACAGGGCCGAGTCTATGCTGACTTCCGTAATAAAGAGGACTACTTTGACACGATGTTTGAGCTTCTCTTGAGCCTTCTCCAGATCCATCCCCACCATCCAGTCGCCGAAGACTTGCGCGAGTCGTTGCAACCTTCGTCGTAAGGTTTAAAGCGCAGAGATCCAGCCCACCGATCGGGCCAAAGAAGACATCGATCGGCTCGGTGCCATGCAGCACAAGCAGCTAGGATGGCAGCGGCATGATGGCATAGAAATGAAAGGCTTCACGGGAACATTCACGCTGTGGTCGGTGAATCTCAAAAAATCCTCCCGCGTGATAGATGAGAAAGAGAAAAAACAAGCTCCGTTGGGTTAAAATAATGCTCATGAAAGCGTATGATATCGAGCACATAGGAATCGCCGTCGAGAAGCCCATCGAGATGGCGAACTGGTATCGTGACACCCTGGGTTTCAATATCAAGTTCTCCGCAGAGGATGAAGAAAAAGGCGTGGCGTTTCTCGGGGATGGCAGCGATCGGGTTATGCTCGAACTGGGAAAGGTTCCTGATGTCCTGCCTCTGACAAAAGGGATGAGTCACCACCTGCAATTGCATATCGCTTTGAAGAGCGACGACCCAGACAGAGAAGCCGAATTTCTGGTATCGAAGGCCGCAAAGTTCGTCGAAAAATGCCCCATCAGGATGCCCGGTGAGAACCTGAGAGTCCCGAGCGACCCCTGGGGCAACACCATTCAGCTTGTGAAAAGAAGCGTGAAAAGATGAGAATACCGCTATATCACGTGGATGCTTTCACCTCCGAGGTCTTTTCCGGCAACCCCGCTGCAGTATGCCTCCTGGATCGCTGGCTCGACGACCCGATCCTTCAGGCCATAGCCGTCGAGAACAACGTTTCTGATACGGCGTTCCTGGTCCCCAATGCCGAAGGCTTCGATCTCAGATGGTTCACTCCGGTCACAGAGGTTGCGCTTTGCGGCCATGCAACGCTGGCGAGCGCTTTTGTTCTCTTCAATTGTCAAGATTGGCCAGCGGAATGCATCCGATTTCAGACCCGTTGGAGTGGAACTCTGGTCGTAACCAGGCGAGGCGATCTCCTCGAAATGGACTTTCCAGCAATTGCCACCCATATCATAAGTCCTCCCGCTGGGCTCACGGATGCTTTGGGAGTCAAGCCTCAAGAAACGCTCGACAGCGCAGAGGATTTACTCATTGTGCTGGACAGCGAAAAGACTGTCAGAGAAGTGCAGCCCGATTTCCCCGCTCTGGCCCGGATAGCTTGTCGAGGCATCATCATTACAGCCCGCGGGGAGCGCGGCGACTTCGTATCACGATTCTTCGCTCCTCGGCTGGGCATACCGGAGGACCCGGTGACGGGTTCCAGCCACTCTGTTCTGGCTCCTTACTGGGCGGGAAAGCTGGGCAAGAATGATCTGCATGCCCTCCAGGTCTCGAAACGGGGCGGCGAGCTGTTCTGCATCCACGCAGGCGAGCGCGTGAAGATATCAGGCCAGGCAGCTCTCTATATGGAGGGAATGATTATAGTATGAAGCTATCGTGACTTTTGTTTAGTCTACAGCTTAACCGCTGTCGTCGTCGCTCGGCCGGCCGCGGCCTCGAGCTGCGCCCTATGCCATCCGCGGGAGGACCCGCAGGGCCGACTCGCGGCACCCCATAAGAAAAGGAGGAAAGCTGTGCACCTATGTATCCACTTTCCATTAGCCTCAGAACAGTGCTCAAGCGTGACAAATGAAAAATCGAATTGCTTTTACATCATGAACTTAGTTTTCCATGGGAAACCCGCGAGTCGGCCTGATGGCCTAGGGGCACTGGGGCGCACCCTCTGGGGTGCAACGATGAAGCTGCAGACTATCGCTTCTACCTGTAGCAGGCGAGAGGATTGTGTGCCAGGTCGCTTTCGCTCTCGCTCTCGCCATATCCAAGGCAGAAAAGACCTTATCTAATTGAGACTTAAATTCGCAGCAAGCATTCTGCGGCTGATCGGGATAAGAAGGCTCCCGAAGACGGAATGGATTTGTCCAAATACTTTGGAGTTCTCAAGGACGATCCATTGCTGGACAAGCTTGAAGCTGATTCCAAAAAGATAAGAGAGCTGGCGAGGTCGAGAATTTGATTACGGGCAGACCTTTGCGCCGGGGATTTCTATCATAGCCGAAGGTACGTTAAAAGAGGATAATGGCTGAATATGGCGAGTGGAATAGAAAGGGCGCGACGCTCAGCGATACAACGGCAAAGAAAGAGTACAAGGTAGATCGCGATTTTATCGTCAAAGGCATAGAAGCAGGTAAACTTGAATACCGCTACGCATCGGTATGGGGAAGCCCCTTTATCAAGGTTCTAAGGCGCCAGCTCGAAGAGTATATTACGGCGGAGCTGGGATCGGAATACCTCGAGAAGGCCAAGGGCAAGACCGAGCTGCGGAAAATCAAGAAAGAGATAACTGAAATCGAACAAAAACTGAGCGAGCTTCAAGCCAGGAAGGCTGAGCTGGAAAAAATTATAGATAAAGATAAGTAGATCAGAGGAAAAAAAATGGTCACATTCGACGAAATCCAGAATGCATTCTCCTTCGTCAGTTCCAACGAATACGGGATGCATAGAGCGGTTCTCTGTCTGGATAATGGTGAAATATATTACCATTCCTAGATGGGGACCTTCGATGAACTTGATGAAGACAAGTTTGATTGCGATAACTTCGTTGTGATCCCTCATAAGAACGACCTTGATTTGGGCCAGCGGCTTGTCTTCGACTTTGCAGAGCAGCGTTTGCAGGATGAGCTCGACCGCGTCCAGCACATTTTCAGCTATCGGAGCCTACCAAAAGGTTCAAGGACCTCCTGGACCACAATGGACTTCTGCAGAGCTTGTATGATTTTGAGAACCAGAGAGAAGAAGAGGCATTGCGGGGGTGGGCTCGGGAGAACAAGATCGAGCTAAGAACCTTATAGAACTAAAACCTCATAAGTCTTTTATACGAGAAGCGTAACTTCACTTTGGCTCAATGGATTTAATTCGCCCCACAACGTGGTAAGCGGGCGGCGTCGGGCTCTGACCCGGGGCTGATCCAGAGGACTAAACTTCTGGAGGACTAACTTGGCAAAAGAGAAAGAGACAAAAGATAAGGAACCAAAAGAGAAAGTAACAAAAGATAAAGTGGCCAAGCCTAAAAAGGCTGATGAGAAGCCTGTTAAGAAGGCCGTAGATGAAGATCTCAGGCATATAGTTCGTATTCTTAATACAGACCTGGCAGGAAAGAAGCAGGTCCACATGGCCCTGACGGGCATTAAAGGTGTGGGCCGCAGATGCGCCAAGCTGTTTACTGATAGAGCAGGTGTAGATCCCTTCGCCACCCTCGGTTTGCTTCCTGATTCGGAGATTGATAAGCTGAAGAAGGTCATCGAAGAGGACGCCACCAAGATTCTGCCCCCCTGGATGGTCAACCGGCGCGGCGATATTGAAACCGGCACCGATATCCATGTCATGGGCATGGACCTCAATATGACCCTTCGCGAAGACCTGGACCTCATGAAGAAGATGAGGAGCTACAAGGGCATCAGGCATGAACGCGGCCTGCGTGTGAGGGGCCAGAGAACCAGATCCAGTGGAAGAACAGGCGCCATAGTTGGCGTTAGCCGAAAGGCAGTACCAGCCGCTGCACCCGCAGCAACCAAGGAGTAGGTGGTAAAAAATGGGATATCCAGGCAAGAATCGGAAGATGTATGCCAGGCCACGCACTCCCTGGCAGGCGGAACGCATCGCTGGAGAAGTAGAGGTCGTCAAGGCCTATGGACTGCGCAACAAGAGAGAGCTTTGGAAGGCTCAGGCTGTGCTCAGGAAGTACAGACAGGCCAGCCGTAATATGCTCGCTGCAGTATCTATGGGACAGGCGCCTCCCCAAGCGGAAGCCATTCTCAACCGTCTCAAGAAGCTGGGAATGCTGAAAGAGGAAGGAGATCTTGACGCTATTCTCTCCATGAAGGTCAACGACGTTCTGGAGAGGAGACTGCAGACGCAGGTCTACCGTCAAGGGCTCGCCAATTCTTTGAAGCAGGCCAGGCAGTTCATCGTTCACGGCCATGTCCAGGTATCCGGGCGCAGAGTAGATGTGCCGGGCTATCTGGTAAAGCGGGGCGAGGAAATGAGCATTGACTATTACATGGGTTCCCCCATGGCCAAGGATGGCCATCCGGAAAGGGCATCCAGAACACCCAGGGTGGAAGGATAAATGGCAGAAGGAAAATGGGGCATTGCCCATATTTTCTCGTCCTTTAACAACACGATTATTACTATTACCGACCAGACCGGAGCCGAAACCTTGGCGAAGATCTCGGGCGGCATGGTGGTAAAGGCAGCCAGGGACGAGAGTTCTCCCTACACAGCCATGCAGATGGCCATGCAGGTCGCTGATGCTGTGAAGGATAAGGGAATTGTCGGGGTTCACGTTAAAGTGCGCGCACCCGGCGGTAACAAGCAGAGGTCTCCAGGACCGGGCGCTCAGGCAGCCATACGCGCTCTGGCGCGAGCGGGACTGAGGATAGGCAGGATTGAAGATGCGACCC
>Ga0209540_10002056_pt1 | contig 14511 bp, 8 predicted proteins | sample BarGraIncu01121A_FD_184501 | JGI IMG/M metagenome (GOLD analysis project Ga0209540, IMG submission 184501) | Arctic peat soil microbial communities from Barrow, Alaska - Barrow Graham LP Incubations 011-21A (SPAdes) (version 2) | ecosystem: Environmental > Terrestrial > Soil > Wetlands > Peat... | reverse complement strand
AAGAGCGCCAGCAGCCAGTCCGGAGAAGCCATTTATATCACGACCCCGGCCCTCATGAAGATGATGCTGGAACATGGTATCCTCTTTCCCAACAAGAAACTCACCGGCCGTCTCTTGGCCAAGTCCTTACGATTCTTATCCGCCCACAGCATCATTGCCAAAGTCAGCGGTTCCTATGAAGAAGGAAACGTCAGTTTTTACATTCTCCCGTCCATCCTCTTTGCTCTCGACAATCAAAAGATTGCCGCGATGAGCGAAGCCATTGATAAGCAAGCCGGGATTGAAAGAGGCGACGAAGAATGAAACTCCTCACTAAAGTCAAAGTCATCAACTGGCACTATTTCTGGAATGAGACAATCCATATCGAACCCATCGTCTTTTTGACCGGACTAAACGCAAGCGGCAAATCTACCTTAATTGACGCTATGCAAGTGGTGCTCCTCGGCGATACCAGTGGCCGCAATTTCAATAAAGCCGCTTCTGAAAAGTCGACGCGGACGCTGAAAGGCTATCTCCGCGGCGAACTCGGCGACGTCGAAGAAGGCGGTTTCCATTACCTCCGCAATGGCCGCTTTACTAGCTATATCGCTTTGCAGTTTATGGACGACAAAACAACAAAGAGTTTTACTGTCGGCATCGTCTTCGACAGTTTTGAAGACGGTAGCGAAGACCATCGTTTCTTCCTTTTAGACGACGCCATCCCAGAAAACGATTTCGTCAAAAATAACGTCCCGATGGACTATAAGACGCTGGTTGCTTATTTTGATGAGAAAAACCCTCTCCAATACCAATTCTTTGACAGCAACCATCAATACCAGGAAGCCATCAAACGCAAGTTCGGCGGCCTGAAAGACCGTTATTTCTCCCTACTCAAGAAAGCCGTCAGCTTTACCCCGATCACCGATATCGAAACGTTCATCACCGAATATGTCTGCGACCCACAAGCGGGCGTCGATATTTTGCCGATGCAGGAAAACATACTCCAGTATAAAAAACTTGAGAACGAAGCGCTCGTTATGGGCGTACGGATTGAACGGTTAACGGAAATCCAACATGCCTATCAGGCCTACGTTTCCCATCAAGAGAACATGACGCTTTTCAGCTTCATCGTTGAGAAGGCCGAGTATCAAATCGACAAAGAACGCCTGGAAAGTTATTATGATCAAATCGCCAAAGCCAAAGCCCGCCTCATCGATATCGAAGTCGATTTGGCCGACGCCACCAGTGATATTGCCGACCTAAACAAGAAAAAAGTCAAACTGATTCAAGAAAAAGCCAGCAGCGATACCTATCGCTTAACCGATGAACTCAATGAACAGAAAGCCGAGACGACCGCCCATTTGGCCGCGCTCAATAAAGAAGCCGAGACGGTCAAGAAAAACCTCGGGCGCTATGTCGACGAATTTATCGCCGTTTCCGCGAACATCGTCAAGACGCTTGAAAGTTTTGACGTCGACTTACTCGACGCGGATAAAGCCAATGACGTCATCGCGCTCAAAGAAGCTGCCGCGAAAGTTCAATCAACCAGTCTCCAGCTCCGCGATGTCGGCATCGTCCATATCGAAACCTTGACCAGTGCTTCCTTGATGCAGTGGCGGGATGCTCTTTCCTTATTCAAGCAATTGGTTTCCGCTCTCTCCGTCAGCATTGGTCGGACGATTGTCGCCGCTGACCAGAAGACCAGTTTGCTCCGTCAGCAAGAAGCCGACATGCGTAATGGCGGAAAATCCTATGAACGTAGCCTGGCGTTAATCAAGCAAGAACTCGCGACTGAACTGGCGCTTCGTCATAAAAAAACGATTGAAGTGGCAATCTACGCCGATTTAATCGACATCAAGAACCCGCTTTGGGCCAACGCCGTCGAAGGCTTCCTTCATAGCCAAAAATTCAACTTATTCGTTGAACCGGCATATTATTTTGAGGCCTACGAAATCCTCAAAGAATTACTTTTGAAGTACCATTACTACGGAACGACGCTTGTCGATCAAGAAAAGATTATCGAACGCCGCTATTTAGCTGATGCTAACTCGCTGGCCGAAGAAATCACGACCGACCATGTCGGTGCCCGTGGCTACACGAACTTTCTCATCGGCCGTCTCAATAAATGCAAAACGGTGGAACAAGCCCGTGAATCCGGTAACGGAATTACGCCTGAAGGCGATTTATACCGTAACTTTACATTGGGGCGGATGAACCCCAAACTCTTCTACCCAGCTTACATCGGCCGTTCGATTGGCGTTGGCCAGATTGACGCCAAACATCTCGAAATCGAGAAGAACGCAAAACTGGTTTCGCTTTATCGTGAGTTATTCAAAGCGATTTCGACCGCAAACTCGATGGAAATCATCAATACTTATGAAATCAATTCAACCTTGGCGTTAGTGGAACGTTCCGCGGATATCGCCGGTCTCAAACAGACCCTCGACTTCATCGAACGCGAACTGGCCAAACATGACCTCAGCCAAATCGCGACGTTCGACAAACGGATTGCCGATATCGACGAGGATTTAAAAGGCGTTGATGCCGAAAAGAGCGCTCTGCTCGAAGAAAAGGGCAACCTCCTCAGCCAGATCAAAATGCTCTCCGCCACAACAATCCCTGAAGACAAAAAGAAAGTCCAAGAACGCGAGAAACGCCTTGAAGAGAACTATGATCCTTTCTTTATCGAAGAAAAAGGATTGCCGCTTTATGGCACCTTGGTCGAGAGTGCCAAAACCGCGCTGGAAATCGTCACCGAATACAATATTAAGTTCGGCCATGCCCAATACTTGGTCAGCAACCTCTTAAGCCAAGTCTATAAAATCCGGAAAGACTATGTCCGTGACTACCGTCTCAGTTATGACTCCGAGACCAAAGATAACTTGGCGTATGACAACGAACTCCAAGAGATGCGGGATGTCAAACTCCCGGAATACCGCCTCAAGATTGCCGACAGTTACCGTCGGGCGACTAAACAGTTCAAAGATGACTTCATCTCGAAACTGCGCGCCGCCATCGAAAACGTCGAAGACCAAATCAAAGACCTCAACGATGCCCTAGGCGCCTCGATGTTCGGTGAGGATACCTATCGCTTCACGGTCAAGCCGAGCGTCGTCTACCGACGTTACTACGACATGATTAAAGACGAATTGCTCCTGCAAGTCGGGGAAGACGACAGCGCCTTCATCGATAAGTATTCTGCCGTCATGAACGACCTTTTCCGTCAAATCGTCGATGTCGGCGAAGCCGATAAGAGTGGGGCTATTCTTGCGAACGTCGAAAAGTTCACCGACTACCGCAGTTACCTTGACTTCGACCTCATCGTGAAAGACCGTCAGGGAAGCGAACAGCGCCTCAGCAAGATGATCAAGAAGAAATCGGGCGGCGAAACGCAAACCCCGTTCTATATCGCCGTGCTCGCCAGTTTTGCGCAGTTATACCGTGTCAGCGAAAAGGGCGAACTGTCGAACTCGATCCGCCTCATCATCTTTGATGAAGCGTTCAGCAAGATGGACCGCGGCCGTATCAAAGAAAGCATTCGCTTGCTCCGTAAATTCGGTTTACAAGCTGTCTTGTCGGCCCCAAGCGATAAAGTCGCTGATATTTCCGAAGTCGCCGATGAAACGTTGGTGGTGCTCCATGACCACAATACCTCACGCGTCCGTCTCTATGCCGAAATGGAAAAACTGAGCGGCGTTAAATAATGCTAGGGAAAAACTTGCCTTTATGGCGAGTTTTTTTGTCCTCAAGACGATGGCTTTCATCATTTTGTCTAAAAGACAACGCACCAACCTAAACGTTATGATAAGATAGAGACAGATGTTAAAAAAAGTCTATTTCATGGCCACGTCTTTTTTTGGTTATATCTCCCCAGATTGGCAGTGATACCTCATATGGAAGAAACAATCGTTCCCGCGACCCCAAGCGCTCAGCAAAAAAATGGAAAAATCTCTCATCGTATTTGGGAAATCGACTTTTTGCGCGGCCTCGCGATCTTGCTCATGGTTTTCGATCACCTGATGTATGACTTTACGTTATTACCCGGTTTATTTTCACATAATTTTGCTCTCCAAGTTTCGCACATCGCCCCGGCCCTGAACGAAATCGGTTTATGGTGGTTTTATATCAGCCCGTTACGGTATGTCGGCCATATTGTTTTTGTCACTTTGTTTGCTCTCATTGTCGGCATCAGCTGTTCGTTCTCCCGTTCCAACGTCAAGCGGGGGACGCTTTTACTCCTCTTTGCTTTATTCATTTCCGGCATCACCTTGTTGGCAGATTATATCTTCGACATGGGTCTCTTCGTCGTCTTTGGCATCCTTCATACCTTTGCTATTTCAATCTTTGTTTATAGTCTCCTTCGACTACTTCCTTGGCATCGTATCGTCATGCTCATAGTCGGCGTGGCGATTCTTATCGTCTTCGTCATTTTTGGGACCGGAATTATTCCTCAAATCGACTTTTTGGCCAATCCTAGTGTCCTGAACTATCTTAAAATAGCGGTGGGTGTTGCCTCAGGCGGTTCCGACTGGGATCCGTTACTTCCATGGGTCGGCATCGTGCTCATCGGCGGCGTCATCGGCGAAACCTTTTATAAGAAGAAAACCTCGCTATTACCGAAACTTGACGGCAAATGGAATAAACCCGTTAGCTTTGTCGGCAGACATACCATTTGGATCTATTTAGTTCATCAGCTGATTCTCGTCGGCTTAATGTATTTAATCCTTTATTTAATAGGCTATCGTGCCTAACGCTTTTTCAGGAGGAGCAAAATGAAAATCGAGACTTCGCTTTACGACGCATTCCGTCAAATGGCGGTGCAGCATCCAGGCGCGACCGCGCTTTATTACCAGAATCATTCGTTTACTTATCGTAAAGTCTTACGGCAAGTCGATGCTTTTGCCACAGGTCTTACTGAAAAAGGTCTTAAAGAGAAAGACGTCGTGACCATTGTCGCGCCGAACATCCCTCAAACCGTGTATGCCCTTTATGCCGCCAGCAAGATTAAAGCAGTGGCGTATCTGATTCATCCACTCACGCCTTCAGTGAAACTTAAGACCATGATGGAAGCGACACATAGCCGTTTCCTCGTGACATTGAACATTAACGGAAAAAGATACCAAGATATCATCAACGACTCCAAAATGACAACAGTGCTTTGTAGTCCGGCATATGAACTAGGGTCGCTCATAAATGCTATATATCGACTAAAAAACAACCAAGAAATTATCAAACCGGCTTCTTTTGCCCATGTTTTGTATGATAACGATATTCTTTTAAATCATAAAGCCATCTCTGAAACGAGTGGCGACTGCCGTGAGACGGTTGTCTATTTGAACTCAGGCGGAACGACGGGTGAACCACGGATTATCGAATTATCATCCTATGCCATCAATGCCCTGAACAGTAATGACGAAGCGATTCTTGGTATCAATGAGTTTGTAGGCAAGTATATGTTTGACGTCCTACCGATTTTCCATGGTTTCGGACTGGCGATGGGACTACACGCCATGCTTACCCATGGTGGCACCGTGACGCTCATCCCAAAATTTAATGCAGAAGAAACGATTAAACTTATCAACAAAGGCAAGGTCAACTACATTGTCGGCGTTCCAGCTCTCTATGAGAGCCTTCTTGCCAACCCGAAATTCGATGGTCCAGGCTTAGCGCATCTGATTACTTGCTTTGTCGGCGGTGACTTCGTTGCGGCAAGTTTGTTAGAAAGATTCAACCAAAGACTCACTGACAATCATTCCAAAGGGGTCATTTTCGAAGGTTACGGCCTGACGGAAGTGGTGACTGTTTGCAACGTCAATATAGTGGCTGATCATAAAAAAGGAACCGTTGGGCGGCCTTTAGCGAACATTCAAAATAAAATCATGGACCGCGAGACTTTACTTGAGCTTCCCATAGGGAAGATTGGCGAAATCTATGTCAGCGGAGAAACCATGATGAATGGCTATCATGGTGTTTCCGAGCAACCGTTTATCTTCGATGATAAAGGCAAAAAATGGGTAGCCACCGGCGACATCGGCTATCGCGATGAAGAAGGCTATCTTGTTTTCAAGCAAAGAATCAAACGTCTCCTCAAAGTCTATGGCGTCAATGTATTTCCGAGCGAAATCGAACAAGCCGCAACGAGTCTCAAGGGCATCGTTGAAGCGTGTGCCGTCGGCATCACGGATCCCATTCGCGGATCAAAAATCCGTTTGTATTTGAAAGCCGTTGAAGGCACCGATACCACCAACTATGCGGAAAAACTATCTGCCTTAATCAAGGAAACTATTTCTGTCTACTCTGTACCGAAAGAAATCGTTTATGTGAACGCTCTGCCCAAAACGCTGATCGGCAAAGTGGATTATAAAGTTTTAGAACAAGAAAATTACCACGAGTAGCGGGGGGCATTTCGGCTGATTCAATCCATGCGTAAGCGGAATCGAGCAAAATCAGCATCAACCGGTGAATTCCTTTTCATCGGTTTTCAATAGGTATGCTAAAATTAAAATACTAGGGTTAAATAATGGAAAAAGAAGCGGTCCTCAAAAAGCTGAAAGAAAAGCGGCGCCAGCTACAAGAAGAGATTTGGCGTCGCGATCTTTTTGTTGGTTTTGGAATCCTTTTTCTCTTCGCGATTTACCTTAATCTTGCCTATTTTGGGATTTTACCGGCGGACCGAACGCTGAAGGGTGACATTGTCACGCTCATTATTTTGTTTTTCTTACTGGCTGCCGGCGTTGCCGTTTGTCATTATTTATCTTATAAGTTCTTCAATAAAAAATATGCCGAAGAAATCGAGGAACGCATTGAAAATCAAAGCGGCTTTTTCCTACGCTTTCTCGGTCCTTACACCCTAACGCCTGAAGAAAAACAAAGAATCGAGACTTATAATCGGTTTGTTAATGTCACGAAGTGCCAAAAAATCGAGGTCTCCTGCATCAATGATTACGTGAACATTTTTGTTCTTACCTATGGCAATAAAGAAAACGCGCTGCTCATCCATACGAAAGTCCTTGGAGTCGCCGATATGTTCTCTCAATTGCGGAATGACGTACGTGTGATGTCCGTTCTTCACAGCGACAGCACGATTAAAACCTACTATCCGGAATCGGATGGTTTCATGCATAGTTTTGTCGGTTTTTCTTCGCAAAAACCAGGACCTGACGGTTTCTTTACCCCGGTGCGCCGGGAAATCATCAAAAAATTATCGGATAACCCACAATGCAAATACTGTTTAACACAGACAGAAAATGACGTGACTTTACTTATCGACGGTTTGACCCTTCGTTTCGGGGATAACCTGATGGGCGTCTTTGACGACGCGCGATTTTCCCGACATCTCGCTATCCGTAAAATGATTCAAATGGGCGTCGACGTCGTAACACTTACGGCGCATAACCCACAACTATAGGAGGAACCTTATGCCCAAAGAAATGGTCGCTATGTTATTAGCCGGTGGAAAAGGAACGCGTCTCGAGGATTTGACGAAAAAAATTGCCAAACCCGCAGTCAGTTTCGGCGGCAAGTACCGCATCATCGATTTCCCGCTCAGCAACTGCGCTAACTCCCGTATCGATACGGTTGGAGTCCTGACGCAGTATGAATCTGTCTTTCTCAATACTTACGTCGGCAACGGCGAAAAGTGGGGGCTCAACGGCGTCCGTTCCCTCACAGCCTCCTTGCCGCCGCGGCAAACCGAAGAAGGCGCGGCTTGGTATCGGGGAACCGCGGATGCGATTTTCCAGAACCTCGACTTTCTCGATGAACTTGATCCGGAATATGTCCTCATCCTTTCCGGCGATCATGTCTATAAAATGGATTATCGCGATATGCTAGAAGCGCATAAGAAAGCCAATGCCGAACTGACCATCGCGGTCTTAAGCGTCACCATGTCGGAAGCCAGCCGTTTTGGGATTATGAACGTCAATCCCGACATGACTGTCTATGAATTCGAAGAAAAACCGAAAAAACCGAAATCGACATTAGCGTCGATGGGCATTTATATTTTCAATTACAAAACCTTACGTAGCGCTTTGGTCGCGGATGCCAAAGATGAAACCAGCGAGCACGATTTTGGCAAAAATATCATCCCGACCCTTTTGAAAAAAGGACAAAAACTGCTGGCTTATCAATTCAATGGATATTGGAAAGATGTCGGAACGATTGACTCGCTCTGGCAGGCCAATATGGATATGCTCGATCATTTGACCGATGCGGATGTCAATAGTTTCCGTCTTGGGCCAAAAACCTTTTCAGAAGATACGCATAGCGTGCCGCAATATGTCGGCCGTTCATCCTGCGTTCGCGATTCCATCGTTAACCAAGGCGCAATCATCCTCGGCGAAGTGCATCACTGCGTGATTTTTAACGAAGTGCTGATTGAAGAAGGGGCGGTCGTCAAAAATGCCGTCATCATGCCCGGAGCGATGATCGGCAAGAATGCCGTCGTCGACCGCGCCATCGTCGCCGGCGGGACTTCCATTGAAGAGAACCGGCAAGTCAACGTGAACGGTGTAAAAATCGTTCTCGTGACGAAATAGGAGGCCATTATGTACAAAGTCATGGGACTCTGCAACCTGCATCATTCACCCGAACTTGGCGAACTGACGGCCAACCGTCCGCTCGCAAGCACCTCTTTCCTCGGTCGTTACGCTTTAATCGACTTTACGCTCTCGAACTTTTCTAATTCCGATATCGACGACGTTGGTATTTTGGTGAAACACGGGGCTCGTTCGATTCTCAAACACCTTGGGTCCGCCAATGTGTGGAAGGCCAATACCAAATTAGGTTTTGAAGCCATCATGTTCAACGAAAAAATGGTCAACAACCCTCGCTATAATCACGACCTCAACAACATTCGCGCCAATGACTGGGTGTTCTTCGACAGAGCTCCGGATTATTTTGTGATTGCCCCAGTCCATTTCTTGATGCCGATCGATTTCCGCCGCGTCATCGAAGAACACATCAAAAATAAAGCGGAACTTACCTTAGTCTATGCCCCTGTCACCAATGGCAAATCCAATTTCATCGGGAGTGAAGTGGTGACGCTGGATGCCAATGGTTTAGTCTCCGGTATCCATGAAAATAAAGGGACAGTCGATGAAATCGATGTCTCACTCGAAACGTACGTGATTAACCGCGCTACGCTTTGGGAACTGATGAAGAGAGCCGCCGCGACCAGCAGTTTCTTCGGCCTTAACGACATTATCGGTTACTGCTGCCGTAAAGGTGAAAAAGTCCATAGTTTCAAACATGAGGGTTATGTCCGTTGCTTTGATTCGCTGTCCCATTATCTGGCTCATTCGCTTGAGTTATTGAATTATGGCGTCCGCCGTCAATTATTTAAACCTGACTGGCCAATCTACACCGTGACGCATGATACGCCTCCGGCGAAGTATGGCTTAACCGCAGAAGTAAAAGACAGTTTTATCGCTAACGGGGCGATCGTGAACGGCACGGTCGAACGTTCGATTATCAGCCGCTCCGTCAAAGTGGAAGAAGGGGCGATGGTCCGCAATTCCATCATTCTTACTGACACGGTGATCGGCAAAGGCCTCGTCCTCGACAACGTCGTGGTCGATAAGTATGCCCATCTGACCCACGCCCAAGTCATCCAGGGCGAGCCGGATGAACCGTTATATATCAAACAAGGAGATATCATCTAATGAAAATCTTAATGGTCGCCAGTGAAGCCAATCCGTTCGCTAAAACGGGAGGCTTGGCCGATGTCGTTTATGCACTCTCGCGCGAACTGACAATCATGGGCGAGGAAGTCGTCATCGCCATGCCATACTACGCGAAGGTCAAAGACAAATTTCACGAGAAAATCCAATGGGTCGCCAGCGTCGACGTCTTTATGTCATGGCGCAAACAGACTGCGGACATTTATCGGACCTACATCGACGGCATTACTTACTATTTAATCGATAATGCCTACTATTTCAACCGCACTGAATTCTATGGTTATTACGACGACACGGAGCGCTTCGCTTTCTTCTCGCTCGCAGTCCGTAACATGCTCCAAGTCATCAAATTCCAACCCGATGTCATCCATCTTCATGATTGGCAACCGGGGATGCTTCCGGTCCTTGTTCGCGAACAGAACAAATATGACCCTTTCTATAAGGACATCAAGTTTGTGACGACGATCCATAACCCGGCGTTCCAGGGCTTCTTTGATCCCTTCTTCCTTGATGATTTCTATGGCCTCAGCGATGAGCTTTTCAAAAACGGTAAAGTCCGTTTTAAAGGCATTTGCTCTTCGCTCAAAGCCGCGATTGTCTACAGCGACAAAATCACGACTGTTTCACCCATGCATGCCAGTGAACTTCTCAGCTCCGAGGGCAGCCAAGGTTTGAACGATATCATCGTGCTTCGCCAGCAAGACTTTTCGGGCATTCTAAACGGTATTGACTACGGCGAATGGAACCCGAGCACGGATCCGCAGATTGCTTTCCACTATAACGCCGTCACGTACAAGAAAGCCAAACTGTTTCTCAAGGCGGCTTTAATGGATGAACTGCATCTCAAGAACGAAGGCCAAGCCCTCTTTGGCATCGTCAGCCGTCTCACTTGGCAAAAAGGCATCGACTTGATTGTGGCCGGCGCGCAGACGCTGCTCAATTCTGGGGCTTCGCTCGTCGTCCTCGGCTCGGGCGAATATGTCTATGAACAGGAACTAGAAAAGCTTCGCGCTCAGTTCCCCGACAAGATGGCGATTTATATCGGTTACAATGAAGCGTTTGCCCATAAGATTTATGCGAGTAGCGACTTCCTTCTTATGCCGTCGCTCTTTGAACCCTGCGGCATTTCCCAGATGATCGCGCTACGTTATGGTACGCTCCCTGTCGTCCGTTTAACCGGCGGCCTCAAGGATACGGTCGTTCCGCTGATGGAAGGCAACATCGATTTTGCCAATGGCTTCGGTTTCTATGCGTATGAAGATAGCGCCGTCCAGAATACCGTGCGGTGGGCTTTGACCAACTACGAGAAACCCGCGGTGATGCGCGAGCTGATTCGCCATGCCATGACCAGCGATAATGACTGGAAAACGTCGGCAGGCGCATACGTCAAACTCTATCAAGAAATGATGCAGCGGAAATAACTTAGAAAACGCGAAGTCGCCGATGCGATTCCGCGTTTTTTTATCTCTTTTGGTTGTTGTTTCACAATTTTTAAAAAATATGCTAAGATAATCCCGACAAAGAAGCGTTAATCACGGAGTCGTTTTTTTAGAGAGTCGCCGGCGGGTGCAAGGCGAAAAAACAATCGGTGAGTCTCACGTTTCAAACTTTGTCACGTTGCTCGCGTTAAGAGTATCAAGCGTACATCATAGCGATGTAAATTAAGGTGGTACCACGCGGGAAGCGTCCTTAAACGAGGACGTTTTTTATTTTCAAAGGAGAATTTTATGGGCTATAATTACCTCAAAATCGAACCTAAATGGCAAAAAGTCTGGGATGAGAAAAAGGCGTTCCAATGCGACGTCTACGACTTTTCCAAGCCTAAATATTATGTGCTTGACATGTTCCCGTATCCTTCCGGTCAAGGTCTCCATGTCGGCCATCCGGAAGGTTATACCGCGACCGATATCGTCGCCCGCATGAAACGGATGCAAGGCTTTAACGTGCTTCACCCGATTGGTTGGGACGCCTTTGGTTTGCCTGCTGAGCAATACGCGATTAAAACCAATCAACATCCTGAGAGTTTTACCAAACATAATATTGCCCACTTCAAAGATCAAATCAAAATGCTCGGTTTCAGTTATGACTGGGACCGCGAACTGGCGACGACCGATACCGGCTACTATAAATGGACGCAGTGGATCTTCCTCAATCTGTTCGATATGGGCTTAGCCTATGTCGAAAAGAAACCGGTGAATTTCTGCCCGGCCCTCGGCACGGTCCTTTCAAACGAAGAAGTCGTTGACGGTAAATCGGAAGTCGGGGGTTTCCCAGTCATTCGTAAGCCGATGAAACAATGGATTCTGCGGATTACCAAATACGCTGACCGCTTGCTCCATGACCTCGATGGCTTGGACTGGCCAAACTCCACGGTCGAGATGCAAAAGAATTGGATTGGCAAGAGCGAAGGCGCCGACATCACCTTTAAAGTCGCTGACAGCAATCAAGTCTTTAGTGTGTTCACGACCCGCCCCGATACGCTTTTCGGTTGTACCTATTGCGTGCTGGCCCCAGAGCATCCGTTAGTGGAAGCCATCACGGTAACCAAACAAAAACGCGCCGTTCATAAATACATCAAGGACGTCGAATCCAAGTCGGATTTGGAACGGACGGAACTGAATAAAGACAAGACCGGTGTTTTCACCGGTGCCTACGCGATTAATCCGGTCAACGGGAATCAAGTCCCGATTTGGATTGCCGACTACGTTTTAGCAGGTTATGGCTCGGGTGCCGTCATGGCCGTCCCGGCACATGATGAACGCGACTATGCCTTTGCCCGCAAATACGAATTACCGATTCTTCAAGTGCTTTCCGGCGACATTTCCGAAAATGCATTTACCGCGGACGCGATGCACATCAACTCGCGTTTCCTAGACGGGCTCAATATTGCCCAAGCCAAAGAAGCGATGATCCATTTTTTGGAAACCAGTGGTTCCGGCAAACGGAAGATCAACTTTAAACTGCGTGATTGGCTGTTCAGCCGTCAACGGTATTGGGGCGAACCGATTCCCGTCGTCTTCATGGACGAAGATCATAGTGTCTATGCCTTACCGAAAAAGAGCCTCCCGTTGGTGCTCCCCGAATTAGACCAATACAAACCGAGCGGGACGGGCGAATCGCCGCTGGCCCGCGCTACTGATTGGCTGCATGTTGAAATCAATGGCCAAAAAGCCACGCGCGAAACCAACACGATGCCGCAATGGGCGGGTTCGTGCTGGTATTACATCCGTTATCTTGACCCACACAACACGAAAGCGCTGGCGGACCCGAAACTGATTGAACATTGGCTGCCCGTCGACCTCTATATCGGCGGTGCCGAACACGCCGTGCTCCATTTGCTCTACGCCCGTTTCTGGCATAAAGCGTTATACGACCTCGGCATCGTCAAATGCCAAGAACCGTTCCAAAGATTATTCCACCAGGGGATGATCCTTGGCGAGAACGGCGAAAAGATGAGCAAGTCCCGCGGCAACGTGGTGAACCCCGACGAAATCGTCGTCCGCTACGGCGCTGATACGCTCCGACTCTATGAAATGTTCATGGGCCCCTTAGAAGCGAGCTTGCCATGGTCCGACAGTGGCCTTGATGGCTCCAAACGGTTCCTCGACCGCGTTTATCGTTTGTTCAGCGAGGAAGAATTCACGAAGAAATGGAACGTCATCAGCTCGGGCGAACTCGACTATATCTATAACTATACGGTGAAGAAAGTGACCTCGGATTTCGAGACGTTGCAGTTCAATACCGCGATTTCGCAGTTGATGATCTTTATTAATGAAGTCTATAAAGCCAAGAGTATTTATATCCCATACCTCGAAGGGTTCGTCAAGCTGCTGAGCTGCATCGCGCCGCACCTCGGCGAGGAATTGTGGTCAATGCTCGATCATTCCGATATCATCACCTATGAGTCCTGGCCGACTTACGATGAAAAGAAATTGATCAAGGCGGATATGGAAATCGCTTTGCAGGTCAATGGCAAGCTTCGGGCCTCGGTCCGGGTGGCGGTGGACATTACTGACGAAGCTCTCCAAAAAGTCGCGCTTGAGAACGAGGCTGTCAAACGGCATCTCGAAGGCAAGAGTGTCAAAAAAGTGATCGTCGTCAAAGGTCACGTCGTCAATATCGTCGCGGTCTAGAAAAAAAGGTAAAAGAAAAGAGCGGATGTGGCAAATCCGCTCTTTTTTAGTTATGAGACTAAGGATGATGAAGGTGTCGCATCAGTATAGGTATCGAGATCGCTTGGGAAAGTGATGGTCAATGCTTTATTGATGTTTGATAAATCAATGTGCACGAATCCGTTGACGACATGGGTGACGGTTGCGGTGACTCCAGGAGTCATCCCGTTGGATTTTTCTTCGGTCACGGTGACATCGACATCGGCCCAGAATTTACTAATGTAACCTTCTGCGTCGATACCAATGACGATTTCGCATTTACGGATTTCAATCATCGCTTCTAATTCAGTCAAGAATTCGGTTTTCATCGCATCGAGTTCCGATGACGTGTAGGAACTGGGCAACTCGCCATTGAGTGCGGCCATATCGACGGCCATTTCGACGATGTCGTTGAGCGTGACGGTATAGGTGACGGTTAACGCGCCATCTTGTTCAGTCGCGACGACGCCGGCGATATCATTGACAAACGGGATAATCATTGCTGGATCGATTAATTCAGAAGAAGTGGCTGTGCTGCTGAGATCGATTCCCAGAGCATCGGCGAGCGTCCCAACATGGGTTTTCACCTTTGTCGTAGCTCCGCTACTCCAGCCAAAGAGGCTTGAGGCGCCGGTAAGGTCTGCATAGGCGTAACCTTCTTTGAAATAACCTTCTGCGCTTTGCGTCATGCTGAGCGAAGT
>Ga0209540_10002055_pt1 | contig 14512 bp, 17 predicted proteins | sample BarGraIncu01121A_FD_184501 | JGI IMG/M metagenome (GOLD analysis project Ga0209540, IMG submission 184501) | Arctic peat soil microbial communities from Barrow, Alaska - Barrow Graham LP Incubations 011-21A (SPAdes) (version 2) | ecosystem: Environmental > Terrestrial > Soil > Wetlands > Peat... | reverse complement strand
AGCTTTAAAGCGAAAAAGCGTAACTGGAACACTATTTTATACACGCTTCCTGAGCCTGAATTGAGAAAAATGGGGCTGGTTTCGCTTTCTTCGTTGCTGAATGAACCCATCTCTTGCAAAGGGAAAAGCCAAACGAAAGCTGCATACAGGAAATCTGTACGTGCAGTTTGATGAGGAGATGGAGGTTGAAAGACCTCTGTTTTACTCTAGCAAATGCCAGCTAATGTCAATACCAATGGAGAAAGTTCAGGGACTGGAGGTGATGGTTTTTGCCCCTGCATTGCAAGTCCGGATACGCCGCTTCCTGAACTGCTACCAGTTGTAACGCTACTTCCTGAACTGCCACCAGTTGTACACGGTGGGGATTGAACTTGAAGTTCTGATCCATCATCTACTAAGATATTAATTATAGAAACTTCTTTTGCAAGATTAAGGTCTTTACTATAGTTTGTCCTTGGTAATAGTTCCATTTTCGTACCAGATGGATCAATTGTAATTGTTCTTGTTTCTATACCCGGATTTCTTAATCTAAGGTCAACTACGTAGTCCCTAGAGTCCTTAATAGTACATGTCAGTGCAGATGCTGATACTTTTTCATCTGCTGACAGTGCTGTTTTATCATCTGCTAAAGGGGTATTTGGCAGCATATTCGAGGATTCTGTGCCGATTTGTGGAATTCCACTCCCCTTTCCATCAAGCGCTTTATTGTCAGCTGCAAATCCTTCGGTTAAAAAGAATCCGCCCGCGACAATCAAACACATAAGTAATATTCCGATTATCCAATATTTCACTTTTTTTTCACCTTTGTTTTGATTTGAATAACTCATATTAGATGTTGCCTATATAAAATTTACTATTTTTATATGTTAATTATATAATAATAATTATTATGCTAATCATTTCTAATATGAATATTGATTTTATGCAACCAAGGAAATTACATAAAAAGCCCGCCAATGGCCGCGCCTCACCGGGGGATGGGCTCGCAACCCCCGCGCTATAAAGCTTAAATAGACTAAAAGTGTTCGTATATACAACATCTTGCGAGAATAAATAAATCATTCTTGCACCTACATAAAAGTAGGTCGAGAGGGTAACAAAAATTGTGTTTGGGATCCGTTCCCGTTGATTAACCTGTTGCCTTCTCGTCCTTTTTATGCACGAATAAGTACGTTTTGGACATACATAAAATGTTCCACATATAACTGACGAACATGTGTGTAGGAAAGGATGAAGGAGGACATGACTCTCTCGATCTAACCAATAAACCAAAATCAATGAGGTCGAGACAAATGAATACCACAACAATGTTATATGTCGGAATAGACGGTTCAAAAGATAAATCCGATATCTGCATAAAAGACCACTTTGGGAATGATTTGATCCAGCGATTTAAAATCGCAAACAATAAAGCAGATTTGGTGATGTTGTATGAAACAATTGAAAGTATAAAAAGAAGAACACCAGGAAAGAGCGATGTTGTCTTCGGAATGGAAGCTACCGGAATATACTCTTTACCGTTATATTCAGCCCTGAAAAGAGATGGACATAAGGTCAAGCTATATAATCCTATCCAAACCAATGGCTTTCGGAAAATGAATATTCGAAAGACCAAAACTGATCCTATAGATTCTGCTAACATAGCAGATATGCTTCGTCATTCTGAACCGCCTCAAGTCAGTGATCTCCAGAGTTTGAATCTGATTCAATTGAGGGAATTAGTCAGGGTACGGCATCGGCTTATAGAAAACAAACACTGTGCAAAGTTCAGTTGATACGAAATATCGATACCATCTGGCCTGGTTATGAAAGTGTAATAAAGAGAGTCCTTGGAACTACTTCGATTGCAATCTTGAAAAAATATTCTGTACCTTCAAGAGTGAGAGCTAAATCTTTCGAGGATTTTTATGACCTTGTCAAGAAGGCAAGTCGATCAAAAATTCCCCGCCAAAAAGCAGAGGAAATATACATTCATGCAGGAAATATATTGACTATACCCGAACTCGATTCGATTATGACTCTTGAAATTAAAACACTTATCATACAACTTGAATTATACGAAGAACAGATCAATTCAGTTGAGATTAAAATAGATCAATCAATGAACCGGATAAATTCAAAAATATTGTCAATACCTGGTATTGGAGATACATTGGGTCCTATCATTCTAGGTGAAATTGGGAATGTAGATAGGTTTTCAAGTGCTAAAAAACTGATTGCCTTTGCTGGACTTGATCCTGTTGTGAGCCAATCTGGAAGATTCCAGAATATGTCTGGACAGATATCTAAAAGAGGTTCTCCGTTGCTTAGACAGGCTCTATTCCTGGCAGCGAATATAGCAAGACAGAATGACGAAAACTTGAAACGATTTTACGATAAAAAGAAAAGTGAGGGAAAGCATCATTTGTCTGCTTTGAATGCAGTAGCAGCTAAAATATTGAGAATAGTTTACTGGGTTTTGAAGAATAACAAGGAGTATCAGACACAACAGAATTAAGTTTAGGATAGTAAAAGGGGAATTGGCCTGACAAATGAATAGTGGATACTATTTTGTTTTAACCTGCAAGTATTGAATGTTGTTATTATATGCAACCTGTGATATCTTGTTAAACCCGCCATAGGCGGCGCCTCACCGGGGTCTGGGGTCGCTACCCCAGCGCTATAATGCTAATGTTGAACGAAAGTTTTAATATACCCCCCTCTCTGGACTCACATCTCTGCAAGCTCTCTGACACCTATATTGAACAATTTTGAGGTTCCAATGAGCTCAGAAGTTAAATGGAAGGCTCGAATATTCTTATTTCCTACACTTTCCGTGGTGAATTGATGAACTTTATTCAATCTAACGCAATTTTTAGCCACATTGAAAAAAAGTTCTATGTTTGATCTAAGTTCTCTGAAAACTTGCCAAATTTCAAGTATTTCAACAAATTCCTTCACAATTTTCTTCCAGATATCTAATAAGTATCTTTTTCCATCCCAAATACTAATCGGAGGAGTTAACGTTGATAAAATTCTTTCTACATCCGTATTTTTCCTTGCAAATATCATCGGAACTAATAAAAATCTACTAATAAGAATATGGTAGTTAATCTTAGATGTGAAGCCTCTATCACACGTTATGAAGTCTCCCATTCTCACTTTTCTAGAATTGCAGAGTTTTTCAACAAATTTTTCCAGGATCTTAGCATCATTAGGAGATCCCTCGAATATTTCAAAACCAAGTACTTCAAACGTTAGTGCGTCGATTGCCAGGATTACTTTGTAACCCACATAATAGCCTTCGGATGATGAATGTGACCATTTATACTTTTTACACTTACCGATTTTATGTCGTTTCCTCCATGTATTAATGTCAACAGGAATCGAAGTTGTATCAATTATTACATATTTTCTACCCGTTTTATGTGTATTCTTGGAGATTTTAAAAATATTTCTGAAATAAGTGTTTAGCTGAATATTTTCTAATTTGGAGATAAATTTATAGAAATAATCAACTTCAGGGATATTTCCTAAACCTAAAAATTTTTTAAGGCTGATATTTGAGCTTATTTCTGAAATAACATAAGAATAGTCTTTTTCAAAGGTATCTGCAAGAACGAGTATCTTTATGCAATCTATAAAAATAGGAATGTCTTGTATTTTTAATCGGCTCGTAATTTTTTGTTACCTCTTTGAACCGATAGTTTTAAGAATTTGCTGAATAATTAACCACTTTGGATTGGATAAATCCGGTATTAAAGGTATTTTCATAGTTTATTTCACAAAAATACCTTTAATAGCTTCTGATTTATTAATATTTCGATTTTTATTGGTTATTATTCAGATATAACTTCTTATTGAAGTTTCCTTTTAATTTTTTGATATTAAAATTACTTAGAATTGAAAATAAGAGAATATTCAGGTGGATATTGTTTTTCAATCAAAGAGGGGGGTATTTTAATATTAATAGTACGCTAATAGTACGCACATCCTCGGAAATTGCGAGTATTTATCTTAATCGTTATACCCCGCAGCTCTGCTGCGATTGGGACAGGCCGATGCAACAAAGGAACGTCGTAAAGCAATGCTTCAGGGATTCAGCATACCCCAAACTACAAAGCGCCAGCGCAATCATGCCCCGGCAGCTCTGCTGCGGTTGGGTGCGCTGGCGCAACGTTTGACTCATTTTGGATTGAAAAAAAAAATTAATTATGATGAAAAAAAAAGAAATATTAATATTATTCTACATCTGTGGTTTTTTTCAAGCCTGAAGATAATAAGAATTCTTCAATCAAAATCCAATATTTTGATGATGCCATTATTTGGTTCGCTCCCCAAATTCAAGATGATTTCCAGGAATTATTGGATGAGTCACATTTTACCGTCGGTACTATATTAGGCTCAGGATTTGACGGTCTATTGATATTTTTCCTGTTTTCATTGATCAGTTTGGACATAGTATGCAGTATTATCCCGGTGAAAACCATAAACGTCCCAATAAGTGTTAAAAGGATCATTATCAACGTCGGTCCGAACTGAAGGCCCCCTCCATCATAGAAACTCTGAAGAAAATTCAAACCCATTGCGAGTCCTATTATACCAGATATCGCACCAGGCAAGGTGAAATAATATAATGGTCTGTTAAGCTCCATATCATTAATGACATGGGCCAGTACTACTAATCCATGTTTGATGGGATTCTCAGATGAGCAATCCACATCATACCTTACACCTATGTTCACTTCTTTTATCCGAAATCCGGCATTTGCTGCATCCATAAGCATCTCGCTCTCTATTGCAAGTCCGCTGGATCTGAACTTGAAAGCGGGCAAAGTATGCCTGGCAAATGCACGAAAACCGCTCTGTGTATCAGTAATATGAAGGCCAGCATTAAGATTTGTTGCTCTATCAAGTATATTTTGCCCTATTCTGCGATAAAAAGGCGTATTTTTATCAGTGCCATTCATATACCTGCTGCCATTCACAATATCCGCTTCTCCTTTGAATATTGGCGCAACAAGCTTAGAGATATCATCAGGGTCATGCTGCCCATCAGAATCCATCGTTATTATAACTTTACAACCGTTCTTTGCTACATGCTCAAAACCTGTCTTGAGCGACATGCCTTTTCCAAGGTTCTTGGGATGACGGATGACCTCAGCGCCTGCAAGTTGTGCGACTTCTGATGTCCGGTCCTTACTACCATCATCTATTACTACCACATGGTCAGCATGCTGCTTTGCATGCAATACCATGCTGCCTATAGATACTTCTTCGTTATAAGCTGGTAAAATCGCAGTTATAGTCATCTTGTACAGTTCCCCCATTTCCTTACCCATTTGATCTTTTTAATGAAAGTTGTTACTCCTGAAATAATAAACACTGCTCAAATTATGATTCTAATGCACTTAAATCTTTCGATTATTATTTAGTAATTATCATAATGCTTATCATCATTGGATATTATAAAAGCAAGTTAGCATCAAGTGCTGTCTGATATGTAAGAAAAATGAATATCTAATCGTTTTGTGTTATATTATGTTATATAAAAACATTTATCTCTGTTTGTCCTGAAATCAGCGTATAATGCTATTCAAATCCATTTCTCAACTTTCTGCCATAGAACTAGAACACCTGCTTGCACGCGAAACTGGTCTTAAGGATCTTATCGCACCTGTTACTTCGATACTCAATGAGGTCAAAGAAAAAGGCGACTATGCGCTTCGTAAATATACCATGCAGTTTGACAGGGCTGAAATTGACGAAATTGAGGTATCCCACAAGGAGATCCACGAAGCAGTTTATTCCCTCGATAAGAAACTTTTAACACATCTAAAAAAAGCCTCTTTGAATATAAGAGCGTTCCATGAAGCACAGCTTCAAAAGGACTGGATGAAAGAATTCTCACCCGGAATAAGGCTGGGCCAGCGCATTACATCTCTTGGAACAGTAGGCGCTTACGTCCCTGGCGGCAGGGCAACTTATCCAAGCACGGCTCTTATGACCGTCATACCCGCAAAAGTGGCAGGAGTAAGAAAAGTAATAATATGTACACCGCCAAAGCCGGATGGAACTGTAGATCCACTTACTCTTGTAGCAGCGCATATTGCAGGCGCAGACCAGGTTTTCAGGGTTGGCGGCGTACAGGCGATAGCAGCGATGGCTTATGGGACAGAAACGCTCCCTAAGGTTGACAAAATTGTCGGACCCGGCAACGTTTACGTGACCGCAGCCAAGATGTATTGCGGCGTAGCTATTGATTTTCCGGCTGGGCCAAGTGAAGTCCTGATAATCGCGGATGATTCTGCAAGAGCTGATTTCATAGCTTCAGATATGATCGCCCAGGCGGAACATGACCCAAATGCAGTTTCGATACTTGTCACGCCATCGAATGAACTGGCTAAAAAAGTAATGCAAGAAATAGAGGTGCAGTCAAAGGCTGAAAATAGAAAAGAAATTATTCAGAAATCACTTGAAAATGCAGCTATACTTATCGGTTCTCTTGATGAATGCATTGAGTTCTCAAATAAATATGCACCTGAGCATCTTGAGATCATGACGCGTGAGGATATTATTGAGAAGATAAAGCATGCAGGCTCAATATTCATAGGTCCATATGCACCAGTATCAGCAGGTGATTATGCTTCGGGAACAAATCATGTTCTTCCTACAGCAGGGTATTCAAGGGTATTATCCGGTTTGAATACCGACCATTTCATAAAAAAATCAAGCATCCAGGTAATTGAAAAGAAAGGGCTTGATAGCATTTCTGAGACTATAATCGGATTGGCTGAGGCTGAAGGGCTTTGGGCTCATGCAAATGCAGTTAAGATCAGGAAGAACTAAAAATTTGAAGAGATATAATCACTTATTTGAGCATATGGCAAAATTAATAAAATTGATTCTTTTCTCATTTTAGCCAAACTAGAATAAAAATAAAAAGTTCACGGATACTATTCGATCCATGAATCTACTGTGGGCTCGACAGTCCAATCTATCGCCTTAAAGAATGCCTCAATGTAATCTGCTTTCTTTAATCCATATTCGATCATATAGGCATGTTCAAAGACATCCATGACAATGAGAGGCAATGCTCCGCACAGGTGCCCAACATCATGTTCATTTATCCAGGTATTGAACAATCGGCCTTCGAGTGCATCATAATATAATATTACCCATCCGATGCCCCGCATGGCCCCTGTTGCCTTGAAATCCTTTTCCCAGTTCTCGTATGAGCCGAATTCTGAAATGATCTTTTTATATAAATTCGTCTTTTTATCGATCGCTTTCCCGTCTTTGACAATGTTCTCGAAATAATATTCGTGCAGCCTCATGCCGTTAAATTCCCAGCCGAACCTGCGCTTTAATTCCGCATATTCCGGTGTTGCGGTCTTTCCATCTTTTGCCATGGCCAAAAGTGCATCCGCCACTTTATTTGTATTTGTCACATAGCCCTGATACAGCGTAAAATGGTTTTTTAGCAACTGGTCGCTCAATCCTTTCGTGCCCAGAAGGCTTTCAAAATTTTTTGCTTCGTATGTCATATTTAAACACCCCTGTATTTTATCATAGACCCGAACCTTCTTATACTTTTTTATATTTCACAATTACCAATTCGATTCGGATAGTTTGAAAAATATACCGGCATATTTTGCCTAAAGATTTAAATCCTATTATGGCATATAATAATTACCTCATATGGAAAAAACGCCTGATAAATACATCTATACAGAAACTGCTGCTATGCAGACAGTTTTTACGCGTAAGATAATGCAATTATCGCCTTCTGTAAAACTTGTTTTTAAGATCCTTGAGTATAAGGGATTGCTGACCCAGAAGGATCTTGTCGCAGAAAGCTATCTTCCTCCCCGCACTGTGCGTTATGCCCTTACTATGTTGAAAAAAGAAGGATTACTTGAAGAACGCCTCTATTATAAGGATGCGCGGCAGTGCCTTTATGGCTTGAGGACACCGCAGCAGGATGAGTTATTATCAAACTTCGCATGCGGCATGGTATGATTTATAAGTCCTTAAGTTAACTTTGGCTCATGGACCGAAATAGCATTCGAGAGATTACACATTTGGTGGCTTCGTTACTTGTGCTCACTATCGCCTTTTCATATCCCAGTACAAGCGCACAAGCACTGGCCATAGCTGCTATAGGAGTAGGTACCGGCTTCCTCCTGCATGAGCTAGCCCATAAGTTCACAGCACAGAGATATGGTTTTGTCGCTGATTATGAAGCAAGCCCAATAGGGCTTCTTCTTGCGATCGGGCTTTCGATTTTCACAGGCGGAGGTTTTGTATTTGCGGCTCCCGGCGCTGTAATGATACGCGGCAAAAGGGTTCCTTATGGGCAAACCCAGGATTATTATTGGAATACCCGGCAAAATGAAAAAGAGTTTGCCTATATTTCTGTATCTGGTGCTGTCGTTAATTTAATCCTTGCTGTTTTGTTTATAATAGTTTCATTGATTATTGCCGACCAATTTCTAATAAATGTGCTCTGGAGAGCAGCATTCATAAATGTATTCCTGGCAGGCTTCAATATGATTCCTTTCGGACCGCTTGATGGTGCGAAAGTATGGCGATATAACCCGGTATTATGGGGTATCGTAGGGATACCTTCAATACTTCTCTTCTTTATTTTGCAATCTTTTTAATGAATGAAAGGGGTGATCACTCTACTTTCTTGAATGATTCTTTTGGAGCGCCGCACCACGGGCAAACCCATCCGTCAGGCAAGTCCTCAAAAGCTGTTCCAGGTCCTATTCCCCCGTCCGGATCTCCAGAGGCCGGGTCATAAACATAATCACAGAGCGTACATTTCCACTTGTCCATATTATAATCATTTTTTCTTAAGGATTTAACATTAACGCCCGGAAATGCCCGAACAAAACCAATATGCTTTTAAATAATGAAAGAAGAATGACCTGAAACGTAGGAGGAAATATGTTTGGTATTGAATTTGTACCTAATGAATCGGTTCTAAAATTAGCATATTACACAAAGCTAGCAGAAGAAAATGGTTTTGACAATGTATGGATAACAGATCACTACAATAATCGTGATGTGTATACCACGCTTGCAATACTGGCAATGAATACGAACAGGATAAAACTGGGAACAGGAGTAACAAATCCTTATACAAGAAATGTTGCGATCACAGCCCAGAGCATCGGCGCGATAAATGAGTTATCAGGAGGCCGCGCAATACTCGGTATAGGTCCGGGAGACAAGGCGACTTTCGATGCGATGGGAATCGAATGGGTAGAGCCCATGACAACCATAAGCGAAACCATAACAGCTCTCAGAAGTTTCTTTACGGGAAAGAAAGTCTCGCAGGATGGAAAGCGCGTAAAGATCGGCGGCGCAAAACTGGCATTTAAGACAGGTAACATCCCGATTTATATGGGCGCGCAGGGCCCCAAAATGCTTGAACTTGCTGGACGAGTAGCTGACGGCGTGCTCATTAACGCATCACATCCAAAAGACTTTGAATTCGCGATCAAACAGATCACGGCGGGAGCAAAAGCAGCAGGACGCGATCCCAAGAGCGTGGACGTCGGCGCCTATGCATGTTTCTCCATCCATAAGGATGCTGAGAAAGCAAAGAATGCAGCAAGAGTCGTCGTCGCATTCATCGTCGCAGGTTCACCAGATACTGTTCTTGAAAGACATACGATCGATCTGGCAGCAAAGAAGAACATCGGCGATGCTATCGCAAAGGGAGACTTTGCAGGATTAAACACACTTGTCACAGACAAGATGATCGATGCTTTCTCCATATGTGGAGCACCTGCTGATTGTAAGGCAAAAGTTGAAGCCTTATTGAAGATCGGGGTAACCCAGATCGTCGCAGGTTCACCGATAGGCCCAGATAAAGAAACAGCTATCAAGTTGATAGGAAAGGAAATCATCGGAGGAAAGTAAAGTGGAAGCAAAATCGGACAGTGTGGCAGCAGGACCCCTCATGGAGAGGGGGATCCTTAAATCCGACCAGGATAAAGTGCTCATAAGACTGGGCAATATGTATGCCCCTAATGTGGGACTACCAAAAATAGCAGATGTTGGAGAATTCAACTACTGCTGTTCCTGCGGTACATGCGAAGCCATCTGTCCGATGAATGCACCAATCGTGAGAAAAGGAGAAGTTGACATATCAAAGGAAAAGAACAATTATAATAAAATGGAGTTAAAAACCGAAGTTGTTTTCCAGGATGTCAATCCTTTTAAGACCGAAACGCACCCATGCGTGAATTGCTATGCATGCGAACGCATATGCCCGATATTGGATGGTTTCCCGGGGGATGAATTCAATAACATAAGGGTAATGAAAGCTGGTAAAAGCAAAACGCTTCATGGCCAGGATGGGGCAATAGTATCACAGATAATAAAATCCCTCTTAGAACAGGGAGAGATCGATTGTGCTCTTGGTATCGTGAGAAATGAAAAATGGGAAACAAAAGTAGTGATGTTCACAAAACCTGAAGATGTAACAAGCGCCAGCGGTACAAAATATACCTATCAGCCCGTACTTTCAAGTCTCAGGGATATTCACAGGGCTTTTGCTGATACTTATGTCCAGGGTCTAAAGAAATATAAAAATGTTGCTATCGTGGGAGTGCCATGCCAGGCTCACGGCGCAAAGCTTTTCCGTGAGAATTTTGGCAGGATCAAATTAATAATCGGTCTTATCTGTATGGAAAGTTTCTCTGAACAGATAATGCTCAATGAAATGATACCCAAAATAATGGGTGTTGATATCAGGGATGTCAAGAAGATGAATTTTAACAAAGGCAAATTCATCGTTGAAACTAATAAGGAAGTAAAAGAAGTCCCCATCAAAGATGTTGCACCCCTTGCCAGGAAAGGATGCCATCATTGCCAGGATTATACGTCATATTTTGCAGATATATCCGTAGGTTCTGTAGGTTCAGATGAGGGTTTTAGTACTGTATTCGTCAGGACAGAAACTGGTGAGAAATACCTTAACAAAGTCAGTGAGATCGATTGGTCTGAAAAACCTGTTAACCTGGACATTGTTAAAAAGCTCACAGATATGAAACATAAACATAATGCCTGGGACTGGCGCGCATTCATGAAAGAAGTCTGGAATCGTGACAATCCGGTTAGACCATGGGGCGCTGAGAAACTTGCAAATATCCCGCCGCCCCCTCCACCACTACCGCCATCTGAAAAACCGGCGGGGGCAAAACCGCCAAAACCCAAAGAGTGATATGATCAGAGGGCTTTATCTAGGCAGGTTCCAGCCCTATCATTTAGGGCATCATCAGGTCTTAAAACAGATCTCAAAAGAAGTCGATGAAATCATAGTGGGAATAGGGAGCGCCCAGAAGAGCCATGAAATAGAAAATCCATTCACTGCAGGTGAACGTGTGCTCATGGTCTCAAGTGCGATCAAGGAATTTGATATTAAGCATTATGTCATACCTATTGAAGACATCCAGCGCAATTCCCTCTGGGTATCGCATGTGAAATCCATGGTGCCGCCTTTTGATATTGCATATACAAATAATCCACTCGTAATAGAATTACTGCACGAAGCAGGGATTGAAGTCAAACAATCACCTCTATTTAAGCGAAACCGTTATTCTGGTACACAGATCAGGGGATTGATGCTGAAAGGCGAAAAGTGGGAACAATTCGTGCCAGAGAATGTTGTTGAGATAATCAAAGAGATCAATGGAGTGAGGAGACTAAGGGCCGTTACGCAATCCGACCAGGAATAGAAAGCAGGAATTCAAAGACGATAAACCCATTCTGAGAGTGGGACACATTGTTCGGGAACACACTCAAGAGAGCATCCCGTACAAGGTGAGAAAATATCTTCTATTAACAGTAATTTATAATTCTTGACTTTCTCTTGCTTTTTTTCTATGGACTTAATAAGGTATGTTTTAGAACCCTTGGAAGAATCCTGTTCCCTGCTGATTAGCCCTTCTTTTTCAAGTTTAGATACAATTCTGGAACATTTACTGCTATCGATCTTCGCGGTTTTCCAGAGTTCATTCTGTAAAATGCCATTTTTCTTTGATTTTATTAATTTAAGTATCTTTTCTTCAATTTCCATTCTATTCCCCTGTAGGACTCAACATGATAATGTTGTTTCCTCTCAAGATGACAGAACCAAGAGAACGTGATTTTACGCCATCTGCGATCTCAAAGGTATCTGTAAGATGCAGATTCAGGTACTCATCTGCGCTTTCAAGCTTACCTTCGAGAGTATGTTTATCGCCCTTCATTTCAACCTGTATTGTTGAACCTATCAATGTCTGAACCTTTTTTGTCGGGAACAAGATTTTTTCCTCTATTAACTTTATTTTCACTTGAATTATTCGTTAAGTACTTCAATATTTGCATTTCTTCTACAAAATCAATGATTTTTCCAGGATGATCAACTATCGTTATACCTTCAAGCTCCCCTAATATCCTTACATTTCTTGAATCTACATCACGTACCTTGATTTTTGCCAGCCCTCCCTTTATTGCGCCATAACTGCATGATTTTACGCAGAACCCGCAGCCATTGCACATGAGGAGATCGATCTGGGTTGTTATTGCACTTTCCGGGCATTGCTTTATAGGAGGGCATATTTCACATTTCATACATATCTCCCGGTCTATGAAATAAGGCATTTTTGATTCGATATAACCTTCTATATCTACGGGAACAATATAGACCGGCAGGCTGCCTTTTACAGCCAGGGCTACTGCATTAGTGACGAGTGTATCTGCTATCCCATAAGCAAGTTTTGAGGTTGTATTTGAGGTGGTAGGTGTAACTATGAGGGCATCGTATTTTCTAAGGAGCATCCTTCCCGCTTTAGGAAAACTTGATCCCTGCTCCCGCTCATAAAAACATTCTTCAAGATAATTGCCATTTGAAATATTTGAGAGCGATTTATCCAATCCGTACATTCTGATCACTTCTTCAGCTGCCTTTGAAAGAAAAGTTGTGACTTTTGTATCAGGATTTTTTAATTTTATCTCATGGATAACATCAAAACTTTCACGAAGGAAATGACCGGCACCTGTAATACACCATGCAATTTTCATGAAATGACCCCAGGTTCTAAAAAGAAAATCCTCATCGTTATCATTCTGTACTATATGTCTCTGGATTATTAATATTTCTTGTTTAAAATCCTGATCTTTCATTTTATTATGTTTAAAATTTTAAAAGCTTACATATTTATACGATAGAAACTATAAATAGAATTGGAGGTTAATTATGTCAAGATATATTATAATATCTAACTTAACGGATGAAGGTGCAAAGACTTTAAAGAAAAATCCCGCGAGGGTTAAAGAAGTTAATAATGAACTAAAGAACATGGGTGTTGAGGTTATTGACCAGTATGCTGTTCTTGGGAATTTTGACTTCTTGTCTATAGTAGAAGCGGATGATGAAACAAAGATCACAAAGGCGATAGTGGAAATAGCATCACGTGGAAGTATCAAGACGATTACTTACAAAGTGATGAAAATCGACGATTTCATACAAGCGCTAAAGTGAGCTTCGTAAAAAAACGGTAAATAATATTACAAAAACGGGTTCAAAGGGGCAAGAAAGCTCCCGACTTCAGTCGTGGAGATGAATTGCCCCTTTGCATAGACAATAATACTTTCTCCCCGCTAGGATTATGAATATATCAAAGCAAGCCCCTATTCGATTTCAATTATACCATGAAGAGTAAAACTCCATCTTTCGTACTGGAACTCCCGCTTAAAACAACACCTGCACAGGAATCCGAAATTCAGGTACGGTTAGAAGCAGGCAGGCATCTGTATAATGCATGTCTTGGAGAAGCACTGAAAAGACTTAACCTTAACAGACAATCCAAAGAATTCCAGAGAATCATAGTATTTGCGGAAAGTGAAGAAAGAACCGATGCATTCAAAAATATGAATAAAGAATACGGCTTCACAGAGTACGCTCTTCATGATTATGTCGCCCAGATAAGAGACAGTTGGATTCGGGAGCATATCAACAGCCATATAGCACAGAAAATAGCAACCAGAGCCTTCAAAGCAGTCCAAAAGAAGGCATTCGGGAAAACCAAAAATGTCAGGTTCAAAGGGAAGAACCAATTTGATCTTGAAGGCAAGAACAACGATACTGGATTGATCTTTGAATATAATGTTTTATCCTGGTCGGGCCTTGAAATTCCATGCATAGTCGAAGAGAATAATAAAGTTATCGCATACGGCTTAAATCCAGAACACAGGGTCAAGTACTGCAGGATCGTGAGGAGAAAAATTAATTCAAGGAACATGTTCTATATTCAGCTCATCCTTGAAGGACATCCCTATCAGAATCCTGAACGTATCATCGGAACTGAAGAAATAGGACTGGATGTGGGTCCGAGTACAATAGCTGTTGTGGGGGATACGAAAGCCGTTCTGAAACAGTTCTGCAGTGAGATCGTCCCGAAGCAGAAAGAGAAAAAGAAGCTTCAGAGGAAACTGGAAAGGCAGAGAAGAGCAAATAATCCTCAGAACTATA
>Ga0209540_10002054_pt1 | contig 14525 bp, 16 predicted proteins | sample BarGraIncu01121A_FD_184501 | JGI IMG/M metagenome (GOLD analysis project Ga0209540, IMG submission 184501) | Arctic peat soil microbial communities from Barrow, Alaska - Barrow Graham LP Incubations 011-21A (SPAdes) (version 2) | ecosystem: Environmental > Terrestrial > Soil > Wetlands > Peat... | reverse complement strand
GCCACCGGCCTGCTCACGCATGACCTTGCCGGTGCCCGTGAGGCGGAAGCGCTTCTTGGCGCCGCTGTGGGTCTTCATCTTCGGCATGGTGCCGATCTCCTTCAGTCGTGCGGGTCCAGCCGGACCCACGGGGTTCTGTCGTAAAGCTGGGTGACTACTCGGCGGTGGTGGTCTCCGCCTCAGCTGTGGCGTCCACAGCAGGCGTGCCGCTCGAGGCTGCAGCAGCGGCGGCGGCGTCATCTTCGCGCTTGCGACGCTGTTCGGCCTTGGCCTCGGCCTTCTTCTTGGTCGGACCGATCACCATGATCATGTTGCGTCCGTCCTGCTTGGGCGAGCTCTCCACAAAGCCAAGGTCACCGATGTCTGCGGCGAGACGTTGCAGCAGGCGATAGCCGAGCTCGGGCCGGGACTGCTCGCGGCCGCGGAACATGATGGTCACCTTGACCTTGTCACCTGTCTTGAGGAACCGCTCTACGTGGCCCTTCTTGGTGGCGTAGTCATGGGGGTCGATCTTGGGACGGAACTTGATCTCCTTGATGACCGTGTTGACCTGGTTCTTGCGGGCTTCCCGCTCCTTGATGGCTGCTTCGTACTTGAACTTGCCGAAGTCCATGAGCTTGGCGACCGGCGGCTTCGCCATCGGGGCCACCTCGACGAGGTCAAGGTCCGACTCGGCGGCGAGACGCAAAGCGTCCTCCACGCGCACGATGCCGACCTGCTCACCATTGGGGCCAACACCAGACGCACTTCCGGGACCCGGATTCGGTCGTTGATACGAGGCTCGCTGATGTTGGTTCTCCTCTGTTGTCCGTCCAAGGGGACCGTGTTGTCCGTCAAGGGCGACCACCGGCAGACGAGAGAAGCCCCTCGCCACCGTGGTGCGCGAAGAGCTTCATGACAAGGAGCGTCCAACCAAACCGCCGCGTATGACGGGTGAAGACACGCGTCATACGCTGCACGGCTGCCGCGGCGCACCATCGGTGCGACGCCCCAGCCGGGCGGACCTGGAACCCGGCGGCTGCGGGCGCAGCGAGCTGCGAGCGTGCCGACGCGGGTGGAAGCGACTTGCTTGAGCTTCTCTTGCACGCTGCGCCATTCGGGGAGCTAGGGACTTCCTGACGACACAGCCGGTCGATGTGCAAGGTTAGCAGCGTGGGCCCCCAGACTGCCAATCCTGACCAGAGCGCCAGTCCTGACTCCAGCGCCGTTGCGCCCAGTCAGGGGCGCGACGAGTAGCTCACGGGCTCCGCGACCCGAACCTGGCGGGTTGCCGCCCGCGCGCGCGAACGACGGTAGGTTCTCGTCGCGCCCGCACCGACGACGGCCACGAGGACGCCAACGAGGGAGACGCTGACGAAACCACCGCCCCAGCCCCATTGGTCGATCGCCAGACCGGCCACCGGGGCACCCAGTGCCGAGCCGGCAGTCATGGCGGAGCCGTGCCACCCGATCGCCTCCCCCCTGGCTGCATCGGGCACCACCCGGCTGAGCTGGTCGATCGTCGCGGTGATCGCCGGCGCACAGAGCAGCCCCGCCAGGAAACCCAGCACGGCAAGCGGCCACACGCCCGAAGCGAGGGCGATCGGGATGGTCGCCACGCTGAGGCCGCCCAGGAGCAGGAACGCCGAGATGGACCGGTGCAACATGCCGTAGACGAGACCACCAATCACCGACCCAAGCCCCCAGACTGCGAAGACCGGGCCGAGCAGGGAGACCTGGTCGAACTCACGCAGAGCCGCAACAAAAGCGATGTCGCATCCGGACAGGACGATCGTGGTAGCGGCGGCGGCCACACACATAGCCAGGAACTGGGGACGGAACCATGCACTGCGCGGCAGTCGCTCGTCGCTCTCGTCGCTCTCGTCGCCGGCGTCGGCATACATGACCGGATTCGCCAGCCAGAGGCCGACGCCAGCCAGGACGCCGAGCATCTCGATGCCGAACAGGACCCATGCGGTCGACCAGATGCTGGCTGCCCAGACGCCGACGAGTGGGCCGACCATGAAGGACACCTCAACGGCAACCGCATCCAGGGACAGTGCAGTGCGCCGATCGCTCTCCGGGACGGCCACGATGACCGCCTGCCGGATGATGGCGAACGTCGGTACGACAAACAGACCGGCAAGTGAGGCGAGCAGGAGCAGCGGGAGGTAGTCCACGAACGGTGCAATGGACCAGCAGATCGCCGTCACGATCAACGAGGGCAGGACCACCTGACGCAGGCCTTTGGTGTCCAGCAGCCTTCCGCGCCACGGTCCGCTCACCGCGATGCAGATAGTGGCCGCGGCGCTCACCAGCCCTGCAGCGCCGTAGTCACGGTGGAGCGTCTGGACGACGTGAAGCGTGAGCAGGACGCCACCGGCAAAGATCGGGATGCGCACCAGGATCCCGAGAAGCAGCGCCTGCCGCATTGCGGGGACGGATAGCACACGGCGGTATGGGTCAAGCGGCACGCCACAAGGGTGTCACAAAGGTCCGACCGCCGACAAAGTGTCCCCGGGCGCGGTGATAGTGGGACCAAGTCCCGAGCGACGGGAGTCGGTTCGACCGCGAGCTGAACCGACCGCGCCGGATCCACCCAACCCCAGAGATACTTTGCTTCTTTTCTTGACTGATTCCAGACTGAGTGGTTCGGTGGACCAATGACCCCGGAACAACAGCTGCGGGAAGTCGCCTTGCGTGTCACCCGCCCACGGGTCGCCGTGTTGACCGAGGTGAGCGAACACGCGCATGCCGACGTTGAGACCCTCGCGGCCAAGGTCCGTTCCCGTCTGGGCTCAGTCTCCACGCAGACCGTCTACGACGTCCTGCGCACACTGGCGGACGCCCAGCTCATCCGCCGGATCGAGCCGGCCGGCTCGCCCGCTCGCTTCGAGGCTCGGGTGGGCGACAACCACCACCACGTCGTCTGCCGTGGCTGTGGCGACGTTGCAGACATCGACTGCGCAACCGGCTCGGCTCCGTGCCTGGAAGCGAGCAACACCAACGGCTTCATCATCGACGAGGCCGAAGTGACCTACTGGGGCATCTGCCCCGCCTGCCAGCAGGACCCCTCAAGCGTCCATCCGGAACACCCGCACAGAAACGAAGGAGAATCATGACCGAGCACGACGATTCGACCAGCAGCGGTTCGACGACGAGCAACGGCGCACCGGCCGCCAGCGAACGTAACTCGCTGACGCTGGGCGCCAACGGCCCGATCCTGCTGCACGACGTGCAGTACATCGAGCAGATGGCTCACTTCAACCGCGAGCGGGTGCCCGAGCGCAGTCCGCATGCCAAGGGTTCCGGTGCGTTCGGTGTTCTCGAGGTGACCGAGGACCTCAGCGCGTACACCAAGGCGGCGTTGTTCCAGAAGGGTGCCAAGACCGACATGCTGGCGCGCTTCTCGACCGTCGCAGGCGAGCAGGGCAGCCCGGACACCTGGCGCGACCCGCGCGGCTTCGCGCTGAAGTTCTACACCTCCGAGGGCAACTACGACCTCGTCGGCAACAACACACCCATCTTCTTCATCCGCGACGCGATCAAGTTCCCCCATTTCATCCGCAGCCAGAAGCGGCTCCCCGACTCCGGGCTGCGCAGCAACCAGATGCAGTGGGACTTCTGGACGCTCAACCCAGAGTCAGCCCACCAGGTCACCTACCTCATGGGTGACCGCGGCATCCCCAAGACGTGGCGCCACATGAACGGGTACGGCTCGCACACCTACATGTGGATCAACGAGGCCGGCGAAAAGTCCTGGGTCAAGTACCACTTCATCTCCGACCAGGGCGTCGAGGGCCTGACCGGCGCCGAAGCCAACCGGATCGCCGGCGAGGACGCCGACTACCACCGACGGGACCTGCACGAAGCGATCGCACACAGCGAGTTCCCGAGCTGGACGCTGTCGGTCCAGGTCATGCCGTACGCCGACGCCAAGGACTACCGTTTCAACCCCTTCGACCTGACCAAGATCTGGCCGCACAGCGACTACCCACTGATCAAGGTCGGCACGATGACACTGAACAAGAACCCCGAGAACTTCTTCGCCCAGATCGAGCAGGCGGCGTTCTCTCCAGGCAACATCGTGCCTGGCATCGGGTTCTCCCCCGACAAGATGCTGCTCGGCAGGACGTTCGCCTACGCCGACGCACACCGCAACCGGATCGGCACCAACTTCCACCAGCTGCCGGTCAACCGCCCGCACGTGCCCGTCAACAACTACATGTTCGACGGCGCGATGACGTACGACCACACCGGCGACCAGGCGGTCTACGCGCCGAACTCCATCGGCCGTCCCTTCTCCGACCTGACCGGGCCGGTGGAGGACAGCTGGGAGGCCGACGGCCCGATGATGCGTTCCGCATACGAGCTGCACGCGCAGGACGACGACTTCGGTCAAGCTGGCGCATTGGTCCGCGAGGTCTGGAACGACGCCCAGCGCGCCGAGTTCGTCGACAACGTGACGGGTCACCTGCTCGGCGGGGTCAAGGGCGAAGTACTCGAGAAAGCCTTCGACTACTGGAAGGACGTCGACGGCGATACGGGCAAGCAGATCGAGGCGAACGTCCGCGCGGCCCACAGCGGCGCCTAATCCCCGAGAGCGTCACCGACCGTATGCCGCGCACTCACCGTGAGTGCGCGGCATACGCGTCAGGCGTGGCGGATGGTGAACGACAGACCGTCAATGCGAGCACGCGCCTCGCCATCGGTGGCGATCCGTTCCCCGATACGAGTTGCCAGGGCCTGCACCCGGTCGACATCGAGTCCGTCGCGCAGGATCAGCACGACGCGCAGGATGCCGGCTCCGGCCGGGTCACCTTCCCCCACGCACTCGAGAACGTCTTCCTCGTCGGCAGTGGCTCGGACAAGGGCCTGAGCCACAAAGGGGTCGGAATGAGCCGGAAGCCACACGCGCTGCTGTGCCAGGGCCCACACCATGCTGGGTCGCAGGAGGCGCTCATGTTCCGAACCACAGTCGAGCAGCATCGCGTCGCAGCGCTCAGTGACCGCACCCTGAGCGGCCCGCGAGCTGGTGACCGGAGACGGGCGCGCACTGGCGTCCCAGGCCGAGAGCGTGGTGAGGCTGCTGAAGACCGGGAACGCGCGCTGGCCGTCCGACGCGGTCAGCGTCACCACGGCCATATCGGTGGATCTGATGTGACTGGACTTCTCGGCCATCGGCTCGCCTGCGTCGTCGACCTCGCGTGGCGCTGCGACGATGGGGACGAGCAACCGGGCTCGGGCCACTGCTCGCATCAAGACCGTCTCGTCCTGCGGATTGTCAAGCGCCGCCAGCAGGCTGACGTCGGCGGCGCCGAGGTCACCATCGAATCCGGTGCCCGTGAGCTCGCGACCAGACCAGGGCGCCCCACCTGGGTGCGAGACCAGTGCCTCACGCCGCGCGTCCTTGCCAGGTGGCGGTTGGTCATTCACGAGGAGCACCCCACGAGGATCGGCCCGGGCGGTCGTGGGGCTTGGCTGACCCCGCTCGTGCTTCGACCTCCACCTCGACCAGCATCTCCTTGTCGAGGAGCCCGGCCACCAGGACCATCGTCGCCGCCGGACGCACGTCGGCGAACCGCTCACCGTGCACTCGGCCAACGGCCTCGCAGTCGGCTCGGTTGACCACATAGATACGAGTCCGGATGACATCACCGAGGCTGCCACCAAGGGCCGTGATGGCGTCGAGGGCACAGTCCAGGGCCAACCGCATCTGGGCGGCTGCATCCCCTTGGCCCAGCACCACCCCGTCCACAGCGGCCGTACACCCGGAGACGATGATGCGGTCGCCGGTCCGGATCGCGCGGGAGAATCCGAAGGCCTTCTCCCACGGACCACCACCGGCATGACGCCGGCGTAGCGGCGAAGCGCCGGTCATGGTCGGCCCGCGATATCCAGCGCCTCGGGCAGGGTGAACGCGCCGCGGTAGAGGGCCGATCCGATGATCGCCCCTTCGACACCAGCGCTCACCAGAGACCTGACGTCCGCGATATCCGCCAGTGTGGAGACCCCACCCGATGCGACGACCGGGCGATCAGTACGAGAGCAGACCTGCTGCAGCAGCTCAAGATTAGGGCCCTTGAGCATGCCGTCCTTGTTGACGTCGGTGACGACATAGCGAGCGCATCCCTCGCGGTCGAGACGCTCGAGGGTCTCCCAGAGGTCACCACCCTGTTTCGTCCAGCCACGCGCCGCGAGTGTGGTGCCGCGAACATCAAGACCGACGGCGACCCGGTCGCCATACTCGGCAATGGCCGCGGCGGTCCACTCCGGGTCCTCCAACGCTGCCGTGCCGAGGTTGACGCGGCGGCAGCCGTTCGACAGCGCGGCCGCCAGGCTCTCGGCATCCCGGATGCCACCCGACATCTCGACCTTGATGTCGAGGCGACCGACGATGCCGGCGAGCAGCTCACGGTTGGCGCCACGGCCGAAAGCAGCGTCGAGGTCGACCAGGTGAATCCACTCGGCGCCCTGTTCCTGCCACGCCCGGGCGGCCTCCCACGGGTCGCCGAACTGGCCGCCGGTCCCGGCGACCCCCTGGACGAGCTGGACCGCCTGCCCGCCGGAGACGTCGACGGCCGGCAGGAGCTCAAGGCGTGAGGCTGAGGTCAGGATGATGAGCTCCCCCGCTGTTGTTGGTCATCGGCAGTCGGCTTGGTCGAAGGCTTGACAGTCCTCACAGCATCGCCACCCAGTTCTCCAGCAGCTGGGCCCCGGCGTCCCCGGACTTCTCGGGGTGGAACTGAGTGGCCACCAACGGCCCGTTCTCGACGGCTGCCACAAACGGTGACCCGTGCTCGGACCAGCTCACCTTCGGTGCCACCACCGCCATGCTTCCCAGGGGCTCGAGCTCCCACGCCAGGGCCGCGTAGGAGTGCACGAAGTAGAAACGCTCGTCTTCGACTCCGGCAAAGAGCCGGGAGCCTTCTGCGGCCGTCACGGTCGACCATCCCATGTGCGGGACAACGGGGGCCACCAGCCGTTCGACGACTCCGGGCCACTCCCCCAGACCGCGTTCCTGGCCGTCCACACTCAGCTCGGCGGACCCCTCGAACAGCACCTGCATCCCCACACAGATGCCCATCACGGGCCGGCCTCCCGCGAGCCGGATGTCGATCATGCGCGGTCCGTCCACGGCCCGCAGCCCCCGCATGCAGGCGTGAAAGTTACCAACACCGGGCACGAAGAGGGCGTCAGCCTCCTGGACCAGGCGATGGTCGGCACTCAGCTCGACGCTGGCGCCGACACGCTCGAGCATGCGGACCGCCGAGCGGACATTGCCGCTGCCGTAGTCCAGCACCACCACACGGGCGACCATCTAGTCCTCCTCCAGCTCGGCCTTGAGCCGAGCCTCGTCACTGATGATCCTCTCGAACCTGGCGACGTGCTGCTCGCCAGGCTCGACCTTGGTGGCGCCAGGCACCGCAGCGGGGTCCTGACGTCCGTCGATTAGATCCGAACCCGGCAAGTCCAACGCTGCCAACAGCTCTCGGAGAACACCAGGGGCATCACCACCGGCATCGACCAGCATGTCCCGGACGCGGCGGCGAGCTGTCCTGTCGCGAGTGCCGGCGGCGGCAACCAGGTCAGCGGGCCGGCCGGCCACCAGCTGCCGCGGCTGTACCACTCCCTCCCCAGGGGACCACACGAACCATCTCTGGACAGCTCGCCATCCGCAAGGGTGGGCGCTGATCATGGCCTTGCCGTCGACCACGAAGACACCTATGGCAGAACGCAGGCGAGAGGGGACGGGGCGCCCGGCAAGTGTCTTCAGGGTGTCATCGTAGGGCGGGCTTGCCTGAGATGGCCCGGCGGGCAGAACCGCAGTCCAGCCCTCGAGGGGCACGACGTGAACGGGCATCAGACCACGCTGGGCCCAGGACGCCACCGGGTCCGGCCCGCCCTGCAAGAGAAGCATCCCCCGCCCCTGCCAGGGCGAGTGCGCCAGCTCAGTCACTGGATCAGAGACTCCCCTTCGCGCTGGGAATGCCCTTGACCCGCGGGTCAAGGGCGACAGCGGCGCGCAGGGCACGGGCCACGGCCTTGAACTGTGCCTCGACGAGGTGGTGCGGGTCGCGGCCGGACAACACGCGCACGTGCAGGGCGATGCCGCCGTGATGGGCAAAGCTCTCCAGCACGTGACGAGTCAGCGATCCCACGTAGTTGTCGCCGATCATCACGTAGGCCTGGCCGTCGGGCTCACCGGTGTGCACGAAGTAGGGACGGCCGGCCACGTCAACCACCGCGTGAACGAGCGCCTCATCGAGGGGAACCGTCGCATCGCCGAAGCGCGAGATGCCGCGTTTGTCGCCCAGGGCCTCCTTGAACGCGTCGCCGAGCACGATGGCAACGTCCTCGACCGTGTGGTGGGCATCGACGTCCACGTCGCCGGTGGCCTGGATGCGCAGGTCGATCAGCGAGTGCTTGGCCAGACTGGCCAGCATGTGATCGTAGAAACGCACGCCGGTGCTGATCTCGCAGTCTCCGCTGCCGTCGAGGTTCAGCTCGACCTCGACGGTGCTCTCGTTCGTCGACCGCTTGATGTGCGCGGTGCGCAGCGCTTGGAGAACATCATCGTGCTGATCCCGGTTGGCGGCCTGTTCGGTCATGGTGACTGCTCCTGCCGGTGGGTCGGTGCGAGGCGACGCATCGCATCCAGAAACGCCCCGGTCTCCTGAGGCGTCCCTGCTGTGACACGAAGATAGTGAGCCAGCCCGACGTCGCGAATCAGGATGCCCTGATCCAGCAACGCCTGCCAGGTGACCTGCTCGTCCGTGAGGCCACCGAAGAGCACGAAGTTGGCGTCGCTCGGCACCGGGTCCAGGCCCATCTCGGCGAGGTCCACCACGATGCGGTCACGTTGGGTCTTGAGGAGCTCGACGGTGGCCAGAAGACCGTCCGCATGCCCCAGGGCCGCGCAGGCGACCGCCTGTGTCGGGGCCGAGAGGTGATAAGGCAGACGGACCAGTCGCAGCGCCTGGGTGAGCTCCGCATCAGCCGCGAGGTAACCCAGACGTCCTCCAGCCAACGCGAACGCCTTGCTCATGGTCCGGGTCACCACGAGCCGCCCACGACCCTCGAGCAGGGTCAACGCGCTGGGAGTGCCCGCGCGGGCGAACTCGGCGTAAGCCTCGTCCACCACGACGATCGCCCGGGGCGCAGCAGCATAGATCGCCTCGACGACGTCCAGCCCCAACGCGGTGCCGGTCGGGTTGTTCGGCGAACAGAGAAACACGATGTCTGGCTCGTGTTGCCGCACCTGTGCCACGGCAGAAGCGACATCCAGGTCGAAGATGCCTGCGCCCTCGACCCCGCGACGCCCATCGACCCATCTGGTGCCGACCGTCCTGGTGATGATCGGGTGCATCGAGTACGTCGGCGTGAAACCGAGCGCGACCCGATCGGGGCCGCCGAACGCCTGGAGGATGTGCTGCAGCACCTCATTGGAGCCGTTGCCCGCCCACACCTGGTCGGCCGTGACGGCAACACCGGTAGTACCGGTCAGATAGGCCGCCAGGTCCTCGCGCAACCGGACGAACTCGCGGTCCGGATAGCGGTTGAGACCCGATGCCACCGCGGCCACGGACGAGACGATCGCGTCGACGACATCCGCAGGCACTGCGTACGAGTTCTCGTTGGTGTTCAGAGGAACCGCGACGTCCAGCTGAGGTGCACCATAGGGCGTTCGTCCCCTCAGGTCAGGGCGTAGCAGATCGTTCAGTGGAATGCTCATGCTCAGCCCACATCTCCAAAGCGCGCATCGCCTCTGAATCGTGCAACAACAGCCTCGCCGTGGGCAGGGAGATCCTCGGCGCCTGCCAGCGTGACCACATGGTCAACGACATCGCGCAGGGCGGCCTGCGTGTAGTCCACGACATGAACGCCGCGCAGGAACGACTGAACTGACAACCCGCTGCTGTGACAGGCGCATCCACCGGTGGGCAACACGTGGTTGGACCCCGCGCAGTAGTCGCCCAGGCTCACCGGCGCGAAAGCCCCCACGAAGATCGCCCCGGCGTTGCGGATCCGAAGGGCCACCGCCCGTGCATCGCGGGTCTGGATCTCGAGGTGCTCCGCGGCGTACGCATTGACCACCGTGATGCCGGTCTCGACGTCGTCGACCAGGACGACGCCGGACTGCCGGCCGGCAAGCGCGGCAGCGATCCGCTCGGTGTGCTTGGCGGACGCCACCCGACGTACCAGTGCAGCTTCGACGCGCACAGCGAGGTCCTCGCTGTCGGTGACGAGCACCGACGCGGCGAGCGTGTCATGCTCGGCCTGGCTGATCAGGTCTGCGGCGACGTGTTCGGGATCGGCGCTGTCGTCGGCCAGAACTGCGATCTCGGTGGGTCCGGCCTCGGCGTCGATGCCGATCAGACCCTTGAGCAGGCGCTTGGCTGCGGCCACGTAGATGTTGCCCGGTCCAGTGACCAGGGTGACCGGCTCACAGACCACGGCACCAGTATTCGGAGTGCCGTCGACACCGGCTTCGCTGGCACCGTAAGCAAACATGGCGATCGCCTGAGCCCCACCGACGGCGTAGACCTCGTCGATGCCGAGCAGCTCGCACGCCGCCAGGATGGTCGGGGCGGGGAAGCCAGCAAACACTCCGAAGTTGTCCCGTTGTGGCGGACTGGTGACGGCGATGGAGGCCACACCCGCAATCTGGGCAGGGACGACGTTCATCACGACGCTGCTGGGGTAGACCGCGACCCCGCCGGGGACGTAGAGGCCGACCCTGTCAACCGGCAGCCAACGCTCCACGACGGTGCCGCCGGGCGCCACCTTGGTGGTCGTGTCGGTCCGGCGCTGGTCCTCGTGAACGATGCGCACCCGTCGGATGGTCTCCACCAGCGCCGCGCGAACGTCAGGGTCGAGCACGTCCAAAGCCGTCTTCAGCACCTCTGCCGGCACCCGCAGCCGCCCAGGTCGGACCCCGTCGAACCGCTGCCCCAGGTCTCGCAATGCCTCGGCTCCACGACGGCACACGTCGTCACAGATCGGTCGAGCCGCGGACAGTGCCGCCTCGACGTCGAACTCGGCTCGGGGCAGCGCCTCGCGAAGGGAGCGAGCGTCGAGAGCGCGGCCACGCAAATCGATCCTGGAGATCACACTCTCAGTTTAGGTTGATTCGTGCGGCGGTCCGTCATCTGTCCAGCCTCCGGCGGATAATACGGTCCGTGACACTCACCATGGCCCAACCCGTCGCTGCGCTGGTCAGCGTGGACGGGGTGAGCGGGCTGGTACGCCTCGCCCTCGTGGTGGCCGTCTGCGCGGGGCTCGCCGCGGTCATCAACCACTGGGGACAGCTGGGACATGGTCGCGACGACCTTCTGGCCGCGCTGCGAGCGTGCCTCCAGCTCGGCGTCGTCGGGCTGCTGATCCTCGCCGTGCTGAGATCGTGGTGGCTGACCCTGGGGTTCATCTTCCTGATGCTGTCGGTGGCCTCTCTGACAGCGGGCAGGCGACTGACTGCGAAAGGACTGAGCCGCAGCAGCACGTGGTGGTTCGCCGTCGCTCCGGTCGTCCTGGGCGCCGTCCCCGTGGCTGGTGGCCTGATGCTCAGCGGACTGATCCCCCGCGAGACGATCGCCGTCGTGCCGATCGTTGGCATCCTGATCGGAGGGGCCATGACGGCGACGACCCTCGCCGGAAAGCGAGCCCTCGACGCACTGCGAACTCGGCATGGTGAATATGAGGCTGCCCTCTCGATCGGCCTGCTCCCTCGCGACTCGGCACTACTCATTGCCCGCGAGGATGCCTCGCTGGCTCTTGTCCCTGGCCTCGACCAGACCCGGACGGTCGGGCTGGTGACCCTTCCCGGCGCCTTCGTCGGGATGCTCCTGGGTGGTGCCTCACCGCTGCAGGCAGCAGCCGTCCAGCTGGTGGTGCTGGTGGCTCTGCTGCTGGTCCAAGCCGTCGCAGTTCTCGTAACGGTCGAGCTGGTTGCGCGGGGAAGCTTCAGCGCTCCTGGGTGACCGCGTCACGCACCCAACTTCGCGGCCAACGCCGGGACACCGTGTGGGCAATGAGGAGATACCACAACGAGGCCATCGCGAGCACGACATACGACCGGCCATCCGTGGGGAGGAGGACCGCGGCAAGCGCCGTCGCCGAGACGAACACGGCGTTGAAGAGGACGTCGTAGAGGGCGAAGACGCGGCCTCGGTAGACGTCGCCGACCACCCTCTGAAGGGTGGTGTCGACGCAGATCTTCACGCCCTGGGTGGTGATGGCGAGCCCAAAGGCCGAGACGACGATGGCCCAGCGCGTGAAGAACGCAGTAGGAAAGACCATCATCAGCGCGGCGAGGAGGCTCAGCCCGGTGACATAACCATGCATGCCGAAGCGCTTCGTCATCGACGGTGTGACCAGGGCAGCGATGGCGTATCCCGCACCCGAAGCGCCGACCACGATCCCGAAACCGGCCAGTCCGGCCCCGGCGTCGGCTCGCTCGAAGTAGTTGCGGAAGAGCAGGATCGTCCCGATGATCATCACGCCGTAGGGCAGCTGGCCCGCGCCGACCACCCCGAGGGCCAGCCGTCCGAGCGGAGGCAGGTGCCGGGCTGCGTCGTCAAGGCCGCGAACGACGTTGCTGAGCGCCGCGCGGACCGCGCTGTCGATGCCCTCCAGGTCGGGCCCGAGACTCGGAAGCCACAGAGCGAGGAGCGCGGACAGGACGTAGGACACGGCACCGACGACGAGGACGATGCCGTCGCTGTGCGAGACCGCATGGACCGCGCCTCCGAACGCCAGACCGGCAAGGTAGGCGATCGTGCCGCACGTGGGCGAGAGGGCGTTCGCTGTGAGGAGGAGCTCGCGGCTGACGACGTGGGGCAGGCTCGCGGAGAGCCCGGCGAGGAGGAACCGGTTCACCGAGAAGGCGGTGAGAACCAGGAGGTAGAAGAGCCAGCCGACCTCGCCGCGGGCTACGAGCAGGGCTATGACGAGAAGCAGAATCGCACGAATGGCGTTGCTGGCCATGAGGATCCGCCGTCGTGACCACCGGTCGAGAAAGACCCCTACGAATGGCCCGAGCACGGTGAAGGGCAGCAGGATCGTAGCGAAGGCCGTGGCGATTGCGCCCGCAGTGGGGGCTCGCTCGGGGGAGAACAGGATGGCGGACGCAAGGGCGACCTGGAAGATGCCATCCGAGCCCTGGGACAGCAGTCTCACCGCGAAGAGCCGCCGGAAACCGGAAAACCGCAACAGCGCGGCGAGGTCCCGGAAGAAGATCACCCGCGCAGCCTAGCCAGTCGATCCCCTGCCCAGCGAAGTCGAATCCCCGCCGGTGTTGGGCGCACGGATTCTCAGGTTGGTTGCCGGTTGGCCCCTGCGCAGAATGGCAGCTCCGACAGGCCACGGCCGTCGGTGAAGACGGGCGACTCCTGGGTTGGGATGACGCGCTCAGACCGGATTCGCCTGGTCGATGGGCGTGGCCGAGGGGCTTCGAGCACAGCCCAGACGACCTTGCCGCCATCGGCGGCGGGCAGAACCCCGAACGCGCGGGAGAGGCCGGAGACGATGCTGAGCCCTCGCCCGTGCAGGTCAAGGCAGGGGTGATGCCGATCGGACAGGCCGGGACCGTGATCTCGGACGGTCAGGCGTAGGGCCCCAAGGTTCCAGACCACGGACAGGTCGATGTCGGTGCCGGCATTGACTGCCGAACTGGCCACGAGCTCGCCGACCACCAGGCTTGCAAAGGGGATGACCCGGCCCAACCGCCAGTCCAGCAGGGTGCGGGTAACGAAGTCCCGTGAGGCACGAGATGCCGTCGGGTGCGGGGCCAGGTGCAGACGCTGGATGGCCAGGGTGGGGGTCGCCAGCACCGCCGACACCGCGGAGAACAGTGACACGGTCACGATCAGATGCCCACCCAGGGGGTGGGCGCGCAGCACCTCGCGGACCCGCGGGTCCGGGCAGGCCACGGCCACCGGAATCCCCGGCCAGTCGCGAGCATGACGCCCTGCGGTCGCCAGCGCCTCGACCGCGGCAGGCTCGGCACCCTCGAACACAGCCGACAGGTCACAGACCACCCCACGGGGTCCGTCGGCCAGAGCCAGCTGGATCGCATGGTCCAGATCCTCGACGACATCACCGAGCCGGCCGGCGACCTCAAGGACCAGTACCTGACGGAGGGCGCGCTTCCTGAACTGCACCTGCGGTCCTGTGGCCGCACGGAAGGCTGACCGTGCTGAGATCGAGGTCGGCACGTCGGCCGCGACGTAGGACGCGTACCGGGTCGGAAACTGGACGACATGGTGGTGGGCATCTGTGTCAGGGGCTTGTGGATTGCTCGGCTGCTGCATCATGGCGGACTCAATTCGGTGGTCCCACAAGAAGGACACGAGCCACCGAGGTTCAGGAGCAGCACGGAGAAAAGTCGACGCCACCAGGGTCTGGGGGGACGCAGCACGTAACACGTTACACCCGAGACACTTCCGAACCTACCGCTCGAGTCGCCATCGCGCACGCTCTCGGTGAGCTCGCTCGATACCGTCTCAAGGTCATAGTGCGTCGGCAGAACCACGGCGAACCTTCAC
>Ga0209540_10002053_pt1 | contig 14526 bp, 13 predicted proteins | sample BarGraIncu01121A_FD_184501 | JGI IMG/M metagenome (GOLD analysis project Ga0209540, IMG submission 184501) | Arctic peat soil microbial communities from Barrow, Alaska - Barrow Graham LP Incubations 011-21A (SPAdes) (version 2) | ecosystem: Environmental > Terrestrial > Soil > Wetlands > Peat... | reverse complement strand
CGGGAATGATAGGAACGCAGGTCCACGACCTCTTCGCGGAAGCCCTTCTTGGCGAACACGAGTTCGTTCTGACTTGACGCCAGGTGCAGGGCCAGCCCGGCGGAAGAGAATTCGTAGGCGGCTCCGATCAACCTGCCGTTGAGCAGCACGTCGGCGTCATCGGGGGTGACATGCATGACCACGCGCACGCCGTTGTAGTCATCCATGACGTCCCAGGGGACATTGAAAGAGCAAGCGGTAAAAACGCAGATAAAAAACAAGACCGCTGACATAAGGTTTATGTTTTTCATGACTTCATGGTAGCACATATCAAAAAAAGATTCACCTGGCGACGATTTCCTCCTGGGGGCAAGCGCCGCCATGGCAGAAAAAAACCGCGTGGCTATTGCCTAAACCCGGGTAAATATGTTACATATCAATATTCATGAAAAATATAACGCTGCGCTTTATTCTTTTTTTCCTGTTTTTGAGTTTGGCCGGCATGCTGGTAGCGCAGCAGGATCTTAACGAACCGATCATATACGCCGATTACAAAAACATCGGTGAAGAATCGCTCCGCGCCAACGGGCATGTGGAAGTCATATGGCAGGATTATGTCATTTATGCCGACGTGATCGAATTCAACCTCAAGAGCCGGGAGTTGTTCGCCGAAGGGCGGGTGACCATGTCGGCCAAGGATATGGTCCTGAGCGGTGAAAAGCTGAAGTTCAACTTGAGGACCAAAAGCGGTGAACTGGTTGACACCTATGGCCTGATCACCCCATTCGCGCGTTTTGAAACCGACCGCCTGACCCAGACCGACCAGGAAACGATCACTTTCAAGCAACTCGATTTCACCTCATGCGCCCAGATCTTTCCGCGCTGGAAAATGACCAGCAGCCGCGGCAAGATCAAAAAAGGAAAATATATCGAAATGACCAATGTGCTCTTCCGCATCAAGAACATCCCGGTTCTCTTCCTGCCTTACCTGCGCTACCCCATCAAAAAGGACGGCCGGGGCACCGGCCTTCTGTTTCCCGGCATCGGCAATTCCAGCATGCGCGGTTTCTTTGTCCAGAACTCATTTTTCTGGGCCATCAAGCCCAACATCGACATGACCTTCGGTCTTGATTATTTCGCCAAGCTCGGTGTCGGGGTCAGTGACGAACTGCGTTACCTTTTCCGCCATGCCAGCGGCAGCGCCCGCTACTACTATTTCAAGTACCGGAATAACAACGGCATTTACAACGAGTCGGACCACGACTATTACCTGGAAGCCGAACACCAGCAATCCCTGCCCTTCTTGAATTCCCGTTTGCTCCTGAATGTCAACACCCAGAGTCGCCCTGGTTTCCTGCGCTTGTTCGATAACAGCTTCGACCGCGTTCTCAGCACCAATTTTCAATCTACGCTGTCGCTGACTTCCTCGTTTTCCAACATCAAAGTTTCACTCAGTGCTTCGCGCTCAGAAACATATTATACCTTTAACAATCAATCAAGAATTTTGGAATACATGCCGGCACTGGCCATCAACCTGAACCAGCAGAAACTGGGAAAACTGCCAGGTTATTTTTCTCTCGGATTGAATTACAACAATGTGCGCCGCAGCGGCGTAGTTTATTCGGAAGTGGGTGAGCCGGAATTCGTGAATGATTTCAATTCCCAGCGCCTGACCGTGACCCCGGCTTATTCGCTGCCCGTGCTCAAGCTCCCCTGGCTGAATTTTTCTCTGGACTTCCTTTCCCAGAACACCTTTTATGCCAGAAGCCTTGACCCGGTCAGCAAAAAAATCATCAACCAGACCCTGTACATGAAGTACCAATCGGCCACGTTTTCCCTGCAGGGACCGATTTTTTTCAGGACCTTCGCTTCGGGGAAAACCAAGTTGAAGCATGTCATCGAACCTGGGTTTGAATTCCGCTACGTCACCAAGGTCGACAACCGCAACCGCCTGGTGCCGGTCGACTATTTTGATTATCCTTCCTATTCCAAGGCCGGCTTCTCGCTGACCTCGCGCCTGCTGACCAAGGACAATAGTGAAAATGCCTCGGCCAGCGAATTGCTTACCTATACGATCTCCCAGGAATATTATTTAGACGCGGCAGAAGCCAATTATTTCCGCAAGATCAATGGTGCATACCCGCGCTTTTCCGAGCTGAGCAATACCCTGCGCGTCCGCCCCGCGACCGATGTCGCCTTCGACGCCTCCGTGGTCTACAATTACTACATCCATGGCATGCAACGCCTGAATCTGCGCGCTTCCTATGAACCCCCGGGCGCGCCGCTGACCGGCTCCCTTTCCTACAGCATCTACCGCAATCCCTTTACCGCGGCCAATTATGTATTCAACCGAAGTATCCTGGGCGGCGACATCAAGTTCGTTCTTCCCAATTTCCCGTTTAAACTGCAGGCCGGCGTGGACTACGATTTCACGGCCAAGGAATTCCGCTATGGTTCCGTCACTGCCAGTTTCGATTATCAGTGCCTTGTTTTCAGCACCGAGTGCAAGGTGTTTTCGTATCTGGGCCGCTCAGAGTTTCAATTCCGCTTCGGTTTCTCCCTGGGCAACCTGGGCATGGTCAACGATTTTTTCGGAGACAAATAATGCGAACAAAGGGACAAACGGTCAAGAAAATCATGGTCACCGGCGGCGCCGGTTTCATCGGCTCCAATTTCATCCGCTATGTGCATGACCATAACCCGGAGATCGAACTGCTCAATTACGACAAGCTGACCTATGCCGGGAACCTGGAAAACCTGGCCGGGGTCGAGGGCAACTACGAGTTTGTCCAGGGTGATATCCAGGATGCGGCCCGGGTCGATGCCGCCATGGCCGGGGTGGACGTGGTGGTCAACTTTGCCGCCGAAACCCACGTGGACCGTTCCATCCACGAACCCGGCGATTTCATTTTGACCGATGTCTTCGGCGTGTTCGTCCTGCTTGAAGGCATGAAAAAAAACGGGCAGGTCAAGCTGTTCGTCCATGTTTCCACCGATGAAGTATATGGCAGCATCGCCAGCGGGTTTTTCAATGAAAACAGCCCGTTGAATCCCTCGTCGCCTTACGCTGCTTCCAAGGCCGGCGGCGACCGGCTGGCCTATTCCTATTACAAAACGTTCGGGCTGCCGGTGCTGATCGCCCGGCCGGCCAACAATTACGGCCCGTTCCAATACCCGGAAAAATTGATCCCCTTCTTCATCACCCGCGCCCTGCAGGACCAAACGTTGCCGCTTTATGGCGACGGCAGCAACTGTCGGGACTGGCTATTTGTCGAAGATACGGTGCGCGGCCTGCTGACCCTGGTCGAAAAAGGGGAACCCGGGCAGGCGTACAACCTGGGCGCCGGCCAGGAACGCAGCAACAACGACGTGACCCGCCAGATCTTACGAAGCCTCGGCAAGCCCGAGTCGCTGATCCGCCCTGCTCCCGACCGCAAGGGCCATGATTTCCGCTACGCTTTGGATTGGGAGAAAATTCACGACCTGGGCTGGCAACCGCAGATGGTATTTGAAGATGGCTTGCGCCGGACCGTGGACTGGTACCTCAGCCACGGCGAGTGGTGGAGGAAACTGATCGAAAAAAGCGACTTTCAAAGCCATTTGCGGAAAAATTATGAATAGGATCCTGCTGACCGGTTGTTCGGGATTTTTGGCTTCGCACCTGTTGAAACTGCTGCAGCGCGAGGACCGGAATAAAATATTCGGCATCACTGAGGTGCCCGGATTCAGCTATCCTGACGTCGAGGTGTTCCAGGTGGATATCCGCCGCCGCGAAGACATCGCCCACGTTCTGGGCATCATCCGCCCGGACGTCACTTTTCACCTGGCGGCAGTGGCCAATGTCGGCTTCGCCTGGAAAAATCCGCAGCTTACTTACGATGTCAACTTCATGGGTACTTCGAACCTGCTGGAAGCCCTGCAGGCATCGGCGCCCGGCTCGCGCCTGCTGCTGATGAGCTCGGCCGAGGTATACCAGACCGGGAGCGATGCGCCCATCGCCGAAAACAGCCCCACGGTCTGCCAGAACCCCTACGCCCTGTCCAAGCTGGCCATGGAAATGCTGGGCGACCTGTACTGGAGAGCCTTTGCCATGAATGTCTGCAAGATCCGGGCTTTCAATTTCACCGGCCCGGGGCAGGATGTCAAATTCGTGGCCTCGGATTTTGCCAACCAGATCGCCATGATCGAAAGAGGCGAACGCCCGCCTGTTCTCCGTGTCGGCAACCTGGCCGCGGTCCGCGATTTTTCCGATGTCCGTGACGTGGCCCGCTACCTGCAAGTCATAAGCGGCAAAAGCGCGGGCGGCGAGGTTTTCAACCTGTGTTCCGGCCGGGCTTATTCCATCCGCCAGGTCCTGGATATCCTGCTGGCCCAGGCCCGCGTGCAGATCCGCGTCGAGGTGGACACCGGCAAGTTCCGCCCGCTGGACAATCCCCAGATCCTTGGCGACTGCCGGCTGATAAAGTCTCGTTTCGGCCTGATTCCGGAATTCACCCTCGAAAAGACCCTGCTCGACCTTCTCGATCACTGGCGGGAGTCGCCGCGGTGAAAGTCCTGGTCATCAAGATCGCGGCCATCGGCGATTTTTTAATGGCCACCCCGGCCCTGCGGTCCCTGAAGATGAATAAAAATATCACGGGCGTCAGCCTGCTGGCCGGGCGGTCCATAGAGGCGGTTGTGTGCGACAATCCTGATCTGGACCAGATCTTCTATCTTGATGATCGGCGCATCTTCCGGGGTGGTCTTCCGGCAAAAGTCGTCGAAGTCATGAAGATCTCCTGGCGCCTGCGCCGGGAACGATTCGATGTCGGTTTCAATTTCCACCGCGACTGGCGCTTCAACATCATCCTGTTTTTGGCCGGCTGCAAAAAGAGGATCGGCTTTGTCCGCGGCCGCAAGTCGATCCTGCTGACCGAAGCGGTGCGCATCGAGGGCGTCAAGCACCACGTGTTTCAATATTGCGACCTGTTGAAAAAAATCGGCATTTTCTGCCTGGATTTCAAGCTGGAATTCCCCTTGAGCGATGCCGTTCAGGCCGCCGTGGCGGAAAAATTCCTGCAACCGGAAAGCCTTGATGGATATGTCGTCCTGGCTCCCGGCGGGGCGGCCAACGTCAAGGAGGAAATGGAGAGCCGGCGCTGGCCGGGCGAACAATTCGCCGCCTTGGCCGGCATGTTGCTCCAAGACGGACAGCGGCTGGTCCTGCTTGGCGGCGGAAGAGCCGATGCCCGCATCGCGGCCGCGATCAAAGCAGTTCATCCCGGGGTTGTGGATTGGACCGGAAAAACCACCCTGGCCGAAGCCGCGGCGCTGATGAAGAGATCGCGTCTTGTGGTTTGTAATGATGCCGGGCTGATGCACCTGGCCGCAGCCGTGGGCGCCCGCATCATCTCCATTTTCGGTCCTACCCATCCCGGAGAGAAAAAACCGCTCTCGGCCGGAAATATTGCAGTCTGGAAAGGGGAGGATATGGCCTGCTCCCCCTGCTACCAGAACGGGGTGTTCCCGAAGTGCGAGCATGTAACATGCTTGAAATCGATTACGCCTGAGGAGATATTTGAACTGATCCAGTCCCTTTAAAGCAGGGATTCAATACGAGATTATTCCAGAATTGGGGGTAGGAGTTCAATACGAGATCAAATGAGATTATATTGAACCCTTACGTGATTTTGAACAGTTTCCCCGTAGCCGTGGCCAGGATCTGACCGGAGGCGTCGCATATTCTGCTCTCGGCGGTGACAATGCGGCCGCGAATTTCCAGCACTTTTCCTGATGACAGGTAGGGGATACCGATCTGGGCCGGCTTTTTGTACTTGACGGTGATCTCCGCGGTCACGGTTTTCATGTCGGCGGCGGCCGCGGCCTTGATCATGGTCTCGTCGAGCACGGTGGCCAGCAGCCCGCCGTGCACCGTGTCCTGCCAGCCCTGCATCCGGGCCGGAAACACGACCCTGGCCTCGGTCTCGCCGGTTTGCGAATTTAGCCCGAATTCGAGCTGCAACCCGGCTGCGTTCTTCCGGCCGCAGACGAAGCAGTTCTGGTCGTCTTTGAAGTCCTTCATGGCTCCTTTTATACACCAAGTTTGCATTTTATGAAAGAAGTGAGCCGCGGGAACAACCGGTCGGCGCAGGGACGGCCCGCATGTGTGGTGGCGGTGAGACGCGATATTTCGTTTTACAAAAGCAGTGATTTTTTGTACAATGAAATTTAAATCAACGGTGAGGTGAAGACATGGCGGAAAGAATGATCAAACAATTCATGGAAATGGTCCAGATCGACAGCGAATCGGGAAACGAGGCTCAGTTCATTGATTATCTCCTGGCGGAATTTAAAAAACTGGGTGCCGACGCCAGCAAGGATGCTTACGGCAACCTGCTGGCCAAGTTTCCGGTCAAAAACAGCGCCAACAAAGAAGCAATCCTCCTCTCCTGCCATGCCGACACCGTCAAGCCCGGGCAGGGCATCCAACCAAAAATGGAGAAGGGGGTGATCCGCTCTTCGGGCGAAACCATTTTGGGCGCCGACGACAAGGCCGGCATCGCCGAAATGCTCGAGGCTCTGCGCCAGGCCGAGGTCAGGCCGCCGGTCGAGGTGGCCATCAGCCGCCAGGAGGAAGTGGGGCTGCTGGGCGTCAAGAACCTGGACTTCAGCTTTTTGCATGCCAAGCGGGGCTTTCTGCTGGACAACGACACGCTGGATACCATTGTCATAGGCGGGCCTTCCTATTTTGCCATCGACGTCGAAGTCAAGGGCCGCTCGGCCCACGCCGGCATGGATCCGGAAAAAGGCATCAACGCCATTGTGGCCGCGGCCAGGGCCATCGCCGCCTTGAGGCTGGGCCGCCTCGACCACGAGACCACGGCCAACGTCGGCGTGATCAACGGTGGGATCATCCGCAACGGCGTTCCCGCCGCGGCCAGTTTTCTGGCTGAATGCCGCAGCCTGCAACATGCCAAAGCCCAGGCCCTGGCCGACGAAATGGAACGGATCATCAAACGGGAAGTGGCCGCCGTCGGCGCCAGCGTGGTCATCAAAACCGATAACCTCTGCCAGGCGGTACAGATTTCCCCGGATGCCTGGACCGTGAAAACCGCGCAAAAAGCCCTGGAAACAATCGGCATCCAGGCCAAAACCACTTTTATCACCGGCTATACCGACGCCTCCATTTACAACAACCACGGCATTGAAATGGCGGTGGTGGGCATCGGGGCCCGCGACGAACATTCCACGGAAGAACATATCCACGTCGCGGACATGGAAAAGGCCCTGGCCATGCTGATCGAAATATTAAGGCTCTCGGCTGTTTGAGGCGTCAAACCGGCGGCTTTTCTAAGCAAGTTCCCTTTTCCCCGGCTTGACAGGGCGGGGAGAATCCGCTATCATCGAGGGTATGCTCGACTTTAAAAATCACAAGAAAGTTGCCCTGTTGTTTTCGGGCGGGCCGGCGCCTTCGGCCAACGCCGTCATCTCCTCGGTGGCCCTGAATTTCATCAACGCCAAGGTTCCCATCATCGGTTTCTTTTTCGGCTTTGAATTCCTGGAAAACTACGACCACAAGAACCGCTACTGCCTGGCCCCCAACGTCCATTACCAAACGCTGGATTCCGACATCTCCTCCATCCGCAACCGGCGCGGCGTGTTTTTAAAAACTTCGCGGGCCAATCCGGGCCGGCTGATCAAATCCCCCGAGGACCTGCATGATCCCGAAAAGTCCCAAAAACTGCACAACATACTCCAGGCGCTCGACAGCCTGGGCATCGGCTGCCTGATCACCATCGGCGGCGACGACACGCTGAAAACCGCCAATTTCCTGGCCCTGCTCGGCCTGCCGGTGATCCACATCCCCAAAACCATCGACAACGATTATTTCGGCATCGCCTGGACCTTCGGCTACTGGAGCAGCGTCCAGGCCAGCCAGGAGGCTCTGCTCAATTTGAAGGCCGATTCCGAGAGCACCAGCTCCTATTTCATCGTGGAACTGATGGGGCGCAAAGCCGGCTGGCTGACCTACGCGGCCGGCATCGCCGGCGAAGCGGTGCTGATGATCTCCACCGAAGACAACGAGGAAGAAATCCTCGATATCGACAAAATGGCCGAAAAGATCGTGGACACCATACTCTGGCGCGAGAAGAATGACAAGTATTACGGCGTGATCTGCGTGGCCGAGGGGCTGGCCGACAAGCTGCCCGACAAATACCGGCCGACCGAAAAGGACCGCCACGGCAATGTCATCTTGGGGACCGCCGAAGTCGGCCGCGTGGTGCGCGACGCCGCCGAGGCGGCGTACAAGAACCGGACCGGGCGCAAAAAAAAGATCATCTACAAGCAGATCGGCTACGAGACCCGCAACGCGCTGCCTATCAGCTTCGACGTGGTCCTGGCCAGCATGCTCGGCTTCGGCGCCTACAAACTCTATAAAAACAAGCAGTTCGACTGCATGGTATCGGTTTCGGACAATTTCCAGATCGTGAACGTTCCTTTCGGAGAGCTGATCGATCCCCAGACCCTGCTGACCCGCCTGCGCAACGTGCCGCGCGGCAGCGATTTCTTCGAGTTAAAGGAAGCCCTTTCCTATAAACAGATCGAATAAAGACGATTTTTCATTTATTGATTTCGCATGTCCAGCCCGGGCGGCGGTCAATTGCTGCCGGGGAGAATGAACCCGATCAGAAGCATGATATTCAAAAATGTCACCATGGCGCTGACAGCCAGCAGGACTGCTTTGTTGGCCGGGCTGTTGGCGTACTTGCCCATGACTTTTTTTGAAGAGGTAAGGAATATCAGCGGAAGAATGGTCCAGGGCAGCTGCAAGCTGAGCAGGATCTGGCTCCAGATAAGCCCCTAACGCGAGCCGGTGGCCACGTTGGCCGCCCAGTTGCCCGGATCGATGAAGCCGACGGTGACCAGGAAACCGGGTCCGACGTATTTCAGAAAATTATATTTTTCCCCGGCATGGTGATTGGTTCCCACGTTTTCATTATAACCGAAAAACCGGCTTTTTCTAAATTCCCTACTTGTAGCGGATCCAGCGCAGGATCTCTCCCAGCGAAGGTTTCTTGCCGTACATCAGGATGCCCACGCGGAAGATCTTGGCTCCCAGCCAGGCCAGGAAGCAGATGAAGGCGCAGGAAAAAAAGATGGCCAGCATGATCTGCAGGAATGCCGGCGGCGATACGGTGATGCGCATGAACATCAGGGTGGGCGTGAACAGAGGGATGAACGAGGAGATTACCGCCACCGGGGAATTGGGGCTCTGGGTGACCATGATGCCCATGATGAAGGGGATGATCAGCAGGTAGGAAATGGGGGCGGCGAACTGTTGGGCCTCCTGATCGGTGTTGACCGCGGCCCCGACAATGGAAAACAGGATCGCGTACATAAAAAATCCCAGCAGGAAGAAGACGACGAAGTAGATGCCGATCTCCAGGGTCAGAAAATTCAGGATGCCGCTGTCCAGGCCCATGGAAAATTTTCCGACCAGGGCGGCGCCGAACAAGCACCAGATGGCCACCTGGGTCAGGCCGGCCAGGCCAATGCCGATGATCTTGCCATAAAAAATGCGCCCGGTGTCGGTGGAGGAGATGAGGATCTCGATGATGCGGCTGTTCTTTTCCTCCAGCACGCTGCGCATGATCAGCTGGCCGTAGCCCATCAGGATGGAAAACAGGATGGCCAGCATGAACAGCGACATGGTGTATTCGATGCCGGCGCTGGACTTGGACGTGCCTTCCTTTTTCACCTTGATGGTGGTGAAATCGACGTCGCGGGTGGCCTCGTTGACGATCTGCGGGTCGATCTGCTTGTCGATCAGTATCTGCTGGGAAATGATGGTGCGCACCGTGGCCTCGATGAACTTGTTGGTCTCAAAATCCGATATGTTGGCCGAGTAATACATCAGCTGCCGGTCTTTCTTGATCGTGGCCGGAATGACCAGGAAGCCGTCGATCTTTTTTTCGCGGATGGCGTCAATATTCCGCTTCAGCAGCTCTGCGGCCGCGGCCCCGGCGGTAGCGATCTCCTTGAATTTCAGCTTGCCCCCTTCGGCCATGGAGTTCTTTTTAAAGAGATCGCCCTGGCTGCTATTTTTTGCCGCTGGTGCGGTGTTTTTCCCAGGGGCGGGCAGCTTCTCGCTTTGTGCCAGCTTTTTATAGATAAATCCGGAATAATCGGCCACCTGAATGGTTTTTTCTCCCTTGCCCATCTTCATGAGCAGGACCGGCAGGAACATGAAAGCGGCCATGATCAGCGGGGTCAGGATGGTGGAAATGATGAAGGTTTTCTTCTTGACGATCTCCCGGTATTCTTTTTTAATAATGGCCAAAAGTTTCATGCGCCCACTCCTTCGTTGACTTTGCGGATAAAAATATTTTGCAGGGAAGGCTCGGTCAGCTGGAAGGAATTGAGCGAGACCCTGGCGCTGAGCTCCTTGAGCAGGCGGTTCTTGTCGGCCAGGTCGGCGAGTTCGATCTCCATCTCCCGGCCGTAATCCTTGTAGCCCTTAACGAAATCCAGCCCGGCCATGAAGTTGCTATCGCCTTCGTATTGGATATGGATGAATTTCTTTCCAAACTGGGCCTTGATCTCTGAGAGTTTCCCGTCCAGGACCTTGCGCCCCTGGTTGATCATGACCACCGAATCCACGATCTTTTCGGCGTAATTCATCAAATGTGTGGAAAAGATGATGGAAACCCCTTCTTTTTTCTTTTCCAGCAGGATGCGGGTGACCAGCTCGATGTTGAGCGGATCGAGCCCGGAAAACGGTTCGTCCAGGATCAGCAGTTCCGGTTCGTGCAGGATGGTGGAGATGAGCTGCAGTTTCTGGGCCATGCCCTTGGAAAGCTCCTCGACTTTTTTCTGTTCGTAGTTCTCCAGGTCGAAGCGCTTCAGGAGCTTGCGGCCGGCATCACGGATGGCGGCGGCTTTCATCCCTTTCAGCTCGCCGAGGAACACCAGCACATCCATGACCTTCATCTTGCGGTACAGCCCTCTTTCCTCGGGCAGGTAGCCGATCATGTCCTTCATCTTTTCCGTGAAGGGCCGGCCCAGGATCTCGATGTGCCCGGAGTCCGGGGCGATGATATTCATGATCATGCGGATGGTCGTGGTCTTGCCGGCGCCGTTGGGGCCCAGCAGGCCCAGTATCTCTCCCTGGCGGACCGTGAAGGAAATGTTGTCCACGGCCCTTTTGCCGTCGAAATCCTTGACCAGGTCCTTCAATGACAATGCCTGTTCATTCATGACTGCTCCTTGGCGTTTTTTTTGGTTGCAAAGCGGGGTGCGCCCGTTTGCTATTATACGTCCGGCTGCCCGGCAAGGTTTCTGCGGCTATCCGGCCGTCCGCTGCAGTTGGCTTCCTTTTATCTTGTGCAGCCCGGCCTGGGCGATCTTTTCCGCAGCGGTGTGCAATTCCAGGATGCCCCGGTAGGTGCCCCGCGATGGCTGCCGGGAAACCAGGTAGATCCTTTTGATCTGCAGATCGTCCCGGTATTGAAGGTTCAGGCCGCGCATGGCCGCGGCCAGGGAGCGCAGATCGGCTCCTTTCAGCTCAAGCTGATACACGCTGGCGAACGGGGGCAGGCTGAACCATTGGCGGTATTTCAATTCCCGCTCGAAGAATTTTTCCTCGTCCATGAGGAATTGCAGCGCGTAATGAAAGTGGAAGACCGAAAAGACGTGCAATTCCCCGCCGGGGGCCAGTGTTTCCCGAATCTCGGCCCCGGTGGCGTAGATCATTTCCGCGGCATTGAATTCCTCCATGTTGAAGAAGGATTCGGGTTTGACATAGAGGACGGCGGCGAACAGTCCCTCGAAAAAAGGATTGAGGGCGGCCGCGGTGGCAATGACGATCGGGCTGGAACGCACGGCATCCACCGTGGCCGCGGCAGTTTTGAGTCCGGCCGCGGTCAGGACCAACGACGCTTTTTCGCCGACGGCACGTTCCACCGCCCGGGCCAGGGAGTCGATGCTGATATCATGGAGCAGGGTGAGGTTTTGGCCGCAACGCGGGCAATCGTTCAGCGCCTCCTTGCGGTATGTGCAGCTTCGGCAGGAGGCCAGCTGCGCTTCCTCCACTTGCAGAATGCCGCCACAGCGCGGGCAGGAAACGATCTTGCGGCATTGGCTGCAAAACATGTGCAGCACCGGCTGAATGCGGTTGACCAGGACCAGGGTCTTCTTCTTCGTAAGGAAATTCTGGCGGATCATGTCCACCAGGTCGTCCGGGATGCCGCGCTCCCTGCCTTTGAGCATGTGGACCTGGCAGGAGATGCCCCGCTCCAGGCGCCCGTCGGTGACGTCGAGATCCTGGCGCTGCCAATAGCTGGCGCAGGAATGGGAGGCGGCGCCGCGCAGCAGGGGGATACGGCCTGTTTGCGCCCGGATCGCGGCCAGGTGGTCGAGGCGGAAAGGCGAAGCGAAGCCGCGCTGGTAAAGTGGCGAGGATGCCCGGTCGACGATCAGCAGGCCTGTATTGGCCAGCGGCAGCATGAGCGCCGAAAGCCCGCCGCAGACCACGCCGCTTTTCCCCAGCCGGTATTGTCGCCAGATGCTTTCCTTGGCCGCGGTCTTGATCTCCGAGTGATAAAGATCGAGCCCGGGCATGACGGTCTGCCAGTAAGCGGCCGTGGCGTTGTCGGGAACCAGCAGGATGACGCTGCGGCCGCGGGCCAGGGTCTGTCGGCACGCCTCCACGAATTCGCGCTCGCGCCCCGGACCCAATACCAGGCGGGAAAATGGAGCGCCGTCCAGGGGCTGAGCAACGGCGGCGGCAGGGCCGGCTTCGCTCCCGACCTTGAAGAAAAAGCGCAGCGGCCCGGCCGCCGCCAGTTTTTCCAACTCCCCGAGGCCGAATTCAGCCATTTTCCGCACCTGGCCGCCTGTTTCTAGGCGCAAATTTTTCAGGTTTTTCTGGCTGGGAGGCAGGCAATGGTCGAGCACGCTGCCGGCGGAAGCGAAATAGGCGGCGGCGGTCTGCCGGGCGAACTCCAGAAAAGCCCGGTCGGGGCGGAAAGGGTCATCGATGACGCCGATGATGTTTTTCAACCTGCCACCGTAAGGCGAATCCAGGGCCAGCACCCAGCCGAGCGCGACGCGCTTGCCCAGCGGCACCAGCACGCGGGAGCCGGCTTGCAGCCCGGCCGGGGCGCTTTCGGCCCGGTAGGTCAGGGGTTCAAAGATATTATAGGAAAGGGCGACGCTGATCTTCAAGGGCGCTTCTTGGGGAGGAGAGCCAGCACTTTCTGCATGTCTTCCCACACTTCCCACTTGGCCCGCGTTATTTCTTCCTTGTCTTTTTTATGCAGGATATAGGATGGATGGTAAGTGGCAATGAGCGGAATATCGTGAAAGCTCAGGAGTTGGCCGCGGATGCGACCCATGCTGTGGCTGGTTCCCAACAGGTTGTTCAGGGCGACCTTGCCCAGGCAAACGATCACCTTTGGCTTGAGAATTCCGATTTGCTTGGACAAATAGGGCAGGCAAGTCTCCACTTCGTCTTTCAGCGGCTCACGGTTGTTGGGCGGTCGGCATTTGACCACGTTGGCGATGAACACGTCTGCCCGCTCCAGGCCCATCTTCTGGATGATCTTGTCAAGCAGCTGCCCGGCCTTGCCGATAAAAGGGCGGCCGAACTGGTCTTCGGTCTCGCCCGGCCCTTCGCCGACGAACAGGATGTCGGGTTGGTTGCAGCCCTCGCCGGGCACGTAGTGGGTTTTGCTTTCGTGCAGCCGGCAGCGGCGGCACTGCAGGATCTCCCGGTCCAATTCGGCCAGGTCGGCGCGAGGATCGCTTCCCGGCAAGTGCAGGAATTCGGCGCCCATTTCCCCGAAAAATTTCAATATTTCCCTTAGTTCATTCATGGCGGTCGGGATGTTTTATCAGGAACCGCCGGCCATGCTGACGATGTCATCCCAGATCACGGCGGCGATATGCGCTTTGTTCATTTTTTCCAGTTTGCGCACTCCTTCGGGGCGTACCAGATACACTTGGTTCTCATCGCAGCCGAAGGCCGGGTTGGCCTCGGATATCTCATTCAGGACAAGAAGGTCAAGGTTCTTGGCGATCAATTTTTTCTGGGCATTGACGAAAATGTCTTCGCTTTCGGCGGCGAAGCCGACCAGGATCTGGTTTTTTCGCTTGTGCAGGCCTAGTTCGAGAAGGATATCAGGATTTTTCACCAGCTCCAGCGTGATCCTCTCGCTGTCCTTCTTCATTTTTTCCGGGTAATATTTCAAGCTGCGGTAGTCGCTGACCGCCGCGGCCATGATGATCACGTCGGATGAGCGGAAATGCTCGCCGATGGCGGCACGCATCTCCTGGGCGGTTTCCACCTGGATCAATTCCACCTGGATGGGCAGGTAAACAGTGGGGCCGGTGATGAAGGTGATCTGGCCGATGTCGCGCACCCGGGCTTCCATGGCCAGGTGGTAGCCGGTCTTGCCGGAAGAGCGGTTGGAGAGGAAGCGCACCGGGTCGATGGGTTCCAGGGTGGGGCCGGAGGCGATGACGATTTTATTAAACACTGATGATCTTCAGACAGTGGCGGTAGAT
>Ga0209540_10002052_pt1 | contig 14527 bp, 14 predicted proteins | sample BarGraIncu01121A_FD_184501 | JGI IMG/M metagenome (GOLD analysis project Ga0209540, IMG submission 184501) | Arctic peat soil microbial communities from Barrow, Alaska - Barrow Graham LP Incubations 011-21A (SPAdes) (version 2) | ecosystem: Environmental > Terrestrial > Soil > Wetlands > Peat... | reverse complement strand
CCACCTTTCGCCGGCCCGCCTCGGCCTGCTGCTCGCCTGCACGACCATCGGCTCGATCGCGGGAACGCCGGCCGCCGGCCTTCTCAGCGCCCGCATCGGCAGCCGTCTGCTGCTCAAGATCTCGGCACCGCTGGCGTCTTTGTCCTACGCCTTCATCGCACTGGCGCCTTCGGTCTCTCTCCTGGTTCTGGCGTTGATCGTCATGGGCGCCTGCAACAGCCTCGTGCAGGTGAGCATGAACGCGCAGGCGGTGGCGCTCGAGGCTCGCTACCGGCGCACGATTCTCTCGACGATGCACGGCGCCTTCTCGATCGGAATGATGGCGGGCGCCCTGGTCGCGGCCGCGGTGGCGCACTTCGGCGTCTCCTACCGGGTCCACCTGCTGGTCATGTCCTGGCTCCTGCTCGCGCTCGCGTTCGCCATCGGCTTATTCTTGATCGAGACCGAGCGCACGCCGCGGGCGCAGCGCCAGCGCGCCCGCCTCTCGCTTCCGCTTGCGATCATCATCGCGGTCGTCTTCTTCGAGCTCTTCTGTGAGGGGACGGCATCCTCCTGGAGCAGCGTCTACATGAAGGACTCGATCGGCGCCTCGGCCGCGCTTGCCGCCCTTACCTTCGGCGCCTACTCGCTGGCCATGACGATCGGCCGTCTGCTGGGCGACAGGCTCGTCCTGAGGATGGGAGTGGGCGGGCTCGTTCGCTTGGGAGGATCCATCGCGGCCTGCGGGCTGGCGCTGGCGCTGGTCGTCCACACAACGCTCGCGGCGCTACTCGGGTTCGCGCTGTTCGGGCTCGGACTGTCTTGCCAGTCACCGACGCTGTTCAGAGCCGCCGGCCAGCTGCCGTTGCCCGAGGGGCAGGGGCTGGCCGCGGTCATGTTCACGGGCATGCCCGCCTTCCTGATCGTCTCGCCGATCGTCGGCGGGCTGGCGGGCGTCACCTCGCTGCGGCTGGCGCTCACGGTGACGCTCGGCGCCGCGGCCGCGATGGTCGCGCTTTCGGGCGCGCTGGGACGGCTCGCGCCGGCTCCGCTCGCTTCGGTCTCCGAGTCCGAGTCGGCCTGAAATACTGGTCAGCCTTCCCACAGTCGCTGCCAGGCGCTACTCTTGGCGAGGCAACCTTTAACCCGGTCCAGAGAGGCCGGAAAGGAGAAGAGATGATCTACCCAGCCGTAACTAGGCCCGCGACCCGGTACCTGCTCTGAATTCCTCCGACGGCGTGGTAGGGAAGATCGTTCTCGACGCCGAGGCGATCGACCGCACCCTCACGCGCATCGCGCACGAGCTGATCGAGCAGGCCGACGATCTCGAGCGCCTCGCGCTCGTAGGCATTCAGACCCGCGGCGCCCCGATCGCCGAGCGACTGCGCGCGCTCATTGCCGAGCGCACCGGTCACATCGTTGATCTTGGGATTATCGATATCACCTTCTACCGCGACGACGTGCAGGTGCGGGGCGGCGAGGCGCCGCTCCATCCACAGCCGGTCGTGCGGGCAACATCGCTCGACTTCCCACTCGAAGGAAAGACCTGCGTCCTGGTGGACGACGTCCTCTATACGGGACGGACGATTCGGGCCGCGATCGAGGCCCTGTTCGACTACGGGCGCCCCGAGCGAGTTCAGCTGGCCGTGCTGATCGACCGCGGCCACCGCGAGCTTCCCATCCGCCCCGACTACGTGGGCAAGAATCTGCCCACCTCGCGCAGAGAGAGCATTCAGGTGCGCCTCTCCGAGGTTGACGGCGAGGACGCCGTTCTACTCATACCCGCGCTTGAGGAGGCGGCACCAGATGGCTGAGATACGCATGATCGCAGGCGACGCGCAGACCGCTGCGGCGGCGCCGAAGAGGCACTTGATCTCGATCGACGATCTCAACCGCGAGATCGTCGAGAGGCTGCTGGCAACCGCGCGTAACTTCTCCCGCTCGCTGGAGCGCGAGATGAAGAAGCTGCCGACGCTGCGCGGGCGCACGATCGTCAACCTCTTCTACGAGTCCTCGACGCGAACCGCCTCCAGCTTCGAGCTGGCGGCGAAGAGACTTTCGGCCGACGTGATGACGCTCAGGGCGAGCGGCTCCTCGGTCGAGAAGGGCGAGTCGCTCAGAGACACCACCCGCACGCTGACGGCCTACCAGCCCGATGTGATCGTCATCCGCCATGTCCAGATCGGAGCGCCGAAGCTGATCGCCGAGACGACGAGCGCGCACGTCGTCAACGCCGGCGACGGCAAGCACCAGCATCCAACCCAGGCGCTGCTCGATCTCTACACCATGCAGGAGGCGCTCGGGCATCTGGCCGGGCTACAGGTGGCGATCGTGGGCGACGTGCTGCACTCGCGCGTTGCCCGCTCGCTGGTGCAGGCTCTCAACCTGGTCGATGCGAGCACTACCTGCATCGGTCCGCCCGCGCTCATTCCCCGCGGCTTCGAGCAAATCGGCTGTGAGGTCTCGAGTGACATCTCACGCATCGAGACGGCCGACGTGGTTTACGTGCTGCGGATGCAGCAAGAGCGGATCGCTGCGGGCGAGAACTTCGTGCCCAGCCTGCGCGAGTACTCGGCCCGCTGGGGCATCACTCCGGAGCGGTTGCGGCCGGGCCAGGTCGTGATGCACCCCGGCCCGATCAACCGCGGCGTCGAGATCGACGCTCGCGTCGCCGACTCGCCCGAGTCTCTGATCGAGGCGCAGGTGCGCTCCGGCCTCGTGGTGCGCATGGCGGTGCTCTACGACCTGCTGACGCAAGGCCCTGTCTCGCTGGCGCCCACGGTGAACATGAACGAGGTTGCCTGATGATCCTGCACGGCAAGCCCGGTGCGTCCGCCTCGCTGACGATTCGCGGCGCCCGCGTGCTCGACCCCGGTGCCGGCCTCGACGCGCTGCTCGATGTGAAGATCGAGAAGGGCGTCATCGCCGAGCTCGCTCAGCCGTCGAGCAAGAAGAGCGCGGGCAAGGGCGTCGCGGCCGAGGGACTGGTGCTTGCGCCGGCCTTCGTCGACCCGCACGTGCACCTGCGTACGCCCGGGCGCGAGGACGAAGAGACGATCGCTTCGGGCACCGCCGCGGCCGCGGCCGGCGGCTACTGCGCCATTCTGGCCATGCCCAACACCTCGCCAACGATCGACAATGCGGCCGTGCTTGGAGCCCTGATCGAGCAAGCGCAGGAGCAGGCGAAGGTGCCCACGGGCTTCATGGCCGCGATCTCGCGTGAGCTTGCGGGCGAGGAACTGACCGAGATGGGCGAGCTCGCCGAGACGGGCGCCGCCGCCTTCACGGACGACGGAAAGCCCGTGCGCTCGGCTGCCTTGATGCGTCGAGCGCTGCAGTACGCCGGCTCGACCGGGCGCCGGCTGGCGCTGCACTGCGAGGATCAGGCGCTCTCGCGCCGCGGACAGATGCACGAGGGAGCCGTCTCGGCCGAGCTGGGACTGGCCGGATATCCATCGGTCGCCGAGAGCGTCGCCGTTGGGCGCGACCTTGCGCTCGCGGCCTACGAAGGTCAACCGCTGCACCTCATGCACCTCTCCACGCGCGAATCGGTCGATCTGCTTGGCCGCGCGCTCGTGGACGGCGTGCAGGCGAGCGCCGAGGCCACGCCGCACCATCTCTGCCTCACAGACGAGGCCGTGCGCTCGCTCGATTCCAATCTGAAGATGAATCCGCCGCTGCGCCCCGAGCATGATCGTCTGGCGCTGATCGAGGCGCTCAAGTCCGGAGCGATCTCCTGCATCGCCACCGATCACGCCCCGCACGCCCGCCAGGAGAAGGACGTTCCTTTCGAAGCGGCGCCGTTCGGCGTCACGGGCCTCGAGACAGCCTTCGCAGCGCTCTACACGCACCTGGTCGAGCCCGGCCTGCTTTCGCTCGAGACACTGCTCGATCGCATGTCGGCGGGGCCCGCTCAGGTCTTCGACCTGCCGGTTCCGCGCATCGGCGTGGGCGAGCCGGCCAACCTGGTGCTGCTCGATCTGGAGGCAAGTTGGATGGTGTGCGAGGAGCGCTTCCGCTCACTCTCGGTCAACTCCTGGCTGCTCGGGCAGGCGCTTCGAGGAGAGGTAGTGCTCACGCTCGCCGCCGGGCGAATGGTCTTCGGCGCGGAACGGGTGGTCGCGTGAGAGAGCTAGCAACAGGCGGCTACATCGTGCTCGAAGACGGGACGGTCTTTCGCGGCGAGTCGGTGGGCGCCGACGGCACCGCCTTCGGCGAGGCCGTTTTCGCCACCGCGATGACCGGCTATCAGGAGATCCTCACCGACCCCAGCTACGCCGAGCAGCTGATCTGCTTCACGGCCCCGATGGTCGGGAACTACGGCGTCGCCCGCGGCCGCTCGGAGTCGGCCCGGCCGCAGGCCAGGGCGGCGATCATGCGCGAAGCGCGTGGGCCCGCCTGGACGGATTGGCTGAGCGACAACGGCATCGTCGCGCTGACGGGAATCGACACCCGTTCGCTCGTGCTGCACCTGCGCGACCGAGGATCGATGCGGGCCGCCGTGGTCGCGGGCGCGAGTGCCTACGAAGAGACGCTCGAGACCGTGCTCGAGCAGCCGAAGATGACCGGACGAGCGCTGGCCGGCGAGGTCTCGACGCGCGAGCCCGTCGTCTACTCCGATGCCGGGCTGGTATCGGTGGCTGTGATCGACTACGGGACGAAGCGCTCGATCCTGCGGCGGTTGACGAGCGCGGGCGCCAAGGTGACGGTCATGCCGCACGACATAGACTCGGGCACCCTGACCGGCTTCGACGGCGTCCTGCTCTCGAACGGCCCCGGCGATCCGGAGCCGCTCGCCCGCGAGGTCGCCACGATCCGCGAGCTGCTCGGACGGGTGCCGGTCTTCGGTATCTGCCTCGGGCACCAACTTCTTGCCCTGGCGACCGATCACGAGACCTACAAACTGCCCTTCGGCCACCGCGGAGCGAATCACCCGGTGCTGCACCGCGCGAGCGGCCGCGTGCTCGTCACGAGCCAGAACCACGGCTTTGCCGTCGCCCCCTCCGACGAGCAGGAGGCGACCCATGTTTCGCTCTACGACGGCACCGTGGAGGGTTTGGCGTATCCCAAGCTCGACGCCCACTCGGTGCAGTTCCACCCCGAGGCCAGCCCCGGTCCGCACGATGCGCGACCGCTGATCGAAGACTGGGTTGCCGAGCTTTGCCGGAGAAAGGGCGCCCGCCGTGCCTAGGCGGAAGGATCTGAAATCGATCTGCGTCATCGGCTCGGGCCCGATCGTGATCGGCCAGGCCTGTGAGTTCGACTACTCCGGCTGCCAGGCGCTCAAAGTGCTGCGCGAAGAGGGCTTCCGCACGATCGTCGTCAACTCCAACCCGGCGACGATCATGACCGATCCCGGCTTTGCCGATCGCACCTACTTGGAGCCGCTCGACGTAGCCGGCGTGACCTCGGTGCTGGAGCGCGAGCGACCCGATGCTCTCTTGCCGACGCTCGGCGGGCAGACGGCGCTCAACCTGGCCACGCAGCTGACCGAGGCAGGCGTGCTCGACGAGCTCGGAATCGAGCTGATCGGGGCGCCGGTGGAGGTCATCCGCCGCGCCGAGGATCGCCTGCTCTTCCGCGAGGCCGTCCAGGGCGTGGGCCTGCGAGTGCCCGAGTCGCGCATCGTCACGCAGCTTTCGGATCTCACCGGCGTAAGCCTGCCGGCGGTGGTCCGTCCCGCTTTCACCCTCGGCGGGCACGGCGGCGGCTTCGTCTCGACCCGCGCCCAGCTCGAGCGCCAGGTGGCGATAGGCCTTTCCGAGAGCCCGATCGGTCAGGTGCTGGTGGAGGAGTCGGTGCGGGGCTGGGACGAGTTCGAGCTGGAGGTAATCCGCGACCGCATCGACAACGTCGTCATCGTCTGCTCGATCGAGAACCTCGATCCGATGGGCGTGCATACGGGCGACTCGGTGACCGTGGCGCCACAGATGACGTTGAGCGACGAGGCCTACCAGGAATTGCGCGACGCCTCGATCGCGATCATCCGCGCAGTCGGCGTCGAGACAGGCGGCTCAAACATCCAGTTTGCGCGCGAGCGGGAGACGGGCGAGCTACGGGTGATCGAAATGAACCCGCGCGTCTCGCGCTCCTCGGCTCTAGCCTCCAAGGCCACCGGTTACCCGATCGCCAAGGTGGCCGCCAAGCTGGCCATCGGCTACACGCTCGACGAGATTCCGAACGACCTGACCAAGACGACCCCGGCTTCGTTCGAGCCCACGCTCGACTACGTCGTGGTCAAGTTCCCGCGCTTCGCCTTCGAGAAGTTTCCCGGTGCCGACTCGACACTGGGCACGCAGATGAAGTCGGTCGGCGAGGCGATGGGAATCGGGCGCACCTTCAGCGAGGCCTTTCTCAAGGCGCGCCGTTCGCGCGAGCTTGACGCCGGCGTAATCTCGCCCTGGCTCGGGCTGGACGACCTGCCCGATGGAATCCATCCCTGGTTCAGATCGGAGATCGAGCACATTCGGCTGGCACTGGGGCGCGTTCCGGCGTTCGACCACCTCGATTCGAGCGAGTTGCTGCGCCTGAAGCGGCTCGGCCTTTCGGATGCCGAGATCGCCGAGGCCGCCGGTTGCGAGGAGCCGGAGCTCCGCGCCTTGAGACTCGAGCTGAATATCCGGCCCACCTACCGCCGCGTAGATTCCTGCGCCGGCGAGGTCGAGGCCGCCTCGAACTACTACTTCTCGACCTGGGGCGAGCTGGACGAAGCGGCGCCCGAGCCCGAGCGTGAAAAGCAGAGCGTCGTCATCCTCGGCTCCGGCCCGAACCGGATCGGCCAGGGGATCGAGTTCGACTACTGCTGCGTCCACGCCGCGCAGAGCTTCCGCGAGCTCGGCTACGAGGCGGTGATGGTCAACTGCAACCCCGAGACCGTCTCAACCGACTACGACACCTCCGACCGTCTCTACTTCGAGCCCTTGACGATCGAGAACGTACTGGCGATCTGCGAGCGCGAGCGCCCGGCCGGGATCGTGATCCAGTTCGGCGGCCAAACGCCGCTCAAGCTGGCGCGGGCGATCGAGGAGGCCGGCTTCCGCATCATGGGCACTCCGTTCGACGCGATCGACCTGGCCGAGGACAGGGAGCGCTTCGGCGATTTGCTCGCACACCTCGGCGTGCGCTGCCCGGAGTGGGGCATGGCGTCCTCGTCCGAGGAAGCAAACGAGGTGGCCGATCGCATCGGCTATCCGGTTCTGGTGCGGCCTTCCTACGTGCTCGGCGGTCGCGCCATGCGCGTTTGCTATCAGCCCGCAGACGTGCGCGCGGCGCTCGTCGCGGCGCACCGGAAGGTGCTGATCGACCGCTTCCTGGAGAACGCGGTCGAGATCGACGTCGACGCGCTCTCCGACGGTGAGTGCACCTACATCGGCGCGATCATGCAGCACGTCGAAGAGGCGGGCGTTCATTCGGGCGATTCCTCCTGCGTGCTGCCGGCGCCATCGCTTACGCCAGCCGTATCCGAAGAGATCACCGCGATCATTCGCCGGCTCGGGCCGGCGCTGGGAGTCGTCGGCCTGCTCAACGTTCAGCTGGCGGTGGTGGGCGAGGAGGTGTTCGTGCTGGAGGTGAATCCGCGCGCCTCGCGCACGGTTCCCTTCGCCAGCAAGGCCACCGGCGTGAATCTGGTTGCCGCGGCCTGCCGGCTTGGCGCCGGGGCCAAGATTCCGGAGCTGGGACTACCGCCCGAGCGGCCACCACGCCAGTACAGCGTCAAAGCCGCTGTGCTGCCCTTCTCGCGTTTCCCCGGCGCCGACCCGGTGCTGGGCCCCGAGATGCGCTCCACCGGAGAGGTAATGGCGACGGCAGAAGATCTGCCCACGGCGCTTGCCAAGGCCGAGCGAGCGGCCGGACGCGAGCTACCCGCGAGCGGAAGGGCCTTCTTCTCGGTCAGGGAGGCCGACAAGTCCGCCGCCGTCCCCGTGGCCGCGGCGCTCGCCGGCCTGGGCTTCGAGCTGGTGGCAACGCGGGGAACGGCGAGAGCCTTCGCCGGGGCCGGGATCGAGGTCGGCGAGGTGCTGAAGGTCTCGGAGGTCGAAGGCAAGGAGGGGACCACGGTCGTCGATCTGATTCGCCGCGGCCGCTGCGACCTCGTCGTCAACACGCCTCAAGGCTCAGGCGCCCGCACCGACGGCTACCTGATTCGTGAGGCCGCCCTGATCGCCCGCGTTCCCTGCATCACCACCATCTCCGGAGCGGCGGCCGCTGTGCAGGCGATCGCCAACGCCCGCCGCAGCGAGTCCTGTTCGCTGCAGGAGCGAATCGCCGCGGACAGCGGCGCGGCGCCGGAGGGTCGCAGTCGCGAGGGAGAGTCGTCCTAGTGGCGTCTCCGCGCAGGGACAGCCGCCGCGTCAGCGGTAGCGAGAGAATCGGCTTGTACACCCTGCTTCGGCTCGAGCACGGCGGGCTAGAAGCCGGGCTGCCGGGCCAGTTCTTCATGCTCGACGTGCCCGGTCACATCATGCCCCGGCCCTTTTCGATCTGCCTCGCCGAGGAAGGCGAGCTCGCCTTCCTGATCAATCCGGTCGGACCCGCCACGCGCGTGCTCTGCGAGCTGGAGCGCGGTCAGAAGATCGGCGTCTTCGGTCCGCTCGGCAACGGCTTTCGCACGGACGTCAAGCGACCTCTTCTCGTCGGCGGCGGCATCGGAGTCGCGCCCTTTCCATACGCCGCACAGGTGATGGGTAATCCTCCGATCGTCCTCGGTTTCCGCACCGCTCGACAGGCCGAGGCCGCCCAGCTAGTTCCCAAGGCCGAGGTCTGTATCGAGCCACAGCTCGTGACCGAGCTCATCCCCGAAGGCCCGCTGGACGTGCTGGCCTGCGGGCCCGAGCCCATGTTGCACGCGGTGCACGCGCTGATTCCCGACGCTCAGCTCGCCTGGGAAGCTCCGATGGCCTGCGGCTTCGGCGCCTGCTACGGCTGCGTGGTCGAGTTCGACGGCAAGTCGAGGCGACTCTGCGTCGAGGGGCCGGTACTGAACGGACGTCCTCCCGCCACGTCGCTCATCGACGACGAGGAAGAGGAGGCGGGGGCATGATCCTGAACGCCTCGGGCTGCCTAGATGCGCTGATCGCACCAAAGGTAGCGCGCAGCCTAGACATCTACGTGGCCAAGACGATCACGCCGGAGCCGAGGTCTGGCAACCCGCAACCACGCCTGGCCGAAACGGACTTCGGCCTGCTCAACTCGATCGGCCTGCAGAACCCGGGCGTCGAGCGTTTCTGCGCCGAGGTGCTACCGCGCCTCGAGGAGCTGGGGATGCCCTTCTGGATCTCGGTCGGCGGCTCGAACGCGGCGGATTACGTCCGGGTTTGCGAGCGCATCGGCGAGCGCGCTTCGGTGAGTGCGCTCGAGCTCAATCTCTCCTGCCCCAACGTCGATCCGGCCGCCGCGGGAGCGGCCGAGATCGTGGCGGCCTGCCGCGCTGCCAGCGGCAAGCCGCTCTACGCCAAGCTTTCGCCGCAACTGCCCGACATCGCCGCGGTCGCGACGAGCGTGATCGAAGCCGGCGCGAGCGGTCTCACGCTCGTCAACTCCTTGCTTGGGCTGGTCCTCGACGAATGGACACTGGAGCCCAGGCTCGGGCGGGCAGTCGGCGGCTACTCCGGCGCCGCGATGAGGCCGATCGCTCTGGCGGCTGTCTACCTCTGCTACGAGGCGACCAAGGGAGCCGTTCCGATTGTCGGCGTGGGTGGAGTGCAAAACGGAAAGCAGGCGCTCGATCTGATCGCCGCCGGGGCCTCGGCGGTGGCTCTTGGCTCGGTTCTTTTCGGCGACCTTGAGGCGCCCGAACGGGTGCGAACGGAGCTCGTGGAAGAGGCTCGCGCTCGAGGTTTCGAGCGCCCGAGCGAGGCTCGCGGAGCCGCTCATCGACCCTCCGCTACCTAGCTCGGCATCGACTCATCTGCCCCCGATCCGAAAACTCCTGTAAAACGGCGAGAATCTAACCGCTTGACCGTTACGCGTGAATTGTTAGTATGGCCGCCCATGGTGCTTTCGAAGGGGCAAGCACAAGCGCCTGCTCGCTCGCTCGATCAACGTATGGAAGCGTTGCAGCGAGCGAACGAGATTCGCGTCAGGCGTGCGAAACTCAAGCGTGACCTCAAAGAAGGGGGCGCGCGGATTGAGGACATCCTCGGCCAGCCGCCGGAATACGTCGAAACGGCAAAGGTTCTGGACATCCTCATGGCGGTGCCCAAGTTCGGTCGCGTCAAGGCAGCCCGCCTCCTCAACCAGTGCCGTATCAGCCAGTCGAAGACGGTCGGTGGCCTGTCCGATCGCCAGCGCGGCGAGCTGATCGCCCTTTTTAGTCGCAGCTGAAAGCCTCTAGCGCTTCGTGAACAGAGCTCACATCGTCGGTAACGGCGACCAGGCCGCGAGCGCGACCGAGGCAGTAGGTTTCCGGCAATGAGCCAGGCTCCGGTCATTGTGGTCACGGGCCCTTCCGGCGCCGGCAAGGGAACGCTGATCGCCGAGCTGCTCCGCCGCCTTCCCCGGCTCGAGCACTCCATCTCGGCCACGACGCGCGAGCGGCGCCCCGGCGAGCGGGACGGGCGCGAGTACTGGTTCCTCAGCGACGACGAGTTCGAGCGTCGAGTCCAGGCCGGAGAGTTCCTCGAGCATGTCACCTACGTGTCGCAAAGACGCTACGGAACGCTTCGCTCGGAGCTGGAGCGAATCGCCCGGGACGGCCGGGTCTGCGTGCTGGAGCTCGAGACCGAGGGCGCTCTCAACGTCAAGCGCACCGTTCCGGGCGCGGTCACGATCTTCATCAGCGCCCCGGTGGCCGAGCTCGAGCGCCGCCTCAAGGAACGAGCGACCGAAACCCACACCGAGATCGGCGAGCGCCTGAGCGTTGCGCACGAGCAGCTCGAGCAAGCCGGCGAGTTCGATCACGTGGTCGTGAACGACGAGCTGACCCGCGCCGCCGACGAGCTGGAGCACGTGGTTCGGCGAGAGCTCGCGCTCGCAGCTAGGATTGAGACGTGATCGATCCACGCGTAGATACCCTGCTCGAATGCGTTGACTCGCGCTATGCGCTCGTTATCGTGGCCGCAAAACGAGCCAGGCAGATCAACAACTACCACCACATGCTCGGCGAAGGCTCCTTCGACGAGGCGCCGCCGCCCATGATCGAGTCGCGCTCCAAGAACTATCTGACGATGGCTCTGGAAGAAGTGGCCCAGAACAAGCTCACCTACGAGTACAAGCAGTACTGACCCAGCTCGTCGGTCGGTGGCTCGCGCACTTCTTCCGCAACACGAACGTCTGATAGCTCGCGCGTGTGAGCGCTATTCGTCCGATTCCGAGCTACTCGGGCTGATTGTCGGCGGCTCGGTTGCGCACGGGCTCGCGTCGCCCGAGTCGGATCTGGACGTCATGCTCGTCTTCCCGGACGCGGCGGCCGCGGCACGTCTCGAGCAGGGCCAGCTGACGGTATGGGATGACACACTGGCCGACTACGAGGGCGGCTATCTCGACGGCAAGGTGATCGAGCTCGCCTTCATCGACGAGGTGGCGCGTCACGGCAGCGAGCCCGCGCGCTGGGCATTCGAGGACGCCTTCGTCGCCTTCGCACGCGTCGAAGGGTTGGAGGCGCGGATCGCCGCGGCCGCCGCCTACCCCGAGCATGAGCGCGACGAAAAGCTGCGCGACTTCCTCAGCCACGTGATGCTGATGGAGTGGTTCATGCGCGAGGCCGACAAGCGCCGGGATCGCTATCTGGCCGTCTTTGCCGGCTCACGGCTCGCTCTTTACGCGGGGCGTGCGGTACTGGCGTCGAACCGCATGCTCTACCCGTACCACAAGTGGTTCCTGCACCAGCTGGAGTGCGCTCCCTCCAAGCCCGACGGCCTGCTGGCGCAAATCGACGCGCTACTTATGACGCCGAGCATCGAGACGGCCGGCGAGCTCGCCGCCGCCGTTACCGCTTTCCTGAATCTGGATTTGACAATGCGGGAGGCCGTCTTGCGCTTCATGCGCCGTTCGGAGTGGAACTGGCGCGACGGCCGTCCTCCGCTCGAGGACGCATAGCCTCTCGAGCCCGCTCGATGTGTGAAATGGCGACGTCTTTTGACCCACCCACCCGGGCCAAATCGCCCGACGATCGAGTCTGACCCCGCCGCGATGCGCCTCCTTGCGTAAGAATTCATCTCGATGGCGAAGATTCTCGTTGGTGTGAGCGGCGGCATCGCCGCCTATAAGGCGTGCGAGCTGGTTCGCCTGTTCGTAAAGACGGGGCACGAGGTGATCCCCGTCCTGACGCCCGCCGGCGAAAGCTTCGTGAGCGCGCAGACGCTGAACGCGTTGGCGCGCCGCTCGCGCTCGGACAGCCCCTATCCGCACCTCGAGCACGCCGATCTCTTCGTGATCGCGCCGGCCACCGCCAACACGCTGGCCAAGCTGGCCGGCGGCATCGCCGACAACCTCGTCACCGAGAGCGCCCTCGCACACCGCGGGCCGCTCGTATTGGCACCTGCGATGAACTCGCGTATGTGGGCCAGCCCGGCAACGCAGGAGAATATGCGCGTCCTGCGCGAGCGCGGTGCCCAGATCGTCGGCCCCGAGCAGGGCGAGCTGGGTGAGGGCGGCAGCGGCGTGGGGAGGATGAGCGAGCCCGAGACTATCTTCGACTGCTGCCTGCGACTTCTGGCCAGGTCCGACTCGCTGGCTGGGACGCGGGTCATCGTCAGCGCCGGCGGAACGCGCGAGCCGCTCGACTCGGTGCGTTTCCTGGGCAATCGCTCCTCGGGCCGCATGGGCGTGGCACTCGCAGCAGAGGCGCTGCGGCGCGGAGCCGAGGTGACGCTCGTTGCGGCGAACCTGGCCGTTCCGGCGCCCGCGGGGGCCGAGCTGGTCGAGGTGGATAGCGCCGCCGCTCTGGCCGAGGCCGTGCTCGGCCGCGAAGCCGACGTGATCCTCATGAGCGCCGCCGTCGCCGACTACCGCCCGGCCTCGCCCGAAAGTGGAAAACGACGCAAGAGCGAAGAGAGCTGGACGGTCGAGCTCGAGCCGACCAGCGACGTGTTGCGCGAGCTCGGCCGGCGCAGGCGTAAGGGACAGCTGCTGGTTGGATTCGCAGCCGACGAAGGCGATGCGGGGCTGCAGCGCGCGAGAGAGAAGCTAAAAGCGAAAAAGGTCGACCTGATCGTCTTCAACGACATCTCGCAGCCCGGCATCGGATTCGATGCCGACGAGAACGCGGTCGTCCTGATCTCGAAGTCCGCTGAGATCGTGCTGACCAAGGCGCCGAAAAGCGAGATCGCCACGGGCATCCTCGACGAGGTCGAACGCTTGCGCAAGGCCTCCGGCTAGCGCCCGACGCGGTATCCAGCTCAATCGAGCCCGAAGGAGTCGATTATCTTGTCGCAGGCGCGCTCTATCTCGGCCGCATAGCGACCCCCGGCTTCGTGCTGGCAGTTGAGGTAGTACTCGCTCCTGCCGTTCCAGACGAGAAGAATCAGGCTCTCGCTACTCAGGTTGTCCCGCGTTTTCGCACGTATGCGGAAGCCGTAGCCGGGCAGGCCGCCCATCGAGACCATCGTCGGGCCCGCTAGAAGTGAGCCGCCGGCCCGCGTCGCGACGTCCGAGACCGAAGAAGCGACCTCGTCGGCGTAGGTCGCGCGGTTCTGCTTGGTGATGGCGACCGGCGTCCGGTACTCGCTCATGAAGATCATGTCCGCTTTGGACGATGACGAGCGCGGCTTGAGCGCCTCCGACCAAATCCCGCTCGCGTTCTGCGCTCTTTCCCCCGTAAACACCGCCGGCTCCCAGTCTTTCGGATAGCGAAAGGAGATGCCGTGCCCCTTGTAGCTCTTGTCGGTCGCCGTGTCGCAACCCGAGGTGACACCGGTCACGATGGCCAGGGCAAGCGCCGTCGCCAGGAGATAGGAGCCGTTTCGCAGCATTCCTGTCGTAAGTTACCCATCGGGGCCAACTCCCCGAAGACTCACGATGAGCGGCCGCGGCGCGACAGACGGAACCGCTGTCGCATCACGCACATCGCGAGCGCATTCACCTCGTCCGATCAGGCAAGGCGAAAAGCGTTCGAGCTCAACCACGTTGTTTTCTCTACGCTGGATATCGACAACCCACCTATCCAGCGCGTGAGATGTCGGAGACCTTCGAGCTCTTTCAAAAAGGGAAGCAACAGCTCGCCGACGGCATGCCGGCCCAGGCAACCGTGTCGCTCGAGCGGGCGAAGCGCCACGAGCCGCGCAAGGCCTCGATCCGCGAGGCGCTCGGCATCGCCTACTTCCGGCTGCGTCGCTACGAAGAGGCCGAGGCCGAGTTCAGGGCCATGATCGAGATCACGCCGACCGACGCCTACGGCTACTACGGACTTGGCCGTTCGCTTGGGCGCTTGGGACGAAGCGCCGAGGCACGCGGGCAGCTCAAGCTGGCGCGAATGCTCTCACCGCTCGAGCCTGTGCCCGGCAGCGTTTCCGGAGATTTGTAGCTCTCGCGCTCAGCGGCCGTCGCCGACCACTCGCCGAATCTCCTCGATCGAGGTTTCCCCGACGAGAACGAGCCGGTGACCATCCTG
>Ga0209540_10002051_pt1 | contig 14536 bp, 11 predicted proteins | sample BarGraIncu01121A_FD_184501 | JGI IMG/M metagenome (GOLD analysis project Ga0209540, IMG submission 184501) | Arctic peat soil microbial communities from Barrow, Alaska - Barrow Graham LP Incubations 011-21A (SPAdes) (version 2) | ecosystem: Environmental > Terrestrial > Soil > Wetlands > Peat... | reverse complement strand
TTTTATTTTGACTGCAATTCTAAAAGTTTGCCTAAACTGTATTCAACTGTATACAACTGTTGGTACGATGCCCGACTTGACGTATTGACAATCCGCCCTGCATAAGTATTTAATAGCAGATGGTTGAGTTCTATAATAGAATAGTTAAACCATTAAACATCTTGTATACTAATTAAAGAACAATTTTTTTTGACAATTAAAAGAAACGTTATACACATCCCGACAAATGGTCGATTGAAGGCAGTTGCATGAAAGGCACCAACGTCGAGTCAAAATCGACTAATTCCTATCTGGATGCGCTTAAAGTAAAAGTGTACGATTACCAACAGCAGCTTATCCGGGAAGACGAACCTGTCAATGCGAAAAACCTGCGAAACAAAATTCTGGGTGTTGAAAAACGCAGTCACATGATTGTTGGTATTTTTCAACAGCATAATGATGAAATCAAAGTCCTAATTGGGAAAGAATATGCAGCAGCAACTATTGTTCGATATGAGACCTCTCTAAAACACACTGTTGATTTCATGAAATGGAAATACAAGGTTTCGGACATTAATATAAGGAAGATCGATCATGAATTTATTACGAGCTATGAATTTTATTTGAAAAGAAGTTGTAATTACTGCCAGAATACAACATCGAAGTAGATCAAGAACTTTGGAAAAATCATCTGGATTTGTCTGGCCAATGGTTAGATTCAAAAAACAAAGATGAGTTTTCGTTAAAAAATAATTGAACATTTCTCAATACTTAAAAAAAATGTTGAAATGATAGAATTTGAGTTTATAAAGTCAGTTCAGTTATTAATTGTAACTTTGCATACCCTAAAAGAAGTATATAAATAATATTAAGAAAAAAATCTATATTAATACCTATTTTCAAATATGTATAAGAATAAATTATATAGAACTGCACTTTTATCGTCTCCTATCATGGCAACCTTTGAGTTGTCACCGATTTTTTTTCTGCAAGCATATGGATATCCACTGAATTTTTGGTCTGCCCTTACAACTTTTACAATTCTAACTATGGCTATGTGGGGAGTGAATATTTATGTGATAAATATATGGGTAAAAAGTGGTAGTAAAAACAACACGGAGTGGTATGCTCTGAGTTACATTTTTACATTACTTTTGTTTGCATTGTTTTGGGTTGTCTTACATTTTTCCCCCGAAATGGGTGATAATGGAAACAGACCGTCGATTATATTTCCAATAATCAACATTCTCACTCTCAATACTATTATATTGATAATATCGAATGCAACTATTGTCAGATCAAAAAAAGAACAAGTAGATAAAGAATTGGCTGAATTGAAAATAAAGAATTTAGAAGCGGAACAACAGGCACTTGTAGGGCAAATGCAACCTCATTTTTTATTTAACGCACTAAGTACCCTTAGCTCCATTATAAGTACCGATCCTGATCTGGCTAAAAGATATGTTATCAGTCTTTCAGATTTTCTGAGATATACGATATCGGCTCACGAACACGTGCTTATTTCGCTTTCTGAAGAATTTAAATTTACGCAGGATTATATTGAACTTCAAAAATTACGGTTTGAAGATTCATTTTATTGCTCCCTTACTGTACCTCAAGAACAGATAAGTCAGTACCAAATCCCTGTTTATGCTCTCCAATCGTTAGTAGAAAATGCATTTAAGCATAATTCGTTTAGTGAAGAAAAACCACTAAAGGTTAGTATTGAATTAAAAGCTGATCTGTTGATCGTATCCAACAACAAAATGTCCAAACCCATATCTTTGGATGGAGAAAGAAAGGGTGTCGGTCTTAAAAATCTCAACAAAAGATATCAGTTGATCGTTGGTAAAGACATCAACATCAAAGACACCCAAACAGAATACACGGTTACACTTAAACTTATTCAGACAACGCCATGATGAAAGTAATCATTATCGAAGACGAGAAATGGACGGCAAAAGAGCTGGCAGCAACACTTGAATCTATTGACGATCAAATAGAAGTTGTCACGATTCTTTCATCTGTAGAACAGGCCATATCCTATATACAAAACAATTCAGACTTTGATTTAATTTTTTCGGATATACAACTTAGCGACGGGCTTAGTTTTGAGATATTCAATAAAATACAGCTGTCAGTACCCGTTATCTTCTGTACAGCCTATGATAAATATGCGTTAGAAGCCTTTAATACGAACTCAATTGATTATATCCTAAAGCCATTTGACCGCAACTCGATAGCAAAGTCTTTAGAAAAATACTACACACTAAAATCAAATTTTTCTACTTTCAACATCAGTCTCAATAATTTATTACGAACTATTGGTACACAGTCATCAACTATACAACAAACGTCCACTTCTATTGTTATTAGTCAGGGAGATAGAATTATCCCAATTAGAACAACTGCAATAGCTCTTTTTGTGCATGAAGACGATTGTGTGTTTGCATTGACATTTGATTTAAAAAAACACCTTGTTTCTCAGTCATTAGAAGAGCTTGAATCCGTTTGCGGAGATCTATTTTTCAGAGCAAACCGCCAATACCTCATCAACCGAAAAGCCATAAAGGATGCGTCTCGTCATTTCAATCGAAAAATACAGGTCAATCTGACTTTTAATTATCCTAATCAGATACTCATAGGCAGACTCAAAGTCACCCAGTTTATTGAATGGCTGGCACAAAATTGATGCGTTTGGCAATTCAGCTCCTTTTTTGAACAGTTCACGGATATTTCCTTTTCATAACTTCCTCTGATTAGGTTTCTTTGCATTGAATTTCGAAAATACAATATGAATCTGACAAAAAAAATAAAACAGCATTTTTTCTGGCTACCATCTATTTTGATGATAGCTGATGCTATTTCTAAACTACTCTTCCCCGATTTTTGGGTTGAACATGTCCATTTAAATTTTCAAAACAGAATAATTTGGATTGGAATAATCGAACTGTGTTGTGCGCTGATCTATATTTTTCATGTCACTATGTCAATCGGTTTTTTTCTTATAAGCTGTTATTGGGGAGCTGCACTGGGTATTAGTATAAACAACGGACAGTTCAATATTTTCCCATTACTACTATTAATTTGTTTTTCATTGTCCTTTCATTGGCGAGGGGTATCTATTTTCTTTAACAACTTATTTGACAAAAAAAATTAGAGACATCCCAACTGAATAAAACAACAACCAACTGTACATTACATAAAACAGAAATGATTTATAAAAAAAATGATTTTATTATGACTATAAAAACGAAAACTCTGAGGGTATGTTTGATGCTTGCATTGCCATTTTTCTTGTCGGGTCGGTTAATGGCACAAGATCAGACAATGTCATTAAAAGAATGTATCACTTATACCCTGCAACATCATCCAAATAGTACTATTTATAAAAATTCAGCCAAATCGGCAGGAGAAAAAATCCGCGAGAGCCGATCGGCCCTATTACCATCTATTTCTGGAAATGTCGGGCTGGATTATAATCTTAAACTGGCAACTTCAGTGATACCTGCCGGATCACTTTCAACGAATGAAACAAAGTTACAGATGGGAAGCAAATTCAGCAATACGGCTTATGTACAATTAGATCAAAAACTATTTGACAGAAGTGCATCACTTGACATAAAAACATCAAAGATCGATAAAGAGATTGCCGACCTGAATCTGCTGAAGGAGAATGAAACGCTAATTTATAATACGGCTTCAGCCTATTACGAGGTACTTACCTATGCTGAAAAAGGAAAACTTTTGCGGGAGAGCGAAAAGCGGTATGAAACAACTGTAAGCATCCTTAAATTGCGTTATGCTCAAGGTGAAGAGAAAAAAAGCGAATATAACAGAGCTAAAGTCAACTACAACAATGTACAATTTGAAATTGAATCCAATAACAGTTCTTATAAACTAGCATTGAACAAGCTTAAAAACAGCATTGGTATGGATATAGAAGTACCCATTAGTATTAAAGACAGCGTTACAAACATGGATGTGAAAGAGATGCCATTGGCTATTGGTTTAAATATGTTTGACGTTAACCGTGTGCTTGATTTTCAAATTGATAAAAAAAATCTGGATATAAAAAAGTTGGATCTTAAGCAGAAAAAAGGGGCATACCTCCCCACTTTGTCATTATATGGCAAATATGGCGGAAATGCCTATGGTTCAGACTTTTTCCCAACACTCAGCAACTGGTATGATTACTCTGTGATTGGGGTAAAAGCCACCATTCCACTTTTCAGCGGATTTAAGAAACAAAGCCAACTTGCTCAAAGCAAATTAAGTCTGGCATCTTTAGAACTTACCAATAAATTAAATCTTCAAACATATAAACTTAACATAGAAAATGCGTCGACGAGCATTGTAAGTACTTATACTAACCTCAAAAAAGCCAAAGAAAACTTACAACTTGCAACGGAAATGGTGGATGCCTCTACGGTTGAATATCGGGAAGGAACAGCGACTCTTTCTTCGCTGTTAGATGCTGACTATTCTAACAAGGAAGCAAGAACAAATTATACAACTGCCTTACTGGACTATCTGACTGCACAATTAAGCTATCATAAAAATAAAGGAACTATTACAGAATTTGTAAATGAAATAAAATAACAACAAAAAATGAAACACAAAAGAATCTTGACGATCGTAGTAATCGCACTGATACCCATTGCTATAATTATTGGGTTGTTTATAAATAAAGGAAAACTGAATGAGGCTAAAAAACCGATTGACAGAAGTAATATCGCGGTAAAAGTAATCGTTGATACAGTTTCGTATAAAACAGTTGATGGTTCCTTCTCACAGCCAGCTACCATTATTGCTGACAAGGAGGCAAATATAGTCCCAGAAACATCGGGTAAAATTGCCACTTTCAACATCGATTTAGGAACAAGTGTTAGGAAGGGACAGGTAATTGGTCATATTGATGTTGTTGAAACCCAACAAAAACTGGAAGCCGTCGAACTTTCAATCAATAAACTTAGCGCAGACTACGCAAGAAAAAAAGTACTTGTTGCTGGAGATGCAACAAATGCAAATGCAGTTTCGGATGCCAAATATGACCTCGATTCAAAAAAACTGGAGGCAGCACAATTGCGCACGCAAATCAGGCACGCCAATATTATTGCACCGACAAACGGCATAGTTGTAGAGAAACAAAAAATTGCAGGGGAATATGTAAATACGGGAACTACTATTGCAACCATTATCAATACCCAATCTCTAAAAGCTGAGGTAAATGTACCTGAAAATAAGTTATCTTACATAAAAAAAGGACAAAAGACAACTATATCTTCCGATGCATATCCTGAAAAAACGTTCTCAGGTATTGTCGATTTCATTAGCCCAAAGGGAGATGAAAACCACAATTACATTGTTCGTATTAACATTGAAAACAACAGTTCAGTAAAATTAAAATCGGGTATATACATCAATGTTGAATTTTCAGGTATGTCAACTCATCAGAAACTGCTAATGATACAAAAAAACGCATTGGCTGAAGGCGTGAAAAATCCGTTGGTGTACGTGTTTAAAAACGGAGCAGTTGAAGAAAGAAAATTAATCGTGGGACTTGAATCCGGTGATTATATAGAAATCAAAAACGGGTTGTCTTCTGGTGAACTGATAGTAACAAGTGGACAAATCAACTTATCAAATGGCACCAAAGCTGAAATCATTAAAACACGATAATACATAGGAAATATGACTGTAAACAAAATAATTATTAAATAATGAGCATTACAGAACTAGCAATAAAACGGCCGTTACTAATAACAGTAATATTTGTAACATTAATACTTTTTGGTATTATAGGATACAACTCTCTAAGTCTAAATTTATTACCCAAATTTACAACGAATACGATAACGGTAAGTACAACTTATAGTGGTGCTTCGCCGGAAGAAGTACTAACAAGTGTTACCAAACCATTGGAAGACGCTCTATCTTCGGTTGAAGGAATAGATGCTATAAGCTCATCATCGCAGGAAGGCTCGTCATCCATAACATTAGAATTGCTTAGCAGTGTTAAGTCCAGCGATGCACAATTGGATGCAGAACGAAAAGTAAAACAAGTGCTATCAACTTTGCCAAGTGGTATAGATGAGCCAGTGGTAAGCCGAATGAGCTCTGATGATATGCCAATTTTTAAAATGAGTGTCAGTTCCAATTTAAGCGATACAAAACTCTATGATTTGGTAGATAAGGAAATTAAGCCAGTTCTGACCAATATTCCAGGTGTTTCGGATGTAACTATTATCGGGGGTACACAAAGACAAATTAATGTAGATATTGACAACAATAAATTGAAAGCATATAAGCTTTCTTTATTGGATGTCAACACAGCTGTTACTGCAAGTGGTACTTCATTCCCTGGTGGAAAAATTGAAGACAAAACAAGCAGATACTCACTTGATTTGAATGCAAAAGTAAAAACAGTAGAACAATTGCGTAATGTAGTAATCAGAGAAGGACAGAAGGGAAGCCGCATACTGCTGAAAGATGTTGCTTCTGTAACAGATGGGAAAGAACGAGTGACGACCCTGAACAGACTAAATGGAGAACCGGCCATTGGTATTCAAATAAAAAAACAAAGCGATGCCAATACGGTCGATGTTTGCCACCGTGCAGCTGAACGAGCGGAAGAACTGAAAAAAACGTATGCTGCTGATAATTTTAGCTACCATATTGCTTCAGATCAATCCATTTACACTCAAGCTTCTGTGGACGCTGTAGTGGATGATTTAACGCTTGCTATTATTATTGTTGCGTTTGTTATGCTTTTCTTTCTGCATAGTTTTCGCAGTTCTTCATTTGTTTTGGTGGCGTTGCCTTCGGCTATTATACCAACATTTATGTTGATGTGGGCATTTGATTTTTCCCTCAACATGATGAGTTTGATGAGTCTTTCATTAGTTGTGGGTATTCTGGTCGACGATAGTATTGTGGTCTTGGAAAATATCTACCGTCATATGGAGATGGGGAAAGGCAAACGTATCGCTGCGTTGGATGGTCGTAACGAAATAGGTTTTACAGCTTTAGCCATTACAATGGTGGATGTTGTTGTATTTCTCCCTCTTGCTTTGGTAAGCGGTATGATTGGAAACATTGTAAGAGAATATGCTTTTGTGGTTGTGTTCTCCACACTGATGAGCTTGCTGGTTGCCTTTACACTTACACCGTTGTTGGCATCCCGTTGGGGCGCACTTACACACCTTACTAAAGACACTTGGTGGGGAAAGATGAATATCTGGTTTGAATCACTTATTGACAACTTTCGTGAATTTTACACAAAAGTACTTGAATTAGCTTTAAATCATAAGCGTTCCGTAATATTAATTGTATCAGCTCTCATTTTAGGCAGCATTGCATTGGTTCCGGCGGGATTTGTAGGAACGGAATTTATGCCACAGTCCGACCGCGGCGAATTAAATATACAAATAGACCTAAAAGGAAATACTCCATTAAAAGAAACAAATGCTAAAATAGCTCAGGTAGAAGGTATCATTATAAAACATCCCGAAGTGGTAAATGTCTTTTCAAATGTAGGGACGCAATCAGGCACCACCGTGGGCTCTACTAGTTCTTCTTCGAATAGCAATCTTGCTGAAATATCGATAATGTTGACCGATGCCAACAAACGTAAAATGAGTACCATCGAATTTGGACGAATGATTAGGGAAGAAATTATGCAAGTATCGGGTGTGAAACCCACTATTAAAACGGTTGGCATGACCGGTAATGCAAATTTTGACGTTCAAATGGCTGTTGAAGGAACAAATCGGGATTCCATAATGAAAGTGGCAGCAATCATTAAAAGAATTATGGAAAAAACGCCGGGAACTGATTATGTGCAATACAGCACCAAGGAATCCAAGCCTCAAGTATCTGTCGTTCTCAACCGTGAAAAGTTGGCCAAATATGGTGTAACAGTAAACGATGCAGGAAATGCAATACAATATGCTTTTAGTGGTAATAATAATACCAAGTTCAAAGATAATGGAGAAGAATATGACATCAACCTTCAAATAGATGAAGCCAATGCAAAGAGTGTGCAAGACGTAAGGGAATTCAATATATATAATTCCAGAGGCGCAGTCGTTCCATTGGCAGCCGTAGCCGACATTACGGAAACATCAAGCCAATCGGTATTGGAAAGAAAGGACAGGCTTAACTCAATGACAATAAATGCTGTTGTAGTAGGTCGTGCATCGGGGACCGTAAGCTCTGAAATCAAGGAGAAACTTTCAACAGAAAAACTACCGGTTGGAGTACAAATTGTGGAATCCGGTATGGGAAAAAATCAAAACACCGCATTCGCAAGCTTATTGCTGGCTGTTGTATTGGCAATTATATTGATGTACTTGATTATGGTGGCTTTGTACGAAAGTCTGGTATATCCTTTTGTTGTTTTATTTTCATTACCTGTTGCTATCATTGGGGCAATTTTAGCGCTGGCACTCACTTTGAAAACCATCAATCTGTTTTCTTTTTTAGGTATTATTATGCTTTTGGGGTTGGTGGCTAAAAATGCCATACTTATTGTAGACTTTACGAATCAAGAAAAAGAAAGAGGACTGTCAGTAAGAGAAGCCCTTATCTCAGCCGGTCGTGAACGTTTGCGCCCGATTTTGATGACCACATTTGCCATGATTTTGGGTATGTTGCCTATGGCTCTTTCAACAGCTGCAGGTTCTGAAACAAAAAGTAGCATGGCATGGGTAATTATTGGAGGTCTGACAAGTTCTTTGATATTTACACTTGTTTTAGTGCCAGTTATGTACACCATTATCGAAAAATGGAAAAATAAAGTAAATGGCATATTCAGAAAAAAACAAACCAAGAAAGTTGCTACAACTTAATTAACAGGAGCTGTAGTCACTTTTGACTGTATTATTGTAAAATAATCTTTTAGCTAAATTATGGAGGAGATTTCTGAGAAAATTTCCTCCATCGGTTTTGAGGGGTGCGACATTTGCGTGTTCTTGAACAACCCTTTTGTTGTTCAAAAACCAACCTTTTATAAATAAGAGAGACTTCTGCATACAAACAGAAGTCTCTCTTATTTATAAATTAAAGATATTATTTACGAATTCGCCGTTGCATTCTCCAACCGTTTCAATATGGAAAATATAAACATGGCAGATAATGTACAACAGATTATAAGAACACCCCAAAACATATATAGTGGCAATTTATCCCAGAAGGTTCCCAATACTCCGACTAAATAATTACCGATAGCAGTAGCAGCCAACCAACCACCCTGCATCATTCCTTTGTATTGGGGAGGTGCAACTTTCGCAACAAACGACAGCCCCATAGGGCTTAAGAACAGCTCTGCAATTGTCAGTACAAAGTAAGTTCCAATCAACCAGTTCGGATCAACTAAGGTGTTTGAAACTCCTTGAATTTCGGAAGGTGCCGGAAGACCCATGGAAGCAACAAAGAGCACTACAAAACCAATTGCAGCAATAAGCATCCCAAATCCTATCTTTCTGGGCGCCGAAGGTTCTTTTCCCCTACCGTTGAGAAATGCAAAGAAAGCCACTGCAATAGGTGTAAGCAGCACAATAAACAAAGGATTGAATTGCTGAAAAATCTGAGGGGTTATTTTCACCATGCCACCGACATTCTTTACCACAAGTAAATAATATACAACTAAGCCGAGCAGCCCGACTAAGCTTACAACCATCCCTTGGGTTGGTTTTCTTTTTCCTTCGAACAAACCAATTGTTGAAATATAAATTCCGTAAGCAAAAACAATAAAGCATAACAGCGCAGGCAACGAAAACAGCATGTTATGCAAAGGAGAAACCTCACTTTGAGTGTAATCGCGGGCAAAAAAGGTCATGCAAAGCCCGTTTTGGTGAAAAGACATCCAGAAAAAGATAACCACAAAAAACACCAGCAGCAACGCAATCACTCTTTCTTTTACCTGAGCCGGACTTAAAATAACAGCATCCGACTTTACATGCGCAGCTTCAGCTTCTTTGAGCTGTTGCTTGTGAGTTTTGTCAACAGGTTTCCATGTTTTTCTGAAAATAATAAAAATCAGCAGCGAGATAATCAAACTAAAACATGCTATTCCAAAAGCTATATTATATGATTTGCTCAATGAGTTGACCACATAATCTTCACCAAAGTGCATAGCAAACTTATCGGCATCGCCTGATGGATTAATGGTGGTATCGGTAACCTCAATGGCTTTTATTCTATCCTTTATTGCCGCAATTTTATCTTTGTTTTCCGTTTTTTTACTATCAAGCAATTCATAATCCGCTTTAGACAGTTGCATATTTATATCCGATATTTTTCCGGCAGCAGTAAGTTGCTTCAACCCTGCAGCTTTTAGTTTGAAAAGTGTTTTATCTCTGTCTGCCTGAAAAACCACACCAGCATTCTTTTTTGCTTTATCAATAAAACTTGTGCTATCGGCTGCTGTATTCAGCTTTTCTGTATTGGATTTAAATGCATTTACAACAAAGGTCTTTTCGTCTACCACCTTATCATTCAGAGCCACGAAGTTTTTAGGGATAGATGCATCGTAGGTAAATTTGTTTTGAGCCAGTATAGCATTATTCACTGCATTTGCAGCACTTGGAGCAAAGAAAGCACCAATATTGATAAACATGTAAAAAATAGAAAAGGCCACATCTCGCTTTGATCTGTATTTTTCTGATTCGTAGAGGTTACCAACCAGAGCCTGTAAATTTCCTTTGAAGAAACCCGTACCCATAGCGATAAGAGCCAATGCGCAATACATTGCAGTTTTTCCAGCCGCATCATTGCCCGATGGAATTGCTAACAATACGTAGCCGAAAAACATAACGCTGACACCTAATAAAATGGTTTTGCCATAGCCTAATAATTTATCTGCTACAAAACCTCCCAAAAGAGGTAAAAAATAAACCATGGCCAAAAAAGTACCATAAATAACACTGGTTTCGGAAGATGTCAATCCAAACTTTGCCTGCATATACAAAGTCAGAATGGCTAACATGGTGTAGTAACCAAATCTTTCACCCATATTGGCTAGTGCCAAAATAATTAAACCTTTAGGATGTTTCTTAAACATAATGGAATTTTAGATTTAAGAACCCTGCATTCCGAGAAAGGAATAAGAGTTCAAGTTTATAATTGTTTTCATGTATCTTTTTAGAATTTACAAAAGCCTCCGCAGTGCGTTCCGAACTCATTCCGGTTTCAACACCACACCTTTATTCTTTCGGCCATCCACCTTTATTACAATAGGCTTTTTAAAACGGACATGCCGAAGAAATTCCGACTCATAAACTGCCGGTTGTGCATTCAGATAAGGTGTATCGTACGAACCGTCGTGTTGAAAAGGATTAATGGTGAAATAAGCTACCCCAAACGAAGTCAGATTCTGAAAGAAATGCGTTCCCTGACTGGGGTCAACACGATAGTTGGACAAACCCGACTCAACAATAAGGCGGGCGTTACTTATATGCGGCCATTTTACCGGAATTCCCAACCATGGATCGGCAGAACCCCAGCGGCCGGGACCTACTAACACATAATGCCGGTTCTGACTTATCAAATCACGATTGATAGCATCAATTTCGGAAACGATTAATTGAGTTTTAGCTGCATTAAAAGATTCCGGTTTTACGTAAACCAAGTCATAGAGATCATTGGTTATACCATGTCCCAACGCACTATTGCAGGTAATTATCGTATTTTCTTCGGGAATTGTTCCAATATCTTCGTTAATCATTTCACGACTATCTACAATCGGCCGAATTTGCAACATGTAGAATGTATGTTGCTTAGCCGGAGAATAATCCAGATTCACCGCAAATTCAATTTCTATAGGCCGCCCCATTTCAAGCTGTGCAATACGCAATATTTCTTTCAGCATATTAGCCAACGGGAAAACATCGTGTTGTAAGATATTGGCAAAGGTGATCACTTTACGTCCACCGTCATACAATCCATCCTGTATAACCTGATCTTGCGGATTATAAGTCGAAGCAATATAGCGTAATGTACCATCTGCCAAAGCATCCGCCACCGATATTTTCAATAAGTTGAAACCATCATCCACCTGAGGAACAAAACGTGCCCGACTTAAATCCAGAGCATTAAAATAAGTTTGCGTTTCGCGGAGTGCAAGCTCCAGTGTACTGGTTTGTAATATATTTCGGGGATAGGTCGGTGAAAACCGCAAACTCATTCCGCCATCCATAATATATTTTCCCAATCCCATGGCAATACTCACAATGCCATCTTCCGGTTTTTCAGCTCCGATAGGATAATAATTAAGCGAACGGGCCACACCCGAAAACGAGGGATAAAATCTGTTATCGTATGCATTTCCACAAATTTCCTGTAACACGATGGCCATTTTTTCTTCATCTATCACATTCTTAGTGGCCATCATATAGGCTTTACTATCCCGGTAAAAAACGGAAGCATACACAGCTTTGATAGCTTCGGTAATCATCACCAGCATATGAGTTTTACTTTTGGGAGTATAGGGCACCATGTAGGTGGAATATATTCCGGCAAAAGGCTGGTAATGCGAATCTTCAAGCAAGCTTGAAGACCGAACGGCAATAGGCGAACTTATTGCCCTCAGAAATGCATGCAGATCGGCAATAAGTTCCTGAGGTATGCGTGCTTTCAAAAAATATTTCAGAATTTCTTCATCCGGCAAATCAGACATAGCCACCGGATAGAGGTCATTCTGCTCCATAAACTCGGTGAAAATATCGGTACAAAGAACCACCGTTTTAGGAATTGTGATTTGTGTATTTTCAAAGGTTTCAAAACTCTCGTTGCGTTTAATCATAGCATCAATAAATGCCAATCCACGTCCCTTACCTCCTAAAGATCCCTGACCGATACGGGCAAAGTTGGAATATTGATCAAAACGATCGCGCTGAAAAACAGCCACCACTCCCCTATTTTTCACTTTGCGGTAATGCACAATAGCATCAAAAATAATCTGGCGGACTTTTACCAGATCACTCGTAGCATAATTATCTACATTGATATTTTTCAAAAATTCGGCCAACGGAAACATTGCCCGAGAATACAACCAACGTGAAATATTATTGCGCGACACATGAAAATAAAGCGAAGCATCACTGATAGAAAAGATATTTTCCTGCAATCCTCGTAAATTTTGAACACAAGCTTCTACTTGCCCCGTATTACCGTCGGCAAAAACCAAATTGCCGAATCCAAAGTTGTCGGTAATCTTTTCGCGTAGCTCCAACACCAGGGTTTTCGATGTTTTATTCAGAAAATCGGCTTTTACATCCCGCGCTTCCACATAGTTGGTTTCTTCCGTCGACTCTACAATAAGCGGAATATATTTATCGTACTTCCGTATTTCATTGCACAGGTTGATACCTGCCTGTTTGTTCTTTTCGCCATGCTGAGGAAACTCCACATCGGTTATAACGCCTAGCATATTACGCTTGTATTTTTCGTAAATTACCAGAGCTTCTTCGTACGATCGGGCCAACAATATTTTTGGACGACCACGCATGCGGAGCATCTGCTCATGTTCATTCAACGCTTCGGTCATAAATGAGCGGCTTTGCATAAAAACGAATTTATATAAATGCGGAACTATAGAAGAGTAAAACCGGATGGAATCTTCAACAAACAGAATGACCTGAACACCCACCGAGCTCACATCTTCTTCCACATTCATCTTGTCCTCAATCAGCTTGATGATAGCAAGCAAAATGTCGGAGTTCCCCAGCCAGCTGAATACGTAGTCTATAGCACTCAGGTCTTCGTTGGCAATGCGTCGCGAAACGGAATTGGAAAACGGAGTAAGCACCACGATAGGAATATGCGGATTTTGTGTCTTTACTTTTTTAGCCCATTCAAAAGGGTTTATGCTATCACCGCTGGGCATCGAAATTATCAACTCAAATTGCCGTTCCCTGAGCTGAGCATTTGCCTCCTCTTCGGTAGAGACCAGTGTAAAACGTGGTGGATAGCGAAGGTTTAAGGAAGTATATTCATTAAAAATCTGTTCATCAATACGTCCGTCTTCTTCCAACATAAATGCATCGTACTTACTGGCATACAACAACACATTGTATATGCGATGCGTCATCAAATTAGCAAAAGACGTATCTTTAAAATATAATTTTTTCAGATTTGGAGAATTCATCGGTATCAGGAGTTAAACTATTAATAAAAAGATCATAGCAAAAGTAATAAAAGCCCGGAATTTTTTGACTAAAAAACAGAAAATAATTAATGGAGTTTCTACATATTATATTTCCTTATTCTAGTAATTTCAATATTATTAGCTTAACATGCATCCTGAACCAACTAAAGAAGGGCATTTATACGGGTTTTCTGTTTCACTTTGTATCTTTAAGTCTCAACTTAGATGGAATATCAATTAACTATCCTTTTTGACACGGTTTATTGAATAGACCCACAAAATGATATTAGAAACTGTTTAAAAAAAATCAGAGTCTATTTAGCATAAGTCTAATCATGGCTAAACGTATCATAGTCTCGCTAGTGTCAGTAAGAAACTCAAAGTCTTTAGATAGTCTTCGATAACTTT
>Ga0209540_10002050_pt1 | contig 14540 bp, 12 predicted proteins | sample BarGraIncu01121A_FD_184501 | JGI IMG/M metagenome (GOLD analysis project Ga0209540, IMG submission 184501) | Arctic peat soil microbial communities from Barrow, Alaska - Barrow Graham LP Incubations 011-21A (SPAdes) (version 2) | ecosystem: Environmental > Terrestrial > Soil > Wetlands > Peat... | reverse complement strand
GATAAGTACTAGTGTAGAATATATTACTTTCTTTGTAGCAAATTAAATAGTGTAATATCAATGGATTATAATCAACTATTACTCGGAATACTCAATCGGAATACCAAAATTTTATTAGAATGCGGTGATAATGCCGAGCTAATGAAATTAGCAGTAGATCAGATTTACAAGATTTATAGTCGAATTACAGGTGTAAAGATTGAGTCAATCAATCAGGACAATGATATTTTACTTCCTTCGGGTAAAGCCATTTCAACCGCTGCTGCAGCGCACTGCCTGCTCGAAATGAAACGGACAGCAGTATTTCTACGAGGCATAAACAAAGCCATTATTCAAAAGTTATCGCAAGCGGCGGATAAACCGATCCGAATTCTATATGCAGGTACTGGTCCTTATGGCACTCTCCTCACTCCTCTTTTGCCCCTTTATAAATCCACCGACCTAAAAGTAGACATACTCGACATTAATCGCCAATCACTTATAGCTTTACACGATTTGATTGGAACATTAGGTCTCAGCAAATATGTTGGCGACATTTTTAGTACCGATGCTACCACATTTACGGTTAGTAAACCTTATGATATCGTTATTTCCGAAACGATGCTGGCTTGCCTGAGGAGCGAACCGCAAGTAGCTATTATGCAAAACCTGATACCTCAACTTACAGACGATTGCATCTTTATTCCCGAAGAGATATCCATTGATGCAAGTCTTACCAATCCGAAAATGGAGATGGACAGGCTGATGTATTACGAAACGAAACAGCCTCCTTTTGAACGGGTTTCGTTAGGGAATATATTCAAACTGAACAAACGAACGATACATAAAGCTTTGGAAAGAAAAAGATTATCAATTCCTGACAAAACAGCCAATTTCCCGATGTTGAATCTCTTTACTACAGTAACAGTTTTCAAAGATGAAGTGCTGTCTGACAATGATTCGAGCATCACACTGCCCAAGCAATATTATAATTTCAGAGAACAACCCGCTCAAGAAGTGGAATTCTGGTATGTACAGGGTGAAAAACCAAGAATAGAAAGCTGCGTTGTTGAACCACTGTGTATACATGAAATAATTACGATCTAATAATAACAAATTCCTTATTTATTAATTTAATTTATTTTACTATGGAGACTTATATTGGTCAACTTCAATTATTTGCCTTTGGGTTTACCCCGGGTGATGAGAATGGTTGGATATTATGTGATGGGCGGTTAGTATCTGCCAGTCAATATTCGGCACTTTTTTCGTTAATAGGTATTTCTTACGGCGGTAATTCAACTGCATTTGCCGTACCAAATCTTAATCAAGCTGCACTATTTACTCCTTCGTTTTCGCAGTGGTATATTGCAACAACAGGTACTTATTATCCGGAAAGACCTTAACAACTAAAAAAAACAAAAACAATTATGGATACATATTTAGGAATAATTAAGCTATATCCTTTCACTTTTGCGCCAGTGGGATGGATATTATGCAACGGTACAATGTTGCAAATAATGCAATACCAGGCATTATATTCATTAATAGGCACAAAATTCGGAGGCGATGGATCGTCCACCTTTCAATTACCCAACATGACAAATACAGCACCGACTTCACCCAATGCCAGTGTGCAAACAATGGCTTATTACATTGCTGTTGAAGGTCTTTATCCAACGCGACCTTAATTACTATTAATTTAAAAAAGACACAAAAATTATGGAAGAATATATTGGTTCAATAGAGTTATTTCCCTATGGATGGGTACCTTATGGTTACGCGTTATGCAATGGCGCAACATTGGCTGTCAACACTAATCAGGCCTTATTTGCACTTATTGGAGTTACTTATGGAGGAAATGGAACATCAAACTTCATGTTACCTAACTTTTTAGGTTTCGAGCCTGTGCCTAATATGCAATATTGCATTGTAGTACAAGGTTATTTCCCCCCTCGTTCATAACAAAATAAAATAATATAAAATGGCTACAATAAATATATTATCAAATAAAACGGCTACTGCAAGTAGCTATGTATCACCGTTTACTGCCAGTAAGGCTAATAATGGAACAATAGATGTTCCAAGTCGTTGGCTTGCCAGAATCACAACGTCTGAAGCTTGGATTACCATAGATGCCGGTGCTGTATATTATGTAAACCGCTGGGTTGCTAAATTTATGGGCGTTGCCGGATGGGGAAACAACTATAATATGTCAAACTACACACTGCAGTCGAGTGTCGATGGGAGTGCTTGGACAGTACGTGATACAGTTGTTGGGAATACAAGTAGTAGCACCGACAGAACAGTTGCTACATTTAGTGCACGCTATTTCCGAATGTCTATCACAGCGGGTCCTGCAATTAATCCAAAATTAGCATCGGTGGTTGAATTCGAGGTGTATTCCACACCTGTTCTTACCACTTTAGCCATAAGTTCGGGTACGTTAACACCTACCTTTGCGCAAGGTACAAATGCGTACACAGCAACTGTGCCTAATTCATCAAGCAGCATAACAGTAACACCTACAGCAGGAAATTCAGTTAGTGCAATTGCTGTAAACGGAACTCCAGTAACAAGTGGACAAGCATCGGCGGCTCTTCCTTTAGTTGTTGGAGCTAATACCATTACAATTAACGTAACTGAAGGAACTGTTGTAAATGCCTATACCATTATTGTTACCCGCCAAGTGGGAGTTATTCTTAGTGGATTAACGGTACAATCGGGCAGTACAATTATTGCATTAACTCCTTCGTTTGGTAAAACAACAATGGGTTATACTGCTAGCGTGGCAAGCAATATACCAAGCGTAACATTTACACCTACGGCAGAAACTGCCGGATCGACCATTAAGATCAATGATGTTGCAGTGAACAGCGGACAGCAATCCACAGCATTTCCTTTAAACAATGCTACGAACAACTTTAATATTGTGGTAACCGCCAATGGGGTATCAACAACCTATACGGTGGCTATTACCAAGGTTGGTAATCTTATTTTGAACCAAGCCATAGTTACATACATGGGGCGAACGATAAGTACCGGAACTAAAACAGTTGGGATGAATCAAACCGATTTAGTATATAGTACAACAGTTCCTACTGGGTCACAAACCATAACAGTAGCTCCTTCTGCGCAAAGCAGTGCCGCAATTATCAAGGTCAATAATAATATTGTTGTTTCGGGTTCGCCTTCAAGTTCAATAACCTTGAATACTGGTAGTGCAACTACGGTTACGATAGTTGTAAGCTCTCAGGATGGCTCTTCAAGCAGAAATTATACTCTAAATATTACAATTGGATAACTTGATATGAATTTATTTTTGCACCTGCCTTCAACCTCTGATGGCAGGTGCATTTTTTACTTTACCGTTTAAAAACAGAATGAAATGAAGAAGTTTTGCCCAATCATTCGAAGGAAATCCCAGTGGGAATTACTCCTGATTATGATTTTAATGTTTGCTTATCCCTCTATTTGCGAGGCCACTAGTTATGGAACTAATTTGGTTATAAATGGAAATGCTGAAACTCATGACAATACTGGCTGGACTCGGCCAAGTGGTTCCTATTTTACCGCGTATGATGCTGTTGCAGGCGGAGTTACAGCAAGTCCAAATGGCGGCTGGGTCTTTGACTTTTTCCCGGGATTTGATTACGCTACAGACAATAATGAATCATTAACACAAACAATAACCATATCAGATATTAGTGGTGATATCGGCACTGGTAAAGTGTGCCTGATTTTGAGCGGGTATATAAAAAAAGCGCCGTTCAATGGTACTGATATAGATAACAGCATCATAAAATTAGAATTATTAGATGGGTCTGACAACCTTTTAGGCGCTGCTTATCAAGTAGATGCAGATGCAAATAATACTTGGCAGCAAAAAACAATATCCATTGATAACATCAATACTGCAACACGGAAATTAAAAATCACTTTATATGCCAAAATAGTTGGAAGTTCGGATTATGTGGAATTTGATGGAATTGATTTAAAATTATATAAACAGGCAACGGTAACTACCGCTGCTGCTTCATCTATTGCTACCACCTCTGCTACTTTGGGCGGAAATGTGACGGTGGATGGTAATCCAAGTGTTACCGAACGTGGAATAGTATATTCTACAACCGATGCCACTCCAACCATTGCTGAAGGTGCAACAAAAGTATCTATGGGCAGTGGCTCTGGAAGCTACAGCCAGACTGTCAGTTCTCTTATTGCAAGTAAATTGTACTATATTAATTCCTATGCAATCAATACCGTAGGCACAGTGTATGGCACTCCAACCTCTTTTACAACTTTAACGCCTACCGTAACAACGGCAGTTACCAATGTGGCTTCCGGTATTGGAATCACTGGAGCTACTCTTAACGGAGCAATAAATGCGAACAACCATAGTGCTGTTGTTACATTTCAATATGGATTAACTACAAGTTATGGAACAACTGTAACAGCCGATCAAAGTCCTGTAACCGGCACTGCAGGAACTTCGGTAAGTAAAACTATTTCGGGATTAGCATCCAGTACCCTCTATCATTACAAGGTTGTGGCAGTAAACACGGATGGGACAACCAGCGGGCTAGATCAAAGCTTTACAACCGCCACACCAGTACCCGAAATGGATTTGAAACAAAGTTCCACAGCTATTGCCGATGGCGGAAGTTATGATTTCGGAACTAAGCTTCTAAGTTCTAATACCGATATTGTTTTTACAATTCAGAATAGCGGAACAAGTGCGCTTACACTTACAACGCCGATAACGATTGGAGGAACCAATGCCGATCAGTTTAGTATTCAGGCGCAACCTACATCATCTGTTGCAGCAGCAGGCAGCACTACATTTACCATTCGTTTTAGCCCTACTTCCTCAGGGAGTAAATCAGCTTCAATATCGATAGGAAATAATGACAGCAACGAAAGTCCCTACGATTTGACAATTACCGGACAAGGATATGCTGCGCCTACTGTAACAACCGGTATCCAGACAATCAATACTCAGGGAGTGAATGTAAGTAGTGTCTTAGTGCCAATAACCATAACCACATTGAAAGGTTCCGTTAATGCCAATAACGCCAGCACCGCAGTTACTTTCGAATACGGAACAACCACTGCATACGGCACAAGCGTAACAGCAACTGGAAGTCCTGTTGCCGGTACATCGGTAACTTCAGTTACTTGTACTCCAACATTACTCCCAAATACAACCTACCATTACAGAGTCGTGGGGACAAACCTTGGGGGAACTACCTACGGTCTTGATCAAACTTTTACAACTCCTGTAATAGAACATTTTACAGATGAAACAACCGACTATGCACAAACATTCAGTGAGGGTGGTACCACTTTTACAATGACTGGATATTTGTTTGATAAATATGATCCAGTAGAAGGATGCGAAGGTCCTGATTGTTTTTATGATGCCCAAATGATTAGCAATCTGTTTAATCCCATGCCTTCTGCAGGCGTAGTTGGATCTATTAAAAATGCAACAAATAATTACTATGTCAATAATTTCTGGATTGCTCCCGGAAATGCAGCCTATACATTTGGTCAATATGGAAATGTAATTATCAGGGGAAAAAGATCGGGAACGACTTTATTCACTTATACGCTTACATCGGCGAATACGAATGGTAACTATGCAGTAAATAATAACTATACCTATATCGATCTTTCAAGTTATAATTCAATTCTTATCGATGAACTTGAATTTGAAGTAACCGATAATATCCGGTATCTGAAAATTGATGCCTTTAGTTTTAATTATCCTTCTGCCTTTGCGTCGACTGTAACCACTCAGGCAGTAAACAGTATTGGAGCTACTACAGCAACCGGAAATGGGAATATTACCAATTTGGGGAATCCTAATCCAACAGCTTATGGTGTTTGTTGGAGTACCACCTCAGGAGCTGAAACAGCGACTGGCAGTTATGCAAGTAATGGCTCAGCATCTGCCACCGGTGCATTCACCGCTTCTATGACCGGACTTACTGCCAATACGACTTATTATGTAAAAGCTTATGCTACAAATACTGCCGGTACAGTTTATGGCTCGGAAGTTAGTTTTACAACCTTGACCAACGGTACTTTTACGGCAGCCACCAATAACGATTGGGCAACAGCCAGCAACTGGGCAAGCAATAGTGTTCCAACCTCAGCAACTGATGTAACTATTCCTTCGGGAAAAGACCCGGTAATTAGTGCAATAACTCAGGGCAGTTGCAACAACCTGACAGTAACCGGAACCCTTACTATTCAGTCTTCTGCTTCGGGTACCGGTTCGTTAATTATAAGTGGAACTTCCACAGGAACGGTAAATTGTGAACGTTATATGACCGGAAGTAAATGGCATATAGTTTCACCAATTGCAGCATTTGGCAGCATCAGTACATTTATCCAGACACCCGGCAACGCCATCCCTTCGAAGAATGTAAGTGGTACGAACCGTTACGGCATGATGGACTACGACGAAGCTACCAACACATGGAACACCTACTACGCCGCTACCACTCCTGATATTCTGCCAGCAGGGAAAGGCTACAATTTGCGTCGTGCTTCTGATGGTATTGTCACTTTTACCGGAGATCTTACCAGCGGGACAAAATTAGTATGGCTTGGCAAGGGAGGCACGGGATGGAACTGTATTGGTAACCCTTACACATCGGCAATCAATATGAACGATGCTGCGAACACTTCTTATAATTTTCTTAAAACAAATGCTATTGACAATACTTCAACGCTTGATCCCAGTTATGCCTGTATGTATCTTTGGGACGATGCAACTTTATCATACAAAATTCTGGGCAATGTAAGTTTCGGTACACGCGATCTTGCACAGAACGTTCTTCAGGCAGGACAAGGTTTCTTTGTGAAAGCAGCATCTGACGGGGTTTTAGTACAATTTACTAATAATATGCAAGTACATCAAACAGCTACACCGTTCAAAGCACCGGCTGTTACAACAAGCTGGCCAGGAATAGCCCTTAAAGCAGCAAGTGCAGATGCATCGTCTTCTGCCGTCATTGCTTTCAATGAAAATATGACTAAAGGGCTTGATCCTACCTACGATGCAGGGCTGCTTCGTGGAACTAATGGTCTGTCGCTTTATACCCGATTAGTGGAAGACAACGGCGTTGATTTTGCCATCCAATGTTTGCCCGAAAATTATAGCAACTTGGTTATTCCAGTGGGAGTAGACCGTAAGGATGGCGGCGAAATTACGTTTAGTGCCGAAACTGTTGAACTACCAAAGAACTGCAAAGTAATTATAGAAGACAAAACTACAAATACCTTTACTTCTCTGGCTGAAGGTGAAACCTACAAAACTACAGTTTTGGCTGGTACAAGTGCTGTTGGAAGGTTTTATATCCATACCAGTGAAAACACCACAACCGGAATATCCGGACTAACAGCAGATATAAGCAGCCTTAAAGCATATATAGCTAATGATGCAATCATCATTGAAGGTGAAGTTGGCGATCAAGCAATAGCCACCCTTTACAATTTACATGGACAAAAAATGAGTATTAATTCCTTGCAAAAAGGATATTTAAATACATTACCCTGTTCAGATCTAACAAAGGGCATTTACTTGTTGACAATTCAACAAAATGGAAAAACAGCGACGAAAAAATTGATAAAGGAATAAGAATATTTGATTTAAAAAAGTCATGGAAAAAAATATAAAACGTACAGAAAAGAAGGTTTATAGTTCACCACAAATTGAACGAATTACATTGGACAATGAAATTTCATTGACATTGGAATCATCTCCTGCAGATCCACCCGTTTGGTCTGAAAATAAGGAATACTTCAACAACGATCCGTTTAAAACGAATGTTGGATAAACAGTTGATGAAGTTTGTTTACAACGAAAATAGGCTGCTACAAATGAATTGTAGCAGCCTATTTATATAAAATCGAAAAGGTTATTACCAAATTGAAACTCTTTTTTCTACAGGAACAAACATTTTATCGCCGGTCTTAATCTTAAAGGCATCATACCATGCTCCAATTTGCGGTAGAGCGCCATTTACGCGCCATTTACCTAACGAGTGAGGGTCTGACTTAGTTTGAACTAATATTTGCTCAGGACGAATGTTTCCGGCCCATACGTTGGCATACGAAATAAAGAAACGTTGCTCAGGTGTAAATCCTTCCAAGTCTTTAAGTGGAGCATCTTTAGTAGCAGTTTTAAATGCTTGATAAGAAACTTGCAATCCACCATGATCAGCAATGTTTTCGCCCAAAGTAAATTTTCCATTACCGTGTACTCCCGGAGCCACTTCGATAGCGTCAAAGAAGTCGGCCATCACTTTAGCGCGAGCATCAAATTGTTTTTTATCATTAGCCGTCCACCAGTTTTTTAGGTTTCCTTCTTTGTCAAACTGACAACCCTGATCGTCGAAACCATGTGTCATTTCATGACCAATTACAACGCCAATAGCACCATAATTAAAAGCATCGTCAGCCTTCATATCAAAGAAAGGATATTGAAGAATTCCTGCAGGGAAACAAATTTCGTTGGTTGAAGGATTATAATACGCATTCACCGTTTGAGGTGTCATCAACCATTCAGATTTATCAACTTTTTTGCCAGCTTTAGCAAACATATATGCACTCTCAAAACGGTTTGCACGTTGAATATTGGCAAAATAAGAATCCTTTTTTATGTCTAATTTAGAATAATCTCTCCATTTATCAGGATAACCGATTTTTACATAGAACGAATTAAGTTTCTCAATCGCTTTTACTTTAGTTGAATCACCCATCCAAGGTAAAGCTTTAATGCGTTCTCCTAGCGATACTTGAAGGTTATGTACAAGTTTCAACATACGTTCTTTTGCTTCAGCAGGAAAATATTTCTTTACATACATTTGTCCAACTGCCTCACCCAATGAACCATCAACGCTGCTTACAGCGCGTTTCCAACGTGGAGAGTGTTCTTTCTTTCCAGAAAGCGTTTTACCATAGAAATCAAAGTTTTGAGCATATAGAGCATCACTTAGATATCCAGCCGATTCATCAATCAGTTTCCATTGCAAATAAGCAATTTGGGTAGCCAGAGGTTCAGTTTCAATAATTTTTCCAGCCTCAATCAGCGATTCCTTTTGAGAAACACTAACATCTTTGGTATTTTTTAATCCAAGTGTTGCAAAATAAACATTCCAATCAATAACAGGAACCAGTTTTTGTAAGTCAACAACCGACATTTTATTGTAATTAGCATGCGGATCGCGCAATTTTACATTGTCGTAGGCCGCTTTAGCCAAACGAGTTTCGATAGTCATTACAGCTTCAACGTTCTTTTGCGCATCGGCAGCAGTAAAGCCTACCAACTGGAACATTTTAGCGACATGAATTTTATATTTATCGCGAATTTCTTTGGTATGTGCATCATTATCCAGGTAATACTCACGTTCACCCAAACTGATACCGCCCTGATGAGTTTGTACCAAATTGTCATTACTGCTCATTGCATCAGCATCAACATAAACAGAGAAAAAAGGAGTCAATCCTGATAACAATAAATCAGGAAGCAATTTGCTAAATTCTGAAGTTTGTTTTACAGCTGCAATCTTTGCCAGGTCGGCTTTAAGAGGTGCATATCCATCAGCATTTAACTTGGTACTATCCATGGCAAGGTTAAATAAATCGCCAATTTTTTGCTCAACGGTACCAGTCTCGGCAGATTTAGAAGAAATTTCTTCAATTAAACCTCTTAGCTGCTTACGGTTGTTTTCGGCTAATAAATCGAAACTACCGAAACGGGAATACTCACCAGTAAGCGGATGTTTAGTCATCCAACCTCCACAAGCATACTTGTAAAAATCGGTTTTGGGAGACATCGTTGTGTCTAAGTTAGCTAAATCGATACCTGCTTGATTAGCAGCATCTTTTTTGCTATTGCAGGCTGTTGTCATAAGCGCTAAAGCAATAATTGGGATAAATAGTTTGTTCATTTTAAATGGTTTGAATATTTATAGACTGCAAAATTAAATAAATTGTTGAATATATTATAATTATACAGAAAATAAACAGGAAAATTCGATAATTGTTTTCAATCGAAAATATTATTCAACCATAGATGGAGAGTGTACAGAATCAATAATCTGAAATAATTCGCTCAAAGTATCGGCACGAAGCATAGCAATGCGAGTTTCCTTGAAATTAGGTATTCCTTTAAAAACAGGAGTAGAAGCTAAATGTCGGCGACTGTGAATAATGCCTTTCAGTCGTTGATGAAAGACAGTTTCGATAGGTGTAACTTTATCAATATCCAGCCATTTTACAGAAGAAATGATATGTTCTTTGAGAATATCCTTTTGTTCTTCGAAAGTCAGAAATGGAACTTTCTCACCAGTTTCGAAAAATCGTTTCATCTCCGCAAAAATCCATGGACGACCAATGGACGCACGGCCTACCATTACTGCATCGACGCCATAACGGTCAAAGCATTCGGCAGCCCGTTCAGGAGTCGTCACATCGCCGTTTCCGATAATAGGTATATGCATGCGGGGATTGTTCTTTACTTCGCCAATTAACGTCCAGTCGGCATCGCCTTTGTACATCTGAGCTCGCGTACGACCATGAATGGCCAAAGCCGCAATACCGCAATCCTGAAGTCGTTCAGCGAGTTCGAAAATGACTTTACTGTCCTCATCCCACCCGAGACGAGTTTTTACAGTCACAGGCAGATTAACTGCTTTTACTACTGCAGATGTAATTTCAAGCATCTTCGGAATATCGCGAAGTAGTCCCGCTCCTGCCCCTTTACCGGCAACTTTTTTTACAGGACAACCGAAATTCAAATCAATAATTTCCGGTCGAGCTTCTTCAGCTATTCGTGCCGCTTCGGCCATAGCATCGGCTTCGCGACCATATAATTGGATAGCAACCGGACGTTCTTCATCATAAATGGTTAGCTTTTGCTCGGTACGCTTCACGCTCCGAATCAAAGCATCAGCCGAGATAAATTCGGTGTAAACCATATCCACACCAAAACGTTTACATAATAAACGGAATGCGGGATCTGTAACGTCCTCCATGGGAGCTAAAAAAAGCGGTTTATCGGGAAATTCTATGTTGGAAATATTCATACTTACTCTAAAAATGGAGTGCAAAGGTAGGAAATAATTTTGGGCTTGGAATAAATCTAATAAATCTAAAGTTCTGTATAGTACACACAAAAATTAAAAATAGAGTCGGATTTTTTGGCACAAAATCGCTATATTTGTAAAAATGAAAAAGTAGAAAGCATGATAAAACAATTAAAAAATAAAACATCTATAAAGCAAAAATACACATCAAAAGATTTTTGGAAACTGGTTCGTGAAATGAGTTTTATTGCTTTGGGTATCATTTCAGCCAGTTTCGGATTAAAGGGATTTCTCTTACCAAATTCCTTTATCGACGGAGGTGTGACAGGTATATCACTTATTATAGGAGAATTGACAAACATACCCCTCTCATATTTATTGGTTGCCTTGAACATTCCATTTATCATTCTGGCATACTCCACTATTAACCGACAATTCGCTTTTAGAAGTTTGGTTGCCATAGTGCTACTGGCGCTCACCGTTCATTTTGTGCCGTTTCCAACCATTACCAACGACAAATTGCTAATAGCGGTATTTGGAGGATTTTTCCTGGGCTTAGGAATCGGTTTAGCCATTAGAGGTGGTTCTGTCATTGATGGAACTGAAATTCTGGCCGTATTCGCAGGGCGAAAAACCTCCATGACCATTGCAGATGTTATTCTGGTGCTTAACGTTTTTATCTTCATGGTAGCTGCCTATGTATTTTCTATCGAAATTGCGTTGTACGCCATACTCACTTACCTGGCTGCTTCAAAAACAGTGGATTTTATAGTCTCCGGCATTGAGGAATATATCGGCGTTACTATAATTTCGGAGCATAGCGAGGAAATACGACTTGCCATAATTGAAAATTTAGGTAGAGGCTGCACACTCTACTACGGTAAAAAAGGATTTGCACAAAGGGGCGAAAAATTGAAAAAAACAGACATCGTTTATACGCTGATAACCCGATTAGAGCTGTCAAAATTAAAGTCGGAAGTAGATAAAATTGATAAGGACGCATTTGTTGTTATGCACAGTATCAAGGATGTAAAGGGTGGTATGATTAAGAAAAAACCTATGGCCTGATAAACTTCAGGTACACATTAATGGCTTATCCTTACCTTATTATACTTTCATTTGTCTATCTTTGCAGCCTAATTTGAAAGACACTTTGATGAAAAAAATAGCCATACTGCTTTTGGTATTTCTTTGCCAACAAGCTAATTACGCTCAAACTACAAAATATTCTACATCCTGGTTCGGTCCCAATGCCAATCCGGTGCCTGAATTTACCGATGCCAGAATCCCTGCAAAAACAACGGTGATTTTAATGGCCGATTATTATTTTGGGTATGGCGATCAGACAAAGAATGGCTATTTCAAAATAGAACTTCCCCTCCTACCCGAGCGCGTTTCATTAAAAATATGGTCAACGGTATTGGAAAATTATATAACTACGGCTGAAATTATGCAAAAACGTGGTAGTAGTTCTGTTTCCGGCTCAGAAGGCGGTGATATTTATGTACAAACAAGAATAAGACTGCTGAAAGAACAAACCAACTTACCCAGCATTATACTCAACAGCACCTTAAAAACAGCATCTGCCAAAACCTTTAAAACCAGACGATATTTCGATACTCCGGGTTATTATTTCGACCTGGAAATGGGTAAATCTATTGCCACCAGAGGCAAGTTTATCAGTGAAATTCGTGCTGTGGCCAACGTAGGCTTTATGTGTTGGGAAACAACTAACAGTACTCAGGATGATGCACCTATGTATGGTGGCAAACTAATCATTGGAAATCCTAAATGGAAACTGGAAAATACCCTTTCGGGCTATTGGGGATGGTTACACACAAGTACGCGTTTAAATCCAACGGCTAACTATGGCGACGCGCCGTTGGTTTACGCCACTAAACTTACATTAGTAATGGGAAATATCGATTATTTTGCACAATATCAATATGGAATTCACGATTTTCCATATCATCAGTTAAGAGTAGGAATTAGTTTTCCAATAAGTAAATTGACACCAAAATTTTAAATTAATGCATAATCAATAATGCATAATTCACAATTAAAGAGAAAAATGACAAGAGAAGAGATAGAAATAATGGCTCCGGCCGGTTCTTGGGAAAGTTTATCGGCAGCTATCAAAGCGGGTGCCGACTCGGTGTATTTTGGCATCGAAAAATTAAATATGCGCAGCAAGTCAAGCAGCAATTTTACAACGGATGACTTGCGCGAAATTGTACGTATTTGCAAAGAAAATAAGGTAAAAAGTTACCTGACAGTCAATACCATTTTGTATGACAACGATTTGACTTTGATGCGCGAAATTATCGACGTAGCAAAAGAATCGGAAGTTACCGCCATTATTGCTGCCGATGTGGCTGCATTAATGTATGCCAACAGCATAGGAGTTGAGATTCATCTTTCCACACAATTGAATATTTCGAACGTGGAAGCTTTGAAGTTTTATGCACAATTTGCCGACGTGGTGGTACTCGCTCGCGAATTGAACATGGAGCAGGTGGCTGAAATTCATCAAACCATAAAAAAAGAGAATATAACCGGCAAAAGTGGTAACCTTATCCGCATTGAAATGTTCTGTCATGGTGCATTGTGCATGGCTGTTTCGGGTAAATGTTATCTGAGCCTGCACGAGAAAAACGTATCGGCTAACCGTGGTGCCTGCAATCAAATTTGCCGCAGAGGGTACACCGTAAAAGACAAAGATTCGGAAATTGAACTGGAGGTAGACAATGAGTATATCATGTCGCCAAAAGACCTTAAAACAATCAGTTTTGTAGACGAACTGTTGAGTTCGGGTGTGCGTGTCTTTAAAATTGAAGGACGTGCCCGTGGAGCTGAATATGTAAAAACGGTAGTTGGCTGTTACAAAGAAGCCATTGAATCGTGCCTCAACGGGACGTTTTCCGACGATAAAGTAGCTGTGTGGGACCTACGCCTAAGCAAGGTCTTTAATCGTGGATTCTGGAACGGCTATTACCTCGGACAACGTTTGGGTGAATGGAGTAGCAACTACGGTTCTGAAGCAACACACAAAAAGATTTATGTAGCCAAATGCACCAATTATTTCAGTAAATTGGGCGTTGCAGAATTTTTATTGGAAGCGCAACATCTATCGGTGGGCGATGAAATTCTGATTACCGGCGAGACAACAGGTGCGTACGAAGATACCTTGAAAGAAATTCGCGTTCAACTTCATCCGGTGGAGAAAGTAGAAAAAGGTACGTATTTCTCCATCAAAACCAATGAGTTGATACGTCGAAACGATAAATTATTCAAGATAGTACCAACAGAACATGGCACAAAAAAAGCGAATCAATTATGATTCGCTTTTTTTTTAATTTTATAATCATTTAGGAGCAAACATTTCGTCCGACCGTTTTTGCATTTCCTCGTAAGTAAGGTCTTCTTTATGGGTAGCTATCATCCATTTATATCCAAATG
>Ga0209540_10002048_pt1 | contig 14544 bp, 11 predicted proteins | sample BarGraIncu01121A_FD_184501 | JGI IMG/M metagenome (GOLD analysis project Ga0209540, IMG submission 184501) | Arctic peat soil microbial communities from Barrow, Alaska - Barrow Graham LP Incubations 011-21A (SPAdes) (version 2) | ecosystem: Environmental > Terrestrial > Soil > Wetlands > Peat... | reverse complement strand
TCGGTTACGGCGGAAGGGCCAGACGCGTTACCGGCGACCAGTACGACTTCTTCAGCGTGGATTTTGATTATGGCAACGGCGTAAGCTCTCACAGCATGTGCCGTCAGATTGACAGCTGCGTTACCGCAACCGGTGAACTCATTATGGGTACCGAAGGATATACAAACTGCAAGGACACAATCTGGGATCTGAAAGGCAATATAAAGTGGCAGTTCAATTACCCGCTGGACGAAAACGGGAAAAAGATGGACCATGTGCTTATTCCTGAGTATGTGCAGGAACATATGCACCTTGTATATGCCATCAGAACAGGCAATTATGTAAATGAAGCAGAACAAACTGCCATTTCCACGCTTACAGCGATCATGGGAAGAACAGCTGCCTATACCGGAAGGGTTATTACCTGGGACGAGATATTCAAATCGGATATGGACCTTGGCCCATCGAAGATTGAAATGGGTCCTGTTAATATGGCTTTCGAAGTCCCTGTTCCAGGAACGCCGGTCATAAGTACGGTTACACCTGCATTTAAAGGTCAGATAATTTAAACTGATTGGTAAATATACTGTTGATCCTGCATCAACCGGAATAGAAAAATTACAATTAATAATTATGTTTTCACTGGTAATCCCGATATTCAATGAGGAAAAGCTGATCGATGATCTGCTTAAGCGGACAATTCCATCAATTGAATCATTCGCAGTAGATTATGAAGTGATCTTTGTCGATGATGGCAGTACCGACAAGAGCATAGAAAAAATTCTAGCATGGAGGGAAGGGAATGAAAAGATAAAGCTTCTTTCCCTCTCAAAGAATTTCGGGCACCAGGCTGCATATACTGCAGGACTTGAAAATGCAAGCGGTGATATTGTTGCAATGATGGACGGCGATCTCCAGGATCCTCCGGAACTTCTTTCAGCAATGTACCGGAAGCTGACTGAAGAGGATTATGATATCATAAGCGGCAAGAGAACCGGACGAAAAGGAAGCCGAGGTCGCATCATCTATTCAGTCCTCTTCCATTCGATTTTCACGAATATAGGGGAGCTCAGGGACATGGATAATTACGGTAACTATTCCATGATGAATAGAATTGCCCTTGATGCGCTGCTTTCAATGAAGGAAAAAGTCAGGTATCTCCCGGGTCTGAGATCATTTATCGGCTTCAGGCACGGTGATGTGGAGTTTGTGAGGGACGACCGGTTCAGGGGCAAGTCCAAGATGAACCTTCGGAAGCTTTTTGTCCTTGCTGCCGATGCTATTTTCTCATTTTCCAGGTTCCCGATACGAGTATGCCTCTTGCTCGGAACCCTGGGAACAATCGTCTTCATGGGAGCAGGTATTTATGTTTTGATTTCCAAAATTACCGGCAGCGCTCCTCTCGGATGGTCATCGACAATGTTGAGCATTTATTTCCTGGGATCTATCCAGCTTGTCTTCCTGGGGATACTTGGGGAATATATTTTCAGAAGTTATAAGGAATCACAAAACCGTCCTATCTATTTTGTAAGGAAATTTTTTGGCGTGAGCCGGGGAAAATGATGAAAGAGACAAGATTGAAATATATCTTCCTTGCAAGTTCAGCGTTTCTCCTAATTGTCATGCTCATTATGAGCAGGAATGCCGGCATATCTTGCGATGATGTACTTCATTACCATCAGTCTGAAGCCGTTTATAACTATTTCGCAACACATGGAGCCGATCAGGCAGCATTGCAGACTCCTGTGAACCACCTTAAGTATTACGGACAATCGTTCGATAATATTATCATTGTACTCATCAGGTGGCTGGGGATCGATGATGTGTTTGGCTTTCGTCACCTGATGAGCTCCCTGGCAGGCTGGCTGACAATTTTTATTACAGCTCTTCTTGCTGTCTGGCTCTTGGGTTACAGAACAGGCATTCTGGTAATTCTCCTCTTTGCCGTTTCTCCGACATTTCTTGGACACACCCAGAATAATCTTAAAGATATTCCTTTTGCACTTGGCTATATATCAAGTGTATATTTTACACTTAAAATTCTTTTGCCGGAGAAAAGAGTGCGCTTTTATGAAATCCTGTTGTTGATTCTCAGCATTTCATTTACCATAAGCATAAGGGCAGGAGGGCTTCTGATGATTTGTTACCTGTTCCTCTTTTTCTTCATATGCCTGGGTTACAGGTATTTTAGCAACGGCAGGATTGACTGGTCAGATACCTTGAAGAAATTAATGATTTTAATCCTGGTTGCCGGAGCCTCGTTCTTTCTTTCTATCGTTCTGTGGCCATTCGGGTTGCAGGCTCCGGTTAAAAATATGTTTGTATCCCTTCATTTTATGTCGCATTTTCCGGGGACATTCAGGGAGATATTTGAGGGTAGAACAGAATGGTCGGATTTCATGCCATGGTACTACCTCCTGAAATATATGGCAATTACAATCCCTGTAGTAGTGCTTGCCGGAACCCTGGTTTTTGTCCCGTTTATTAAAAGAACAGTTTCAAAAGGCAAAACCCTTGCCTGGTTATTTCTGGTCTTCACTATCGTCTTTCCAATCTTGTTTGTGATAATTGAAAGACCAAATATATACAGCGGGTGGCGCCAGTTCATCTTTCTTTATCCTCCGCTGATCTTAATCGCAGCAACAGGTTTCAATTACACAATTGACTTATTTAAGAATAGATATGCAACGTGGATTATTTTTTCTTTCGTCTTCATTTTATCAATTCATCCGGTAAGCTATATGGCGGCAAACAAAGGATTTTTATATCTCTATTATAACCAGTTTATAGGAGGACTGAAGGGTGCTTATGGCAATTACGAAACCGATTACTATTATACCGGACAGACAGAAGCTTCAAAGTGGCTTATTAATTATCTCGAAACAAACAAAATCGGTTCAGCAAAGGTGATTGCCACTTTCCCTGTTGACTGGCAATTCAGGAATATTCCTTCTGTAAAAACATCATACTGCAGATACGAGGAGAGAAGCCAGTTCGACTGGGACTACGCAATAATTACGAACCGTTATATACCGCCTTTTATGCTAAAAGCCCGATCATGGCCACCTCCTGATGCGATTCATATTATTTATGCCGACAGTATACCGGTCTGCGCTGTCCTGGAACGCAAGTCAAAAGAAGATTTCCTTGGCTATAATTCACTTGAAGAACATCGCAGCAGTGATGCTATACTCCATTTTACAGAGGCCCTGAAAATTGATAATAGCGATGAAATGATTTTTTATAATTTTGCACGGGCTTTGTACAATGAAGGTGAGTTCCTGAAAGCTGATTCGGCACTTAAGAAGGGACTTGAAATAAACCCGGTCAGCGAACCGATATTAATGTACCTGGGAAATATTTCTGCAGCCAGAAAAGATATAGTCAGCGCTGAAAAGTACTATAAGGAACTTATTAATGTCAACAGGAAATATTTTGATGCTTATATTGAACTGGCAAAGCTCACAGAGGGGAAAGATGTCCAAAAGGCGCGTCAGCTGTTAAGAAGCTGCCTGTACATTAAGCCTGATTTCAAACCTGCGATAAAGGCGCTGGCAGACACATACAGGAAGAGCGACCCGGAAATTGCCGTGAAATATGATAAACTTGTGAATTCTATAAAATAAAATAAAACAACCGAAGGATGAAGAAGACATTAATGATTATCTCACTGTCAGCAGCTATGCTGCTCAGCGGACTGAGTTTTATTTCAGCCCAGGAGCAACCCAAACCCAAAAAAGACACGGTCAACATGGATACACAGGCCAAGCCGACCAACTATTATGCAATTGAGGATGAGAAAACAGCACCTGAAAAAGGGAAAGCCAAAAGCTCCTCATTCCCTATTATAATAATTGTCGGAGCTGTCGTTATTGTTGGCGCTGCTGTTTTCTTTCTGCTGAAGAAGAAAAAACAGTAACTTTTAAAACCCTTTTCCGGGATTTGTCGCTACCCGGGCAACTGACTCAATAGCTATTGATGCAAAGGCTGCCCCGAAGTCAAGATCAATGTTTTCCATTGTATCTTTTGTGTCGTGGTAGCCTGTACGGTTAATGTCATAGTTTTCCATAAAAAGGACTACCGGTATTCCAACGTCAGAAAAGACCTGACCGTCAGTGTTGAAGATTGAACTGTGAGGGTTATACTGAGTTCTGACTTCACCTGCAAGCGGAAGGAATTTAGCCGTTTCAGGTATTTCTTCAATACCTGATATTCTTTTTCCGCGGTTACTGTGTATCCTTTCGGGGCTCCTGTTCCATTCATGCACTGACCTGTTCCATATCCGGTTGGCTATGTGAGCCTGCTGCCCCAGATAAAGCGATGCTGCGCTCTTCCCTGGTGATATCTGAAAAATATCCTGGTCGTTATCGCGGTTATGGCCTATCATATCCATCACATAGACACCAACAACCTCTGTTTTTGAAAGGTCTATTGGTTTATCACTGTTTGGATTCAGCTTTATACTTTTTTCAATAATTGTTTTACAGAGATTTCTTGCCCCCATGCAGTCTGACGGGAACTCTTCACCGGTGAGATGGACAAGCCAGATATCGCGTTCCAGTTTTCCTTCAGCTGACATTTTTAAAAATATTGGCGCAGCGAGAAGTAAAGTAGTGCTTGCAGAGTAGTTATCGTCGGCACCGTTGGCTGAGATCCTGGCTCCTGTGCCGCCCCTTCCCGTATCATAGATATCCTCCATATAGGCAGTATCGTAATGATCTCCAAAGACAACAGCCTGACTGCGGTTTTTCCCGGGGATCACCACAAGTATATTTCTTTCATAATGTGTTCCATTCTGGTTGCCGGACCACCCGCCATAAAGTGAAAAATCAAAATCCGTTTGCCATTTGAAGGGCAGTTCACCGCAAAATGCCTTGCCTTCCATCCCTGCGTCAGATATTGATTTCCGGTGCCTGCTGATGAAATAGTCACCCAGTTTTTCCAGGTCTCTCTGCTTCCCATGCTTCTGACTAAGGGTGGCATTATCCTTTACAAGATCTGCATTATCCGTGTTCATGAACTGGCCGTGGGCAAGGAATTTAATCTCATTCCACCAATTCTCCTCAAACTTCCTGTTGGCTGTCAATCCGAAAGTCAGTGCCTCTTCATTATTCCCAGTATTCTCAGGCTCGAGGATTTTCATTATCTCTTCCCTCATACGCTTCCCGGTCTCAGGATTGCTAGCATGAACGGAAAGCTCATCCAACCACGGTTCAAATGTTTTATGTTTTGAAATATTAAGGAGGTGATAAGCATAAGACCACGACAATGGTTTCATGTTCTGCATATTCCAGGCTTCAAACAGCGAAATAATGTTGAAAGCAGTCTGGTGTGAATAATGATCGTTCTTTGAAAGGAAATCGTGCAAAGCAGAAAGATAGACAGGCCGTTTATAAAATCTGGGCCACATTTCAACCGGCGAGGCCATGCTTTTATCATTCCTGTGATACCCTGCAAGGTGGCCGGTTATCAGGTCCGATGAGATTACCGGGCTGTCGTCATCGGGTGACAGCCAGGCAACCAGCGGACGATGCCAGTAAATATCATATTCTCCAGTCCTCATGGGCGGACTGAAGAATCTGTACCCGTAGAGTCCTCCCTTAAGTATCTCTTCTTCAGCAAGGAGGATCTGCTTCTTGACTGAATGAGGACCATCCAGGATCATATCAAATTCATGAGTCCATATCTGGGCATTTCTTGCCAGGGGTTTGTCATAGAGACCCAGTGAATCATCTTCAGTGCTGAAAAAAACTTTTACAAGCTTGAACTTTTTTGCATCTTCATTGAGTTCATCCTGGTATCTGTGAAGGCGCTGCCACCTGTTGGTACGATGAAATGTGGTATGCAGGAGCTCCTTACTTATCTTAACGTGTCCATTTCCGGTACGTGCTTCGTGAAACCAGCCTGCCTGCGGTACTTTCAGCCCGCCGATACCCCTGTTCCTTATGACCAGGTTGAGCATGGGGATCTGTCCTGCAGAGGCGGATTGTTTCTGCAATTTCAGGTATCCGGGCATTCCCCAGAAGACCAGGCTCCCGGGGAAGGGTATCAGGTTCAGCTTACCTGAGAGATACATATCCCTCACGGCAGGCGGAAGGGAACCGAAAGCCCTGAATGTAACAAGATACCTTACGCCATCTAAAGTTGAATCATCATTAATAAGAAACGGTTTTGTCCAGCTAAGGGCACTGGCATCTGCCGAGGATAGAATCCTGAATCCTGCTCCGGCGAGGGATTTTTTCCCGGAGAGCTTCAGACCGTAAGCTTTTTCGAGTATGGTAGTGAAAAAAGAGATCGATTCATCTGCCGGCTTTTCAACTCCTGGCGCAACATAAAAATTTTTCCAGAAGATATGTTCGGGATCATGAATTGAATTACCGAATAAGGACCAGATCACCCGGCCCTTGTCATCCTGGGTCCGTGAAAGCATCATCGGAAGGAGAGTGACAAACCTCTCATGCGGAAGCTTGCCGGCCATTGCTGCAAGGTCGTCAGGCCAGTAGGGATTGTCTTTTAGATTTTGTCCTCCATGACCATGGATGTGATGTTCAGGCAATCCTTTACCCAGCTTTAAAATAGAGTGGAATATCTGTTTCCCGGAATGCTCAATGCCTGGTCTGAGCTCGTATTCTTCCTCAATCTCGGAGATCCACCAACCCGAAGGGTCATCTTCATGTAAGATCCTCGGATCAATATCACCGAGCGGTTTCCGTCCCACAAGAGGGGAGGGCATGAACTCAGAATATGCCGGAAGGGGATAACATCCTTCACAGTTAAACCATGGATATCCGGCTAGCATTTTTTGCCAGCCCTGAAGTTCAATGGCAGCCATAATATTATTTAGGATTTAAATTAAGGGAACTTGTCGGGAATTCAATCATATTTCTGATCGAATTAAAAATGTTTTGTGAATATAAACAATTCTGAGAACTAAAAGTTTAACAAGTCCATAATCCGGCTCTTAACTTTTCACCCTTGTACCTTTGACCCTTTGCACCTTTGCACCTTTGCACCTTTCAAAGTTCCCTTATCCATATATTGCGATACGATACAGGATTTCCGTGTTCCTGCAGCATAAGCGGAAGTTTCTCCTCATGCGCCTTGTAAACAGGGATACCAATATATTCCGTCGGACCCTTGAGAAGGACATGATTCTGGATGAGAACGCCGTTTTGAAAAACGGTAAATATTGCCGGCTCAAGAACTTCTCCTTCAGTATTGAACCTGGGAGCTGTGAAAATCACATCGTATCGCTGCCACTGGCCGGGCCCAAGTGATGCATTGATAAGCGGTATATACTGCTTATAAATTGATCCTGCCTGTCCATTGTAATATGTCTCGTTGTTATATGAATCGAGTACTTGCAATTCATAGAGACCCATCAGGAAAATGCCACTGTTTCCCCGTCCCTGGCTGGTCCCGGAGACGACTGCCGGTGTTCTCCATTCAATGTGAAGCTGGCAATCGCCAAATGATCTCACAGTTTTTATGCTGCCTGTTTTTGGAGCTACAGTTAAAGCTGAGTCGGCAATCCATTTGGCCGGGCTCCCTTTATCAGAGACCCAATTTACAATATCCTTCGCTCCTCCATAGAGCACAATCGCATCCGATGGCGGCTGATTCATTTTCCCGGGGGTGACAATTGCAGGTTTCCTTGACCAGTCTTCGGTCTCTTCAGGCTTCATCTGGGCATTAATTACTGCGGCTGTAGTGATGAGGAGAAATGTACAGAAAGTTCTTTTCATGTTAACTTTATGATTTAAAGTGTATCTGCTACATTTATTGGGTTAAATAGACCATTTATTTCCAAACAAGTTTAGCAAATTCCGGTATAAAAACCAATTAATTTCCGGCCTTCCTTCATTAAATTTTCCCTATAGGTAAAAATCCCTTATCAGGTGTCAGCACCTTTCATCCGATTTTGTTTTCTTTGTAATAAATAGACTATGGTATGAATGATATCTCAAGTATCCTTCTTGACAGGAGGAGCATTCGCAAATACACTCAAAAGAAGGTTGACAGTGAGCTTCTGAATGATATTCTCACTAAAGGCTGCCGTGCATCCACTACCGGGAACATGCAGGTATACAGTATCATTGTTACCAGCGATACTGAAAAAAAATCAGAACTTGCACCATGCCATTTCAATCAAAAAATGATCACAGAAGCACCTGTTGTACTGACGTTCTGTGCTGACTTCAACAGGTTCTCGAAATGGTGCAGGCTGAGAAATGCTGAACCCGGATATGACAATTTTCTATCCTTCTTTACGGCAGCAGTCGATGCACTTCTGGTAGCCCAGACTATCTGCATTGCAGCTGAAGCTGAAGGACTCGGGATCTGCTACCTTGGCACAACCACCTATATGGCACACAAAATAATTGAAGTACTTAAATTTCCTTCAGGAGTTGTTCCGGTAACAACTGTAACTCTCGGCTGGCCGGCAGAGAAGCCTGATCAGGTCGACCGGCTGCCTCTTGAGGCCGTGGTTCACAATGAGGTGTACTCTGATTATTCCGATAAGGATATAGAAGCCTTTTATAAATCGAGGGAGATGCGGAGCGATAATAAGCAGTTCGTTAAAGAAAATTCAAAAGAGACCCTGGCACAGGTTTTTACTGATGTGAGATATAAGAAAAGCGATAATGTCCAGTTCTCTGAAATGCTGCTGCAGGTTCTTAAAGATCAGGGCTTTATGAATCAGTAATTATAACCCCCCAACCCCCCTAAAGGGGGGCTAACCTCCAATGTTTGAGAAAACAAGATATACGACTGAAAATTACTCCCCTTCAGGGGGGCAGGGGGGCAGATAAAAGAGAAACAAATGCTAATAAACTAAACAAGAAGAAATACTTGCTCTGTGTAAGTTCATTAATTTTTTAAGTTACACAGAGAGCCACTGAGAAGTCACGGAGAGCCACAGAGAAAACATACTTAAAAATTTCAGTTAAATAATTTAAAAGGTTAACTCTTTTTTATTTGAATTCTATTCCCAGGTCAGTAGAAATTTTCACCAGATCATCTTTTATTGCCGGGACAAGCTTAATTCCATCTTTCCAGTTCCTTTTTTCAGCTTCTCTTTCAGGATCTCCTGGTATCAATACCCTTTCCTGACCCTCTCCGGGTTTAGCAGTGCGGAATGTACTGATCCATTCATCCATTTTAGCTTTGAAATGGTCTGCCGGCTGAAAGGCATCGATCCTCATCGCTCCGAAAAAATGTCCTGTGCCTTCACCGACTTTTTTCTCAAGCAAAGGCAGATAAGCCACGCTTGGAGGAACGAACGGTCCGAAATTAGCGCCGCTGAATACCGCTGAAAAAATATCGACGATGGCTGACAGACAATAACCCTTATGACTGCCGTGCACCCTGTCGCCTCCCAGCGTGAGCATAGAACCACCTCTTTTCAGTATCGTCGGATCATCGGTTGGGTTGCCTTCCTTATCCTGGACAAATCCCAGAGCGACTTTTTCACCTTTCTTTTCAGCCACAGCCAGTTTTCCCCTGGCTATCGGAGTGGTTGCAAAGTCAGCAACGAAAGGTGGTTGCTTATCAGCCGGAATTGCCACAGCTATAGGATTTGTTCCCATCATCCTGCTGATCGAGAAAGTGGGAGCTACAAGCGGATTGGCATTGGTGAGGCAAATACCTATCATGTCATGGTCAAGAGCCATCATTGCATAATATCCGGCTATTCCGAAATGATTTGAGTTGCGTACTGCCACCCATCCCGTACCTGCTTTTTCTGCTTTCCCGATAGCAATTTCCATTGATTTCCTTGCTGCTACCATACCTACAGCATTATCGCCGTCAACTACTGCAGTACTCGGTGATTCATGAACAATCCTGATATCTGGAGTTACATTTATTCTTCCGCCTTTCCAAAGCTCATAATAGTCTTTTATCCTGATCATACCGTGAGAAGGCTGGTTTCTCATTTCAGCAGCCATGAATACTTCAGCAATAACCTCCGAATCATGCTTGCTGCAACCCATTTTCAGGAAGACATTCTTTGTAAAGTTGAACAGGTAATCGTATGTATACATAATTTTCTATTTTTTACCATGGAGTTTCACGGAGTTTTACACGGAGTAACACTGTTTTGTCCTGACCTTAATAAACCCACCCCCACCCCTCCCGGGAGGGGAGCTTTTTAAGTGCCCCCTGACGCCTGATGCCCGTCGCCTCACGCCTTTCTCACATTATAAAAAACATCGGCTTGCTGTGTCGGCGTAATTACCAGATCGTTAATGCAGACATGGGCAGGAAGCGTCGCGCAATAATAAATTGCGTCAGCGATATCACCTGCAGTTAATGCATCGATTCCCTTGTATACTGCACTGGCCCTCGCTTCATCGCCATGAAACCTGACAAGAGAGAACTCCGTTTCAGCCATTCCCGGGGCAATCTGTGTGACCTTTATATTATGTTTCAGCAGATCTATTCTCATAGACCTTGTGAGTGAATCGACAGCGGATTTTGTAGCGCAATACACATTTCCGTTTTCATAAGCAAACTTGCCGGCTATGGAACCTATATTGAAGATATGACCTTTGTTCCTTGCCACCATCAGCGGCGATACAGCCCTTGTTACATACAATAGCCCTTTTACGTTGGTGTCTATCATCCTGTCCCAGTCATCAGTATTTCCATCATTGACATGTTCCATCCCTGCTGCCAGCCCTGCATTATTGACCAGGATGTCTATATTTTTCCACTCATCGGGGAGAGTATTGATCACTTTAGTAACGTCACTGTTTTTCCTGACATCAAAATTGAGCGGTAATATTTTTACCTTAAATTTTGAAAGCTCTTTTACGAGCTCATCCAGCCTCTCTTTCCTTCGTCCGGTTATTATAACATCATAACCATTCTGAGCGAATTTGATTGCTGTTGCCCGGCCAAAACCTGCCGTGGCACCCGTGATTATAATAATTTTTCCCATATTGTTTTTCAGATTAGAATGGCGTAAAAATAAGAATTAATTTTTAGTGGTATTGTTAACCTTCCCCTTATCAAGGGGGATAAGGCCTGTATTAATTTTATTATCTTTGCAATTCCAATGGAAAATCAGCAAACCACACCTTTAAGCCATAAGAAAGCTGCTGTCGGCTCAATGTTCGACGACATTGCTCCCAGGTACGATTTTTTGAATCATTTCCTTTCATTCGGAATTGACAGGATTTGGAGAAGAAAAGCAGTTAGATTAATATCCGAAACTCACAGTCATGCTGATATACTTGATGTTGCGACGGGCACCGGAGATCTTGCAATCGCTGCAGTCAAGCTTGAGCCTTTGCATATTACCGGCATCGATATATCCGAAAAAATGCTGGCCGCAGGCAGGAAAAAAATTAAGAGGAAAGGGCTTTCGGAAAAGATAACCCTCATTTCCGGTGAATCTGAAAAAATATTATTCCCCGATAACAGATTTGATGTTGCCATGTCTTCCTTCGGAGTCAGGAATTTTGCCGATCCGCTTAAAGGGCTGACAGAAATGGGGAGAGTCCTCCGGAGCGGCGGTCTTATAGTGGTACTCGAATTCTCAAGACCTTCAGTATTCCCTTTCAGACAAATTTATAAATTCTATTTCCTTAATATATTGCCATTCATTGGAAGAATATTTTCGAAAAACAAAGTTGCTTACAGGTATCTTCCTGAAACAGTCATGAAATTTCCTAAGAATGAGGAATTTCTTGAGCTTCTTAAAAATGCGGGATTCACTGAGGTGAAGCAGGAAAGGCTTACTCTTGGTATTGCAAGCATCTATACAGGCATAATTTATAAAACGCAATAATTATAATTTATAGCAGTTTATTAACTTGTAACCGGAAAACCATTTAAATAGCATTGAGGTACAGACTCTCATTTATATTATCTATCCTGATTTTGATCCTGTTCCAGGGTAATCTGCTGGGACAAAAGCAGAAGCCAAAGAATGAATCGTGGTATGATGATAAGTTTCTTCATTTTGGTTTCAGCCTGGGATTCAATGCGATGGATTTTGATATTACGCCCTCAGAGGAGTATTATAAGGTCGATTCGCTTTATCCGGAGGTTGCGAGGCTTAATCCCGGTATTAATATTCAGATTGTTACCGACTTTCGCCCTGCAAATCACCTCGATATAAGATTTCTACCCGGTGTTTCTTTCGGTCAGAGAAATATAAGGTACTATAAGAACCAGGTGCTGTACAATGTACAGCAGCGGCTTGAATCATCTTTCCTTGAATTTCCTCTGCTCCTCAAATACAAGGGTAACAGGCTTAATAATGTCAGACCATATGTGGTAGCCGGATTGAATTACCGTTACGACCTTGCAGCTAAAAAGGAGATTATTCCTGCTGACAGACCAGTTTATATCAGGATCAAGAGACCTGATCTTTATTATGAAATGGGAGCGGGGCTCGACTTTTACCTGACATATTTCAAATTATCGGTTGAGCTGAAAATGTCGAATGGGATCCGTAATGTTATTGTCAACGATGTACCGGCAGGCTTCGAGGAATACCGGAATGCCATCGAGAAGATGAAATCGCAGATATGGGTTCTTGCTTTTCATTTTGAATAGAAATGCCAAAACAAGTTCAGCTGAATCTTAGTCCCGCGGCAGCAGCCGACGAAAAAGCCGTACTTAAAATCGCAGGTACCCTTACAAAGCTGGCTCCCTCAGATATTTCTTCAATCCGGGTAATAAAACGTTCGGTTGATGCCCGGAAAAAGAATATCAGGATAAATCTTACTGTCGATGTTTTTTCAGGTAATGAAACCCCTCCATTATTAAATCCTTATGTTCCGACAGATGTTTCGCAACAGAAAGAGGTCATTATTGTTGGAGCAGGACCGGCTGGATTATTTGCTGCATTGAGGCTGATTGAGCTTGGAATCCGGCCAGTGATTATTGAAAGAGGCCGTGATGTTTCATCGCGTAAAAAAGACATAGCTAAAATAAGCCGGGAACAGGTTGTCGATCCTGATAGTAATTATTGTTTTGGAGAAGGTGGTGCAGGGACATACTCTGATGGGAAACTTTATACAAGATCAAAGAAAAAGGGAGATAATTCGCGGGTTCTGGAGCTGCTTTGTCTTCATGGTGCAAATGAGAATATATTATATGAAGCACACCCTCATCTGGGTACAGATAAACTTCCGGGAATAATTTCGGGAATAAGAAAAACCATCCTTGATGCCGGAGGCATATTCCTTCTGGAGAAAAAAGTATCTGATCTTATAATTGAAGGCGATAAGGTAAAAGGAGTTGTAACAACAGGCAATGAGATATTTACATCACCTTATATCATACTTGCAACAGGTCATTCTGCAAGGGATATTTATGAAATCTGCACCAGGCATAATGTGACCCTTGAAATGAAGTCATTTGCAGTTGGTGTCAGGGTGGAACATCCCCAGGATCTGATAGACCAGATCCAGTATCATGGAAATCCCCGGGGCGAATACCTTCCTGCTGCATCTTATAATCTTGTCAGACAGATAGAAGGGAGAGGGGTTTATTCATTCTGCATGTGTCCTGGTGGTTTTATTGTTCCATCTGCAACTTCTCAGGAGGAGATTGTGGTGAACGGCATGTCTCCTTCAGGAAGGAATTCCCCGTACGCCAATTCAGGTATTGTGGTGGAGATCAGACCTGAAGACCTTCAGAAATACTCAGGATACAAGGAACTCGCAGGCATTGAATTTCAGAAATATCTCGAAAGGGAGGCATGGAAGAACGGCGGACATTCGCAGAGAGCTCCTGCTCAGAGACTTGCAGATTTTGTGGCTGGAACTGCATCAGGTTCGTTGCCGAAAGTATCATATTTCCCCGGAGTAACCTCTTCGCCCCTTCACAGCTGGCTGCCGGGAACAATTGGAAGAAAACTCAGGGGCGGATTCCGGTTATTCGGATCATTAATGAAAGGATACCTTACAAATGAAGCTGTTGTTGTGGCAGTGGAATCCCGCACCTCCTCTCCGGTCAGGATCCCAAGAGATCCGATAACTCTCGAGCACGTTAAAATCACAGGATTATATCCCTGCGGTGAAGGTTCAGGATATGCAGGCGGAATTGTATCCTCAGCCGTTGATGGGATGAGAGCCGCAGAGGCAATAGCTGCTAAAATCAAATCAGCATAAAATCTGTGTTGCATAAATTTCCTGGAAGTTTAATGTTTCAGTTACCTGAATTATTAAATAATGAATAGTTTTGTTATGATTATTCAGCAGTATGAGCAATCCTTTCAAACAACCATACAGGGAAACAGGCACCAGGAAGAGTAAAATTTTCACTATCCTCTTTTTTGGATTATTTATTTTCCTGTTCCTGTATCTTTTCAAGCCATTCGGGTTGGGAACCGTTAAACCATTGTGGCAGCTCTTCACTACAATTGGTTTTGGTGCAATAACTGCATTTGTCCTGGTAGTATTCAAGTTTTTAATTGAACCTGTGGTAGTTGGAAAAAACTGGACATTAGGGAAGAACATTATATGGTGTATTGTCATCGCATCAAGTATCGGGGCGGCAAATTATCTTTTCATTTGCATTATTTTCAAGTTGGATTTTTCGGTA
>Ga0209540_10002047_pt1 | contig 14546 bp, 9 predicted proteins | sample BarGraIncu01121A_FD_184501 | JGI IMG/M metagenome (GOLD analysis project Ga0209540, IMG submission 184501) | Arctic peat soil microbial communities from Barrow, Alaska - Barrow Graham LP Incubations 011-21A (SPAdes) (version 2) | ecosystem: Environmental > Terrestrial > Soil > Wetlands > Peat... | reverse complement strand
CTCCCGGCCCGCTCGGAACTCGCCGGGGTGAAGGTGCTTCTGGTAGATGACAACGCCACCCACCTGAGCGTGCTGAAACACCAGGTGAGTTCCTGGGGGATGCGCGGCGACTGTGCCGAGAGCGGGGCGGCTGCCCTCGAGATGCTCCGCGCCGTGACGGGGGGCGATCCCTATGCCGCGGCGCTCCTCGACATGCGCATGCCCGGGATGGACGGCATCGAGCTGGCCCGCGCCATCAAGGCGGATCCGGCCATCGCGTCGGTCCGCCTGGTGATCCTCACCTCCTTTGGCTCCGATGACGACGCCCGCGCGGCACGCGAGGCGGGGGTGCTGCGCTACCTGAGTAAGCCGGTGAGCCCCGCTCGGCTTTACGACTCCCTCTGCGGCGTCCTGGCGCAGCAGGGGGGCGCCGCCTGCGCGCCCAAAAGCGCTCCTGCCGAGGCGAAGCTGCGCTTCGATGCCGCCATCCTTGTCGCCGAGGACAACCCGGTCAACCAGGACGTGGTCCGTCACATGCTCGCCCTCCTGGGCTGCTCCATCGAGATTGCGGAAAACGGAGTCACGGTGGTTGATGCGGCGCGTAGGGGGGGGTACGACCTGATCTTCATGGACTGCCAGATGCCGGGGATGGACGGCTTTGCCGCCACCAGGGCCATCCGGACCAGTGACGCCGCCCTGGGGCTCGAGCGCAAGCCGATCATTGCGCTTACCGCGAACGCCATCACCGGGGACCGGGAGCGCTGCCTGGCGGCCGGGATGGACGACTACCTCAGCAAGCCGTTCGACCTGATGCAGCTGCGCGGCGTACTGCAGCGCTGGCTCCCCGGCAAGCAGGTGTCGGCAGCGGGTGCGGGGGAGGAGCCGGCCGCTTCCGGGCCGCTCCCCGAGGAGCGGTCCGACGAGGGGGGGGCGGAGATTTTCGACCTGGAAGGCCTTCTGGAGCGGATCGGCGGCGACACGGATTTCCTGCAGCTGTTCGTGGCTAAATTCATCGAAAGCACGGGCGGGCTGATGGCTGCCCTGGGAGTGGCGATAGATCAGGGGGACCGGAGCGTGATCCACCTGCAGGCCCATAGCATCAAGGGGGCCGCCGCCAGCATCGGTGCCGTGGCGATCTGCTCGATCGCAGCGGAGATGGAGGCTTCGGCCAAGGGAGGGCTACTGACGGAAATGCCGGCGCTCTACGGCGGTCTGGCGGAGGCCTTCGCCGCTTTCCGGGGGATCGCCGTCGAGATGGCAGCGGGGTGAAGCGTCCCGGCGCAAGGCACCCCCAAGGGGTGCCGCTACAGGGCTTAATCGATCGTAACTATTCAGCACCAGTCGATCAATCACAAGTAACCCAAAGCATAAAGCCTCACCACAGAGGTACACAGAGGTACACAGAGGAAAATCAAAACCCGGTTTATGTTTAAAATAGACCTTAGCCTTTTGGTTTAAGATTTACTCTGTGTTCCTCTGTGCCCTCTGTGGTGAGGCTTTTGATTGTTTGTAATTGCCTCTCCTCGAAGTTTGCTGAATAGTTACAATCGATCAACGTTCCGGTAACGCCCGGCGAGTGGGCGTCTTTCAGGCAGAACTGCAGGGCGCCTGCGCGGGTGAAAAGCCGAGAAAACTCGCCTCTTCCTGGAGCTGAACGCCGGTCACGGCGCGGACCCGCTCCTTGACCAGCCGCGCCAGCGTGACGATCTCCTCGGCGCGGGCTCCCCCGGTGTTGATCAGGTAATTGGCGTGCAGGGAACTCACCCGCGCCCCCCCCACCCTCTGGTTGCGCAGCCCCGCCTGTTCGATGAGCCAGCCGGCCGGGACCCTGCCGTCCCTGCAGATCACCTCCCGGTCCGCCTCGAATCTTTCAATCAGGCCGGCATCGGTGACGACCGGATTCATGAAGAACGAGCCCGCGCTTTTTTCACACTGCAGCTTCCTGGCGGTCCGTCGCGCGACCGTCGCCTCGACCCGGTGCCGGATCTCCTCGCTAGCGCTTGGTGACAGCGCCAGCTGCGCCGAAACCACGATCAGGCCGGGGTCCCGCTTGAAGCGGCTGTCCCGGTAGGCAAAGTGGCACTCTTCCCTGCTCAGCTCGGCGAATTCGAGGGTTTTGCTGTTCAGTACCCGAACGGTTGTGCAGAGCTCCCCGATGCAGCTGCCGTACGCACCGGCGTTGCCGCGTATGGCGCCGCCCAGCATCCCCGGTATGCCGGCCAGCGGCTCCATGCCGGCGAGGCCCCAGTTTGCCACGCTGCGCACGAGTCCCGTCAGATCGGCGCCCGCCTCAGCCTCGACCCCTTTTCCCGCCAACCTGACGGCGTCGAATTTCACCCGGATCACCAGGCCGTCGAAGCCGCTGTCGCTGACGAGCAGGTTGGTCCCTCCCCCGAGCAGATAGAAGTCGACCCCCCTTTGGCGCGCGAAGCGCACAGCGTCCCGCAACTCCTCCGTGCTCCCTGCTTCCACGAGGAAGCGTGCGGGCCCGCCGATGCCAAAGGAGGTAAAAGGCGCCAGGGGTATGTTTTCTTGCAGAGTGATCATATGGGGTCCCTTTTTTTTGACCTGATCAGGGCGGCACGCCTTGTTGCCGGCGCTCCGGTTCATCGTGGTAGAGCAGGTAGCCCTGACGCAGGTTCAGGAAGTGCCGTACCTCGTCGTTCCACTGGGCAATGACCGCTCCCGCCGGTTCTCCCCCCTGCACCCCCCGGCGCAGCAGGGCGGAGCCTGCCATGTCGTCGAAGCCGGATTTGAAATATACCTTGCGCGCCGTTTCGGGGATCGCGGCATAGAGCGCACAGGCGACGGCTACCCCCGCCTCGACCGGAAGCACCTGGCGGTAATCGGTGATCTCGATGCGGACGCCGCCTAGTTCCCGGTTGCGGTATTTGGGCGCGCTCGATTTTCCGGGGAGGCTCACCGGTGTGAACCGCACCGGCTCGAAATGCAGCCCGGCCAGCCCCTGGCCGTTCAGACTCAGTGCCAGAGCCTGCGGGTCGATGCCGGGCCACCCTACCAGCCGGAACGGCTCCGCGCTGCCGCGCCCCTCGGAGGCGCTGGTCGCCTCCAGCAGGCCGATCCCCGGGTAGAGCAGTGCCGATTCGAAAGCGGCAAGGTTCGGGCTGGTCGACACCCAGGGGAGTCCCGTGTCGGGCCACCGCATGGAGCGCTGCCACCCCCGCATCCGGACCACGCTCAGCTCGAGCTGCGACAGTCCCGGCAGCATCCCTTCCCCCTTGATCATACCCGCGAGTTCGCCGACCGTCATGCCGTGTGCCAGCGGGATCGGGTAGAGCGAGGTGAAGGTCTCGGGAAGCTCGCGCCGCACGAACCCGGAGACGTAGCTGCCGCCCAGAGGGTTGGGGCGGTCGAGCACCACGAGCGGGATCTCCGCCTGGGCTGCGGCCTGCATCACGAGCCCCATGGTGGAGATATAGGTGTAAAAGCGGGCTCCCACGTCCTGGATATCGAACAGCACGAGGTCGAGTCCCTTGAGATCCTCCGGGCGCGGCTTCCTGGCCGCTCCGTAAAGGCTTTTGACCGGTATGCCGGCATCGCTGCCGTCGGCGAGATGCACGCCGTCCTCCGCCGCACCTTTGAGCCCGTGCTCCGGGGTGAAGATGACGGCCGGATGGAGGCCCGCTTTCCCCATCGCCTCGATCAGGTGGGCGCCGGAAACCATCGCCGACTGGTTGGTGACCAGGGCGAATCTCTTCCCTTTGAGGGACTGGAACCCCTCCTCGCTGAGGATTTCCGCCCCGGTCTTGACCGGGGCCGCGTGTGATGGATTGGGGCAAAAGATGGCCAGCAGGAGGGATACAACCAGGATGCAACGCAGCACGCGGACCGCCTTTGTTAATGCTTGAAAGATACCGCAGGTTACTCCGAAAACGACGGCGGGGCAACTATTTACTTGGTCCGCGCCATCTCCTTTGCTGGTTAGCGATGATCTTCAGCCATTGTTCAAAACCCCCTACACTGCCAGAAGACTTTTGCCGGACTCGCGTCTGCTGGCATAACATTTGTGGCCAAGGCACTGGAAACCTGCCGATCAGGCTGAAGCAAATTTGCACAGAAGAGGGGTAGGGGCTGTTGACTGGTTGGCAAATCTCCCTCTCTAGGTGACTTCCTGATCGGTGTTTCAGTCAAAAGTTTGTGCCTATCCTTTATGGCGTATTCCGCCTGCCTTCAGTTGCGCTGCCTCTCAGTGGAATGAAGAGAAGAATATTCTTCGCCTCGGTTGAAATTAGTCTTGTTATATTGTAGCATTTGAAATAAATTAAACACATTATCTGTTTCTCATAAGGCATGTCCTGGCGTTTCTTGTCTGAAAATTCAGGGAGGGGGGAAAATGAAAAAGATATTTCTCGTCTGCACGATCCTGCTCGCGGGGACCAGTCTTCTTTGGGCGGCAGGCGGGTCCAAGAAAAGAAAGCCGCTTCCCTACGAATTCGGCAGCGTCACCATCAGCAATTATTCCCAGCAGGCGGGGATGCCGCCGGCCGTATTCGATCACTGGCTGCACCGCAAAAGCTACACCTGCAGGTTGTGTCACGTCGATGTCGGCTTCGGGATGACCGCGAACTCGACCAAGATACGTGCCGCGGACAACGCCAAGGGGTATTTCTGCGGCAGCTGCCACAACGGCAGGAGTTCGCTTAACAAGGTCAGGATTTTCGAGTCCTGTGCCAGCAGCTACAGCCGGGAGGAGTACAAGAGATGCCAGAGATGTCACGCGCTGGAGAAGGACCCGGCCAGGGAGGAGGCCTTTTACCGGTTCATGGAAAAGATGCCCAAGGAGACCTTCGGTAACGGCATAAACTGGGAGAAGGCGGAAGAATCCGGAGCGCTGAAACTGGTCGACCATCTGGACGGGGTTTCCATCATGAAACCGGGGATGAAGATTCAGGGTGATTTCGCTCTCAAGGCAAAGGTCGAGGGGATGCCTGACATCATATTCTCACACAGCAAGCACACGGTCTGGAACGGCTGCGAACTCTGTCATCCGGATATCTTTGTCGGGATCAAGAAGGGTGCGACCAAGTACACCATGATCGAGCTTTTTGACGGGAAGTACTGCGGCGTGTGCCACGACAAGGTCGCTTTCCCGCAGACCGACTGCAAGCGCTGTCATGCCAAGCCTCTTTCGTGACCGGGCCATGACGACTCTACTGAGAAAGCTTAGGACCGCGACCGTGACGGGACTTTTTTGCCTCTGGCTGTTCCAGGGGCTGGCGGGCGGCGAGGAACCGTGGCGGGCGGATTTCGACCAGACCTGCGCCCAGACCGGCGAGGCCATGTCGCTTACCGTGAATGAACTGAACCTGCTGATCGAAAAATGCGCTGCCTTGCAAAAGGCGATCGAAACCGAGGAAGAATCGGTGCGCAAGGTCTATCTGAAAAGACTGCAGATGTGCAGGAACCTTTATGCCTACGTCCTGGAGTATAAAAAGAACCAACCCCCCTCGAAATGAACGGTAAGGTAACGTGGGATGCGCATGTGTGATACCTGGAAATATCTGGAAGCAAGGCTTGTGCCCGGCGCGCTGTTTGCTCTCATCCTTGTGCTTTCAGTCTGTGCCGACGGCACGGCGATGGATCGTGCCGAACTGGGAAAAGTCATCAAGTCCATGCCTCCCAACGGTCCCTTCTGGAAGTACGGCAACGTGGTCATGCGCGCCAGGTCGAGGAAAGCTGGGATGGCGCCGGTGGTCTTCTCCCACTGGAGCCACCGGGCGCGCTACACCTGCCGCGTCTGCCATCAGGAACTGGGATTCGGCATGCGGCTGGGTGACAGCGGGATCACCAGGAATCAGTATCTGGCAGGGAAATTCTGCGGGGCCTGTCACAACGGCTCGATCGCGTTCACGGTGGCTGACGGGCCCAAGGCCCAGTGCAAGAAATGCCACATGGATAGTACCAAGGACCTGGAACAGCGGTTTGCCGGCTTCACGGATTCGCTCCCCATGGCGGCTTTCGGCAACGGCATAGACTGGTCGGCGGCCCTGAGGGACGGCTCGATCAAGCCGGTCGATGCCCTCGATCCCTCCCGCCTCATACAGTTCCCCGAAAAATTGAAGCAGCCCTTGAAGCTTGGGACTGCGTCGCCCCGCAGCGATGTCGGTTTCTCCCATCAGGAGCATTTCGCGGAGCTTGACTGCTCCAGTTGCCATCCTGACATTTTCAACATCAAGAAGAAATCGACGGCGGATTTCACCATGGACAGCAACATGTATGGCAACTTCTGCGGTGCCTGCCACATGCAGGTGGCATTTCCGATGAACGATTGCCGGCGCTGCCACCAGTCGATGGGTAATGCCTCGTTCTGACGCTCTCGGCCTAACCGAGGGCCAGGCAGAGAGCCGCGTAAATGCGTGCCGCGGCGGCCACCTCCGCGAAATCCACCTGCTCTTCGGGGGTATGGCAGACTTCCAGGGCGCCGGGGCCGAGGATGAGCGGCCGGCACCCGGCCGCAAAGAAGAGGTTGCCGTCCGAGTGCGAGCGGAAGGCGTCGAGTTTCAGGGCGAGACCTAGCCGCGGGTAGATCTGCTCCAGGGCCCGGGCCAGGGGGTTGTCGGTCCCGAGGTTGTAGCCGGCAGAGGCGAAATCGAAGGCGACGCTCAGGTCGAGCCCGGGGATGTACTGGTCCGCCCCGGAAGCCAGCTGGCGGATGGCCCGCTCCAGGGAGGCCGGGTCCCGGTCCGGCGCGAGATGCAGGTCGATCCAGGCCTCGCAGCGGTCGGGGACCACGAACCCCTGCTGGGAGGAGCGCATCTCCCGGATCGAGTAGACGATCTCGGACTGCTCGCGGTTGAACAGGGAATTGCTCCCGAGGTGCAGCAGGACCCTCAGCATCGACTCCACCGCGTTATGCCCGAGCTCGGGAAGCGAGGAGTGGCTCTTCAGGCCATGGGTGACGAACCCCGCCTCCAGGTAGCCGTAATGGGCGAAGCAGGCCGAAAGCCCGGTCGGCTCGCCGATCACCGCCCAGGGCGCCCGGCAGCTCTCCAGGAACTTGGCGCTGCCGTCGCCGTTTTCCTCCTCCCCGACGGCGAGCAGCAGGCCCACGGGGGGGCGCTCGCTCCCGGACAGCGCCAGGGCCAGGGCGAGCCAGGCCTCGACCATGGCCGCGCAGCCGCTTTTCATGTCGGCGCTCCCCAGCCCGTGGATGATGTCCCCTCCCTCCTTGGCCCCGAACTCCTCGAGATCCCAGGCGGGAACGGTGTCCACGTGCCCCACCAGGTAGAGCTGCGGCTCCCCCTCGCCCATGGTCACCCGCAGGTTGTAGCGATCCTCCTCCACCTCCTGCCGCTCCACGGCGAACCCCGCCCGGACCAGGATCTCCTCCAGGTATAGCTGGATGTCCTCTTCCTTTCCCGACGGCGAATAGATGTCGATCAGCTCCAGCAGGGTCTTTCTGAGCCGGACCGAGTCGATGGCCGCGAGAACCTTCTCAAGGCGCCCGCTCACGGCTTCTTCACCGCTTTCTTCTTGTTCCTGCGCGACAGGTTGAGTGTCATGTAAACGTGCTCCTGGACGTTGTCGAAGCCGTGCTTCTCGAAGAAGCGGATCGCCGGCTGGTTGTTTGCCGAGGTGTCGATGATGATCATCCGGACCCCCTGTTCCTTCATGCGTTTCTTGATCTCCTTGAAGAGCCGCTCTCCCACCTGCAGTTTCTGGATCTCGCGGCGCACCCCGAGCCAGACCAGATAGCCGTACTTCCACGGGGAGTTGTGTTTCTTCACCGTCGTCCCCAGCGCGAACCCGAGGATACTGTCTCCCTGTTCCGCGACGATGCAGAGCTCGTTGTCCGAATTGAACAGGGTGGTTATCTCGTACTCGTCCCAGGTCCGGTACAGGCTCTGGGAATACTCGGCGGTGAAGAGATCCTCGCCGATATGAAAGACCTGTGACAGATCGTCGATGATCATCTCCCGGATGCGCGGTGCCTCTTCTCCATTTGGATGCGTCTCTGACATGCCGTACCTCGTAATGGCGATATGTCCCGGTTGTCATTATAACAGAGTCCGGCAGGTTCGGTGCTGATCCAATTATTTCACACACTCCTACTGGCAACGATCTATCGGCTGCGCGGTGCATTGACGGAGATAGATGGTAAAATTCAGAGGTTCGCACCCCCGGCAGGACCCGCCTCCGCCGCCGGATCACGGCTATCGGCAGGTATTCCCCGCAAAAAGGCGTTACCATGGCGCGTTTCAGCTTCCTTTTCGCCGCGATTGCCTGTCTCGCGCTGCTTCTTAGCCGGCCCGCGAACCTGTGCGCCGCGGACCCGGTGGAGCTGGAGGTGACCGGGGTTGAGGGGGGGGCCGAGAAAAACGTCCGCGAGGCGCTCGCCCTTCCCCCCGGGATAGTGCGGGACGGGAAGGTGGACCGGCTCTGGCTAGAGCGTTTCGCGCAGCACGCCGGGGACAAGGCCCGGCTCGCCCTGGAGCCCTACGGCTACTACCGCGCGCTGGTGGCCGTCTCGGTCGGGGAGGAGCGCGGGGCTTACCGCCTGCTGGTGAGGATCACCGCGGGAGAGCCGGTGCGGGTGAGCGGGGTCGAGGTGGCGCTGGCGGGAAGCGGTGCCGGCGAGCCGCAGCTCGCCCGGCTCGTGAAGCACTTTCCGCTCGTCAAGGGGAGCGTGCTGCTGCAGCCGGAATACGAGCGGGCCAAAGGCAGGCTCAAGTCGAGCGCGCTCGCCCTTGGCTACCTGGACGCCGAGTTCACCCGGCACGAGATCCGCATCGCCCCGGGAGCCGAAACCGCGCGCATCGCCCTTACCCTGGAGACCGGGGAGCGCTACTACTTCGACGACGTGCGCATCGAGGGCGCGCCCGACTACCCCGAGCCCTACCTCAGGCGTTTTCTCGCCTTCAAAGCGGGGGAGGTGTTCTCCTACGCGAAACTCGCCGAAACCCAGCTCAACTTCTCCAACTCCGAGCGCTTCAAGGGGGTGGTCGTCACGCCGCAAAAGCAGCAGGCGGAGGGACTGCGGGTCCCGGTACTGGTGCAGCTCAGCTCCGCGCCGCGCCGCACACTGCGCCCGGGGGTGGGGTACGGCACGGACACGGGGGCGAGGATGAGCGTGCGCTACCGGGACCTGAACCTGTTTCACCGGGGGCACGACCTCGACCTCAATCTCTACGCCGCCGAGCTGCTCCAGGGGTTCGCGGCCCGCTACACGGTGCCGAGCGCGCTCGACAGCAAGAGCTCAAACGTCGTGCAGCTTAACCTGCAGCAGGAGGACATCTCTACCTACCAGAGCCGGCTGGCGGCGCTCGAGCTGGACCGAAACCGCACCCTGGGCCGGGGGGAGCTGGCGACCGCCTACCTGAAGCTGCAGCAGGAAAACTACACCGTCGGCGACCAGAGCTCCAGCTCCCGGCTGGTGCTGCCGGGGTTTCGCTTCTCCAAGGAGCAGTTCGACAACCTGGTACGCCCCACCCTGGGGTACCGCTACACCCTGGACCTGCGGGGCGCGCACCCGTACCTCGGTTCGGACTCGGGCCTCGTCCAGTTCATCGCCGAGGGGAACGCACTGATGCCGCTCCCCTGGCGGCTCTCGCTGCATGTCCGCAGCAGGGCCGGCGCGAGCCTGCTCGCCGACCCCCTGGCTGAACTCCCCCCCTCCATACGCTTCTTTGCCGGCGGCGATCAGAGCGTGCGCGGCTTTTCCTACCAAAGCCTCGGGCCGCGCGATGCTTCCGGCCACGTCGTCGGGGGGAAGAACCTGCTGGTCGGCAGCGTCGAGCTGGAGCGGGCCCTCTACAAGAACTGGGGGGTCTCCGTCTTTCACGACGCGGGGAACGCCTTCAACGATTTCGCTTCGGTGCGGCTGGAGCAGGCGGTGGGGGTCGGCCTGCATTACTACACGCCGGTCGGCGGCCTGAACCTCTCCCTGGCCAAGCGGCTCGGGACCACCAGGTCCATCTACTACCTGCACTTCACCGTGGGGTTCCAGCTATGAGGCGTCCGGTCCTCTACCTTGGCTGCGCGCTGCCGGCGGCCCTGCTCCTTCTTGCCGCGGGCCTCTACTGGCTGGTCGGGACCACCTCGGGAGCGCGCTTCGCCCTGACCGCACTGTCCCGCCCGGCCGGGTTCCGGCTGTCGGTCGGCACGGTCGAAGGAAGGCTCCTCGACCACCTGCGCCTGGGGGGGGTGCGGGTCACCCAGCCGAAACTGACGGCCCAGATCGACAGCCTCGAAATCACCTGGCAGCCGCGCCGGCTTCTGAGCCGTGATCTTTCGGTCCGCGAGCTCACGGCCTCCGGAGTGCGCATCCAGGATGACCGGGTGTCCAAGGCCAAGGCGGCGCCGCATCTGAGCTGGCCCCGGGTCTCGGGGGCGGCACGTCGTTTCAGCGCAGAGATCTCGCGCCTCAAGCTGAGCGCGCTCAGCTACCGCCGTCTGGAAGGGCCGCCCGTGCTGCTGACCGAGCTCTCCTCGTCCCTTGGCTACCGCGACGGGATGGTCACCCTCGCCGGGCTCTCCGCCGTCTCCGCGCAGGGGCGGGTCTCCGGCGAGATGGTGGCGGGTCTCGTGCGCCCCTCGCTGAGACTCGACCTGGCGCTGGTCCCGGCGCAGCCGCTCCGGGGGATGGACCTTTTCTCCCTGCAGGCGCGGCTCGCTCCGGGCAGGGACCCCGAGCAGATTGCCGGGAGCATTGCCGCGGCCGGCAGGAGCGGCGGGGCGCAGCGCCTGGAAATCACCGGAGAGCTCGGGATGACCGCCAACACTTTTCTGCTGCGCAAGCTGAACCTGGCCAGGCCCGGCCGGCACGGCACCCTGACCGGCGAGGGGAGCCTGACGCTCACCCGGGGGGAGCCGCTGCTGGCTCTGGCGCTCAAGGGGACGGACCTCGATCTCCTGGAGGAACTGAAGCGCCCGACGCGGCTCACCGGGACCCTGAGCTTCTCGGGGAGCCCTTCGCGCTACCAGGGGAAGTTCGCCCTGGAAAACCGCGGACCCGGCTGGCAGTCGGCCTCCCTCGCGGCGGAGTACCGGGGGGGTAAGACCGGGCTCACGCTGGCTCCGATCTCCGGGAACCTCCTGGACGGGCGCCTGAACGGGAGCCTTTATGTAGCCTGGAGCGAAGGGGTGCAGCTGCGCGGCGCGCTCCGCGGCAGGGGGCTCGACCCCAAAACGATCGCCCCCGACTGGTCGGGACGGATCAACCTCGACCTGGCTGGGAATCTCGAGATCCCGGAAAAGGGGAGCCCCAGGGGGAAGGTGAACGGAAGACTCCTGGAGAGCCGGCTGCACGGCCAGCAGCTGCAGGGCGAGCTGCTGGCCGCCTTTGCCGGGGAGCGCCTGCGCGTCGATCGCCTGCTGCTCAGGGGTAAGGGGTTCGACCTGCGCGGCGCGGGCGAGCTGGACCGGCGGCTCGATCTGGTGGCGAGGGTGGACGACCTCTCGCGCCTGGTCCCCGGGGCGGCGGGGAGGCTCCAGGCGGACGCCTGGGTGCGCTGGCGAGACCGGCGCCTCTCCGGCGGCGCCAGCGGGCAGGGGCAAAAGCTTGCCATGGCCGGGGTGCGCGTGGCGGCCGCGCAGTTGAACGCCCAACTGGGCGAGGGGAAGGATTACCCGGTGCACCTGGCAGCCGCGCTTACCGGCTTAAGCCTGGGCCGCGTGCAGGCGGATGCGGCGACCCTGGCCCTCACCGGCAGCGCCGCGCGGCACACCCTGGAGGCGAAGCTGAACTCGCCGGAAGGCGAGGCGCAGGCGACTCTTTCCGGCGGCTACGGAGGCGGTGTCTGGCGCGGCGAGCTGACCAGACTCTCCGGACGCGATAACGTCGGCCCCTGGGAACTGGTGGCTCCCGCCCCAATCGTGCTGAGTGCCGACAGGCTTCACATCTCGCCCCTGGCGCTGCGCGGCGCCCCGAACGAGCGGGTAGGGATGGCCGGAGAACTGTCCCGGCACCCGCTCTCCGGCTCTTTCCGGGGCGGCTGGAGCGGGGTGAACCTGGCCCGGGCCAACAGCTGGCTCAAGGGGGCCGAGATCGCCGGGGAGAGCTCCGGTGACTTGAGCCTGCGCATCTTGCCGGGCGAACGGCTCTTGATATCGGGGCGGGTCCTGGCGAAAGGAACCGTCACCACGGACGGGCGCAGCATTACCCTGGAGCGGGTGAGCGCCACCTTGGACGGCAACCGCGACGGTCTAAAGGCGGCAGTCGATCTCGCGCTCTCGGAAGGCTCCGGTCAGGCGCACCTGCTCTTCGAGTCAAGATCTCCGGTAACGCTCTCCCTCCCCCGGCAGGGGGATCTCAGCATGCAGTGGTCCGATCTCGATCTGACCCTGCTGCGTCCCATGCTGCCTGAGAACCTGAAGCTGGACGGGCGCTTCGCGGGGGTCACCAACGGGAAACTCCTCCCCGGTGGACGGCTCGACCTGAAGGGAAACGCCGCCCTGGCGCAGGGGCACCTCAACTGGCGCGGCGAGGCCGAGGAGTTCGATGCCTCCTTCCAGCAGGCGGAACTCGCTTTCGGCTGGAGCGGCGGCAAGGGGGAGGGGGGCCGGCTGAAGCTCACCGGCCAGGCCGCGGCCACCGGGGCCTTTACCGCGCAGGGGAACCGCATCGCCCTGGAGCGCTTCGCCTTGCGCCTCGACGCGGACCAAAGCGGCACGCGCGCGGCGCTCGAACTCTCGCTTCAAGGCGGCGGCACCCTGAGGGGCCGGGTCTCGTCAGCCTCCCCTGCCGGCCTCCCCCTCCCCGAGACGGGCGAGTTCGCCCTGGAGTGGGGAGGGATCGATCCGGCGCTCCTCAAGCCCTGGCTTCCGGGCGCACTCAACCTGGAAGGAGGAAGGCTCAAGGGACAGGCAAGCGGCAGGCTTTTGCCTGGGAGGCGCCTGGAACTGGACGGCGTGGCGGAGTTCTCCCAGGGGAGGGCGAGCTGGCAGGGCGAGGGCGGGGAAATGAACGCGAACCTGCGCTCCGCTACCCTCGCCTTTGCCTGGCGCGACGCGACGCTTACCGGGGGGCTGACGCTCGCGCTCGCCGAATACGGCTCGTTGCAGGGGCGCGTCGTGCTCCCGATCCCGGCCCGACTTCCGGTGGCGGCCAACCCGGAGGGGGCGCTGCAGGGCTTTCTCGCCGGCCGGATCCAGGAGCGTGGGTTTCTCACCTCCCTTTTCCCGGGGCTGGTGCAGGAGAGCCACGGAGATCTCGACGTCGATCTGAGGCTGGGCGGGGTCTGGAGAGAGCCGCGGATGCAGGGGCGCCTGACCCTTGCCAAGGCCGGTGCCTATCTGCCGACCGCGGGGATCCGTGTCAGCGACCTGCAGCTGACGGCGAGCCTGGAACAGGACCGGGTCCGGATCGAAAGCTTCAGGGCGGTCTCGGGGAAGGGGCATATCGAGGGGACGGCGCTGGTGAGGCTCAAGGGGTGGCAGGTGGCAGGGTACAGCGGGACCCTGAACGGAGAGCGCTTCCAGACCGTCGACCTCCCCGAACTCAAGCTTTCCAGCTCGCCCAAGTTGAGCTTCGAGGGGGACGCGGAGCGCCTCACGGTTGCCGGGGAACTGCTCATCCCCGAGATGGTCATCACCGGTCCGCCGGCCCGCTCGGTCGTCTCCGCCAGCAAGGACGTGGTCCTCGAGGGGGCGACGGCGCCCGAGGCGAAGCAGTTCCCTCTCGAAGTGGATGGGCGCATCCGCCTGGTGCTCGGCGACAAGGTCCTGGTGAAGGCGGAAGGGATCGACGCCCAGCTGAGCGGGGAGATGGACCTGGTCCTGAAGGGGATCGACAGCATCACCAGCCGCGGCGAGATCCGCGTGGTCAAGGGGCGCTACCGTGCCTTCGGCGTGGACCTGGAGATCGTGCGCGGCAGGCTCTATTATGTCGACGGTCCGGTCGACCAGCCGACCCTCGACATCCTGGCCCTGCGCACGGTGCTCGATGTGCGTGCCGGCGTGACGGTCGCGGGCCCGCTCGGCGAGCAGATCGTCAAGCTCTACTCCGAGCCGAGCATGCCGGAGGTCGACATCCTGGCCTACATGGTCCTGGGCCATCCTCTGGGCAGCAGCTCCGAACAGGGGAGTCTGGTGTCCATGGCCGCGAGTTCCCTGTTCTCCCTCGGGCAGTCGGAATCCCTGCAGGAGCAGATCAAGGATCGGCTCGGCTTGAGCGTGCTCGGTGTCGAGACGGTGGACCAGTCGTCAGCCGGCCGCATGGGGTACAAGGAGATCCCGGTCTCCCCGACGGGGGCGGCGCAGGCGAGGCCGAGCGCCGGAGAATCCCTTTTGACCGTCGGGAAATACCTGACTCCGAAGCTCTATCTGAGCTACGGGCGCTCCCTTGTCACCGGTGGCAACCTGTTCCAGTTGCGCTACGACATCTCGCGGCACTGGCAGGTCGAGACCCAGAGCGGCAGTGAGAGTGGTGTGGATCTCTATTACAAGCTTGAATTCAACTGATGAGGGGTTTTTAAGGTTTTTGAATCGGCATGAAGGTGTAGTGGTAGCGCCGATTAAAACCGGCGAGAGACAGTGGGTGAGAATCCCATACGGTGAAGGAATAGCGTACCACACCGGCCCCGAGTCATGCGCAGGCGCCCGTAAGG
>Ga0209540_10002046_pt1 | contig 14551 bp, 13 predicted proteins | sample BarGraIncu01121A_FD_184501 | JGI IMG/M metagenome (GOLD analysis project Ga0209540, IMG submission 184501) | Arctic peat soil microbial communities from Barrow, Alaska - Barrow Graham LP Incubations 011-21A (SPAdes) (version 2) | ecosystem: Environmental > Terrestrial > Soil > Wetlands > Peat... | reverse complement strand
CACAGGTCTTCGATTTCGCCGGTACACCTGGAGCGACATGCTATCCGGCATTCATGGACTCTCACCTGCACCTTGACCTGTACGGGTTCTCGCTCCTGCACGTGAACCTCAATGGTGAGACCTCACTTGACGGCGCCCTGGAGCGCATACGTCTGGCCGGGAGACCGGACAACGGTGCCTGGATCTGCGGCGATTGCTGGGACGACGAACTCTGGTCCGACAGCCCACATCGGCGCCAGCTGGACGATCTCTACCCGAACTCGCCAGTAGTTCTCAACCGCAAGGACTACCACTCGCTCTGGCTCAACACGGCCGCTCTTAAGGCGGTTGACCTGTGGAATTCCCGCCCGTTCGGCTCTGACCTCGTTCCATGTGACATAGATGGCCCCACCGGCATCGTCCACGACGCCGCTCAGGACTGGGCCTTTTCCCGCATTCCCGCCCCCCAGCTCGACGAACGGTTCGCGGCACTTCACAGCGCCATCAGCAAACTCCTTTCGATGGGATTTGCCTCGTGTTGCAGCATGGACTATGACATTCTTCCAGAACTCCAGGCACTGATCCCTGCCATGAGCGACGAACCTCGCATCCGGATCTGGCAGGCCGTCGGCCTCGACAACCTCGACGCGGCTGTCTCGCTTGGCCTCCGGTCCGGTTTCGGCTCAGACTTCCTCCGACTCGGCGGCATCAAGGCCTTCGCCGACGGCTCACTGGGTTCCCGGACTGCGTACATGGAAGAGTCGTGGCCAGGAGCGCCCGGCAACTATGGCTATCACACCTACGAATCCGTGAACTGGCTGGCCGATCGATTCCGAAAGGCGGACGAGAACGGCTTGTGGGTGTGGATCCACGCCATCGGCGACAGGGCGAACAAGGAAACACTGGATGCGTTCGAACAAGCCGGCGTCGCCTCCTCCAAGGGGCATGCCCACCACCGCATAGAACACGCCCAGTTCCTGCACCCCGAGGACGTGGAACGCTTTGCCAACCTGGGGATCGCAGCGTCTGTTCAGCCCTCGCACCTCGACCTCGATATCGGCAAGCTGAAGACGGTCTTCCCCACGCCGCATCCTCGCTCATATGCCTTCAGGTCATTGCTCGACAGCGGCGTAGAGCTGGACTTTGGATCCGACGCACCCGTCGAAGACCCAGACGCACTCAAGGGCATCGCGTTCGCGGCATTCCGGACAAGGGCAGGCGAACTTCCATATCAGAGCGAGCAGTGCATCAACGTGCAGGACGCACTTACCGCATACACCGTAGCACCTCAGAGCTCCGTAGGCCTTTTCGGACAACGGGGCAATCTCGCAGAAGGGCAGGACGCAGATATCGTCGTCCTGTCGAGAGATATCCTGGGGGACAACGACCCGCAGGCAGTACGTTCGACTCATGTCCTCGCTACAATCGTGGCAGGCGACCTCGCATTCAAAGCCTGAGCACGGGAGAACTTGCATAGCAGGAGGCCCCGCGTGAGTGGGGCTCGTTGTTTTGCGCGGACGTTCCGATTACAATACTCAGTGCTCGGTCCCGCGAGCTGGTTTGCGATAGTAGAGCCACATGACCAGACCAAGCAGCCCGGAAAGAACAACAAACCACACGACCCTGTCGAGGTGAATGGGATTCGCCTTGATGGAACCAGGCGTCAGGACCGTCACGGTCACGGCGTGGATGTCGGTCTCACCCTCGTGCTGGACGCACACACGGTGGAAGACACCGGTGATGAGGACGACGTCTCCCACTGTGCGGTAGTCCTCCATATGCGAGATAGCAGGCATGGCCACGCCCTTTGGGACAAACACCCCCATGGCGGTGTTGTTGCCATCCGACAGGTTCATCCATGTGCCGTCCTCGCGTACCATCAGATCCTGCAGTACCTCTCCCTTGAACCACACGGTCTGCCCGTCCCACTTGTAGGAGTTTTCTACAAGTTCCGTCGTCGACAGAAGGGGCGGTTGTCCAGCGCTTGCGCAAACGGGGGCGACGATCAGGACCGCGAGCGCCATGACTGTCAGAACGACAAAGAGTCTCTTCATGCGGCCACCTTCCTGAGTCTCATGCTCCGGAAGCTTGTGGCGATGAACCCGAACAGGGTGAAGACCGACAGGAACTCCAGGCGTCCCATCCACATTTCCAGCATGTACACGATTTTCAGCAATGTGGGCATGCCGGCCTGCGTCACTCCACACGAAAGCCCGGTGTTGCTGCCGGCTGACACGGAGTCGAAGAGCGCATCTGCCATGGGATATCCGCAGGCCATGCCGACGACGGCGCCAACAACATAGATGAGGACATACAGGACGACGATGACTGCCGCGCTCTTGACCACGCCGTCGGTGAGGATGTGGTCATACAGGTGATGATAGTGCCCTGTAACGACAGCACGCTCGGGGGACAGGAGCTTCCTGATATCGGTTGCTATGCCCTTCACGATGATGCCCATGCGCAGCCCTTTGAAGCCGCCGCCAGTCGAAGCGGCGCTCGCGCCGATAGCCATGACGATGGTCGTCACAAGCATGCCGAGAGGACCCCATTCGCGCACAAACGTCCGCGCGTAGATGTTGGACTGGCCGGTCGTCGTATGGCCCGACACCAGCTGAAAGAATCCGCGCCGGAACAATGCCACGGCATTTGGATAGACACCTCGCTGCATAAGTGCCAGACACACGAGAGAAAACGTCGTCAACAGAGTGATGGTAAACGAGACAATCTCAACGTTGCGAAGGATCTCCTTGCGGTTGCCGCTCCAGATGGCGTAGTGCAGAGCGAAGTTAAATGAGCCCAAGATGAAAAATACCATACTGGCGATCTCCATCGCACTGCTGTGATAGTACAACATGTTCTGGCTGTAGGGGGCGAAACCTCCGGTGCTCCAGGCGGACATGAAAACGTACGCGCCGTGAAAGAATGCAAGAGACGGTTTGATGCCATTCGCGATGGCGATGAGTCCAAGGGCAACAGTGCCGACGCCCAGGTAGATGAGGGAAATACGCCAGATGAGGACCGCGATGTGTCTCACGTTGGGCTCGAGCTTCTCTTCCTTGCCTTCGCCGACCATGATCTTGAACGCACCGCCCGTGGAACCGATCAGGAACGTCAGAGCCAGTACGACGATCCCTTGACCGCCGACGTACGTCAGGAGATGGCGCCACATGTTCAGTCCCTGGGAAATATGATCCAGGTCCTGCAGCAGAAACATGCCTGTCGTCGTGTACCCGCTCAGGGTGTCGAAGCACGCGTCCAGAAAGGACTTCATGTGCCCGCTCAGCACGTATGGCACACCTGAGAGCACCATCGCGACCAGCCATGATCCCGCAGCGATGACCATCGCATGGGTAAGCCCCGGCGTGCTCTTCGTACGAGAGACGAGCGCGAGGACGTATCCGACGAGCAGTGTGAGTGCAGCGGAGATGGCAAAATCCAGAGCGGAGGCCCATTCACGAAAAACAAAACTGGTCACCATCGGAACGAGCATCAGCAGACCGACGCCGATGGTAACGAGACCAGTATAGTATCCTATGATACGAAAGTCCTCTCTCCAGACCCTGCGAATCATAGTCTAGCGCCCCATGAAGAACAGCCAGGAAATGAGAAACCCAAGCCCGATGAGGCTACCCACAAACGCAACCTCTGTGAGCATCCCCAGGAGGTCACGACGGAAGGATGTCATACGCTTCGTTCGAGTCCTTTCCTCCATGACGGTCACTCCTTCCGGAATACTCGTCTGAACTGCTCTTCCGCCTCAGGAGATACCAGGCCAACGACGATGTCGCCCGCATTCAGCACAGTGGCTCCCCGCGGGAAGATCACTTCACCCTCACGCATGATGGACGCCACGACGCACCCGGTGGGCCATGTCAGCTCCCTGATGGTCTTCCCTGTCACGAGAGATTCAGCGGAAATCTTCAATTCGACAAGAGTTGCCTTGCCCTTGCCCAGTGACACGAGGGGGATCATGTCATTAACAATGATGCCTTCTTCGATGACTGTCGCAAGGATGTTTGTCGAGTTGAGGGCAAAGTCTACGCCGAACTTGTGGAAGATGTCCTCGTTGCGAGGGTCGTTGATGCGAGCTGTCGTGAGCGGAACGTTGAACCGTACCTTGGCAAGCTGACACGCCACCAGGTTGTCGGCATCGTCTCCCGTCACCGCGGCAAACCGGTCGGTCTTCTCGATACCAGCGTCGATGAGAGCACCCAAGTCGCAGCAGTCGCCGTTGATGACAAGCGCCTTTCCCCAATCCGACAATGCCTCACAAGCTTCTGCATTGTGTTCGATAACAGCAACGTCATGCCCCTTACCAACAAGCAAATGAGCAAGATAGGACCCGACCTTTCCTCCGCCTGCAATAATAATATACATGGTTCTACCTCTCATTCAGATGGAAGATCGCGCTGACCCTTGGAAGGTCCGATACGTGCAGTGCCACCAGCAATTGATCATTGTCGGCGAGAACGTCGGTTCCTTTAGGGAAAGTCGTGGTTCCATCACGCGTGAGTGAGATGACCTTGAAGTCGTCCAGAGCCTCGATTTCAGCTATCGTTGTTGCCGGGATCCTGGTGTGGAAAGGGACTTCGACCAGCTCAATGCCGCCACCGGGCAGGATGAAGTGACTTTCCTCGTTACGGATCATGAACTTGCTGTAGATAATGTTGGCAGCTGACGTCGTTGGACAAACCGTCTCGAGCCCGAGAGCCCTGTAGGTCTCCCCCTTGACAGGATCGAACACGCGGGCAATCACCATGGGAACCTTGAAAATGGTCTTGGCGACCTGCGCGGCCATGATGTTCATGTTGTCCCCAGTAGTCACTGCGGCGAAACCATCTGCATGCTCAATCCCCGCGGACTTGAGCACCTCCATATCGAATTCAACTCCGGTAATTGTAGCTCCATTGAACTCATCGCTGAGCCGACTGAAGTTGTCTGGGTTGTGGTCTACCACGGCCACGTCATGGCCTTCTTCCGAGAGCTTTGTCGCAAGCTGAGCGCCAAGGCGCCCACAACCAACGATAATAATATACATAACAAACATCTCCTTGCGAATCCTTAGAACGGACTCATCACAAAATGTTGATTATAGGCATCTCTCAGCCGACGTCAAGGTGTCCAAGCTCCATTCTTGGAGATTTCTTCGCATTACCAGAGGAAACCCATCCGCCGGCTCCTGCATTGTTGCAGGCCCAGTGCAACAGTGCTACCATGAGCCACGCACATTTTCGTCATCAGGGGATACCATGCAGGAACCGGTCGAAGAACAACTCATCGAGACGAGTCCGAGAGGAAGCCGTCCACGCTCCAGGCGATCGGCGTCCCCAATGGCATGGGGTCAGTCAGGTGCCTTCATGGCACTCTACCATAGCGGGGCGTTGGCTGACATCGTGATCATTCTGGGGATCCTCGGTGTGTTTTACGGCATTACTCAGGTCGGCCGCGAGTGGGCGGGAGTTCTGAGGCCCACGGTGGTGATCGATCTCTCGTTCCGTGGGCTGCCGCGGTACACACTCTTCTCACTGGTCCGAGGATTGGCTGCCTACTGTATTTCCTTCCTGTTCACTATTGTCTATGGATACTGGGCGGCCAAGGACCGGCTGGCCGAGAGACTGCTTGTACCCATCCTGGACATCCTGCAGAGTATCCCCGTCCTGGGGTTCATGCCGGGCGTCGTGCTGGCACTCGTATCCATCTTTCCCAGCAGTAACATTGGGCTGGAACTTGCCGCCATATTCATGATCTTTACGGGACAGGCATGGAACATGACCTTCAGTTTCTACAACTCCCTCAAGTCGGTACCGCAGGACCTCCAGGAGGCCGGTACCGTCTACCACTTCAACTGGTGGCAACGCCTCACTCAGATCGAGATGCCCTACAGCGCTGTCGGCCTCATCTGGAACAGCATGATGAGTATGGCCGGTGGATGGTTCTTCCTTATGGTTACCGAAGCATTTCAACTGGGCAACAGGGATTTCAGGCTGCCCGGCATCGGCTCGTACATGTCGGTCGCCGTCGAAAAAGGCAATGTACCTGCCATGATCGCAGCGATTGTCGCTATGGTACTGATGATCATCGCTCTGGATCAGCTGGTGTGGCGACCAGCCGTTGTCTGGGCACAGAAGTTTCGCATCGAAGACACGAGCGACGAAGAGACGATGGATTCATGGTTCCTGGATCTCCTCCACCACTCGCACATCCTGCGCTGGATCGGCGCCGCAAACTCCTCGGTCGGCCATGTGTTTGGCAGCCTGAGCTTGAAGCTTCTCCGTCACCTTCATCGCGACATGCCGGGCAACTCTCCTGGCGTCTCTGCTCCCGGTAAGCATGGAGTGCCGAACCGTGCTTCGTTCTCAGTCGTCTTTTCTCGAGTCCTGTTCTTCCTGCTGGCCGCCGGACTGGCCTTCGCCCTTGCCCAGGTCGTCCGCCTCCTCATATCTGTTCGTATCAGTGAATGGTTGCGTCTGCTGAGAGCCGATGTCCTGACCCTGACACGCGTCACGGCTGCCATTGTCCTGGGGACCCTGTGGGCCTTGCCCGTGGGTTTGCGCATCGGACTCTCGCCCAAGCTGTCGAGGATCATGCAACCAATCGTCCAGATCGCGGCGTCGTTCCCGGCACCAATGCTGTTCCCGGCCGTGATCCTCCTGCTGACTCTGCTCAGAGTCAATATAGGCTTCGGCAGTGTCGTGCTCATGCTGCTCGGCACCCAGTGGTACATCCTGTTCAATGTCATTGCCGGAGCACAGGCCATTCCCTCCGACCTCAAAGAAGCTGCTGCCAGCTATCGTATCACGGGCAGGCAACGCTTCTGGTCGCTGTACCTGCCGGCCATATTCCCCTACCTCGTGACAGGCTGGGTGACAGCGACAGGTGGAGCCTGGAACGCCAGCATCGTCGCCGAGATTGTGACGTTCCGTGGTCAGACTCTCAGGGCGCAGGGGATCGGATCTGTCATCAGTGAGGCCGCATTCGGCGCCAAATTCGCCGAACTGGCTGCTGCAATTCTCATTATGTCTCTGACCGTCGTGCTCATCAACCGCTTCGTGTGGCGCAGGCTGTACGCCGTCGCCAGCACGCAGTATAACCTCAGCAAGTAGAGGAGGCCCCATGGAAGACTCTGTGCAACAGCCCATCCTGCTCTCCAGTGAGAACGTCACTCAGCGTTTCCCGATGCCCAACGGAAACATGGTGACCGTTCTGGACAATATCAGCATGGATATCCGGAAGGCAGAAATTATCTGCCTCATCGGCCCTTCGGGCTGTGGCAAGTCGACATTTCTGCGCATCCTGGCGGGCCTCATGCGGCCCACGAGCGGCAAGATGTTCGCCCGTGGCAAGGAAACAGCCGGCCTGACGCCGGGCGTCGGCATGGTTTTCCAGATGTTTGCCCTCTTCCCGTGGATGACCGTGAGCGAAAACATCCAGTCTGTCCTCGTCCCTCTGCAACTTCCACAGGAGGAAGTCCAGCACCGCGTCAGCACCGTGATCAAGATGGTCGGTCTCGAGGGCTTCGAAGAAGCCTATCCTCGCGAGATCTCGGGCGGCATGAAGCAGCGCGTGGGCATCGCGCGCGGTCTTGCGGTACAACCTGAACTGCTGTTCATGGACGAACCGTTCAGCGCTGTGGACGCTTTGACCGCAGAATCGCTCCGCACGGACCTGGTCGACATCTGGGATGAAGCCGAAGGTCAACCGGCGTCCATTGTCATGGTCAGCCATGACATCAAGGAAGTTGTTTACATGGCCGATCGTATCGTTGTGTTCTCGGCGAACCCGGGGCGCATCCGTATGATCGTCGAGAACAAGCTGGCACGACCTCGCGACTATCGGACTCCGGATTTCCTGGCAATGGTCGACTACCTCCACGACATCATTACGACGAACGAGCTGCCCGACACACCTCCTGCGGCCGTGACTACTCCCTCGCAACCCGTATTCGAACCACTTCCGCCCGTCTCGTCAAGTGACGTCGTCAGTTTCGTCGAATACCTGGAATCGCATGGTGGCCAAGGTGACGTCTTCGTCCTCGCTCACGAATTCGGCAAGGAATTCAGTGACCTGATCAACATCGTTAAAGCTGCCGAGATGCTGGATTTCATCGATACACCAAAACAGCGCACCGTGCTGACGTCCCTCGGACACCGCTTCGCCGACATGGGCACTGAGGACCAGAAAGTCGTCTGGAAACAGCAGATCCTGACTCTCAGCATCTTCAAGACGATTCATGCGGATGTCCAGGCGTCCCGCAACGGCACAATGCTTGACGACGAGGTCCAGGACCGCCTGGCCGAGCTGCTGCCCAACGAGAACCCAGAGTTCACCTTCCAGACGTTCATCAACTGGGCCCGTTTCGGCAATCTGCTGGCATTCGATGAAGACTCGGACGAGGTGTCGCTCCAGTAGGCCGTTGTGGATGCGTCAGGAGGCAACCCATCCGTGAAGACATCTTACTGATTTTCAAGTTCGCAGGCGTATCATAACAGTGGAGGCGTCTATGAATGTACTGGTCGTTGTGTTGAACCATGAGGAACATGTCCGGATACTCCTGGAAAGGTTCCCTGAGATCGACGTACGTGGAGCAACGGTGATCAGCAGCACCGGTATGGGTCAGCTGCTTGCCGCCGATGTCCCCATCTTCTCCACGCTCAGCAAATTGCTGTCAGGCGCCAGCGACCGGGTGGAGAACTACACGGTCTTCTCAGTGATCCGGACAGACGAGACTCTTGAAAAGGCTATCGCTCTCGTTCATGAAGTCGTCGGCGACATGAAAGCTCCCGATAGTGGTATCTTGTTCGTTGTTCCCGTTGTCAGAATCGAAGGACTTGCTGCGCCTCTTTCTGCTGAGGGTGTGGAACCTACAGGAGAGCAGCGTTCATGAACGCCATTCTCTCCCTTGCAGTCTTCGTCGGTCTGGGAGTGGTCCTGGCTCGTGTGCTGAAACGGTTCGGATCTCCCGAGGTGCTGAGCTACATCCTTGCTGGACTTGTTATCTCGGTCTGTCTGGCCCGATTTCTGCCAAAGGGGTTCATTAGCGCCGGCGATACGGTTGGGACGGTTGCGCTGGGCTTTATTGCGCTCGAGATCGGCGATACGTTCCGGCTCAAGAACGTGCGTGAAGTGGGCTCCAAGGGCCTCTGGCTATCGGTAGTCCAGGCTGTCTTCACCTATGCCGTCGTCTTGTTGGGGTTTCTTGCTACGGAAGCGCTGCACATCACCCATCTGCCCGATCCCATGCCCGTAGCTCTCTTCCTTGCTTCCACGGCAGCCGCAACGGCTCCTGCCGCAACCTTCATGGTCGTCCAGGAGTACCGCGCCAGGGGACCTCTGACCAATTACCTGCTGATGGCTGTCACCTTCGACGATGCAGTCGGGATCATCCTCTTTGACATCAGTGTGGTCATCATGCGCATTATTCTCCGTGGCGGACCCCTGCACGTATCAGAGATGATCCTTGGTCCTCTTCGTGAAATCGGACTTTCATTGCTCATCGGAGCCGTGACCGGTGCGATCATGGTTGTGATGTCAAGATGGTTTCGCTCGAAGTCCGAGCGTCTGCTCCTCGCGATCATGATTGTCCTGGCAACCGTCGGCTTCAGTCAAGTCTTGGGCGTTTCATCCCTGCTGGCATGCATGGTAACGGGAACGCTCTTTGCCAACATGGCGGTCGACCCAACAAGCACCTTCGCCAGCGTCCACACCTGGACAGTCCCACTGCTTCTCATGTTCTTTGTGTTTTCGGGAGTCGACATCAATCTGGCACTGCTCCCGAAGTTTGCCGTTGTCGCCTTGTGTTATGTCATCCTGCGCAGTTTCGGAAAGATCTTCGGCTCCTGGGCGGGCGCCCGGATGGTCAAGGCTCCCACCACTGTCGCGAAATACCTGGGGTGGGCGATGCTACCTCAGGCCGGTGTTGCAATAGGATTCGCAGTGATAGCCCGTTCCATCTTCCCTGAGCTGTCCTATCTGTCCACAATTGTCCTCACACTCGTCATCGTTTTCGAAGTCGTCGGCCCCTTGGCCGCGAAGCGGGCGCTCTTTGGCTCCAGGGAAGTCGCTCCAGAGTTCCTGAAGCCATTGGAAAAAGCGACAACTCCCTCGTGATCTAGCGTCTGTAGTCACCAAACGAAACTGCTCAGATGGGTTAGCGCCGGCTGTTCACGCATCCGGCGCTTCTGTCGTTCTTTCCTGACCAGCCGTCGCAGCACCCTGGAATCATCCAGCTCGCTGGTACGGTGCCAGCGATCCACCTCCATGCCGGGTTGACAGAACCCGCACACTTGTATAATAACAAGGTATTGGTGTGGTCGGCCGGGGTCTCCAAGGTTGCTTGTCGAATATTCGCTCTCCCCGCAAGCCAGCCTTCGGAGGCACGAAATGAAATTACTTGTCATTCCTGTCGTGGCTGGCCTTACCTGTATTGGAGCTGCACTCTATCTGTTCCTCAGACTGAAGGCAGCCAAGATCTCCTCGCCGAAAATGAGCGAGATTGCCAGCTACATAGCAATTGGAGTACGAGCATACCTTTCTCGCCAACTCCGGGCGATTCTGCTCGTCACTCCTGTTGTAGCAATCGTTCTTGGCTTCACGCTGGATATCTGGATCGCAGTGACATTCGTGCTTGGCGTCTTCACCTCGCTGATCACGGCATATATGGGTATGAGCGCGTCCACTCGTGCAAACGTCAAGACAGCCGACGACGCGACCCGATCGGTGAACACCGCGTTCCACACGGCTGTCTTCGGTGGATCCATCATGGGTTTCTCGATCACGGGATTCAGTCTCGTCGTGCTGTCCGTGCTCTATCTGTTGTTCAAGGATCCAAACCCCCTCGTCGGATTTGGATTTGGCGCCAGCCTCGCCGCCCTCTTTGCCCAAATCGGTGGAGGCATCTATACCAAGGCAGCCGACATCGGAGCCGATCTGGTCGGCAAGATCGAGGCGAATATCCCCGAGGACGACCCACGCAACCCGGCTGTTGTAGCCGATCTGGTCGGCGACAACGTAGGCGACTGTGCCGGCAGAGGCGCAGATCTGTTCCAGACGTTCTCAGATGATATCGTGACCGGAATGGTCGTTGCTCTCACACTGGTCCCCAAGTACGGAGGTGCCGTACTCTTCTTCCCCATGCTCCTCCAGTCGGCCGGCCTTGCTGCTTCGATGCTTGGCGTCCTCTCCATACGGTTCTTCGACCGAAGCAAGCCCGAGACCGCCTTCTACTGGGGCATGGCTGTGACCACCGTCTTTGCGGTGCTCGGCTCCTTCCTCGTCAGCCATTTCCTGGTTCACGACATGGCCCTTTTCATCGGCACCTGTCTGGGAGTCGCAACTACTCTCGTGTCTTCGATCATCACGCGGTACTACGCGGGTTCCTCGGGAAAAACAGTCCATGACATTGCCGACGCATCCAAGCGCGGCGTGGCGCTCAACGTCATCACAGGGCTTTCCGCTGGTCTGCAGAGCCCGCTGGGATCTATCGTCATGATTGTCATCGCTGTCGCAGCAGCATACTTCATCTCGGGCGGCTCGCTGCTGGCGATCGTCGCTGTCAACATCGGTACCGACTTGCTCATCGGCTACATCATGACAGCCGACGCGTTCGGTCCAATTATCGACAATGCATCGGGTATTGCAGAGATGTCAGGGGCGCACGAGCAGGTCGTACGCTCGCTGTCGCAGCTCGATTCAGTCGGCAACACCATGAAGGCGACGACCAAGGCCTATGCCATGTCATCCGGAACGGTAACGTCATTCGTTCTGTTCTCGACGTACTTCTCCATTGTCGGTCTCAAGACGATGAATATGATGGACCCCTATTCTATTGCATTCATTCTCCTCGGTATTTGTCTTCCATATCTCATCAGTTCACTGACCATTGGCTCAGCAGCCAAGACGGCAATGCTCATGGTCGACGAAGTCCGTCGCCAGTTCAGGACAATCCCTGGCATCCTGAAGGGCGAAACAATTCCCGACTACGCAACCTGCATCGACATCTCGACGCGCAATGCTCTCAAAGAGATGATCCTTCCGGGCGTCATCAGCATCGCCGTGCCGATTTTCGTGGGACTGGTGTTCGGTCACTGGGCGCTCGGTGCACTCCTCATCGGAGCAGTCCTCAGCTCAGCTTTGCTAGGGCCATTTTTCAACAACACAGGCACCGCCTTCGACAACGCGAAGAAACTCATCGAAGACAGTGGACGCAAGGGGTCCTTCGAACATCAGGCGGCAGTTGCTGCAGACACCGTGGGCGACCCGCTCAAGGACGTGGCAGGACCTGCTCTACTCATCTTCATGAAGCTGATCGGCATGGCAGCCCTGCTCATCGCAGGCATCAAACCGCTGTTCTAGCACGAACATTGCGCCATCGTCAGGACGAGGCGGGAGCATCACTGCCCCCCGCCTCTTGCATAAATCCTCCATCTTCTGGTATAGTATCGTCATGTCGTGATGCCAGAGAGGAGTGACCCATGAATGTAGCCCAGTTCATCTCCGGTTTGTTGCTTATCGTTCTGTCAGCAGGGCTCTACTTCGCATCCAGGTCGCGCAAGTCGCACGCCGGCCAGCTCAGCCAGGCACAGACACTGAACCTTCAACAGGCCGTGCAGGGCCGGTTCTACGGCAAGTTCGAAGGCTCCATTGTCGCCGACCAGCAGCTCACGACACCCTACTCTGTTCGCCCGGCGGTCGCGTGGAGCGCACACCTGGAGAGGGGAACCGAGGTACCGGACAATGACGGCTCTACAACCAAGTGGCAGACCGTGTGGTCACAGTCTGCCAGCACACCGTTCCGGCTGAACGGCGCCGGCGAGTTGTGGTTCGACGAACGCGGCGGTCTTCCCAGTCTGGACGCGCCGTCGACCTTTGACCAGCACATCCATGACACCACGAACCCCATCATTGCGCCCTACGTCACCAACCGTGGCCTGTTCGGTCGCCTGAGCAAGCCCAACTTTCACGCCGTCGAGACATCATTCGCCCCCGGCAGCCAGGCATTCTTCATCGGCCCTGTCGAGGCGGTCAACGGCTTCTGGGTGGCACGTCGCGGCGAGGTCAAGGAATACAGCGTCCTGACGTGGAAGAGCGAACAGCAAGTCCGGAGCCGCATGAGCCGTGCCGGCACGATCTGGTGGGTACTCAGCCTGCTGGCGTTCGCAGCAGGAGTCCTCGCCATCATCATTTCGTTCAACTAGCGTATCTGGTCATATTCACGGCGACAGGAGGAACCCATGCCCAAACCGATCCAAGCGAAGCGTGTGTACGAAGAATACAGTCCCGACGATGGGACGCGTGTCCTTGTGGAGCGTCTTTGGCCACGTGGCTTCACCCGTGAGCGGTTGCACGCCGACTCGTGGCTGCGCGAGATCGCGCCGACAGCAGAACTGCGCACGTGGTATGCGCACGATGTCACAAAGTGGCCGGAGTTTGAAACACGGTACACCGCCCAGCTCGACACGCAACCCGACTTGGTCGAGTCACTGCTGCAGATAGCCCGCCATGGTCCACTCACGCTGCTGTACGCAGCCAAGGACACCGAACACAACAGTGCGCTCGTCCTGCTGAACTACCTCAAGGGCCAGCTCAAAGCAAGGTAGCGTTTCCGTCTATTCGCCGAACAAACCGCCCTTTGCCTCATCGGCGCCCGGCTCAGCGATGATGGTCATCTTGCGGCCGTTGCGGACCTCTTCGGGTGGCGGTTGCAGGGGAAGAAATTCCTTGAACAGGTCTGCGGCGGACACCAGTTGCAGGCGCGGGATCTCGCGCTGCCGCCCTCACACCCCCATCCTTGCTCTCACGCCAAGCGACCTGATCCAGCGCCGCCTTGCACTGTACTTCGGCATCATCCCGATGGTCGTCCAGCAGTTCGAGAGTGTCGACCACATCCTTCGCACTGCCGTCGCAATGGCGCGCATGTCTCATCTGGCACGACGAGGCGACAAGATCATTATTACTACAGGTTCGCACGCGGGTGTCGCCGGCAGCACCAATCTCATCAAGGTCGAGACCCTGGACTAGGCTTGCTCCCTGAGCATTGCAAATCGACCGGTACGCATAGAATAACCTTGGTACAATACCCCAAAACCCCGGGGTATGTCATGACAAGGGAGGACAGGCGTGAAAAGAAAGGCATCGTATTTCAAGATCTTCCTGCTTGGATTCGGGTTCTTCGGTATCTCGATCCTCTGGTCGCTGTACAACTCAGATGTTCCTATCATGCTGAAGAGTCTCTACAATTTGTCCTACACAGCATCAGGATGGGTGATGAATGTCGACAACATTCTGGCGATAACGCTCATCCCGCTTGTAGGTTTCTGGTCAGACCATGTATGGACGCGTATTGGGCGTCGTATGCCGTTTATCATTTCAACATTGCCCGCAGGAGCTGTTCTGTTTGCACTGGTTCCCTGGATTCCACTCTGGTTTGGCTCAAGCGCAACATCCCTTGTTGTGTTCATTCTTGTTCTGTTCTTGATGAACGTCTGTATGGGGATTTCACGTTCACCCATCATCGCTCTGATGCCGGACCTCGTTCCACCGGAAGAGCGCTCACCAGCCAACGGCGTCATCA
>Ga0209540_10002042_pt1 | contig 14578 bp, 17 predicted proteins | sample BarGraIncu01121A_FD_184501 | JGI IMG/M metagenome (GOLD analysis project Ga0209540, IMG submission 184501) | Arctic peat soil microbial communities from Barrow, Alaska - Barrow Graham LP Incubations 011-21A (SPAdes) (version 2) | ecosystem: Environmental > Terrestrial > Soil > Wetlands > Peat... | reverse complement strand
TGAAATATACGCATAGTAACCGCTTCTTGATACCTGAAGGGCCTTACACAGCCTTGCAATCTGAAATATGAAGCGGTGCTTGTGAATAAATTCAAACTTTTTTACTTCAGATTTAAACTCTTGTTCAAGTTTGCGCTTATGTTTAGGAGTGTAATTTTCGCCAGTGCTCCTCATAGAAGATATACCACGACTCACATCTGTATAATAGACCCATAATTTTGCTAAATTTTGAAAAGTTGATAATTTATCTCTAAATGCACTTAAGCTAAGTTTGCCTGGAATATAATTAGCCTGTACATATGACAGGGGTAACCATTCAGGGTTTATTATATTTTGTTCTTGGTCATGAACATCTATGAGATCATTAGGTAAGTAATAAGAGGTAATGAAAGGCAATCCGAATTCATTGCAAAAATCTTCGATCTTACTTTTATCATTTAAGTTTAAATTAATTGATTTCTTAAGTATGGCAGGATGTTTTTTAGAATTGAAATCGAGGGGATTGTAGTAAGTAACTCTCCCCATTAATTCGTTATATTTAGTCTGTAATTCACTATTTTGTAATAATATTGTAAGGTCTTGGATATGATTATTTTCAAACATCTCGCCTATTTCATCAACAATATAATAATCATTGTCATCGGTTAAAGATAAAGAAACATTTCCAGTGAGTTCGCTGTTTATAATTTTAAATGCATCTAATAATTCATCAGATAAATAAGACTTATCCTCATTTTTACAATTTAATTTAATAATTTTATACTTCGGCATTTTGGGTAGCATTGATTCATACAGAAGATTTTCATATTCCTTTGAGAATTTCAGTTTTATTTTGTCATCTGATTCATATCTTTTAATTTTAAGGATCCTTTGGCTATTTATGTAGAAGAAGACATGGTTATTCTGAAAAAGTATGAGCCAGCATGCATATTCTGTGGTCAGGCTGGAGCTACAACTCCCTTTAAAGGAAAAAATATCTGCAGTAGATGTATTGAAGAACTTAGCGCTGAATAGCGGAGCGAGAGCTCCGGTTTTCGTTTTTTTGTTAAAACCATAGACATGCTGGAAAATATCGGTGTAAAATAAAAAAAGAAACCACTGCTACAATGGACAAAATGAAACACTCTTTTTCTAGTGTTCACTCTATAGGGTCCATTTTACTGGGATGCGGATCCTCAATCAGGAGCTCTGCTTCAACTAATTTGGCTATTTCCTTCTTGGAAGTGCCCATTTTTTTCTGCTCCTCGATTTTGCGTAACGCCTCACGTTTTGTAGCTCTCCTTGCCTTCGGCGAAAGAAGGTCTTCTCCCTTTAGTATGTTGCGGATTGTGCTTGGAGAAACGTCGATTCCTTCATTCTCCGCTAATAACTCAGAGAAGTGGGTAAAGTTAGTATCGAAATACTTTGTCCTGTAGAAATCGACGACAGTCTGCCTGATATCAGTTGAGAGTGTATGTGCTGGCTTTCTGCCACGATTGCCATGAAGAAAGAATGCTTTCCCATGCTCTTGATAACCCTTGATTAACCTGTTGATGTGACGTCTGCTGCATCCGATCTTCACAGCAGCTCTAGTTTTGTTTCCGTTCGATTCGACAAGTTTCTTGATATCCTCATATTTTTCCTGCTCACTCATTTTTAAATCTACCTTTCTGATAGTAACCACCTCAGCATAATAATCTTGAGTCCTATTATAACCGGTAGGTGGTGGATTGGGACATAATCATTTGTGTTATAATAGGACATTATCAAAAACCGGCCATAAATTATCATCCCTGAATGAAAAAAATATTGACAATTTCTTATTGAGAGTTTATATTATAAATAAGGTTGATGACGAGAAGTAGTAAATACAGGAATTTAGTTTAAGCGAGTCTGGAGTGGTGTAAGCCAGGCACTGTAGCCTATATTGAATGGATCTCTGAAATGTAATGCGAACTAATAGTAGCAGTAACCGGTAGTCCACCGTTAAAAGGACAGGGCATCGAGTATGATCTGTGCCTGATAGAGAAAGCTTTTTACAAAGGTGGTACAGCGAAATTTAACATTTCGTCCTTTTCAGGACGGAGTGTTTTTTGTTTTTCATGTACAGTTAATTTCACCATTTGTAAAAAACTAATATGGGTGGCACCACGGCTACTTCGTCCCATGGTATGGACGAGGTGGCTTTTTTTGTATCCAAAAATAAATTTGAGGTGGTATTTATGATAAGTTTATCAGAAAAAGAATTTAGAAAACATAAAAAAACAGGAAAAACATTCCCGGTATATCTGAAGGTGAATGCTGATCAGCTTACTCCTATCGGCATATATTACAGCCTTAAGGGTAAAAAGAAATTTCTCCTTGAGACTGTATATTCGGAAAGGGAGATAGGGAGATACTCATTCCTGGGGATAGACCCATACCTGGAGATAAAAAGTTCTCAGGAAGAAGTGGTTATAAGCGGAGAATCTGAAGTTAAAAAATATAAAGGGAGGGTTCTGGATTATGCTAAAAAATATATGGATTTTCAATATAATGGCTCCGGATTTGACCTTCCTTTTACAGGCGGGGCAGTAGGATATGTGGGCTATGATGTGATAAGGCAGTATGAAAAGCTGCCACTCATAAATAAGGAAGAGATAAATGTACCTGAAGCCTACTTGATGTTTTATAAAACCTTCATATGCTACGATCACTTCGAACATAAGATGAACATAGTCTATAACGTGTTTCCCGAGGATGGGGAAGAATATGAGTCAATAGTATCAAAACTCAAATCTTTATACAGCATGGTTAAAGAAAGCGGCAAGTTCTATGAACTCAAAGAAGCGGATGTAAAAAAAGAACTGATGTCCAATATCACTCAGGACAAATTCTGCAGCATGGTGAAGGAGGCTAAGGAATATATCAAATCCGGAGATGTTTTCCAGGTGGTTTTATCCCAGAGACTGAAGTTTAAAACAAGCTCTGATCCCTTTGACGTATATAGAAGGTTAAGATCAAAAAATCCATCACCCTATCTTTTTTTCATAGACTTCGGGGACTTTCAGATAGCAGGTTCTTCTCCTGAATCACTAGTAACTGTAAACGGGGATGAAGTTAAAACAAACCCCATTGCAGGCACCAGGCCAAGAGGAAAAAATCCGGAGGAGGACATTCAGCTAAAAGCCGAGCTTCTGGGGGATGAAAAGGAAAAAGCTGAACATATCATGCTGGTGGATTTAGGAAGGAACGATATCGGGAGAATCAGCGAATTCGGAACTGTTAAATTAGACAGGTTCATGGAAGTGGATTTTTACTCCCATGTGATGCATATAGTTTCCATGGTATCAGGCAAACTGAAGAAAAACCTAACCTGTTTTGATGCCTTAAGTTCCTGCCTGCCTGTAGGTACAGTTTCAGGCGCACCAAAAATAAGAGCCATGGAGATAATCGATGAAATTGAGGACACAGCGAGAGGGATTTATGCAGGAGCAGTAGGGTATTTTTTCTACAACGGGAACATGGATACCTGCATAGCCATAAGAACAATACTGTTCAAGGATGGGTATGCGTATATTCAGGCAGGAGCAGGAATAGTTTACGATTCCCGGCCGGAATCTGAGTATATGGAAACATTAAATAAGGCAATGGCCATGAAAGAGGTGATTTAGTTGATTCTACTCATAGACAATTACGATTCATTTACCTACAACCTTTATCAATATATTGGAGAGATATATTTGGACGTAAAAGTGGCAAGAAATGATGAGATAAGTATTGACGACATCAGGAAAATGAATTTAGAGGGAATAGTGTTATCTCCTGGGCCCGGGGTTCCTGAAAATGCAGGGATATGTGTGGAAGTTATCAAAGAATTTGGGGATAAGATTCCGATTCTGGGCATATGTCTGGGTCATCAGGCTATCGGGTATGCCTACGGAGGCCAAGTTATACGGGCAAATATTGTTAAGCACGGCAAGACATCAAAGATTGTGCATAATAGTAATAAGTTGTTTAAACAAATAGATAGCGTGATAAGTGTTATGAGGTACCATTCTTTGATAGTTGATGAAAATACTCTTCCAAGGGTGCTGGCTGTTACGGCCAAAAGTCTTGACGACGGTGCCGTAATGGCTCTCAAACATAAAAAACACGAAGTATACGGAGTGCAGTTTCACCCCGAATCCATATTTACAGAACATGGAAAGGATATTGTTAAGAATTTCCTGGAGGAGGTTTGTCATGTTAAAGGAAGCGATAAAAAAAATTGTAATTAAAAAAGATTTAACTGAAAAGGAAGCCTATGATGCCATGAATGAAATTATGAATGGAAAGGCCGCAGAATCCCAGATAGGCGCATTTCTTGTAGGGCTCAGAATGAAAGGCGAAAAAACAGAAGAAATTACAGGCTGTGCCAGGGCAATGAGAGACAATGCAATACCTGTGAGATTCCAGTCTGATTTTGTTATAGACACCTGCGGAACAGGAGGAGACGGAGGAAAAACCTTTAATATATCCACAGCAGTGGCAATTATTGCAGCTGCAGGAGGTGTTAAAGTGGCAAAACACGGAAACCGGGCAGTTTCAAGCAAAAGCGGCAGTGCTGATGTACTGGAGGAGTTAGGCTTTAATATAGAGCTTGAACCTGACAAAGCTGCAAAATGCATTGATGAGAGCGGTATGGCATTTTTGTTTGCTCAGAAATATCATCATGCTATGAAAAATGTTGCAGGAACAAGAAAAAAATTGGGCATAAGAACCATATTCAATGTTCTGGGGCCCCTTACAAATCCAGGCTTTGTAAAAGGACAGGTATTAGGTGTATACAATAAGAATTTGACTAATACTATTGCAAATGTACTTTTGAACCTTGGCTGCGAAAGGGCTTTGGTGATATGCGGGGATGATGGTTTAGACGAAATAACCACCACTACGTTTACTCATGTAAGTGAAATAAAAGAAGGCAGGGTATTTGATTATGTAATAAATCCAGAGGAAATGGGAATAAACTTGGCAGCCCAAAACGAAATAAATGGGGGGAGTGCAAAAGAAAATGCTGAAGCCATAGTGGATATTTTCAAAGGCAGAAAGGGATCAAAACGAGATATGGTGGTCATTAACAGTGCGGCAGCTTTGTATGTAGGTAAAGCATGTGGAAGTATAAAGGAGGGGGTTAAGCTGGCGGAAGAGATCATAGATTCAGGCAATGCCTATGAAAAGATGAAGGAACTTATAAAATACGGCAGGATGGTGCAGTGATGGAGGAGGATTGCTCATGATATTGGAGGATATAGTTGCATATAAAAAAATACAGATAGAAAAGGAAAAGGAGATATATCCTTTAAAGAGTTATCTGCCCTTTATGCAAAATACAGCTGTAAGAAATTTTAAAGCTTCAATAAATAAAGAAAACATATCTATTATCGCTGAAATAAAGAGGGCTTCGCCATCCAAGGGAATAATAAAAGAAGGTTTTGACCCGGTTAAAACAGCAAAAGTTTATGAAAGCTTAGATATTGATGCAGTATCAGTATTGACTGAAAAGAAATTTTTTATGGGGATGGATGAGTATATTGCACAGGCTAAACAAGTTAATTCAAAACCCATACTTAGAAAGGATTTTATCCTGGACGAGTATCAGATAATTCAGGCCAAAGCTATAGGTGCGGATGCAGTGCTATTGATAGTATCCATATTGGGAAAAGAAATAAGGAAATTCTACGAACTGACAAGGAAATTAGGCCTTAAAGCACTAGCCGAAGTTCATGATGAAAGAGAACTGGACCAGGTTTTAAATGCCGGCTGTGACATTGTTGGAATAAACAACAGGAATCTTAGGGATTTTACAGTAAGTCTTAATACCACAGAAAAACTAATAAAAAAAATACCGAAAGATATTCTGGTGGTATCTGAAAGCGGAATTAAAACTGCCGAGGATATTAAATACTTAAACAGCATAGGTGTAAATGCAGTGCTTATAGGAGAGACCTTTATGAGAAATATAGATAATAGGGACAAAATAAAGGAATTTATTTTTAATGCAAAGGTGAGGGTATGATAAAAATAAAAATATGCGGGCTGAAGAGGGTGGAAGATATAGAATATGTGAATGAACTTCTTCCTGATTACGTAGGATTTGTATTTGCTAAAAGTAACAGGCAGGTAACTTTAAGTGAAGCTTCGGAATTGATAGGTTTACTGGACAAAAACATAAAGACCGTGGGGGTTTTCAAGGATGAGGAAATAGAAAATGTAAAATACGCCGCAGGATATTTAAAACTAGATATATTACAGCTTCATGGCAATGAAGATGGAAATTATATTAAAAGATTAAGCGATTTCAAAGTGTGGAAGGCTGCAGGCATTGATTCCGAAGCCGTATGCACGGATGAAAGCATTAATAGAATGTATGGATATGAAGCAGATGGAATTCTTTTAGACAGTATTGTAAACGGAGTTAAAGGCGGTACTGGGACAAGCTTCAGCTGGGACATTATAAACAATCTGAATTCTGGAAAGAAAATCATTCTTGCCGGGGGCATCAACTCGGAAAATATTGAAAATGCTATAAAAAAGGTAAGACCTTACGCGGTGGATGTATCCAGCGGTGTAGAGGAAGACGGAATAAAAAGCTATGAAAAAATGAAAAAATTTATTGAAAAAGCGAGGAATATAATATGAATGGAAGATTTGGGAAATTCGGAGGGCAGTATGCACCGGAGACAATAATGAATGTGCTTATTGAACTGGAAACAGAGTATGAAAAGGCAATAAATGATGAAAAATTTGTTGAGGAGTACAAGTACTATCTGAAAGAATACTCAGGCAGGGAAACGCCACTCTATTTTGCTAAAAATCTCACTGAAAAACTTGGAGGGGCTAAAGTTTATTTAAAAAGAGAGGATTTGAATCACACCGGTGCACATAAAATAAACAATGCCCTGGGTCAGGCGCTGCTGGCAAAAAAATGGGCAAAAAAAGGGTTATAGCGGAAACCGGAGCGGGTCAGCATGGCGTAGCCACAGCTACAGCTGCAGCCATGTTTGGAATGGAATGTGAGATATTTATGGGGGAAGAGGATATTCAGAGACAGGCACTTAATGTGGTGCGCATGAAAATGCTCGGATCCAAGGTTACACCTGTAACCTCAGGCACGGGCACGCTGAAGGACGCTGTAAATGAGGCCATGAGGAACTGGGTAGAAAATATCGAGGATACATTTTATATAATAGGATCAGCTGTAGGGCCACATCCATACCCGACTATGGTCAGAGACTTTCAAAGAGTAATAGGGGATGAGGTTAAAAAGCAGATACTGGAAAAAGAGGGCAGACTTCCGGATTATATAGTTGCATGTGTGGGCGGAGGCAGCAATTCCATAGGAATATTTTACCCTTTCATCGAGGACAAGGATGTAAAGCTCATCGGAGTCGAGGCGGCAGGTCTTGGAATAGATACTGATCAACACGCAGCTACTATAGCAAAGGGTTCCCTGGGGGTACTTCATGGAATGATGACTTATCTCCTTCAGGATGAGGACGGCCAGATCATGCCGGTTTATTCCATATCAGCAGGTCTTGATTATCCTGGAATCGGGCCTGAACATGCACACCTCATGGAAACAGGCAGGGCAAAATATGTGCCTATTTCAGATAAAGAATCCATAGATGCTTTTATGGAATTATGCAATACAGAGGGGATAATTCCTGCAATAGAGAGTGCCCATGCTGTAGCAGAAGCGATCAAGTTTGCTCCAAAACTCGATAAAGACAGAATAATAGTGGTTAACTTGTCTGGAAGAGGAGACAAGGATGTGGATACAATAGCCCAGGTGCTTAACATGTAAATCAAATAAATATTTATTAAGGAGAGGTTTAAATATGAACAGAATAGATAAAAAATTCGAGGTAGTAAAACAAAAAAATGAAAAGGCCATGATCCCCTTTATTACCGCAGGAGACCCGGATTTAAATACCACGGTGGAGCTTGTCCTGGCTATGGAAAAGGCCGGGGCAGATATTATAGAACTGGGAATTCCTTACTCCGATCCGCTGGCCGATGGAGTTGTTATTCAGCAGTCTTCTACCAGGGCTCTAAAAAATGGAGCGAAGATCTCCAGCATAATGAATGCAGTAAAGGACATTAGAAAAAAGAGCCAGGTACCATTGGTTTACTTAGTTTATTACAATTCCGTCTTTAAATACGGCATGGAAAAATTCGTAATGGAATGTAGCTTTGCTGGAATTGACGGCATTATTATACCGGATCTGCCTATTGAGGAGAGAAAAGATATCTTAGACATTTCAGACAAGTACGGCGTGTATTTAATACCTTTAGTTGCCCCAACTTCAAAGGAGCGCATTAAGAAAATAACCCATCAGGGAAAAGGCTTTGTTTATTGCGTATCTACCAACGGCGTAACCGGAGCAAGGAATGAGATAGGCACGGATATCAAAGAATATATGGATATAGTGTCCCGGTATACGGATATGCCTAAGGCACTGGGATTTGGCATATCCAACGCTGAAATGGCAGATAAATATAAAGAGCATTGTGATGCTATTATCGTCGGAAGTGCTTTGATTAAAAAAATAGCGGGAGCAGGAAATATGAAAGAAGCTGTGGAAAATGCTGCAAAATTTGTGGCAGAGATAAAAAAGCATTGTTAATTTTTAATAAATAATTGACTGATAATTTCAAAAATTAGTTGACATGGTTAAATATGTTGGTATAATAACACTTAATACAAATTTTAATTTATTGGAGGATCCTGTTATGGAGAATATCATTGGAAAGGGAATAAGCGTAAGAGAATATTTTTATTTTAGCTGGAGCTATCTTTATTTTAGCGCTGGTTATTTTTTCTGCCAAAAATTATATATTCCACTTCACAATGAGTTTAATAAATTAAAGTTTTTTGCTGGCAGGAAATTCCTGTTAGTATAATAAGGCGAATTTTGTTTATTAGATAAGGCTCATTAGAGCCTTATTTTTTTTACTAATTTGTTTAAATTACGTTTGTTAATAACTATGCACATAATTATAAATTAAGGAGATGAGGAAATGGGTAAATTGAGTAAAAACATAATTTTAATAGGGATGCCTGATTCTGAGAAAATTACTATAGGTAAAATTGTTTCAAAAAAGTTAGGGTTTAAATTCATTAACGCAGATCAATGTATAGAAGTGCCTCATAAACTAACGGAATGTAAGTGTTCAGTAATTTCAACTGAAGCAGAAGTAATAAAAAGCCACCCGGATATAAAAGAGTTGAGAAAAAATGGAGTCGTGATTTTCATAGATAACAAAAACCAATTAAAAGATGAAAAACATAAAATTCATAGAAAATGCTGTGATTTGCATTTAATTAAAGACAACAACATTGACGAAATTGCATTTTACATTTGCTCTTTATTCTAATTTATAGGAGGATTCTATCATGGAAAATATCATCGGAAAGGGAATAAGCGTAAGAGAATATTTTTATTTTAGCTGGAGCTATCTTTATTTTAGCACTGGTTATTTTTTCTGCCATAAATTACATATCCCGCTTTACAATGAGTCTAATAAATTAAAGTTTTTAGCTGGCAGGGAATTCCTGATGGTATAATGCTGTAAATTTTGTTTATTTGATAAGGCTCATTTGAGCCTTGTTTTTTTATGTTATTTGAAGCAAAAATGATGAGGGAGGTACAACTATGTTAGTAACAATAAAATCGGGAACATCAAGAGAGGAAATTGAGAAACTAAAAGCTGAAATTGAGATGGGTGGATGCCAGGTGCGCGTGATGAAAGAAGAAAACAAGTGCACACTTGGGATCATGATCAACAGCTCAAATGCAAATCTAGTAAAATTAGAGGCAAACAGCTGCGTTGAAAAAGTTTCAAAGGTTAAGCAGCCATATAAGCTTGCAAACAGATTTTTTCATCCCCATGACACAATTGTCAAGGTGAATAATGAAACCATAGGAGGGAACAGGCTGGCAGTAATTGCCGGGCCTTGCTCAGTAGAAAGCGAAGAGCAGATTGTAAAGATAGCTAAAATGGTTAAGGCGAGTGGCGCAGGATTCCTTAGGGGAGGAGCGTTCAAACCAAGGACATCCCCTTACAGTTTCCAGGGTCTGAAGAAACATGGACTTGAACTTCTGAAAATTGCGAAACAGGAGACGGGACTTCCTATAGTAACCGAAATAATGACCGCAGACATGATCGATGAATTTGTCCAGAACGTTGATGTCATACAGGTAGGAGCGAGGAACATGCATAACTTTGAGCTGCTGAAGGAGCTCGGGAAAACCAGAACACCAATCCTTCTGAAGAGAGGGTTTTCCGCAACCATAGAGGAGCTCATAATGTCAGCTGAGTATATAATGGCAGGCGGCAACGAGAATGTTATACTCTGCGAAAGAGGGATAAGGACTTTTGAAACCTACACAAGAAATACGCTTGATTTAAGCGCAATACCTGCAATAAAACGGTTAAGTCACCTCCCGGTTATCGTAGATCCAAGCCACGCAGCGGGACTGTGGCGTATGGTAAGTCCCCTTTCAAAGGCTGCAATAGCAGTAGGGGCGGACGGACTCATGATTGAAGTTCACAATGATCCTGAAAACGCACAATGCGACGGACAGCAGTCAATCAAGCCGGAAAGGTTCAGAACACTCATGGAGGATTTGAGGCCCATTGCAGGTTTTGAGAAAAAAGTGATTTGATATGGAGGGTATGGGAATAAAGATTCTTGAGATGAATCTAGAAGAAGAAAGCTACAATATCCATATAGAACGCAAATGCATAGAGATGGTAGGCGGGTACATTGCAGAAAAGCATCCGGGAAGCAGGATAGCCATCATAACCGACGATAATGTAAATAGACTATACGGCTGCAGATTCCGCAGGATTCTCGAAGAACAGGGGCTGGACGCCAGTGTCATATCGGTGAAACCCGGGGAAGAAAGCAAATCACTAGACACTCTTAAATATGTTTATGGAAAGCTAGCAGAGATGAAGCTCACAAGGCAAGATCTGATACTTTCATTCGGCGGCGGAGTTGTCGGGGATTTGGGCGGATTTGCTGCAGCAACATATCTCAGGGGGATTCCATACATACAAATTCCAACATCACTGCTTGCCCAGGTCGACAGCAGTGTAGGCGGTAAGGTGGCGGTGGATATGACTTGGGGTAAAAATCTGGTGGGGAGCTTCTATCAGCCGAAAGCAGTATTTATTGATTCCGAGCTCTTGAAAACTATGGACAGAAAAAATATTCGTGACGGGCTGTCTGAAATCATAAAATACGGATGCATTAGGGATGAAAATATCCTGGACGAACTGATGGGATTCAGCGGTGATGAAGAACTGCTAAACGGCATTGACTCTATCATTTATAGATGCTGCAGTATAAAGAAATCCCTGGTGGAAAAGGACGAAATGGACTTTGGGGACAGGATGCTCCTGAATTTCGGGCACACCTTTGGTCATGCTGTTGAGAAATATTTCGACTACAAAAGATATACTCACGGTGAAGCCGTAGCCCTAGGGATGGCACACATAACAAGAAACAGCTCAATACTCGGCATTACTGAAAATAGTGCCTTAGAATATCTTGAAGAGGTGCTGGAAAGGTTTCAATTGCCAAGCAGCACTCCGCAAATGGAAATGACGTCTGTTGAAGACATAATCATGCTCGACAAGAAGAACACGGGTGATGGCATAAACTTAATCATGATCAGGAAAATGGGTGAAGGGTTTATTGAGAAAATAAAACTGGATGACTTGAAAAAATACATAAATGTGGAAGGGGTAAAATGAGAAAATGGGCAGGAATATTGTTTTAATTGGCATGCCTGGTGCGGGGAAAACCACGATAGGAAAAATGCTGTATGAAAAACTGGAACTTAAATTTGTAGATGTGGATGAATTCATAGTTGAAGAAAGCGGGAAGACCATCACGGAGCTTTTCGATGTTGGCGAAAGCCATTTCAGGGATGTTGAAAGCAGGGCGGTCAAAAAGCTCAGCATGGGCAATTCCTCCATCATTGCTACAGGTGGCGGGGTGATAAAAAACAAGGAAAATATCGAAGAACTGAAGAAGAAAGGGATTATAGTATTTATCGACAGGCCTTTGGAGAATATTGCTGGAGATGTTGAAATATCAAAGAGGCCTCTTTTAAAGGACGGGGTTCAGAAATTATACGATCTTTACGACGAGAGGTATGAGCTCTATAAAAAGCACAGCGATTTTCACATTATGAACGATTGCGAAATCGAGGATGTGGCAGATAAAATCATAGAAAAATATATGATGTCTTAAAGTATAATAAAACCGGGCTCCCAACTGTTTAGACTGGGAACCCGGTTTTGTTAAATGTTAAACTATGCTTTTTCTTCTGCATCCTTCACGATCGATACGTTCTTTAAATTGGACTTTCTGTTATCCAGAGTGTTGTGGGTCACATATTTCGCAACCATATCTTCAGGAGTGTTCATTATGAAGTTATGAAGATAAATTCTGCCGTTTTTTGTATTTGCCACAGCATAGTGTTCACCCTCATGAAAATAATATACCCACGAATGTAAACTGTTAAGTACTCTATCCAAATCATCGCTGTCAATTAGTGTTTTTTCGCATTTTCGGCCATATTTATCTCTGAGTATGATATAAACACTCTCAGAATCTACTACTTCATAATCATTAATAACAGCATTCTGGTCGTAAATCTTTATATTGGATTTTCTGTTGTCCAGAGTATCCCCATTAATATGTCTGATAGGGGTTTTAGTATTAGTATCAAGGATGAATGACTGCAAAGTTTGCTTTTCTTTAGTGTTTTTACCATTTACAGAAGAACTGCTCAGAGTTTTAACAAGATAGTTGTTAAAATCCTTATTCCATTCTGCAAACCATGTTCCTTTTTCTAAAACCCTATTTAAATCATCAGAATCTATTTTTGTATCAATAGTTGTGCCATCTTTTTTTCTCAGTTTAACAAATGCGATTTTTCCGTTTACTTCATATTCATTGGCTTTTGTTTCATATTTGCTTTTTATAACAAGCACCTCTTTCTATTATATTACCCTGTTGGTGAATTTGCATTTCCATATAATTAAAAACCCCCCGAATAGTTGCCTATTCAAGGGGCGAAATATTCTTTAATTATAGAACAGTTATATTTTCTGCTTGTGGTCCTTTTGCGCCTTTAACAACATCATAAGAAACCTTTTGTCCTTCATCCAGTGATTTGTAACCTTCTGAATTTATCTGAGAAAAGTGTGCGAAAACGTCGTTTCCATCTTCTCCTGTAATAAATCCAAATCCTTTTTCTCCGTTAAACCATTTTACTGTACCATTCATAAATGAGTACCTCCGAAATTTTATATTTCTTAAACTACTTGCAATAATTCACAAATAAAATTCCGCTCTCACATACTCTTATTTATAAGCTTACTATTTACTACTAATTTAAGTTCTTCGTAAGTATAACACGGTTTCCCATAAAAAGCAAGCTGTAGAGATTTTAGTCAAATATTTACATCATCCGGAAATTAGGCGTTCTGGTTTGTCAAATGTAGCCATGTATTACATTGGTGGAGCTCTAAAATTAAATTTTTCGAAAATTCTACGTTTTAGGTAAAATTTCGCAATTTCATCAAAGGATAAAAGGCGTTTTTGTCGAATATACATAATTAAAGGTGAATTTCGTTTTGGTTTAAAATAACATAGCAACTTCAGGGCTTAGAAATTATGCAATTTCTCGAATTAAATGCAAAAAATTAAAATATGGGGTGAAAGTAGATGAAAAAAAATTCCGGGAATACATTGAGGATGGCTGCATTTTCTGTGGTTATTATATTTGTTTCAACATTTCTGGCACAAGGTTTTGTCAATGCAGCAACTAATGATGATTTGATTCTAGGAACTCAAGTTGCAACTGCTGACCAAATGGCAACATATGCTCTTTCAAAAAATCCTTCTCCAAAAATTAATTGCACTATGCTTGAGCTTGCAAAGATGTTTTTAGAAGAAGGAGCAATTGAAGGAGTAAGAGGAGACATAGCGTTTGCACAAGCTTGTAAGGAAACGGGCTATTTTGCATACGGAGGGAAAGCGCTTCCAGAATGGAATAACTACTCAGGGTTAGGGGTTACTGGAGTAACCTATGATCCTGACAGTTGTACAGAGAAACAATTTGCCAATGGAGTAATAGTAATAAAAAGTTCTGATGGAAGTAGTGTAGGGGTTAAATTTAGCGAGCCAAGACTTGGAGTAAGAGCACTAACGCAACATCTTAAAGGATACGCAACTTCTGAGCCTTTAAAGCAAGCATTGGTGGATCCACGGTACAGCTTGATATCTAAGGGAATAGCACCGCAATGGGTGGATTTGAATGGACGCTGGGCAGTGCCAGGAACAAATTATGGACAAGAAGTATTGGCAATTTACAAATTGATAGAACAAACTCCAATTTCGGTTTTAGTAGTCCACCCAACATCAGTAAGCCTGAATAAAACTACAGATACATTGACAGTAGGCGGAACAGATAACTTGACAGCAACAGTTATGCCTGCCGATTCGTCAAATAAAAATGTGACATGGACATCCTCTGCTCCTGGTGTGGCA
>Ga0209540_10002041_pt1 | contig 14599 bp, 18 predicted proteins | sample BarGraIncu01121A_FD_184501 | JGI IMG/M metagenome (GOLD analysis project Ga0209540, IMG submission 184501) | Arctic peat soil microbial communities from Barrow, Alaska - Barrow Graham LP Incubations 011-21A (SPAdes) (version 2) | ecosystem: Environmental > Terrestrial > Soil > Wetlands > Peat... | reverse complement strand
AGCACCGGCTGTTCGCCCACATCACCATGAACTGGCGCGGCGCACCCCTGACCAGCCACCAAACCGTCGTCAACCTCATCGGAGCGGTCACCACCACCACCGGACTCAAGGTTCACGCCGAACTCGACGACCATAACTACCCCACCGGGATCAGGATCAGCGACGCCGACATGCAAGCCCTGCCCCTGCACCGCCACGAATGGCACGGCGAGTGGAACTACAGCCTGACCCCCGGACCCGACACGCCCGACACCAACTGAGTTAATTCGTCACAAGCCCTTAGGCATGACGTTCAACATCGCGAGAAGGGCGCGAATCGCGTGACCTGAGTCGGCACCCCATCGGGGTCCGTCCGCCTTGGGCCCGGCCCAAACGGCGCTGGTGGGGAGGCGGCGGGAGGCGGTTCCGGTGCCCACGCGGACATGGACCCGGGGATGTACCCCTTGCCCTTTAGGTCCGGGGTCAGGGGTGTGGAGCTTGAGTTCTACGAGCCGCTTGTGGGCGGCGGCAACGATGCGCTCACTGACACCAGCCTGCCTTGCCACGACAGTGGAAACCCACCGGTCGATGTACCCGGTCTTGTTCCTGCACATGTCAACGGTTGTGACGTACTGGACCGTTCCCGGTTTGGTGGACACATGGATTAGCTGCCCGAATTAATCGGGAGAAGATAGAATGGGTTCGACACGCCGTAGCTTTACCGAGGAGTATAAGGCAAAAGCGGTTACCTTTGTCATTGATGACCATCGGTCGATAGCCGAGGTCGCACGCAATATCGGTGTGCATGAGATGACGTTAGGTAAATGGGTGAAGAAGACGCGAGATACGAAGGAAGCTGCGACACCACCGGACGCAGTGTTGGACGAGTCCGAACGGCTCGAACTGGTCCGGCTGCGCGCCGAGATCAAGGATGCCAAATCCGAGATTGCACAATTGTCGATGCAGGTGGATTTCGCAAAAAAAGTGGCGACCTGGTTCGCGAAAGACAAGCAGTGAAGTTTGCTGCTATCGCGGACTGGGCTGACTTGGGGACCTACCCGGTGGTGTTCATGTGCGCCGAGCTGGAGGTGTCCCGCTCGGGCTACTACGCCTGGCGTCTCGGTGGTCCCAGCGCCCGCGCGGTCGCGGACCAGGGGTTCACGGTCATGATCAGGGCGATCTACGACCAGGGCCGCGGCAACCCGGGCGTGCGACGCGTCCGGGCCGGCCTGGCTGCCCTGGGTCACCTGCTGTCCCATAAGCGGGTGTGGCGACTCATGCGGGCCGCTGGCCTGCAAGGACGTCATCCCAAGGCCTGGAAGCGGACCACCGTCCACGGAGACCATCCGGTCACCGCCCCAGACCTGATTAAGCGGGACTTCACCGCCGGGAGCCCCAACAGGCGGTGGTGCGGGGACATTACGTATATCAAGACTTGGGAGGGGTGGGCCTATTTGGCGACGGTCATTGACCTGTACTCCCGGAAGGTGGTCGGCTACGCCGTCGCCGACCACATGCGCACGGACCTGATCACCGAGGCCCTGGACATGGCCATCGCGGCCCGGCACCCGAGTCCTGGGGTTATCTTTCACTCCGACCGTGGAACGCAGTACACCTCTGGACAGTTCGACCGGTACTGCACGAAGAACAACATTCGGCGTTCACTCGGAAAGACCGGAATCTGTTACGACAATGCCGTCTCAGAATCTTTCTTCGCAACCTACAAGAAGGAACTCATCCACACCCGCCCATGGCCCGACCTGAAAAGCCTGTTGGAAGTCACCGTCGAATGGATCATGAACTACTACAATACTGTCAGACGCCACTCAACGCTTGGCTATTTGACACCCAGTGAATATGAGCTAGGATTCAGGAACATCAACCATTTGGCAGCCTAATTCGCCTGTCCAAAAAAGCGGGAACACTCCATACACCATCAGGTGGTCAGCCAAAAGCTTCGCGAGATCGGCCGTGACGTCAGGCGGGATCCACATCTCCGGGAGCCCTGAGGCGCTCGTAGTGCGTGCCATAATGATTCTGCTTTCCGAAAGGGTCGACCACGCTTTTGCGGGCTGGGGTCGGCCTTTTCTGTTGTCTCTGGTGGGTTACGCGGTCTCGGTGTGGGCGTTGGCGGCGGCTAGGGCGTACCGGCGGATGTACGCCGCTTTGCTGACTCCCGCGACCATGGCCGCCACGTTGAGCGCGGCGTCGTCGACGCGGTGGAGCCGGACGACGACGCGGGCGTCGAGCGGGTCTTCTATCGGGGGTCGACCGGGGCCGCGCTTTGCGGTGGTGCTCTTCGTCTTGGTCATGGGTTCGTTTCCTAACGGGGTGAGGGCGTAATTGGCTGCCAAATACTTCATCGGCATGCTGAACGCCCGCCTTGACCGATATAGGGGTCGGGTTTTGGTGTCCCGTCTACATGTGGCCGTCGTGGGCACGCCGTCGCCGTCGCCGTGCGCGTGGGGCCGGGTGTCAGTGCTGACCTGTATGAAGGGGGTTATGACTGATGCGTCGGAGGCGTGGCTGGCTCAGGCGGCGCTGTTGGATCGGGGTTGGACGGTTGCGGGTATCCGCCGTTTTCTGGGGGACCCGGACGCGACGAAACCCAACCCGCGTTACCGGTCGGCGTCGCCGATGCGGTTGTGGGCGATTGACCGGGTGGAAGCGGCGGAGGCGACACCGGAGTGGGCCCGGTGGGTGAAGGCGAGTGAGGTTCGCCGGCAGGCCGGGTTGAAGGTTGCTGACCGGAAGCGTGCCGAGTTGGCGGCCATGGTCAAAGCGGTTCACATCAGCATTGCCCCGGCCACGTTGGAGATGGCGACGGCTCGTGCGATCAGGTCGTTCAACGACCGTGCGGCGACCCGCGCATACGGTGACTACGACCCGGCAACCCCCGACTCTGACCCGGCGTTCCTGGCCCGGATCACCGTCAACTACCTGCGACACGAACGCACGTCGTATGACGCCCTCGGTGCTCAGCTGTTCGGCCTGGTGGGTCGCGAGGAAGCGCACGACCTTCTCCGTGAGCGAGTCCTGGCCGCAATCGCTGATGCGTACCCATCATTGGCTGCGGAGTGCGCGACCCAGGTTCGCCAAGCCGCCGAGCAGGCCCACCTGCGATGGTGACGGCGCCCGACGGGGACGTTGAATTATGGGCCTACCAGATCGGCCCGTTTTACGATGCGTCGGCGGTGGCTGCCGTGCTGGGTGTGTCAAGAGCAGCGGTGTACTCCCGGGGGCGGAGTCGGACGATCCTCTCGTGCCGGACGGGCTCTGGCCGGATCGTTTACCCGGTTTGGCAGTTCGTCGGCGGCGCGGTCCTTCCAGGGCTCGTAGCGGTGCTGCGGGTTCTGGAAGGCAGCGATGTCTCCACGTGGACCGTGGCCTCATGGCTCCGCTCCCCTGAGGTCGAGCTCGGCGGCCGGCGCCCATTCGAGGTCCTGCTGGCCGGTGGGGAGGACGACCTGGTCCTGCTTGTCGCCTCCCATGCGGCGGCGGGGTGGGAGTAGGCACACGTGTGCGGACGTGTCAATCTGTACCTTGTCAAGTTGGCTCCGAAAGGCAAGGTGCAGGTTGTCCCGTTACACGGCATCGAGGTCAGCGCGGAGGGCCTTGGACCAACAGCTCCAACACGTTGATGCGGATGCGTTGGCCCCTATGCGCACGGGTTGGGTTCGGGCGATCCGCGAGGCGTTGCAGATGTCCGCTGCGGACCTTGGCTCCCGGATGGGCGTCTCGAGACAAGCCATCACGGCCATGGAAGCCAGTGAACGCGCTGGCACGGTGCGCATGTCCACGCTGGCAGCCGCAGCGGAAGCCATGGACTGTGAGCTGGTCTGGGCGCTCGTCCCTCGCACCACACTCCAAGGGACTGTTGAAGCCCAAGCTGCACGGATCGTCGACGCGTGGGCATCGCAGACGGCGCAGTCGAACCTATTGGAGGGGGTCGTCGTCGAGTTCAGTGAAGCCTCCCGGCAGGACCACGTTGACGACGTAATCAGGTCAGGACGGCTGTTATGGCGTACGGACGTCGAGGGTTGACCCGCGTACCGTCAAGGGTGTGACCGATGGAGACGACGCACCCCACGACGGCAACGCGTTCGTGGGCTCGGAGGCTGCGGCCGCGCGCCTGGATGCACTATTGGCCCGTCCGGGGATGGCTGGCCGGGTGGCCGAGATTCGAGCTCAGATGGACGCCGCCGACGTCGCGGGCGCGGAAACGCCAGGGTGACCAGCCGCCGGGACCGGGGCAAGGTCCTCATCGGCCCGGCGGGGCTGCCCTACCCGAAACTCGGCCTGACCGACCCGAGCTCGCCGAGCTCGCCGAGCACACGTTCACGGGTTTGGACGGAACAAGGGTTCCGGAGCGGGTATATGAAGGCGAGGAGATCGTCATCCTTGGAGTTCTGATGAAATCAGAGCAGTTCTGCTCTGATTTCATCAGAAGGAGTGGTGCGCCTCCCCTCCCTGAAGGGAGGCGCACGGTAACGCAGCCAGTGCTAAACTGTGCGCATGGGAGCACTGGCTGAGGTTCTACATCAATACGGCTACGACACGACCGAGGATGCTGTCGCATCAAACCTCGCAGCGCTTCTCACCCCATTGGGTGTGAATGCGGCGGTGGACCTGTTGGCGACGGACCAGGAATACCTGGCCCGGTTCTCCGGTGTACGCCCCCTGACGTCCGGTGACCTTTCCGCGCTTGACGCCCGGACAGCCGCGCGCGCCACAGCTGAAGCCGTCGCCGCACTGAGCCGCAGCCAAGTCGCCGCACTATTGGGCGTGGACGTGACCCGCGTCTCGCACCAGACGACGGCAGGGGACCTCTTCTCCTACAAGGGCGGGCGCAGCCGGTCCGTCTACCCGGACTGGCAGTTCACTGGCAGCGCCGTCCTGCCGCACCTGCGAGCCGTCCTTGCCGCGCTTCCGGCGGGAAGCCACCCAGTGCCGGTTCGGGCGTTCATGACCTCACCCGATGAAGCGCTCATGCTGGGCGACCGCCCTGCGTCTCCCCGTGACTGGCTCGTGGGCGGCGGGGAGCCCGGTCCCGTCATCGGACTCGCCGCGACACTCGGAGAGCAGGTGTGAGCCCCAAACTCCCACGAACACCACCCGCAGACCTCGCCCGCCGTCGCCCTTTGTGGAAGGATTGGGAACCAAACCAGCCCCTATGGCACGTCGCCAACAGTAAGGGCGCATACGCCGCCAGGTTCGCGGTGATGCGCTCATACGGGCCACTGCCGTCAGCGCGATTCGACCCGCACCCTCCGCCTCCTGGCCTACATCCCACCGAGCGGGTCCTCTACGCAGCCAGCAACCTGGTGGCAGCCCTCGCGGAACGCTTCCAGAAAGGGCGCGAAATTAGACGCCACCAACCCGACGAGCCAGTCGTCTACGCATGGACGCCCACGCGGACCCTACGACTTCTGGACCTGACCGGCCGCGCAGCTACACGTTTGGGCGCCTCACACACCATCAGCGCTGGCCCCAAGGACGTGACGCGCAGTTGGGCGCGCGCGCTACGCGCTACGTGGCCTACGGCTGACGGGTTGTTTTACAGCTCAGCCATGACCGGGGAGCCCTGCTTTGCGTTATGGGCTCCAGCACAAAATTCCTTCCCTGCGGCACCCGCATTCTCCGCACTGCTCTCCCATCCCGCGACCTCGTGGAACAACCTATTGCGTGCCGCTGCCGCACAGATCGGGTACGACCTGCCCTAGGTAGGCGGCCGGCGCGAGTCGCGATCGTGACGGACCAGGTCAGCCGCCTCGAAGGTCCCCGCACTAACAAACCGTTGTTCTGATCGTGCGATCGCTGCGGCGACCTGTTCGGAGTCGCGACGAGCTAGTTCGCGCCGAGCTGCGGTAGCCAGAAGCGCGCTTCGGCTTGTTGATCGTCGCCTGGCTTCGGTATCGAGCTCGGCCAGAAGCTCCTCTGGGAAGGACACCATGACTTTGGACATACCCCAAAGTATGTCCGTGAGTATTGCTGATGACGAGAGCTTGTCGTCCCTCTCCTCATCCCGCAAGAGGATCCTCGCGCGAGCTCCCCTGCTCCCCTGTGCCGGCCCCCGCCCGTTAGAGCCGCTCGGGGTCGTCGCCGGCGTCCGAGCGCTTCAGACCCTCGAACACTTCGGCGTCCTCAACAAGGATGCGGGCGGCAATCTCGCGAACGCGCACCCGGTGGGCATCGTCGTCAGCGTTGGGGTCGACGTGGTCGATGTTGCTGGCACGGTGCACCGTTGGCGACTCGGCCGCCTGGGTCAGCAGCTCTCGGAGCTCGGGATCGGTGTCGTACTCCGCCTGTGCCTCGTTAACGTCGTCTCCGTCGTGCGCATCCGTCACGCCTTCGAATCTACGCCCGCCGCCATGGTCGCGCACCACGTTTACGACGTGACCGCGACGTCAACCAGCACACCGGGTTGCGGAGGTACGCGCGATCAGGCGGTAAAGGTGGCCCAGATAAGGCCCAGGGTGGCGAGGGTCAGCACGCCCGTGGAGACAGCGAGGACCCAGGTCGCCCGGTTCAGGCGCTGGCCTTGCGCAAGGGTCGCCCGGTGAGCCTGGCCCTGTTCCCAGGAGGTCCGTTCAAGCCAGACCATCGTCGCGGTCACGTGCGCCATCGAGAACACTTCGGTTGCGTCGGCGCGGGCTTGTTCGGCCCGGACAATTTGCTTTGGGTCCTCCTCAGTGGCGCGCACCTGCCGAAGCATCGTGACCGCGCCTGCGACGTCGTCGGCCGCACTGTGGAGGCCGGTCATTCCCCCGAGCGTGGCCTCTAGGTGGCCCATCTGCTCGCGCAGGTCCTTGACCTCGACGGCCGATTTCCTTTGGTTCCGTTTCATGGTCGGAGCCTGACACGTCACGGAGATCGACAGGTGAGGGGCACCGCTGGGACCCATCCGCCCTTCTGCCTCTTTGCAGGACGTGGTTACGTTCAGCCGTTCACTGCCGGGGCCGTGGGCACCGGGCCCTCCCTTCGAAAGGCCTAGGCTCCGGTGGCATGGGTTCTGAAATGTGGGCGCTCGTAGGCGTCGTCGTGGGTGCGCTGATCGCCGGAGTTCTCCAGATCTTCGCCGGAGTTCTCCAGCGAGGCACGACCGCAGAGCCGGAGTTCTCCAGCGAAAGCACGACCGGATATCGGATATGGCCGGAAAGCGCTACGACACGTACATGCACGCCTTAGAAGATGCCGCGCGCGTCAAGCTCGCAGCGTCCGATCTCTTTGGGCTCATGGCACGCCCTCACGACTTGACTGACGAGGTGACACGCAGGCGTGCCTTCAACGACATCCAATCTGAGTGCACGCCAAAGTACTCAATGCACTGGGTCCTATCTTCCGATAGGGTCCGCGAGGCACTTCTTGAGTTAACGCTGGCGACACCTGGCGAAGATTGCGTGCACCCAGACGGGTCGTGGAACGCTGAGTTGGCGACCGAGCGCAGCGATCGACTTCTGAAGGCGGTCACGAAACTGACCATGGCTGTCAAACATGACCTTCAAGTCGACGAACTGCTGGGTGGCCACTGATCCATTGATTGCACATCCCCAACGCCCACCATGTTGACGCCGGCGGCAACGGACGGATGTCCGCCGGTCCGGACAGGTCACTGCAGGGCGTGGCGGCCGGCAGTGCTTATGGTCTGCTCATGGAGAGACCACCAACTAAGAAGGCTTCGCGCGAGCTACTTGAGAAGGTCGTCGAGGGCGGCGTGAGCATGATCCCGATCGCCGGCGGGCCAGTCGCAGTCACCTTTGCTTACGCAATTGGACGGGCGCACGGCCGCCGGATGCAGTTATGGCTCGAGAACCTCGCGGATGACGTCGCCGAGTTGCAAACCCGTGAAGGCGGCCTCGACTTCGACACCTTGGCGGAAGACGACCGCTTCATCGACGCCGTCGTCAGCACGACTCGAGCAGCCCAGGCTACACATGACGAGGACAAGCTCACCGCCCTTCGGAACGGGGTCCTCAACACCCTCGGACCGCACGCCCCCACCGACGATGAACAGCTCCGGTTCTTCCGATTCGTTGAGCAGTTCAGCCCCGCGCACTTGCGGCTTCTGCACTTTTTTCACGATCCGGGCGCAGGGTTCGATGCGGCCGGAATCACCAGACCCGGCTACCTCGCCGGTGGTCGAGCCACTCTTCTCGAGGACGGAATGCCCGAGTTCCGTGACAAGCGCGAGTGGTCCGCCTTGCTTTTCGGGGACCCGTACACAGCCGGTCTCACCAACGGGAGCCTTCAAGGCATGCAGAGCGGGGCGAGCCTCTGGGAGGCTGCCACCTCGCCTCTTGGCGACCGCTTCCTCGCGTTCGTTAGCGACCCTCGCGTGCCAGTCGAAACCACTGAAGTCTGACCCGGCTCGCCAACCGTCCAAAGTCGCGGTCCCCGTCCGTCCGGGCGGATCAATCCTGTCGAGCGATCAGCGCAGCCGTGGCGGCCAGCACGGCAAGGGCGTCAGCACGCGTCCACCCGGCACCGGCAGTCACCGGGTCATCGTGATGAGAGACATGCGTCAGCTGATACAGCGCGTTATGAAGGGCAGACCATCTCTCCTCCTGTGACAAGGACTGTTGATTCTTAGAGCGGATTAGGTTGTCGCCATGGAGTGTTTCGCGCTGCCGGGCGGTTTCGAGAGCAAGGCGCGCAGCCACGACCATGTCCCCGTACCGTCCGTCATCAAGTGCGGCTCGAGCCTCACGAAGACGGACGCCCATCTGATGCCGGTCCCCTTCCGCTAGGGGTGCCGGGACGACAACTGTGAGGGACGCTGCCGCGCCAACTACTGCCAACTGGTGGAGCCAACGGCTCGACTCCACTCGCAACGAGATCTGGCCTGAATTGGAAGGCCAGACGTCGGGAACGCCGGAGATGCTTGCCTTCACGTCGACACGGAAGGCAAGCTCCTTGCCGTCACGGTGACGTTCGATCGCCGCGAGCTGTTCATCCGTGAGCGAGGCAACCAATTTGTGTCCGACAGGGAAGGTCCGAAGCGCGACCTGCTCCTCAGTCGTCCAAGGAGCCAAGTAGGACGATCCCGCGCCGTCCAGCCAGAGCGTCCCCATAAGTGACACGGGGCTGTTCTCTGCCAAGCCCTCGCTTTCAATGTCCAGCGGGATGCGCAACTGGTGGGCACCGAGGCCAAGCACCAGAGAGATTTCTGGGCTGAACAAGAGCTTGAGTTTTCCTCGGCCGAGCGAAATATCGAGGCGCATGGCGGTCCTTTCAGTGGTCTACAAATCTGGTCGTTGCCAGCGACGCAGCTGCGGGGTGGGTGCACAGAGAACGATGAGTCCAGCGTCGACGAGCGCCTGGGCGATGACCCCGTCCGGGTCTGGGACATCGTCGAATGGCAACTCGTACAAGGCGCCCCCGGCGTCGATCGTGCAGACGATGTATGCGAGAAGTCTTGCGGATTCACGGTATTCGGGCGGTAGGTGGCCAGGGCTCCGGACATGGTGCACGCCAAGCCGGCAGCTTTGACCGTTTGACCTGGCTGTTTGTAGCTATGGGAACGCTGCTTCTTGCCTGGGGTGCGTCATAATTGATGTGACGGTGAAGTACAACGTTGAGATGGCGAAAGACAACGATCATGAGGTTCAACTGCCACCGGACGGGCCATACCGCTGCTCAGAGCTGTGTGTGCATCTAACCGAAGACCAAACCCGCTCCCCGGACACCGCCCCTGCGAGGTCAAAACTCGCTCTGACCACTCACGAATTATGACGCCATGTCGGGAGTCCTGGTGCCGCCGGGCGCGATCTCACCCAGTCCCATGTTGAAGATCAGCAGGCCGCCGCCCAGTGCGGTGAATGAGGAGTGGGCCGCGTCGATGGCGCCGGTGGAGGTGCCTGTGGTCGATGTCGCGAACAGGGACGACGCGGCAACACCGAATCGGGTCTCCTTGCCTTCCATGGCAGCGCCGGCCAGCTTGAGTGCGGTCCCGGGGTGAGCAGCCTCCAGTGACCACACGCCGGCCAGGATCAAACCCCACAGGGAGCCCATCGTGGCCAGGATCGCGTAACCCTGCCGCTTGTCCTTGACCATCAGCCCGAAGGTGCGGGTCAGCGCGACCGGGATGAGCAGCAGGAAGAAGATCTCCAGGAAGTTCGAGAAGGGGTTGGGGTTCTCGAACGGGTGTGCCGAGTTGGCGTTGTAGAAGCCGCCGCCGTTGGTGCCGAGCTCCTTGATGGCCTCCTGGGAGGCAACAGGTCCGCCTGTGATGGTTTGGTGGACCCCGGCCAACGTGGTGGCGTCGGTTCCGGAAGAGAAGTTCTGGACCACACCGGCCGCGACCAAGGCGATGGTTCCCACGACCACGAGCGGCAGCAGGATGCGCAGGCAACCCCGGGTCAGATCGACCCAGAAGTTGCCGACCCGGTCGGTGCGGGAACGGACGAAGCCGCGGATCAGCGCCACCGCGACGGCCATGCCCACCGCGGCAGAGGCGAAGTTCTGCACGGCGAGCCCGGCCATCTGGGCTAGATGCCCCATCGTCGACTCACCGGAGTAGGACTGCCAGTTCGTGTTGGTCACGAACGATGCGGCGGTGTTGAACGCCTGGTCGGCTGGGACACCCGGGAAACCCAGGCTCAACGGCAGGTGCGGCTGCAACCGCAGCAGGCCGTAGAGGAAGAGCACGCTGACCGCGGAGAATGCGAGCAGTGAGCGGGCGTAGACCGGCCAGCGCTGGTCGCCCTTCGGATCCACGCCCATGACCCGGTAGCAGAACCGCTCGACGCGGGTGTCGTGCTCGCTGGTGTAGGCCCGCGCCATGTAGGCGCCCAGCGGCCGGTAGCAGGCCACGAGGGCAGCAATCAGCAGGCCGACTTGGAGCAGGCCGGCGGTGGTGTCAGACGTCTCAGAATCGCTCCGGGAACAGAAGGGCCACCACGAGGTAGCCGAGCAGCAGGACGCAGATGGCGGGCTCGGCAGCGTTCTCGATTCTCACAACCGCTCGACCCCCTTGACCATCAGCGCTAGGAGCGCAAAGAACGCCCCGGTGAGGATCACGAACACGAGATCGGACATTGCCTGGACTCCAGTCATCAGGTGGCTCGGATGGCGACCACGATGGAAGTCTCGGTGCTGAGAGCGGATATTGCGATGCGTTGACGGGTTCTTAACGCGAATCGTTCAATACCATGACGCCTGTCTTCGATCGGTAGCCGGGCGACGGTTCGCCGGCTGCCAATCAGGGGTGGTCCAGCGCCTCGTATGTCGCCAGGCTCGGTCCGCGGGTCGCCCGCAGGTCGCGGGCCCCTGCCTCGGCCTCGCGCATGACGCGCAGGATGTTACCGCCGGCCAGCTTGGTCAGGTCCTGGTAGGACCAGCCGCGGTCGGCCAAGGCGACGAACAGGCGCGGATAGCCGCTGACGTCCTCGAGACCGATCGGCAGATCCTGGGTGCCGTCGAAGTCGCCCCCGATGCCGACGTGGTCGACACCGGCGACCTCCCGTACGTGCTCGATGTGGGCAACGACCTGGTCGATCGTGGCGGTGGGCTTGGCATGTTTCTTGCGGTACGTGGCGGCGAACACGTCGAACGCGAGGTGGTCTGTGGGCTTGACGCCGACCTCCAGCGCCGCCAGCGAAGCCTCCTTGCGCCACTGGCCCGCGGCAGGGGAGACGAAGTCGGGCACGAACGTCACCATGCAGATGCCGCCCTTCTGACCCAGGGCCTCGAGCACATCGTCCGGCACGTTGCGGGTCATGTCGCAGACCACGCGTGCGGACGAGTGCGAGAAGATCACCGGCACCTCACTGACCCGCAAGGCGTCGCGCATGGTGTCGGCCGAGACGTGCGAGAGGTCGACGAGCATGCCGATGCGGTTCATCTCCCGCACCACTTCGAAGCCAAAGGCGGACAGACCCCCGCAGGCCGGCACGTCAGTGGCCGAGTCGGCCCACGGGACGTTGTCGTTGTGGGTCAGCGTCAGGTAACGGACGCCGAGCACGTGCAGCATCCGCAGCGCCGCCAGAGAACAGCCGATCGAGTGCCCGCCCTCGGCCCCCATCAGTGACGCGATGCGTCCCGACGCGAAGACGGCCTCGAGCTCGTCCGCGGTGCGCGCGAAACCCAGCTGGTCGCCATACCGGGCGACCATCTGGTGGACCGCGTCGATCTGTTCCAGCGTCTGGATGACCGCCACTCCATCGGGCAGCGACGCGGGCACCCAGACCGACCAGAACTGCGCACCGACGCCGCCGGCGCGCAGCCGCGGCAGGTCGGTGTGCGTGGTGTCCAGGCGACCCGAGAGGTCAAGCTGGTCGAAGTCGTAGCCCGACTGTCGTCGCGCCTCCCACGGGAGGTCATTGTGTCCGTCGATCAGCGGGTGCCTGCGCAGCAGTTCGGTGACGCGGGCGAGTGTGTCCGGGGCAATGGTCTCTGGTGCGAGGTCGGGCATGCGGTCATTCAACAGCAGTCCACCTACGATGGGGAGATGACGTCCCTGACCTCGAGCGCTTCTGGCAGCCCCCGAAGCGTGGCGTTGGTCACATTGGGATGCGCGCGCAACGAGGTCGACTCCGAGGAGCTTGCTGGTCGTCTGGCCGCCGAGGGCTGGCTGTTGGTCGATGATGCCGCGCAGGCTGATGTCGCCGTGATCAACACCTGTGGCTTCGTTCAGCAGGCCAAGAAGGACTCCATCGATGCACTCCTGGAGGCCTCTGAGCTAAAGGCTTCGGGACGTACGCAGAAGGTTGTGGCCGTGGGTTGTCTGGCCGAGCGGTATGGCGAGCAGCTAGCCGCTGAGCTGCCCGAGGCTGACGCCGTGCTCGGTTTCGACTCCTACGCCGATATGTCGAGCCACCTCACCTCGATCCTGAACGGCAACAAGCCCGTTTCGCACGTGCCGTCGGACCGTCGGCGCCTGCTGCCGCTCTCGCCGGCCTCACGCCAGGCCTCCGCTGCGTCCGTGGCCCTGCCCGGTCACGGTCACAATGGGTCGCTCTCGACGTCGACGGAGGTGCTAGCCAGCACAGCCCCGGCAATCGAGACGATCGAAGGACCGGTCCCGGCCAGCGGTCCTCGCGTCATCCGCGCACGTCTGGACGGTCGGCCGTGGGCTCCTTTGAAGATCGCCAGTGGCTGTGATCGGCGCTGTGCCTTCTGTGCGATCCCGATGTTTCGCGGGTCTTTTGTGTCCAGACGCCCCTCCGATGTCCTGGCCGAAGCCCGCTGGCTCGGTGAGCACGATGTCAAGGAGATCTTCCTGGTCAGCGAGAACTCCACGTCATACGGCAAGGACCTCGGGGACTTGCGCCTGCTGGAGACGATGTTGCCCGAGATCGCCCAGGTAGACGGGATCGAGCGCGTCCGGGTGTCCTATCTTCAGCCCGCCGAGATCCGGATGGACCTGCTCGATGTCATGGCCTCGACGCCGGGCGTCGTGCCGTACTTCGACATCTCCTTCCAGCATGCCTCCGAGAAGCTGCTGCGCAAGATGCGCCGGTTCGGCTCGTCTCAGTCATTCCTGGACCTGATCGACCAGGTCCGCGCTCGCGCGCCGCTCGCCGGCATCCGGTCCAACGTCATTGTCGGGTTCCCCGGAGAGACGCAGGAGGATCTCGACGAGCTCGAGGCTTTCCTGACAGCCGCGCGTCTGGACGTGGTTGGCGTGTTCGGTTACTCCGACGAGGATGGGACCGAGGCCGAGACCTATGAGGGCAAGTTCGACAGGCATGTCATCGCAGAGCGCGTTGAGCACTTCACAACGTTGGTGGAGGAGCTCAACATCCAGCGGGCGGAGGAACGCATCGGCGAACGCGTCGAGGTTCTCGTCGACGGGATCGACGAGGACACCGATGAGCTGACCGGACGGGCTGCCCATCAGGGGCCCGACGTCGACGGCGCCACCATCCTTCGGCTGCGCCCAGGTGCCCTGACCCCGGCTGTCGGGGAGATCATCGCTGCGGTGGTTCTCGACACCGAGGGCGTCGACCTCATCGCGGAACCCGAGTGATCCCCTCCGGTGATGACACCCACGTTCGGCCTACGCAGGCGAGCGCTTGGAACATCGCCAACGCGCTCACCATCTTGCGCATCGTTCTTGTGCCCGTCTTCGGGTGGTTCCTGCTCCACGACGACGGTCAGCTGACGAACTACCGACTGCTGGCCGCGGCCGTGTTCGTCGTCGCAACGGCGACCGACCGCATGGACGGCGACATCGCGCGGGCCAGGGGACTGGTCACCGACTTCGGCAAGGTGAGTGACCCGATCGCCGACAAGGCCCTGATGGGTATGGCGCTCGTCGGGCTCTCGATCATCGATCTGCTTCCATGGTGGGTCACCCTGGTGGTCCTCGTCCGGGAGGTCGGCATCACCGTACTGCGGCTCCTGGTCATCCGGCACGGCGTTATGCCGGCCAGTCGGGGTGGCAAGGTCAAGACCGCACTTCAGGCGGTCGCGATCCTGCTCTACATCTTGCCGTTGAGTGATCCATGGCATGCCATAGCAGTGGTGGTGATGACGTTGGCGGTCATCGTGACCGTGGCAACCGGGGTCGACTACGTGCTACGGGCCCAGACACTGCGCAACACCAGCCCCCGCGCGCAGGCAAAACGCGAGCGTCGCGCGGCGGCGGCAGGACGAGAGGCGGCCGCACGAGAGGCGG
>Ga0209540_10002038_pt1 | contig 14604 bp, 8 predicted proteins | sample BarGraIncu01121A_FD_184501 | JGI IMG/M metagenome (GOLD analysis project Ga0209540, IMG submission 184501) | Arctic peat soil microbial communities from Barrow, Alaska - Barrow Graham LP Incubations 011-21A (SPAdes) (version 2) | ecosystem: Environmental > Terrestrial > Soil > Wetlands > Peat... | reverse complement strand
CACCGCGGAGAGGTGGCAGAGCGGTTGATTGCGGCAGTCTCGAAAACTGTTTAGGAGGTATCCCCTCCTACGGGGGTTCGAATCCCCCCCTCTCCGCCAGTTCGTGGTCAAACGTTAGCCCCGGTCACTTCGTTAGAAGTGCCGGGGCTACGTATGTAAGAGGTACTCTTGGTGACATCCTGGTGACGAACATGTCACCAGCCCGCATCACCGAGCGGAACGTGCCGGCAGCGGCGCGTGGCCGAGGGGGTCAAGATGCGTCTGCTTCGAGTTCGTATTGAGGGCTTTCGGGGGGTATTGCAGTCCTTCTGTACCCGGGACGGAGATCAGATCCTGACCCGTTACCTGCGCACCATGGTCAAGCGATATGCTGTGAAGGCGCGCGTCTCGGAGGCCGAGCGAGTCACTCCGCACGGGCTCAGGCACACGTTCGCCACTGACCTGCTCCGCGAGACCAAGAACATCCGGCTTGTGCAGAAGGCGCTCGGGCACTCGGACGTGTCGACAACCATGATCTACACGCACGTGTTCGACGAGGAGCTCGAAATGGCTCTCCGACGTAGAGAGACCCAAGCGAGTGTCAGGGCCACCGGTTAGGCTACAGGTGCATTCGGCGAGTTGGTTCGCCGGTGGTGGGCCTTCGCCATGCAGCGCCGGGATGCGGTAGGTAAACCGCAATGGAGTCCGGTGAGGGCACGGCCCCGTTTGGAGTTCGTTCAGGATCGCGTGCGACTGTCGCTTTGCGCATGAGCAGCAGCCCCCTCCGTGTTGCCGTCGCCCTCAGGGTGATGCATGATGCAGCAAGGTGAAAGGGGCGAGCAGATGGCGGACAAGCATCGGATCACGGTCAATCTTGACGACGATGAGTATCGGGCCCTCCAGCGACTGGCGCTTAAGGTCGATCGCTCGCTCGCGTGGCTTGGCCGTCGGGCGATTTGTGACCTAATTGAACGGTGCGATGAGGGGGAGGGGCTCGTTCCTGGACTCCGGGTTGTGCCCAGCGAAACATTGAGGCGGTCGGCACAATGAAGTACCTCGGAGGCGACCTTCACGAGGGTGACTGCTTGTCGGTTATGAAGCAGCTCGACGACCAGTCCGTAGACATGATCTTGTGCGATCTGCCCTATGGGACGACGCAGAACAAATGGGATAGCGTCATACCTCTGGATGAGCTGTGGAGCGAGTATCGCCGCATCATAAAGCCCAAGGGAGTCATAGCCCTTTCGTCCCAAGGGATCTTCACCGCTCGGCTAATTCTCAGCAACGAGCGCTGGTTTCGGTACAAGTTCGCCTGGATCAAGAGCAAGCCAACGAACTTCCTAAACGCACGCCGCCAACCGCTTCGGCAGCATGAAGACATCTGCGTCTTCTATGGAAGTCAGCCCGAGTACCGCCCGGTAATGTCCAAAGGTGAGCCCTACGACAAGGGCATACGGAAGGACCAGTACACCGGAAGCTATGGCGACTTCAGACCGGTTCACGTGAAGAGCGATGGCGAACGGTTCCCGACGGATGCTCTGTATTGCAAGACCGCAGAGAGCGAAGCTGGCGGGCGGGTGTGGCATCCGACGCAGAAGCCTGTCGCGCTGGGACGCTATCTAATTCGCATGTACACCGGTCCGGGCGACGTGGTCCTCGATAATGCGTTCGGAAGTGGAAGCTTTCTTGTTGCTGCCGCGATGGAGGGGCGCCGGTTTGTCGGCATCGAGCTCAATAGGGAAGTTCACTTGTTCAAGAACGAGCGAATCGACTATGTGGCCGTAGCGCGTGAGCGACTCGCGGAGGTCGAGATGGCCATGAATAAGGGCGAAGCGCCCCCGCCACTCTTCTCAGCCTTGCAGCCGTCGGCGCGGGCAGGTCAGCCGAACCGCAAGGGCATGGTCGACGTCGATGCCGTGATCCGCGAGTCGCGGAGGCAGGCGGTATGAGCGCGGTCGCAACCAACTACAACGAGCGGTCATGGGCGATCGATCTGATAGGGCATCTCAAACTTCTCGCATCGAGAGACAATCGCTCAATCAAGGATGCCGGGGGCGAGCAGACCGTGCATGCCGAAGGGGGCAGTCTGTTCCCTGATGTCCTGCTCTTTGGCGATCGGGCGACCGCGCGCATTCTGCAAGGGTGGGAGCTCAAGATGCCCGATACGGGCATTGATGACCCGGAGTTTCGCGAGAACGCAGAGTTGAAGGCGCGGGCGCTGGGCCTGGATAGTTTCCTGCTTTGGAATGTCACCCACGCTCACCTGTACACGCGCGACCCTGCGTCAGATAGATTCGAGCGCGCCCATGCTTGGCATGATCTTAGGGACGTGACCGCCCGCAGCGCGGTCCTTGGGAATCGAGCGCGCTGGGAGTCCCTCGCGACTGAGATCTTCGGCTACCTGAACGATCTATTCGATCGCGGGTCTCTGCAGGGCCGTCAATTCATAGATGCATATCGCAGTGGCGGCATCACTTCGCTGATCATGGAGAACGCGGGCCAAGTCGAAGACGCTCTCAAAGCTGAGGCGCTTCGGGACGCGGGACTTCGGGCGGAGATGGCCCTTTGGTGGGACAGAAGCAAGGCTGAGTACGCCCAAGGGACGATGGAGGCTGTCCTCGCCCAGGCTGTGATCTCTAACTGGATAGGCAAGCTGCTGTTCGCACACATTCTTCGCGAGCGTGACTTGCGTGCGCAGCGAGTCGCATCGATTGATGAGAACACCACGCCGGAACAGGCTCTAGAGCTATTCGGCCAACTGTCACGGGAGTGCAACTTCTGGACTATTTTCTCGAACAGTATCGGGCTGGTCTGCATTCCCCCGACCGTCTGGAATCAGCTCAAGCAGTTCAATGGCCTCTTGGCCGACCTTCGGGTTGGTTCCATAGACCAGGCGCAGTTGTCCGCTGTTCTGGAAGCCACTGCAGAGGTCACGGTTCGAAAGCTCCGAGGGCAGTACCCGACGCCACTTGCTCTCGCGCGTCTACTAGTGCACCTGTGCTTGCGCGATATCGAGCACGATCGCATCCTCGATCCATGCTGCGGCAGTGGCACGATTCCTCGTGCAGCACTTGAGCAGAAGCTATCTGCTGGCACCGCGCCTGCCATGGCGTCCGCGACTGTCTACGCAAGCGATCAGGATCCGCAAGCGGTGTTGATCGCGACTTTTGCCTTGGCCAAGCCGGACTTGATGCATCTGCCTCTGCGGATCTTCCAGCGTGACGCCTTTACGCTGCAGCCCGAGACCTCTTTGGAGTTCAGGAACCCCTCTGATGGAACTCCATTCACGGAGGTCCTCGGGTCATTCCAAGCCATAGCTAGCAATCTGCCCTTCGTAGCGCAGGAAGGGCGCGCCCAGTACGGCAATGCGCTTGATCGGGTGGCAGCGACCCTTGGCACCAACGGGGAGAGATTCACTCGACGTGCCGACGTTGCAGCCTATTTGCCTTTCGCTCTGCATCCGCTCCTCGCGGAGGAAGGAAGGCTCGGCGTCATCATTACCAACGCGTGGCTGGGGACGGACTGGGGTGATGCGTTCTACGAATCGCTCGGTCGCTTCTATGAGCTCAAGAGCGTGATCACGTCCGGTGCGAGACGGTGGTTCCAGACTAGTGAAGTTGTCGCCAATCTCCTCATTCTGCGCAAGAAGGACGCTCTGGATGAGCCACGTGGCGACGTTCAATTCGTCGTCTTGACGCGCCCGCTTGAGGAAATGGCTGACGACGAGGCGGTGAGAATTGCTGCTGCCCAGATTGAGCTCGGACAGACCCAGAATGACACGATGACCATAAGGGCCGTTAGTCATGCAGATCTGGAGCGTTTCCGGCCGCTTGGTCTGAGAGGTAATGCCCAATTCGTGAACTGTGATTGGGTGCTTAGCTTGCCGCTCGTGCCACTTTCGAGCTTCTTCAGCGTTCGAAGGGGCGAGCGGCGTGGTATGAACGCGCTCTTCTACCCGCGCCCGGGACATGGCATCGAATCTGAGTACATCCGCCCGCTCGCAAAGAGCCCAACTGACTTCGAGCGCCCCTCCGGGCCCGCTGCGAAGGAGGCGTTTGCCTGTTCCAGAACCGAGGAAGAGCTGGAGGCCCTGGGCCATATCGGCGCACTCAATTGGATTCGACGGTACAAGACCCCGGAGAACATCCGGAGACTCACGACTGCCGGGCGTATGTGGTACGAGATGAAGGCGGACGAGCTTACCGATCTGGTTGCATTCATCAACTACGGTGATCGCCTGTTTGTCGGTCGTGTTGATCCACCTGCGTTTGTGGACCAGCGAATGGTGCGACTCCAACCTCGATCGATCGTCGACATCGAGTTGTGGCATGCGTTGCTGAATACCGCGATCTCGATGTTCTTCTTCGAAGGAATGGGATTTGGCCGTGGGCTTGGTGCGCTCGATTTGAACAAGGACCGCATCGAGCAGTACATGCATGTTCTCGATCCGTCCACGCTCGATCCGCAATCTGTCGAGGCCATCAAAACGGCATACCAGCCCCTTGTGCAGCGAGACGTGCTGAGCGTTGCGGACGAACTGGAGCAGGACGACCGCCGTGCCTTTGATGACGCCGTCCTTTCCGCCTTCGGGCTTGAGATCGATCGAGAGCGGATCTACGACGCGCTGCGCTCACTCGTGGCGATAAGGCTGACGGCACTGGAGTAGCCAGCTGCGTCATGCGTCGATGGACGATTGAAGAGCGAGTCGCCTGCGTGAAGACGGACGGCCACTTCTCAAGACGGTAGACTGTAACGCACGCCTACGCCTCCTGTTGAGGGCGTGCTGCTCTGCGTCGTCCATTCCTATCGGCCCCGTCGCGCTTGTGTCAGCTGGCAAGGGGCTTCGTGGCCGACGTCCGTCGCATCGACTTGCCCGTGTAGTACCGACTCCCCGTGGAGTCGGTACTAATACGCACGGCCAAGCCAAGCGCAGTTAGGGGCCTGTGCGGCGTCAGCGAGAGAGGTACCGATACGCATGTCGCCGCCGGGGAGTCTCAGCCTCCAGCTCCAGCGAGATCCATTTCGGGAAGTGGGGGCAACAGCTCTTCCACCATGCGCTCAAGCGCTTCGTCGTACTCCCAAGGCACATTCAACACGACCGCCTCGTCCACGTAGTACCGCGATCCGGCCAACTTGCCGATTCCCACCCAGGACGAGCACCGTGACTGATACATCTTGAGACGGCAGTAGCTCAGCAAGTCATCCCGCAAGGGCTGCCTCTCGACCCCTGCCATGAACGTGAGCCCCGTATTGCCATCCTCCATCACCATCGTCACGTCATGGCGTCGTCCGTCGTCGCGGGTGCGCTGTACGGCTCCTTGCATCGAGGATATGAAGTCCTCACGGGCCTGCCAGCCTAGGTCCAGAAGCGCCGTCGACACATGCACGAACCCCGGGCGGCGAGACGTCTCCAGCTCCCGGAGGAGGGCCCGCATGTCGTCTGGCATTGGCTGCGTCGGCAGCTGGGGCGCCATGCCCTTGTAGCGTTCATCATGCAGGTAGTGAGCGTCGAGGGTCTCGCCATAGCCGAAGATGTTGTAGTTGGTGGGGCGCTCTTCGCTCTCAACCGCCGTGGCGATTTGCTCGAAGTAGAGACCCTCCGCCAAGTAGTGGGCGAACCAATCGAGTTCGTCGTGCGCCGCGACCATCTTCAACTCGTTCAATCGAGCGCGCCGTCGGAGGAACTGCACGAATTGCGCAGAGAACTCCGTGGCGTCCGCGATCACGATCAAGTCGAGTACGGACACGGCCCAGGGGAGGTCATCGTCCCCGACCACGCCCATGTCGACGAGTCGATGGATCATCGTTGTGAATGTGTCGAGCGAGTCGAGAGCCACGGTCACCAGCAGGAACTCCCTGATGTGGGATGACTCAACCCGCAACTGGTTGCTGTCGGGGAGATCGAACACGACGGTGGCCGCGGATTTCATGAAGTCCTTCGCTCGCAGCGCCTGTTTGTGGGCTTCGCCGACCAGCGCGCCCAGATCCTCGGTCATTCCGTCCGGCGCCCCGCGCCGTCCTGCGGGGCTCATGCTCCCGGCCTTCGCCTCTACCAGAACAGCGATGTCGTCCATCAGCAGAAGGCCGTCAAGTTCGCCGTGAACAGTGGTGCCTCCGACTTCCCAGTGGTACTTCAGCCTTGTGAACCCGTCACTCGCGGGCATGGCCTGTTTGAGCAGCTCGACAGCGCGGCCTTCCAGGTAACTGGATCTGGCCGTCTCGTAGGCATCCCACCAAGTGGAGTCCGGATTGTTCGGGCTCGGCTTCAGCAGGCTCTCGATCAAAGGTCTGATGCTCCAGGAGAACGATGTCGGCACAGGAATGAGGAAGCGCTCGTCGGCCAATCGGACCGCGACCTTGGTCTGCAATGGGGGAGTTGGCGAAGGCAGACGGTAATGCGTGGGCTCGCACGACCCCCATGTCTCTGAGCAGGCGCTCAAGAGGGCGGTGACGCGGTCCAGCGGGACACCGGATTCGGCCGACAATTCCGCGGGGGTCAAGACGGTGACATCCTGCATCAAGAACATGAGCCAGGCGGTCGCTGCGTAGTGTTGTTTTCGCAACCATGGGCGATAGCGCGGCGGGAAGATGCGCTTCACGAGTCGGGGGAGCCTTCCGGTGCCTTGCGGCCACGCTGCATCGTCCATCGCGAACAGGGCTTCGGCCCCCCGCTCCAGCCGCTCGTTGGCTCGAGAGTCCAGGATCGCGATGATGGCGTTCCCGACGAGGATGGCGTCCTCGATGCTCCATCCGAGTCGGTCGACTAAGTTGACGTGCATCGACCGTTCGATTCCGCGCAGCGATTCGACCATGTGGTCGAAATGTCCGGGATAGCGAACATACAGGGCGTTTTGCAGCGTCTGGAACCGAACGGTTCGCAGCGTCCCGGGCAGCTGCCTCTCGCCGTCACGGGCCGCATCCTGTGCGATGTGCAGCCACGTTGTGTCGATGAAGAGCTTGGACACACGTCGCTGAATGTCCTCGATCACGTGCGGCGGAATGACGAACTGCTGGCCGTTCCCGGGGCTGATCAGATAGAGAGTAGCCACATAGTCCACATAGGCGAGGATCTTGTTCCCGTCATCGGAGGGAGGTCCATCGCCCGCGGCACCGAAGGGCGCATTGCGGAACCACAGTGCTCCGAGCACGCATTCAGGCGGGTACTGGTGGAGGATCTCATACAGGGCGTCAACGTCTGCGTTCATGGCCGCCAGCATCGGATTGACTCGCGCGCCCAGCTCCTCTCGCATGTGCGCGTGCTCCTCGGGGGTCAGTGTGGAGGCCATCTGGATGTTGCGTCCCTCACGCCTCATGGCGACGCCCGGGCCCACAAAGCTCTCCACATCCCGGGGCTTACGGATGCGATCTATCCACGTGCCAAGCCGTCGTGTCGCGGACATGCGGACCCGATCCTCCCGCCGGCCGGTCTGGCATGTTGGTTGACCGGGCCTAGCATCGACCGCCCGAGTTGGGGCGCTGGTTTGATGGCACGCGCTGACCGATTGACCTCATTGCCTCGGCGGGACCATTGGACGCTACCCCTGCTCGAATCTGATCAGCAGCTTCGTCTCCGTATCGAGCACGCCGCCCTCTCGCGGGAGATAGCGAGGGGAGTTGTACTTGTGGGGCATGGGAATGAACTGCGGCGTCACACAGGTATACCGCCAACCGTACGGAATGCCCCTGTTCCTGTCAGGCGCTAGGAAGCCACATCGAGCAAGCATCTCAAGGTAGTCGCCGACCACCTCCGCGGGGGATGCGGCGCGCGGGTCATCCCTCCAGGCCCAGAACAGCGCGTCTTCCCAGATGTAGGGGTAGGTGTCGTGCAGGTTGCCCAATGCGTACTTCACGGAGACGAAACGAGAACGGGCCTCATCTTGTTTGGCGAAGACCCACGTCCTGAACAAGATGCTTTGCCAGACAGTTCGGTGCACCTTGAACAGGTACCCGCCGGGGATCTCCCAGTCCAGGTAGTAGGGGGTTTCGGAATCGGCTGACATGCCGAAGGCCTTACGGTTCATGACCCACAGCGTGTTCGTCGGTAGCTCCCGCTCGGTCTGCTCGGCCATGGCCTTCTGGTACTCCGGCGATAGTATCCGGGCCCGTTCGCGACGAGTGTGTTCAGCCGCACGCTGCTTCCTCTCCTCGCGCTCGCGTTCCTCCCGTTCCTCAGCTTCGCGGCGCTCGCGAATCTCCTTCAGAAGCTGGTCCTGCACACCCTGCCTCTGCGGATGGAAGAGCCACGTCTTTGAGCCCTCGCCCGCGATCAGGAGATCCTCGATCGCCTCGCGGTCGAACTCCTCGAGGCCAACCCGCATGTCCTGAAGATCGACTTCGATGCACGGATATCCAAGCCGGGCCAACTTGTCGCATTTCTCGTCGTCAGCGAAATGAGTGACGGCAATCTCAATCAGGAGAGGCGCCTTGTCTCCTGCGCGCCCGAGGATGACATCTGGAATGGCATCACTCATGCGTTGCTCCACGGCGACCGAGACATATGGCGCGTCGAGAGCGGGGCTTACCTGCCTGTTCTCTCCGCCGACTCGGACCATCTCCTCGGGCACTCTGACGGTTTGATGGCGCCCGAACACCTCCTTCGCGAAGAGGTGGAGCGCCGACTCGATGGAGCCTTCGCAGTCGCTGTGGGTGTCGTGGGCGAAGTAGTGGACTCGCACTGTGCCGGCGTTTCGCGCTTGAAGGCGCGCACCGCACTTCGGGCACACGCAGCGGCACTTGAGCCCGTTGTCGGCGATTGTGAGTTCTGAGATATGGACGACCGTGCCGTCCTCGCGAACGCCGATCGGCACCTTCAGTTCTTCGTCCACGCGCCTCCCTTGCGCTGACCCGCCGAGCCCCCTTGAGCCATCCTAGACCCAGGGACTGACAATCATTAAGCGGGGCACCCGGCCGAGGCCTATACCGACTCCGTCCCGAGTCGGTATCGATGCACGCGGTTCTGCGTCGAAACGCCGCGCTGGGCGAACTAGGCAGGCAAACGGAGCGCATCCGCAGGTTCGGCCTGTCCGCCGCACGTTGGCCGCCCCCCACATCGAGTGCAGTCCCGGTGTGTTGCCGGGTCGATTCCCCGGGCCGGACTTGTTGTCAGCGTGCTGTGCTAGCGTGAGGCACACTGTCGCGTCGACCTGAGCGAGGCACGAATGTCTGACGATCTGGCGGGGGCGATCCAGACTCTCCGACGTATCCTTTGGAGCGGGCGGGAATTCGGGTTGGCGGGCGTGCTAGTAGGGGCAGGCTTCAGCCGCAACGCGCTCAGGCTCGATGGCTCCCCCGCTCAGCCACCCAGCGGAGATCGCCTGGCATCGGAGCTGGTTGATCGGCTCGCGCCGGGGGCAGGGGTCCCAAGCAAGACTGACCCGCTTCCCGAAATCGCACAGTGGTTTGAGTCACAACATGGGCGGGATGCGCTCACGCTCCTACTGCACGAACTCATTGCGGATGAGGAGATGCGGCCAGGCCCGCTCCACAGGGCCCTTCTCGAGTGCCCTTGGTCCGATGTCTTCACAACCAACTACGACACTCTGCTAGAGCGGTCCGCGCTCGAAGTGATCGACAAGAAGTACGAGTGTGTCGATCGGCGAGAGGCTCTCTCCGGGAGCGCGCGGCCGCGCATCGTCAAGATGCACGGGACGCTTGTAGCGGGCGGAGACGAGCCACTTGTCACACGGACTGACTACGCGAAGTTCGAGACCGCACGACCTCACATAGTCAGCACCTTCAAGCAGGCCTTGCTCGAAAACGAAGCCGTGGTCCTATTGGGCTACTCCGCGAATGACACGAACGTTGACTGGGTCATTCAGCGCGCAAAGACGATCGTTGGCCGACTGCCGCAGATCTTCCTATGCGGCGTCCTTGACGCGGATGATGGGCAGAGAGACTTCTACGCAAGCATGGGAATCACCGCCGTAGATCTTGGTCCTCTCTTTCCGTCCGACTCGAGCGCTGACTCCTCACGCCACCAGAGAGCGCTGAGTTGGTTCATCAAGAACCTGTCGATCAAGGATCGGCCGGACGCATGGACGTGGCCCTCATCCCTTGTGTCCGGCGGAGCCAATAGTCCTGAGTTCCCTGCTCTCGTGCCAGCGAGCTGTGAGCTGCCACCGTCACCTCGCTTGATGCCGGCCCACGAAGTGAGTTCAGAGGAGATCGCTCAGCTGCTGGGGACTTGGAAGTCCGAGCGCGAGCTATACCCCGGGTGGGTGGTGTGCCCTCAACAGAACCGCGAGCGCCTTTGGGCCGAGACGGAGTACTGGCTCCGGCCACTCGTGGAGTACTGCAAGCGCGAGGACTTGGAGGAGAGCCTGGTTGTCGCACGCGAGATCACATGGAGACTCAAGACCTGCCTGATGATGATCGACCCTGAATTCGTGGAAGCCTTCCTGCCTCTAGCCGAGCAGGGGCTCGTGACGCAGCACGGTGCGATTCAAGAGTGCGCGTTGCAGGTCGCGCTCGAGTTGCTGCGAGGTTATCGGGAAGCGGCAGACCACGATTCCTTCGAGCGAATGTTCAGCCTACTGACGCCCCATGCTTCTGCGGCGGTGTTGCAGGACATGCGTCTCGAGCGGGCGCGACTGTCGATGCAGGCTCTCGACTTTCCTGGAGCCGAGATTGAGATTGATGCGTGGCTCGCGGACTCCGGAAAGGACGCAGGCTTCGCACTCTCGCGGGCGGCCAGCATGATGTCGGAACTGGGACGCCTGGATGACGCTGCCGAGATGGTGACGTCGTGTGTCACCAACTTGCGCGCCCTTGAGGATGCGTACATGCCGGACCATGCCCTGCTCTCCGGAGAGGCGTGGTCGCTGCTCTTGAGCATGAACGTCGAGCGGGGGAGAAGCCTTGATGTGGACACTGCTCCCTACCGCAGCCGCTTTGAGCAGCTTGCGAGGTATCGGTGCGACCCCTGGCGGGAGAAGTCGTCGCTGGCGGCCGAGGTCATCTCGCACAGCAACGTGCAAGAGTCCGAATCAATCGCATTCGATCCGGACCGTGTGAACGTCTCGTCCTCGATTCGGTGGTCGGCGCAGCACTACACCGATGCCGAGACACTTGGCACGCAGTACTTGAGACTGCTCGACGATGGTGCATGCACCCTTCGCGCCGGCTTTGTCGGAACTGACAACCCGAGTGCCATGGCGGCCGCGGAATCCGCGATAGGCACCTCCGCGTTCCGGGTCCTAAGTCTCGCGGTCCGATTGGGCAACAAGGACTTCGCATCGCGCTGGCTAACGCGGCTCAGGGTGTCATCGATCGGGGACGAGGAATTCTCGAAGATATGGTCGTGCCAAGCGGCATACGTCCGATGGTCGGCCGGACTCCTGGGGGGCGAGCACCCGCGCGCTACGACCGGCCTGCAGTCTGCACTGGAGATAATGGCGCGGCTGGCGATTCGGGCAGATCGCGATCAGGTCTCTGAAGCGCTGGGTCTGGCACTAGACCTCGCCGCTACGTCGTCGGGTTGGCTTGAAGTCCTACGTCCGTCCGTCAGCGCCTTGCTGGAACGCGCGACGGTGGCTCTGAGCGAACCCGACCTGAGTTCGCTGGTTCGCCAGTTCCTGGCGGCAGGGCTGCCCGGCGACGGCACGCCTGACTTTCTGATGCCGCTGTGGCACGGTGGCCGCCACTTGCCGTCCCTGCGCGGTTCGATCAGCGGCACCGTTTCGAGTCTCATCGACGCTGGGGCCTGCGACCAGACCGCTTTGCGGGCCGCGAGCCTGGACAGACTGGCCTTCCTCGAGGCGATGCACGCACTCGAACCGTCCGAGCAGGATCGGTTCGGCCATGTCTTGTGGGGTCAACTGGACGATGAAGGCATCCCGTCCGGCACCGGCATGAGATGCCCCCAGCTGCTCTATCTGCCTTCGCCTGACCGCGTCACAACCGTGGAACGCGTGCGCCACCACCTACGGCGCGGCTTGACTCCGGTTGTGAGTGTGTCCCGGACAGATAACGGCAAGATCTCTCGGAGTGTTGGATACCCACCTGCAGCCAGTCGCGAGCTACACGACCTGCACTGGGCGACGAAGCCCAGATTCCCATACGGGGGAGACAGCGCATGGCAGCTGGACTGGACTCAATCTGAGGCGGAGAGCATTGTCGCCGAAGTCCACAGGTGGCTCCGAGACGACATTCTCCCGAATCGAGACATGCTGACCGATTCGGGAATGGGGCTGTCCTTTGAGAACGAATTTGAGTCGCTTGATCACGTGCTCGCCGACGTGACCCTGCGATATCTTGGCGAGATCACTCCCGAAACGGGCCGCATCCTCAGCGATCTAGTTGAGCAGCTCGACGCAATGGGGCTGCCCTCGTTCGCGTGTCAGGTCGAGCTCCTTCGACTCGGTGTGGGCGATGCGGCGCGTCTGGAGGGCCGCCTTCGAATCGGCATGTCCGCTGGCAGTCGCGCGCACATGGCAAATGCGCATGACGCTGTGACGCGGTGGGCGCTCCTTGGGGGCAGCGACTCAACCCCGGATATGCCACTCTCTCTCCTTGCTGATACAGGGCGGGAGATCCAGCTTGTTGCGCTGCCAGGACTGAAATACGCACTCGAGACTTGTGCGTTGGTGGCCCGACGTAGGCCTGGCCTCCTCACCGATGACGTCATGGGTTCGCTCGTCGCGGGGCTGAGGTTCCTTCTGCCCGCCACCGATCTTGCTCCCGTGAGCCCACCAGGGCGCGTGCCCCACGAGATGCGGCCGAACTTGCGTCTGAGCGCGATGCGCCTCGCAAGGGCGCTGGTCCCGCAGCTGGAGGGCGACGACATCGGCGTGCAACTGCTGGATTCGTGGAAGCTGGCCGGTCTGGAATCCAACTTGCCGGAACTGCGCGCTGTCTGGGCAGATGACCCAGAAGCGGATTGAGACACTGCCTCGAGTCGGATTCAACGCCCTGCGGGTTCCCTCGTTCGCGCCAGCCACGGTCAACCGGGCTACCGGCGTACCCAGTCTCCTGGGAGTCGGTACTCATCCACGTCGCCGCGCCACCGTCCGCACCCTCCCTGTCTCGCTTCAGGGCAAACGGAACGCATCCCCGGGGACCGGCGTGATGTGTCCGCCGGCTGCCCTACGCCAGCTCGCCCAGGCGCCTCGTGGCGGCTTGCGCCATGCCGGATGCGAACGCTCGCTCGTACCAGCCACCACCCGTGTGTCGTTCGGCACGTGCGAGGAATGTGAGCGCACGGCGTAGCTCTGGCAGACCGACGTCTGCGATGACCCGGGGGCCGGCGATCGCGCCCGCGTGTCTTGGAGAACGTCCACACCGTCGCGTGCGTGAGCAGCCCGCGAGCGACCGTTGACTATGCGATCGATACAAACTCGCGTGTCACAGCACCGCTGTCCGTGTACTGCGCTCCATCGGGCCCCCGGCAAAGCCACCCCAGTGTCCGGATGTCAGCAAGGCATCCCAAGGACGTGATTAGGGCGCACAAGCCCAATGCATATCCTCCGGCAGTCGGGTAGCTGGCGGCCGCCATCAACCAGAGGATGGACGGGGTGAGCATCGGCATGGCCAGCGAAATACACAGCTCCGCCCGACTTGGGAAGTGCTCCCGTTTGGTCGGGCAACACTTCGCGTTGAACGTGTCAGGCGCGTGTCCTGTGCGCGCAAACGACAAGTAGTGAAGTCCCTCGTGCAGCCACCGCGAGAACAGTAGGAAGAGGAGCGAGCCTGTGAACGCCGGCAGCACCTGTGCGTCGATGTGGTCGAGGAGCGTCGCCGTTGTCATGGCCGTGCACAAGCTCCGCAGGGTGTCTCCGGGAAGATATGCCTCCGTGAACCACGGCAACGCCGCCAAGAAGGTGATCAAGGCCAGCGCCTTCCAGAAACCCCCGCGGAGCCTGAGTTCTCTGTTGAGTTCGCAGCCGGGTGGAGGGCTAGCGAAGTCCGGGTCGTCCGCGCATGAATCAGCCTCCGCCTGTCTAGCCACCCTCGATGCCATCAGCATGTGGAACCTCCGCGAGAGTAGACGGCGGCTCTCATCGTCATCCACCGACCGCCCTTATCGCCGAATCTAGCATGATGGGGTCCGCCGATCGCTACTGCGATCCCGCTGTGCCCCCCGTCTCGTCAAGTCATGCGATTCATGCGCGCTGGTGACATCTTGGTGACGCACAGTTCAGTACTACACGAAACGGTACGGATTCACGCATCACGAGAACGGTACTCACTCCTGGACGATGCGGCACCAAGCGGTACCCGACACCCGGTCTGACCAGCGCAAACTCGGGTCTCGAAAACTGTTTAGGAGGTATCCCCTCCTACGGGGGTTCGAATCCCCCCTCTCCGCCAGAACGACAGGTTGAACGTGGTCCCGGTTGCTCCGAAAGGAGTGCCGGGACCACGTCGTTCTTCGGAGAATGGTTCCGATCGGTGCTCGAAAGGCGCGCCCGTGGGTGTTCCGTCCGGCTGCGGGCGGGCGAGAGGATCCGATAGGCACCACGGAGTTCGGCACGGGTCTCTCTCGGGAATGCTCCTCATAGAGAGTCCGCGGCGTTGGGGGAGGATCAGCCATGCCCTCGATCATCTTCGGCTCGGAAGCGTTCTCACCCAAGGAGATCGCTCGCAGGATCCGGGCGGTCGTCTTCACGGGGAACCTGATCGGCGCGG
>Ga0209540_10002037_pt1 | contig 14606 bp, 14 predicted proteins | sample BarGraIncu01121A_FD_184501 | JGI IMG/M metagenome (GOLD analysis project Ga0209540, IMG submission 184501) | Arctic peat soil microbial communities from Barrow, Alaska - Barrow Graham LP Incubations 011-21A (SPAdes) (version 2) | ecosystem: Environmental > Terrestrial > Soil > Wetlands > Peat... | reverse complement strand
CGCAATTAGGCTGAGCGGCTTACTCGGCGGTCACTCCGGAATGGAGATAGACAAAGAAAGAGGAAATTCCAACAAAATGATGGGACGTTTCTTGATGGACCTAAGATCTGTAATGGATTTTAAGATAAATTCACTAACAGGCGGATCCAAAAACAATGCGATTCCTCGTGAAGCTGATGCAATCATATTGTTCAGTAAGAAGGATAAAGCTGTGCTTCTTGAAAAATTGTCGCAGTGGAATTCGATATTCAAAGCCGAACTGGCTGGCATTGATCCAGACATCAATTTAGATATTGAAATTCTGGACAAAAAAGCAGATAAAGTTTTCTCGGATGACACAGCAAAAAGAGCGCTTCAGGTACTTTTCTTGATACCAAACGGAGTTAAAAACATGAGTATGGCTATCCCGGGTTTAGTGCAGAGTTCAACAAACATAGGTGTTGTAACTACAGATAAAAAAAGTGTAGAATTTGATTCCGCAGTTAGAAGTTCTGTAAAGACTTTAAAGAAAGCAATATGTGATGAGACCGTTGTTCTTGCAGAAATGGTAGGGGCATCCATAGAATTCGAGTCTGATTATCCTGAGTGGCAGTATAACCCTAACTCTAAGATTAGGACTTTATTCCAGAAGGTATATAAGGATATAAACGGCAAGATGCCTGAAATATCAGCTATACATGCAGGTCTAGAGTGCGGATTGTTCAGTGATAAATTTGACGGAAAGATTGATCTTATATCTTTCGGACCGAATATCTATGATGTGCACACACCTAAAGAACACTTAAGCATTTCTTCAACTGAGAGAACCTGGGACTTCCTGGTAGCAGTATTAAAGGAAATAAAATAAGATTCACATTGTAGGCATATGTCCCCTCGGATTTTCAGGGGGGATATTTTAAAAAAGTATATTATAAGAATAGATGAAATTGATATGGCTCAGCTTTATTTTAGATACAGCACAATGGGTGCAGGAAAAAGTATCGAAGTTCAAAAGGTCGCATGCAACAACAATAGCAAGAGTAATCGACGGGAAAATATTCAAAGAGGGAGACCAGATATTAATTGGAGGGAATGCCAATTACATACCTTTGTGCAGAAAACACTATAAAGTGGATTGATAGTTCCTTATAAAGAAATCGAAGAAGACTTGATTACAAGTCGTGAAAAAATGTTAATTTAAGAGGGCTGGATTTGCGGAGACATCACAATATAAATAATTCTGTGAGAAAATATCTGATGGCCAGAAGGCTTTCAGATATTTTTTGTATAAGAAATTAAAAAACGAAAAAAGCTTGACTTGGAGTCCACTCTAAGTGATAAGGTATATATAACAAGTTGTTACAGAGAATATTTAAGTTAAAATGGAGGTACCAATCTATGAAGGTATTATTGGTAAATGGAAGTCCGCATGAAAAAGGATGTACTTATACAGCATTAAACGAAGTGGCAGAAACTTTGAAACGTGAAGGAATAGATGTGGAAATATTTCAAATTGGAACAAAGCCATTGGCTGGATGTATTGCCTGCAAAAAATGTGTCGAAATAGGCCGTTGTGTATTTGATGACAAAGTCAATAAATTTCTTGAAATAGCAAAGGATTTCGATGGCTATATATTTGGTTCGCCTGTACACTATGCAGCAGCAGGCGGGGCTATTACTTCTTTTATGGACCGTGTATTTTATGCGGATCTTTGTTCAGGGAACCAGTCTTTTTATCTAAAACCTGCAGCAGCAGTCGTATCGGCAAGAAGAGCAGGAACCACATCAACTTTCGATCAGCTGAATAAATATTTTACATTGATGGAGATGCCTGTTATTTCTTCACAGTATTGGAATATGGTACACGGCCAAACTCCTGAAGATGTAAAAAAGGACATTGAAGGGCTTCAGATTATGCGCACTTTAGGCAGAAATATGGCATTCTTCCTGAAATGCAAAGAAGCTGGAATAATAGCAGGGATTGATTTGCCGGAAAGGGAAGAAACTACATTTACAAATTTCATCAGGTAAAGTGGCTGAATATTTATTGAGAAAAGGAGCAAAATCATGACTGAAAGAAATAAAGATGTTGTTGTTTTGACTGGTGCAGGCTCTATTGGAATTGCTATTGCAAGGAGAGTTGGAGCAGGAAAGCATATCGTGATTGCTGATTTACATTTGAAGAATGCAGAAGCAACTGTAAAGGGATTGTACAATGCAGGATTTGAATGCAGTGCTGCTTCCGTGGATATTTCTTCAAGAGAGTCTATTTTAAGTCTGATTAAGACAGCACAGGAAATTGGAAAGATAACAAGATTTATCAATGCAGCAGGGGTATCACCTTCTCAAGCGCCGATTGAGGCTATTTTAAAAGTAGATTTATATGGTACTGCTGTTCTGTTAGAGGAGATTGGTAAGGTGATTGAAGAAGGTGGTTCTGGAGTGGTTATCTCATCACAGTCAGGTCATCGGCTTGGAGTTCTTTCGCAAGAACAGAGCGATTTACTGGCTACAACTACTACTGAAGAATTGCTTAAACTCTCATTCCTCCAATCAGGCGAAGTTAAGGATACTCTTCATGCTTATCAGTTATCAAAACGTTGCAATGTTTTACGTGTTATGTCAGAAGCTGTAAACTGGGGTAAGAAAGGAGCACGTATCAATTCCATTAGCCCTGGAATCATCATTACTCCATTGGCAAATGACGAATTAAATGGACCATGAGGTGAAGGATATAGAAGGATGATAGACCTATGTCCTGTTGGTAGAGCAGGAACACCGGATGAGGTAGCAGAAATAGCAGAGTTACTCCTGAGTGAGCGTGGCGCATTTATTACTGGTAGCGATTTACTAATGGATGGTGGTGTAACAGCATCATATTGGTATGGAGAGCTTTCGCAAAAGAATAATAAATAGTGTAAAAGGGAATAATGACACGCGAAAATAAAAACAATAAAGTGAAGGGAAGCGGCAGACATGGAACAGAAAAAACTTGGATTTGGATTCATGCGGTTACCTGTAAAGAAACAGGATGATCCGACAAGTATTGAAATGGAGACCTTGTATCAGATGGTAGATACTTTCTTAGAGAGAGGATTTACCTACTTCGATACGGCTTATATGTACCATGCTTTTAAAAGTGAAATTGCATTGAGAGAAGCTCTGGTTGAGCGCCATGAAAGGAACAGCTTTACTGTTGCTACAAAAATGCCGACAATGTTTTTGAAAACAAAGGAAGATCAGGAAAGAATATTTGCCGAACAGCTGGTTAAATGCGGCGTAGAGTATTTTGACTACTACCTCCTTCATAACCTTGGAGTCTCTCATTATGAAACAGCGAAGAAGATGGATAGTTTTGAATTTATTCAGAAGAAAAAGGAAGAAGGGAAAATCAGGAATATAGGCTTCTCGTTCCATGACACTGCAGACTTGCTGGAAGAAATACTGACTGCACATCCGGAAGTTGATTTCGTTCAGCTGCAGCTCAATTATCTGGATTGGGACAATGAAAGCATTCAGTCTGGAAAATGTTATGAAGTTGCAAAAAAACATGGGAAACCTGTCATTGTGATGGAACCAGTTAAGGGCGGTACGCTTGCAAACGTTCCTGACAATGTAGAAGGATTGTTGAAGGGATATAATCCTGATATGTCTATACCTTCATGGGCCATCAGATTCGCAGCAAGCCAAGAAAATGTCATGATGGTTTTAAGCGGTATGTCCAATATGCAGCAGCTGCTCGATAATACCGGATATATGCAGGACTTTAAACCTTTTGTGCATGAGGAATATGACCTGATAGATGAGGCAGTAAAAATGTTAAATGAAGCAATCGCAATTCCATGTACTGCATGTCAATATTGTGTCGATGAATGCCCAAAAAACATAGCCATTCCAAAATATTTTGCACTCTACAATGCTGAAAAACAAGCTTTGAATAATATATTTTCAACACAATTCGTATATTACGCCAATTTAACAAAAACATATGGGAAAGCATCTGACTGTATCGGGTGCAAAAAGTGCGAAAAGAGCTGTCCACAGCATATTGAAATCACAAAGTTTCTAAAGGAAGTGGCAAATACCTTTGAAAAGTAAGGAAGGAGAAATCATTATGTCAAAAGTTTTAATTGCATTTTTTTCAAGAAATGGTCAGAATTATGTTAATGGTTCTATTAAGAATCTTCTTGTAGGTAATACAGAAGTTGTTGCAGGGATGATTAAGGAAATAATCGGAGGAGATATGTTCAAGATTGATACCGTAAAGGATTATCCGGCTGATTATACACAGGCAACAAATGTGGCAAAAGATGAATTAAGTGCCAAAGCAAGACCAGAGCTTACGGCGAAAGTAGACAATATGGATGAGTATGATACCATTGTTCTAGGTTATCCAAACTGGTGGGGAGCCATGCCGATGGCAGTATACACCCTCCTGGAAGAATATGATTTTTCTGAAAAGACAATTTTGCCATACTGCACCCATGAAGGCAGCGGTTTAAGCGGAACGGAAAGGGAGATTGCAAGAGAGTGTCCTAAAGCTACTGTACGGGGCGGTCTTTCCATACTTGGCACCAATGCAGGTTCTGCTAATAAAAGTGTGGAGAGCTGGGTGAATCAGTATGAGGATTACAGAAGTTAGCAAAAAATATGATCTTACGCAGGATACACTCCGCTATTATGAACGAATAGGGCTGATTCCCGGAGTAAACCGTAAAAAAAGCGGAGTCAGGAATTACAATGACGAGGACTGCCGATGGATCGAGTTCATCAAGTGTATGCGCGCTGCGGGTCTGCCAATCGAAGTCCTCATTGAGTATGTTGCTCTGTTCCAGCAGGGAGAATCAACCTCCGAACCCAGAAAGGAACTTCTTATGGATCAGCGGAATCAGTTGATAGCAAGAATAGATGATATGCAGAAAACACTGGAACGCCTCAACTTCAAAATTCAACGATATGAGCAAGCGGTTGTTCCAGCAGAAAATGAATTGAAGAGAACAGATGATTGACTAGTGTAATGGTCAGTAATACGTAACATTTTGAGCCTGGTTAAATTAAGGAGATTTTCCTGGGAGGTGTAAGCCATAATATTGAAATACACTCCTATTCACCGGTGTTGCTGGTTCCTGCTGATCGTGGAGATGAGGTAAAGGAGATTTTTGATATATGATTTTTTATTTCGCACCTTTAGAAGGGGTGACCGGGCATATTTACAGAAATGCCTATAATGCCTTTTTCGATAATATAGATAAGTACTTTGCACCATTTATTGTTGCAAATCAGGGAGACAGTTTTAAAGCCCGGGAAATAAATGATATCTTGCCTGAAAACAATCAAGGACTCATTTTGATCCCACAAATATTGACCAATAGTGCCAAAGATTTTATTCACACCTCAAAGAAAATAAATCAGTTGGGTTATGATGAGATCAATTTAAATTTGGGGTGCCCTTCTGGAACTGTAGTTTCTAAAAACAGGGGATCCGGATTCCTTTCAAAAAGAGAAGAACTTGATTTATTTTTGGAAGAAATTTTTTCTCAATCGATAACAAAAATCTCGGTAAAAACCAGAATAGGGAAAGACCACCCTGAAGAATTTCATGAACTGATTAAAATATTCAACAAGTATCCTATAGAAGAGCTTATCATCCATCCCAGGATACAAAAGGATTATTACAAAAATAAACCTAATATGAAAATTTTCAAGGAAGCTATAATGTTAAGTAAAAATCCGGTTTGTTACAATGGTGATATTTTTACAGTTAAAGATTACAAAGAATTTACGGCTGCGTTTCCGAGTGTAGGTACTTTAATGCTAGGAAGGGGTCTTATAACTAATCCCGGACTAGTAAGCGATATTACAAATGGCATTAAGCTTGATAAAGAATTACTGAAAAATTTTCATGATAAAATTTATGAAGATTATAAAAGAACACTCTTTGGGGACAGGAATGTCTTATTTAAAATGAAAGAAGTATGGTTTTATATGATTCAGATGTTCTACGACAACGAAAAATATGCAAAAAAAATTAGAAAAGCAGAAAGCTTATGCGCTTATGATGAAGTTGTTTCAAGCTTATTTAGAGAACAGGATATTCAATAATTACACAAATTAAGCCACTCTGGCGAAAGCCCTCAAACAAAGGTTTGAGGGTTATATTTTTTGTCGGGGCGCACATTTTCACAAAAGTATAAGATCGTATCATAAGAATATGTGTTATAATATCTATAAGAAAAAATTATACCTGACAGCGGAAGCGCTGGTCAGGTATAATGCAAGTGAAAGGAAGTATCAAAGGACGCTAGCGGATACTTGTTACAGGACGTCCTCTGGGAGAGGCAACTGAAAAGATAATCAGGGCCATTGAAGGCAATGGCGGAGTAGTTGTATGCTAAGAAAATTGTGGGGGAGTTAAGACACTAGACAAATTGGTTGATGAAAACAAGGAACCTATTGAAGCTCTGACTGAAAAATATCTGAATATAGCATGTTCCTGTATGACTACAAATGATAGAAAAATAGATTTGCTAGAAAAGCTGTGTGCAGAATACAAGGTGGATGGAGTGATCGATGTGATTCTTCAAGCTTGTCACACCTTATTCTCAAATAGATACAGGACAAATTAATACAAAAATGGAGGCATTTATAGAGATGTTGTAAGTGCAGGCCTGAGATTGCTTAAATGCAACCAGTCCGACATTTGCTATTGCGCCAGCATCTCTCTCAAGACTTTTTTCCCGTGAATGATACACAGCAACTCATCTTCAGTCCTTATCACGTCATTTCTGGTTTTGAAATATTTGTTTGCTTTTTTGGCCAGATCCTTCATTTCTGAATCCATAGAGGAAATGAAATCGGCTATGCTCTTGCCTTCATATAGGGTGTAAAGGTAAGGCGCTACAATATATTTAACATCGTTTAGTATGGAGTCCTCTATCCAATAGTCGACATGAGGGAGGTCTATCCTCTTCTGCATTAGCTTCGTGTAAAACGGCAAACCATCTTCCGTGGATTCCCAGAAATCAACATACACATAATCAAACTTTTTAAGGAACTCTTCGTTGTAATAGTCGAAGGCGTTGCCGTGGATAATTTCAAGTTTCTTGTCGGTTTTAAACTGCGGTCTTATATACTTTTCAAACAAGTCGATGACTTCCTTGTTGAATTCAACCACCGTTACGCTCTCCACCTCTTCCTTAAGCAGCCAGAGATATGGCAGCATTCCGATTCCAAGACCAAGGGTCAGGCATTTGCCATGACCTTTCTTAATTCCGGTTCCCATACTCTCTAGTTCACTAATAGCAGGTGACATCCAAATTTTATCGCCTTCCGTAAGCACCGGCAAATCGATGTCTTTTTCAAAGTAGCCTATGGGATGGTGGTGGAAAAGGTATTTCCCCATGGGCTGGCTGAAATTCATGTTCATAAGGGTTCTTTTCTTGATGGTAATTTTCTCGTACTTAACGGTATCGGAATCGACGCTGTCAAGTTTGATATCCCTGAAATAGGGGCTCTCGGTGAGGAGTTTCAAGTCGTACTTCAAGCTTTTATGGGGAACGTTGTATTTTTTTAGTGTATGCAGTAATTCTTTCTCCTTCTTAGGAGTAAGAACCTTCTCGTTATAGTCAAGTAATGAAGTGACGTAAGCATCCACTTCGAACATAGAGCGCAGGAGGCTATCCATTGCTATGTCAAGTTCCGTATTTCTTTCAAATTTAATCATCTGATACCTCGAATCTATTTTAATTATGGTCAGCTTTTTTCAACATGATTATAATACCATATTTTCAATTTGTTTGTCATTGAGAAGAAGCATTTTATCATCTTTACAACACAATTGAATTGGAATACAATAATTAGAACTAGTCAGGTATTGAATGTTTGGGGGGATATTGTGATCTGGAGTAAAATGAAACAACAACTTGAGAGCTTTATCAGTCCTGCCCTGTTGGGAAGGGTGGAATACCGCGCTTCAAGTTACAAGTATAGAGCGGATAAAGCGGGTCAGTCCTATATTGCAGTAGATAAGAAGGATGTCTTCAATATGAGCGATGCCACTACAAAAATTAAATGGTATAAGACTGAGCAGGAAATAAAAAATGATCCTGATATTAAAATTCCTATCAAACAGGAAGACATTGAAACTGTCAGAAAAAGTATGAATGTTAATATCCCCGAGGAAAGGCTTTTGGTGATTGCAAGAGACAGAAAAATAGCGGATTATGCTAAGGAAATGCTGGCGGCACAGGCTTCATTAAGCAAATCCGATTTTAATGCTACTGCAAACATTTTTTTGTCACTATCAATAGAGGAATGCCTTGAGAGTAAGGATATCCTATTAAATGTTTTTGCTTTGGTTGACAGGCGTCTTGGAAAAAAGCGGATATTTAGTTTGGAAGATAAGATGAAATTGAAACATCCAATTGTCCAGTATTTTTATAATTTGCGACGTAGCACTTTATGATGGAGCGACGGAAAATGGAAAGCGCTGCTCAGCAAATCAAAATGATCACTTACTAACTTTAAAATTAGCAAGTGATCATTTTATTGCATTTGTTGATTAAAATGAAGGTTGTTAAAAACGATATGCTGCCTCGCCATGAATGGTTTCATCAAGACCAAGCAATTCCTGATCCTCCTTAACCCTCACAGGCGAGAAGTGGTCTACAACCTTAAGTATTACAACCGTAACAACTCCGGTGTAGACGGCTATAACCCCGACTCCAATGAGCTGTACCCAAAGCTGATGCCAGTTGCCTTCGATAACACCGCTTACGCCGTTTATGGATGAGTGAGCGAATACCCCTACAAGTATTGAGCCGAGAATACCCCCGACTCCGTGACAGGCCCAAACATCGAGGGCGTCATCCCAGTTGATCTTTTCCTGTATCTTTACTGTTGAATAGCAAACGATTGCAGCAATGAACCCAATGATAGCCGAGTCAAGAGGTCTTACATATCCGGCACAAGGTGTGATTGTTGCAAGCCCTGCTACAGCTCCTGTCAATGCTCCCACCAGGCTTGGCTTCTTTTCAATGCTCCAGGAAATAAGCAGCCAGGTTATCATGGCTATGGAACCTGCTATGTCTGTATTCGCAAATGCAATTGCGGCAATACCGTTGGCTGCAAGCGCGCTTCCGCCGTTGAAGCCGAACCATCCGAACCACAGAAGTCCTGTACCAAGTGCAACGTAAGTTATGTTATGAGGAGACTTGCTCTCCCCTGGGAGGAATTTTCTCTTACCAACGAAATAAACTGTCATAAGCGCAGCAACTCCGGCAGTGGTGTGAACTACAAGACCACCTGCGAAGTCAACCGCTCCAAGATGCTGCAGGAATCCGCCTCCCCATACCCAGTGTGTTATAGGTACATAAACAAGCGCGCTCCATGCTGTAAGGAATATAAGGTAGCTTTTGAAGCTTACCCTGTCTGCAAACGCTCCTGTAATAAGAGCTGGAGTGATGATTGCGAACATTTCCTGATAAACGAAGAAAACAACAAATGGTATAGTTGGTCCGTACATTGCATTAGGTGCCATTCCAACGCCATTTAAAATGAAATACTGGAAATTACCAATAACTCCACCATGGTCTGCTCCGAACGCAAGGCTGAAACCTCCGAATACCCATATTACTGTAACAACACCCATGGAAATAAAGTTCTGCATCATAAGAGTTATCATGTTCTTTTTTCTGACAAGGCCTCCGTAGAAAAATGCAAGCCCTGGTGTCATAAGACATACTAAAGCGGCACTTATTAACACAAAGGCAGTGTCTCCGGAATTAATATTTGGCATAGTGATCCCCCTCAACATTATTTGTTTATAATCACATATTATATACGCAAGTATCATGCCAAAAAAAAAAGCCTAAAAAAACAGGGCTGTTCCTTGATAGAAGTTATAATTGAGACAAAAGCAATGAGACACACCTGTCCCGTTGCGACAAAAGTGTCTCGTTAACTATTTTATATTATACTTTGAGATTTTTCTGTGGAGGGACCTTCTGCTTATTCCCAGAATCTGTGCAGCTTTAGTCCTGTTCCCGTCGCATTCCTGCAAAACCTTAACGATTGTATTCATCTCGACATTATCCATTTCATCTTCGAGTTTGAAATCGAATGTATTTTTTTGCTCGGATGCTTTAGGGTTCAAAATATAGGCTGGCAGGTCATCTGCGTCGATAATGTCATTGGATGTAATGACCACGCATCTTTCAACAATGTTTTCCAGCTCCCTTATGTTTCCGGGCCAGCTGTAAGCCTGCAGTTTCCGGATGGCTTCATCAGAGAACTTTTTTGGCGGTTTGCCTGAAATTGATGAGGATTTAAGAAGAAAATCATTAGCGATTAAACTGATGTCTTCCTTTCTTTCCCTTAGCGGAGGAATTACTATAGGAACAACATTCAATCTGTAATATAAATCTTCTCTGAACTCACCTTTATTTACAAGTTGAAGAAGGTCTTTGTTTGTGGCCGAAATTATCCTCACATCTACTTTGATAGTTTTTGTTCCCCCTAGATGTTCAAATTCCCTTTCTTGAAGCACTCGTAACAGCTTTACTTGTAATGCAGGGGAAATATCCCCGATTTCATCAAGAAATATCGACCCTTCTTCAGCGAGCTCGAATCTGCCAGGTTTTTTTGTGCATGCTCCTGTAAAAGCACCTTTTTCATAACCAAAAAGCTCGCTTTCCAGAAGGTTTTCCGGTATAGCTGCACAATTGACTTTCACAAAAGGCTTATCCTTCCTTGAACTTAAATTATGGAGGGCTTGTGCGGCGAGCTCCTTTCCGGTTCCGGTCTCTCCGGAAATCATAACAGTGGCGCGAGTATCCGCTACCTGCTTGATCAATTCCATCAATTTTATCATATTCTGGCTGTTGCTTTTCAGATAGTTTTTATTTTCATCTGGTTCATTTACTGTTTCGATATCTTCTTCAGCATCTGACTTTGTGATCTTATCAATTGCAATCGTAATATCCTCAAGGTTGAATGGTTTTGTTATATAATCCCTGGCACCTGTTCTTAAAGCTTCAATTGCAGTTTCTAAAGTTGCAAAGGCAGTTATCAGGATAAATTCAATAGAAGGATCGACTGCTTTCACCTTCTTGAGGAGAGTTAAGCCATCTATCTCCGGCATCCTGATATCGGAGATTATTATATCGATTTGATTTCTGTCGATTATATCGAGAGCTTCCTTCCCGTTATATGCACAGTACGTAAAATAACCCTGCTTTTTAAACATCTTGTCCAAAAGATTGACAACGTTTTTTTCATCATCAACAATCAAAATAGAAAAATTCTTCATAGTGACCTCCAGATTAGATTATTGGGAGTTTTATAATAAATTTGGTTCCCTGCTCAGGAGCGCTCTTCACTTCAATAAAGCCTTTATGGCTCTCTATTATTGTTGAGGTTATTGCAAGGCCAAGTCCTGTTCCTTTAGGTTTGGTTGTGTAAAATGGTTCAAATATATCTTCAATGTTTTCAGTTTTTATTCCGGGTCCAGTGTCTGCAAGGGTGATTTCAACCAGCTTTTCGATTGAATTGTAGTGGGTATTCAGGGTTAAAGTTCCGCCGTTTTTCATAGCCTGTACAGCATTAATAGCAACATTCAGGACTGCCTGCTCTATCTGTTCGTAGTCGAGTGATGAATCTGGCAGGGTTTCCAATTCTGTTTTGAGAATTATATTTTTGGGAAGAGTATCCTTGCTTAACAGCTTGACTATATCGTTCATAATATCGTTAACATTGCAGGATTCAAGCTTTGGCTGATTGGGTCTTGCAAATGCGAGAAATCTGTCTAAAATACCGTTCAGCCTGTCTACTTCGTTGATAATTATATTTATATCTTCGTTCAAAGGGTTGCTTTCGCCAAGTTCAAGCTTAATAAATTGGGCATATCCTTTAATGGAGGTTAGAGGATTCCGGATCTCATGGGCCATCCCCGCTGAAAGTGCTCCCACCGAAGCAAGGTTTTTAGCCCTTACCATACTTTCTTCAAAATTTTTAATCTCCTCAAGGCTTCTGAATGCTCCGATAACACCAAGTAACTTGCCGCCTGAATCCTTCTGAATAGAGGTGTTTATCATAACGGGAATTTCCTTGCTACCGCCGCTTTTTATTTTTAAAATATGCTTGATATATACTGTTTCCTTTTTTATTCCATCCTTTAATAGATTTATAACTGGTTCAAGCTTCATTGAAATGCTTTCATCATTTATATTTTTTCCGAGGACAGCATTTTTTTCGCAATCCAATATCTGGCATGCAACGTTATTTATTGAGGTAATGGTACCATAATTGTCTACAGTAATAATTGCACTCGGGATATTTTCAAAAAACCTGTCAACATACTGCCGTATTTCTTCAAGTGAGGCAATCTCTCCTGAAACTTCAAGCACTTGGTTCATCATGGATTTGAGATTTGACAACAGTATGTTGAAGGAGGAAGCAAGACTTCCGATCTCATCTCTGGATTCAACATTAATATCCTGAATAAAATCGCCCTCCGCAGCGCTTTGTGTTTTCATAACAAGCCTCTTGATTGGTCGGGTAATCAGCTTTGTCATTATATTTGCAAGCACTAACAAAGCAAGAGCAGAGAACAATATTGTAATTATGATATAGTTTCTCAGCTTGGTTGTGACTTCAAATGCTTCCTTAACAGGTTCTTCAACAACCAGGCTCCATGTGTTTACCTGGGACGGATATTTCTTCAGGGGATTCAGGGCCGAAATATAATCTATGCCGTTATTTGTTGAATAGAGTATTCCCTGGCTGCTTGAGAGAGGTCCCTTAATTTCAGGTGTATTTGCACTGCTGCTCATGATGGATTTGCCGCTCATGTCGACAATATAAGCATAACCGGATTTGCCTGGATGTACATTTTTAACAATATCATCTATTGAAAAAAAGTTCATTCGCTCAACCACAGTTCCGATTAAATTATTGTTATCATCCATTATGGGAGATATGAAATACATCACATATGATTTGCTCTTCTCATTATAAATAAAATCGGAAACAAATATCTCACCGCTCTTTACGTATGAAAAAAACTGCTTGTAGGAACTGTCATTCTCAATATTGCCGGAAGCCAGGTCGATATTTCCATTTGCATCTGTAACAATAATAAAGTCGTATGTTTCGTAAGCTTTTCTGACGTTTTCGAGATATTTTAACTTCAAGTCCTTGCTTATGTCACTGCTTTTTAAAATGGGAGATTCGGAAATAACCTGTATGTCTCCATATCTTTCAAACAAAAATCTTTCAATTTTGTTCGAAGTTTCTTCAGACAAAGTTGCAAGCTCCCTCTCCTTTGATGAGTTTATAGCAGTCTGAGTGCTATTTAAGAATAGTATCCCGACTATTAAAAACAGAACAACAGTAATAAAGGCGAAAACAATCATGATCTTTTTTTCAATAGAAATTCCTTTAAACATAAACTCTAATCCCCCATGCAAATACCTATATTTCGTGCAGCCAAAAGAAGTTCGTCATCAAGAGGCACCAATTTAAGCTTGTTGATAGCTTCCTTCAGAGGCACCAATACTACATGACTTCCCTGTAATGCAACCATCATCCCAAACTTTTCATTAATAGCAGCCTCAACTGCCGACACACCATAACGGGTGGCCAGTATGCGGTCATTAGTCAAAGGGGATCCACCGCGCTGGAGGTGGCCAAGCACAGTTGCCCTAGTTTCAATTCCGGTTAACTGCTCCAGTTCATTGCAAAGGCGTGCGCCGATACCGCCCAATTTGACTGGTTCAGGGCGCCCCTTCAACATTTTTTCGATTGTCATATCGCCACCCATTGGTTTTGCGCCTTCAGCCGCAACAACAATGCTGAATCTTTTACCTTTGCTGACCCTATCCTGAACAGCATTCACAATTGAAACCATATCATATGGTATTTCAGGGATAAGGATGACATCAGCTCCGCCTGACACACCGGCATACAAAGCTATCCATCCTGCATATCTGCCCATAACTTCGAGGATCATCACACGGTGGTGTGATTCCGCAGTTGTATGCAGCCTGTCCAAGGCTTCCTGTGCGTAATTAACCGCTGATTGAAAGCCAAAAGTAAGGTCTGTTGCCATTACATCGTTATCGATAGTTTTCGGGATACCCACCACAGGCAAGCCAAGCTCTTCAAACTTCAACGCAATCGACAGGCTTCCATCCCCGCCGATAACCAGCAGCGCATCGATATTGTTCTTCTTCATATTTCGAAGAACATCGCCTGAACGGTCAGTAGGAGGTTCATTTGTACCGGGCCGCGACTGATATGAAAATGGATTGTCACGATTGGTTGTGCCTAAAATGGTCCCGCCGCGCGGCAAAATCCCAGAAACATCATTGACGTTAAGACGGATAAAATCACCCTCGACAGCTCCTCGAAACCCATCGCGGATCCCGATCACTTCTATCCCTCGTCTGAAAGACGATTTTACTATTGCCCTGATAACCGCATTCAGCCCTGGGCAATCTCCGCCTCCAGTAAGTACAGCCAGTCGTTTCATTCCTCATACCCCCTCAATTCTTATAATGTTTTTCTAATCTTTATTATATTATAAATAATCATTGCTACACAAGTTATCAAGGAATATATGTGATATC
>Ga0209540_10002034_pt1 | contig 14608 bp, 13 predicted proteins | sample BarGraIncu01121A_FD_184501 | JGI IMG/M metagenome (GOLD analysis project Ga0209540, IMG submission 184501) | Arctic peat soil microbial communities from Barrow, Alaska - Barrow Graham LP Incubations 011-21A (SPAdes) (version 2) | ecosystem: Environmental > Terrestrial > Soil > Wetlands > Peat... | reverse complement strand
TTAAAAATGAAAACACACAATGTATAAAAATGTGAAGTGAAAGAATTTAGCGTATCGCCCACAAAATGAATTTTGTTTGCATGTGCTTTTATTTTGGGTTCGCCCACGAATAAAGTTGCATACCCTTTCTGCGGTGCATGTGGTTTTTACATGGAAAAAGAATGATAATAGGAAGATACCTCTCTGTTCTGCTGCGGTATGTTTTGCCAATTCCATATCATGATGCTTATTATATATTATGAAAGGCGGGAGACGCTGTGAATTTTGTAAAAAAGTTGGAGTCAGCTCATCCTCAAAAAGGACAGATTGCTCTTTTCTGGCTCGGGCAGGCCAGTTTCCTGATTAAAAACAGTCTGGGGGAAATTCTGGCTCTTGACCCGTATTTATCTGACATGGTCGAAAGAATGGACGGCTTCAAAAGACTGATGATGCCTGTGATGGAACCGGAAGAATTGGATGCGGATATTATTCTGGTTACGCACTATCATGGCGACCATCTCGATCTGGACAGTCTCCCGGCCATGATGAAGCCGGCTACGAAGCTTTTCTGCTGCAGTCAATCCTTTCCGGAATGCCTGAATATCAACATTTCGGAATCGCAAATGACATTGATGAAAGTCGGCGACATCCGGACGATAAAAGGATTTACTATTGAGGCGGTATTTGCGGATCACGGTGACGGCGCACCTGCTGCGATGGGGTATATTGTGGAGACAGACGGGGTACGTATTTATTTCTCCGGAGATACAAGCTACCAGAGAAGCCGCATGAAGCATGCCGCCGATCAGGATATTGATATCCTGATTGTTCCGATCAACGGCGAGTACGGCAATATGAACGAGCGTGATGCCGCAATGATGGCAGCACAGGTCCGGGCAAGGCTTACGATTCCGAGCCATTTCTGGCTTTTCGCCCGGCAGAAAGGTAATCCATATGAATTCGAACAGGAAATGAAGATTAATGTTCCGGACTGCAGAGTCTACACAATGTGTCAGGGAGAATGCCTGATTTTTCCGGAAGTATAGCGTTCCAGAATCAGCTCGTGTATGATCCCCCCGACCATGATCGTCATGCTGCAGAAGTAAAGCCAGAACATCAGTATAATTATGCTGGTCAGACTTCCATACAGCTTAGCTATCTGGCCGACGTTTTTCACATAGAAGGAGAATCCGAAAGAGAACAGAATCCAGCTGACAGCTGTAAAGACAGCCCCCGGCAGAGCTCTAAAGAAACCGCCTTTTCTGTGGGACGCCAGATAATCCAGCAGCGAGAACACAATAAGAAGGAATACAAATGAGACGGCATAACGGCTTATGTCTATGAAAGTACCGGAAAAAGCAGGCCGCCCGCTCCAACTTGCGATTTGCCTGAAAAGCAGGTCGCCAAATGTAATCAGGGCAGCTGTTACCACAAGGGCTGCAACTACAAGAATTGCAAAAACAACACCCAAAAGCCTTAAAAGTATCGGGTTGGCTGTTTTTTTGGTGGAATAGATCCTGTTCAAGCTCTGCAGGATAACAGTAAAACCTTTGGAAGAAGCCCAAATAAATCCCAGCATACTAAATGACATGAAAGTAATGTTCTTGCTGGCCGCGACTTCACTTATGATATCTGATATGACCGTAAAGACCGGTGCGGGTATAATATTCTGCAGCACCAGAAGTACATCCGTCCGGAAAGGAAGGGATTGGGAAAGCAGCCCAAAAAGGCTTATGAAAAAAATCATAAAGGGAACAAGGGCCAGAAGCAGATAGAATGCCGTCTCGGCGGACCGGCTGCTGATACGATATCGATCCAGCCGAAGCTGAATCTTTTGCATGACAGCAAAAACCGGACTCTTGGACAGCCTAAGGTAACGCTTCTGACCCGCTGCCATTTTGCGGGACAAATATTGTGTAACGCGGTCTTTAATCGATTTGATTATCATATATTACCAACAATCATATTTTTCACTTCACAAACAACCCGTCAACAAGCTCATGATTAACGTTCCCGAGTGATTCTGGAAATCGACTTAATTGTATCATATCGTCTTATGCGTTTTCTCGATTTCAGCTAATCCTTGATTTGAGTCAGACAGCGTAAGCGCAAAGATGTTTGTCTTCGCGCTTACGCTGTTTTTACATCCTGATATTTCTCTTGCCGGATAAGCTGAAAAGGGGATAAAGCCATTGACATATTCAAATATTATGATATGATGAATTCATGGCATTGACTTTGAATAAAATCAAAACCGACTTATACAGAATCGTTAATAAAGGGAGATTATTATTATGAATACAAATGAAAAAGTATTGACAAGTGCAACTTTTAACGCCGGTATCAGTTCCGGTCTTACGCTCGTAGATTTTTATGCAGACTGGTGCATGCCCTGCAAGATGCTTACCCCGACCCTCGCATCCATTGCTGACGAGTATGCAGGCAAAGTCACTGTTGCCAAGCTCAACATTGACAACGCGCAGGACGTCGCTGCAAAATACGGAGTCATGAGTATTCCGACTGTCATTCTTTTTAAAGACGGCATTGCTGTCGATAAGAAAGTTGGACTCGCCCCCAAAGGCGTATATGAAAAAATGATCACATCCGCCTGAGACCGACAACAGATCCGGGAAGGCAAGTCATTAATTGTGGAGAGGCACAGGTAATTATTATGTTTGAAAAGCTATTTGGAAGCAAAAAATATCAGCCAATTACCCCCAAGGAAGTCAAGGAGAAATTGGACAGGAAAGAAGCGTTCCTACTGTTTGACGTCCGCAATCCGGAAGAATATGCGGGCGGTCATCTGGAGCACAGTATTTCCCTGCCCCTGGGCTCACTTTCTAATCGTGTGTCGAAATATGCCCGCTCAAAAGACGCTCAAATTGTTGTATATTGCCTGAGCGGCGCACGCTCATCACGTGCGGCAGCAGAGCTCACCCAAATGGGATACACAAACGTCAGGAACATGGGTGGAATCTCATCATGGCCGTATGCGGTCGTCAGATAATTAAATGCAGCAGCCGACAACATCTTGCTGTATCTTGGCTGTCCGGATAACCCCAACCGCCGGAACTTGACTTTACGGACTTTAGTTCCAATCAGTTCCAATCAGTTCCAATCGGTTCCAATCAGTTCCAATATGTCGAACAAGTATGAATCGCGTCTTCAAGTATTATGAATCCTGCTTCGAGCTGCTCATCGGTAATGACCAGAGGGGCAAGAAAACGAATAACGTTCCCGAAGGTACCGGCGTTTTCGATCAGAAGTCCGTGATGCACGCAGTTTTCGATGATTCTATTGACCAGATCGGCATCCGGAACCCGCCCGGCCTTGGTCTTCACGAACTCTATGCCGATCATCGCCCCTAGTCCCCGGACGTCACCGACCTGTTCATATTTTTCTTTCCATGAATTGAACCGCGTCATGCATTTCTCACCGATATCTGCGGCTCTTCCGCAGAGGTCATCGCGCTCCACAATCTCCAGGACTTTCAGTGCCGCCGCACATGACAGTGCATTGCCTCCGAATGTACCGCCGATGCGGCCGCCCGGTATGGACTGCATGATTTCTTCGCGCGCTGTTATTCCGCCAAGAGGCAAGCCGGCGGCAATAGATTTGGCAAAAGTTATGATGTCCGGTGCCAGTCCTAATTCTTCCCAGTAACAGGATGCAAACATTCGGCCCGTCCGGCCGATACCCGACTGCACCTCATCGGCAATGATCAGAATTCCATTGTCGTCACATATTTTGCGCAGTGCTTTAACATATTCAAGCGGAACAGGAATAAATCCGCCCTCCCCCTGAACGGGTTCGACAACAACAGCCGCCACCTGGCCGGCTGGTGATGACTCTTCAAAGACACGTTGGAATTGCCTGATATAATGAGCCAGCGCCTGTTCTTCGTCCATTCCCTCCGGCCCCCTGTAGAGGTACGGAAACTGTGCCCGGCATACACCGTCAGGAAACGGCCCGATTCCTTCAGAATATGATTTCTTGGCTGTCATCGTCATAGTAAGCAGTGTTCTTCCATGAAAAGCTCCGGAGAATGTAATTATATTGGGCCGCTTTGTATATACGCGGGCAATTTTTACTGCATTTTCAATTGTCTCTGCGCCGCTGTTGACAAAAAAGGTCCGCTTTTTCTCTCCGCGCACAGGTACGATACTATTCATCTTTTTCGCTAGTTCAACATAGCCCGGATGGGTTACCACAGAGAACATCCCGTGAAAATATAGATCTGCCTGACTCTTCACTGCATCAATGACTTCCGGGTGGGCGTGTCCGACATTGAGTACCCCGACTCCGCCGATCCAGTCAAGGAACCGATTCCCGTCCGGATCCTCGATTATGGCGCCCTTTGCATCCTTCATCACACACGGATAGATGCACCCGAGCCCGTCCGGCACTTCTTCTCGCCTCTGCTTCAGAATTTCAGCGGCCTTGGGACCGGGAACGGCTGATGTAAAGATATGCGGCAGTTCATTTTTCAGCATAATATTTTGTCCTTTCGTTTTGTCAATCGTTAAGTGCCTGAATATATAAAGCGCGGATTTCTTCTTCGCTGAAAACTCGCGGGTGGGATGCCATTGACGGAGCAGATACTTTAAGACAATTATGAGTCATCCAATCAATATCTTCCGGTCTGACGCCTTCTTTGGAAAGGTTGGTTCTCAGATTCATCCGGTCAAGTATTTCATAGAGACGGTCTACAAGATCGAACTCATTTTCTCCGCCGATAAGCTGTGATATTTCCCTGTACTTTTCCGGCGCTGATTCAATCGATGCGGCGGTAATTACCGGAACAAGTGCCGCAAGACCCCTTCCGTGCGTGATGTTGTGAAGTCCGCTCGCAGGATGTTCCATGCCGTGCGGTGCCGTAACTCCTGCAACGTGGATGTTTACACCTCCGAGTGTTGATGCAAGGCAGACACTGTCCCAGGCGGGGGAATCGCCGTAATCTTCGTAGGCACGAATCATATTTTCTCCCAGCAGGCTGATACCGCACAGCGGCAGTTCCTCCGAGGAAGTCTGCGTCGCCCTTGATAAGAATGCTTCCATGTTGTGGCAAAGTGCGTCGAACATTACAGAAGCGGCAACCGGCCTTGGCATGGTGAGCATCAGCTCGGGGTCCACAATCGAAAGTGTCGGAACACAGCTGATATCCCGAAGTGATTTCTTATCATGTGTCTCCGGATTTGTCAGAACGGCAAATCCGTTCCCTTCACTTCCTGTCCCGCACGTTGTCGGTACGGCGATCACGGGAATCTTAGACACACCGCTCTTTCTTCCAAAAATGTAATCGCTGAGATCTCCCGGATTATCGGCGGAAAAGGCCATCGCCTTGGCGCAGTCAATAATGCTTCCGCCCCCAAGGGCAATAATCACATCATATTTCTTCACGCGAATCAGTTCGGCACCCTGATAAGCCGTGTAGGTATCAGGATTGGATTTGACCCGGTCAAATACCGCCGTCTCCATTCCGCTGGCGATTAGATCAGCCTTTACTGCGTCCAGAAGTCCGCTTTGCTTTGTACTGTTCCGTCCGGTTACAATCAAGGCAGAGTGCCCAAGAAGAGATGCCCGTGCACCGATTTCTGCCGCTTTTCCTCTTCCGAAAATCAGGTTGACAGGCAGGTTAGATGTCAGTTCCATACGATCCTCCCGTTGGATTACAGTGAGAATGCAATTTTCGTTTCGGCAAGTACCGCATCGAATCGCTCGATCACCGCATCCATCTGTTCCGTCGTGATAACAGCGGCCGGTTCAAAACGGATGCACTTGGAATTGACGAGTGTGCCTGCCGTAAGAACCCCGCGTCCGAACAAGCCCTTGGCGGCATCATATCCGACCTCACATCTGACAAATTCAACGGCCAGCATAAGTCCGACGCCGCGTACATCCTCGATAACCGTCGGATACTTCTCTTTCAGCTGAATCAACTTGTCCTTCAGGTAAATTCCTTTTGTTTTGCACTGCCCCGGAATATCATTGGTTATCATATATTTAATTGTCGCAAGTGCTGCGGAACAGCATACCGGATTGCCTCCGAAAGTCGGGGATCCGAGAAGCCAGGGATTGTCGACAAGATCCTTAACCCACATTTTCGGCCGGCAGATAATACCTGTGATCGGAAGGATTCCGCCTCCGAAGGCTTTGCCGAAGCAAAGAATATCCGGGACAACGTCTTCCTCTTCACAGCGGAACATCGCACCCGTTCTTCCCATGCCTGTCTGGATTTCGTCAAAAATGAGAGCGACATCATATTCGTCGCAGATTTTTCTAAGTTCTTTTAAATATCCGGCCGGAGGCACAATAATGCCGGCTTCACCCTGAATCGGTTCGACAATCATCGCAGCAACCGTTTCGCCGACAGCCTTCAGGTTACGGATCGCTTTTCTCGCATCCTCAGCATTACCGTACTCGACGTGCTGAACCTGCTGAACCATCGGAGAATATGGGACACGGTATGTGTTCTTGCCGCCAACCGAGATTGCACCCATTGATTTGCCGTGAAAAGCGCCTGTCGTAGATATATACCATTGGCTCCCTGTAGCAATACGGGCCAGCTTCAGAGCCATTTCGACAGCCTCCGCGCCGCCGTTGGTAAAGAAACAGTACTGCAGATCGCCCGGTGTAATACCTGCAAGCGCCTTGGCGAGATATCCGCGGAGGGGATCAAGAAGTTCCTGGGAATGCAGCGCCTGATGATCAAGCTGTGCCTTTATGGTGTCAAGTATCTCCGGATTTCTGTGCCCGCAGGTAAAGATGCCGAAGCCGCCCAGACAGTCAATGAATTCCTCTCCGTATAGACCGCTGCAGACTGAATCATGATCGCGCCATTCCACAACCGCCGAGTTGGTTGATACCGACTTGCGGTATTTCAGCCAGCCGGGGCTGACATAATTATCAAAATAGTTCAGTGTGTCTTTGGTGATCGTCTCCTTTTCACAGTCGGTAAGACTGTCGCTATGAATATACCCGATGACCGTTTCAAGTTCACTCAGTACTTCTTTGTATTCCATATATATTGCTCCTTCGCACTTTCTGATTAATGTTCATACCATCCGACGATACCGGGGTTCAGGTTCATGTTGATCTGTTTCACTTCCTGATATTCCTCGAGCCCCTGGACGCCAAGTTCACGGCCGATGCCGCTCATCTTGTATCCTCCCCATGGAGCCTCATTGAAAGTCGGGTTATAGCAGTTGATCCATGTTATGCCTGCGCGGATTTCCCTGATCACACGAAGCGCCCTGGCACAGTCTGAAGTGAACACGCCGCCGGCAAGGCCGTACGGAGTATCATTGGCTAATTCAACCGCCTCTGCCTCCGTCTTGAACGTCTGTACGGTAACGACCGGCCCGAAAATCTCTTCGCGGACAATTCTCATGCCGGATGTGCATTCGTCAAATATCGTCGGCCGCACATAATAGCCTTTTTCGCACTCGCCTTGTGTCCAGCGTGAGCCGCCGCAGACGAGCTTTGCGCCTTCTTCGATACCGGTCCGGATATAGGCAAGAACCTGGTTCATATGGTCTAAGGAGACAAGCGGCCCCATGTCCGGATTGTTAACAGGATCTCCCAGCGTCATCGCATTCGCGCGTGCGGCAAGTTTGGCAACAAACGTATCTTTTATGGATTCCTCGATAATAATCCTTGATCCCGCGGAGCATACCTCGCCCTGATTGAAGAAGATTCCGATCATTGCCCACTCGACAGCTCCGTCTATATCACAGTCGGCAAAGATCACATTCGGGGATTTGCCGCCAAGTTCCAGTCCGATTTTCTTGACATTGCCCGCGGCCGCCCGCATGACGCTTTGCCCGACCTCGGTACTTCCGGTGAATGTCACCATATCAACATCCATACTTTCGCTTAATTCCGAACCGAGATTCCCGCTGCCAAGTACCAGGTTCACACTGCCTTTGGGCATGCCGGCTTCTTCAAAAATCTCGAATAGCCGGATGGTGGACAGCGATGTCTTGGAGCTCGGCTTGAATACCACACTATTGCCTGCTGCAAGAGCCGGGGCCAGCTTCCAGCAAGCCATAAGGAAGGGATAGTTCCATGGCGTGATCTGTGCGCATACTCCGACGGGTTCATGTACCGTATAGGAATGCATTTGTCCGAAGCCGGCATTGACCTGATATACTCCGCCCTGCGGAGCTTTGATCAGTCCTGCGTAATACCGGAAAGTGTGCAGTCCGTCACTTACATCGCCTTCTGCCTCACGCAGAGGTTTGCCGTTATCGAGGGTGTCCAGCATCGCCAGTCCGGCGGCATTATCCTCAATCAAATCCGCTATTTTAAGAAGCATATTTGCTCTGGCCTGCGAGTCCATATCGCGCCATTCACGGGTGACATAGAAGGATTTCTTCGCTGCGGCGACTGCCATCCTTACATCTGCTATACTGCTCCGGCAGAATCCTGCAAAGACTTCCCCCGTCGCCGGATTGACTGCGTCCATGGTGTCGCCTGATGTTCCGCTGGTCCACTCGCCGTCAATATACATTTGTTTGCGTTCCATATTTTCACCCGCTTTCAACTTTTACTTTTTAAGAGCTGTCCACATCTCGTCGTAGACTGCGATCGTAGCCGTGTCAAGATTCTTGACGAACTCGCCTTTGCTGATCACGTCAGCCGGCGGATTCTTGGCAGGATTATCTATATACTCGCTGCCGAGAAGGGCGACAGCCGCAGTATTCGGATTCAGATAAGGAAATTCAGCAGAGACTTTGGCGGATGTTTCGGCTTCAAGCATATAGTTGATGAATTCCATCGCCGCATCATAGTTTTTGGCTCCTTTCGGAACACACCAGTTGTCCAGGAAAAGGAAAGCGCCTTCTTCCGGGTAGACGATCTGGATGTCCGGATTTTCTTCCATCGCAAGAGCTATTTCTGCGCTCCAGCAGAATCCGAGCGTGCAGTCTCCGGTGATCAGTGCGGACTTCGGACTGTCACTGTCATAAAGCTTTACGATATCCTTGAGTGTCAGAAGTTTTTCTTTAATCTGCGCCAGTTTGTCCGGGTCGGTCTCGTTCATGCTAAGTCCTAAGCTGTGGGCGGTCATGCCGATTGTTGCACGGAAGTCATCGAGTACCACCAGTGAATTTTTATATTTCGGGTTAAAAAGATCTGCATAGGATGTTATCTTGTCAGTTATCTTGGATGTATTGACTGCAATCGCGCCGACACCGCCAAGATATGGCACTGAGTACTCACCTGTAGGATCATAGGAAGGTTTCAGATATGACCCGCCGATATTTCCGAGATTTGTCAGCTTGGTTTTATCCAGTTTTTCTAGCATGCCCTGATTGATCATCTGCTCAACCATATAGTCGGTCGGCTGAACAATATCATAAGCGCCTTCCGATTCTGCTTTTACTTTGGCGAGCATATCCTCATTCGATGAGAATGTGGATACATTCACCGTGATTCCAGTCTTTTTCTCAAAATCTTTAATAACGGAATCCGGAACATATTCTGTCCATACAAAAATATTCAGAGTCTTTTTTGCGGTTTCTGCTGCGGCTGATGATCCGCTGCACGCTGTCAGAGACAAAACGGATGCTGCGGCAAGTGCGATACTGAGCAATTTCAAGTTCATTTTCTTTTTCATTTTTACCCCTCCATACTATTTGTTTTTCTTCATGTTGCTGCGCTGAGAAAGGACAACCAAAAATATTGTTCCGATCAGAATCAGGGTGGAAAGAGCGTTAATATCCGGAGAAACACCGCTCTTTATACTTTCCATGACTTTAAGTGGAAAAGTCTTGGTCTGACCGTTCGTGAAATAGCTGATTATGACATCATCGAGCGACAAGGTGAAAGCCAGAAGTGCACCTCCGGCAACCCCCGGTGCAAGTACCGGTAAAGTGATGCGAAAAAAGGTCTGTCTGCGGTTGGCCCCTAAGTCGATCGATGCCTCCTCTATCGAGTTGTCGTATCCGGCAAGCCGTGCCCTGATATTGAAAATTACAAACGGAATGCTGAAGGTGACGTGAGCAAGGATAAGACTGAGCATACCTCTGGGAATGTTTGTTTTACTGAACAAGGTAAGAAGTGAAATACCCAGTACAATTTCCGGAATTACGACGGGAATGTACAAAAGCCCGTCAATAATCGATTTCCCTTTAAATTTGTACTTATACATCCCGACAGCGGCTAAAGTACCTATACAGGTGGCAAGAAGCGTACTTGCTGTTGCGATGATTATCGTATTCCCGAAAGATTGGAGCAGCGGCGTATTATCCATCAGTTTGACATACCAGTCCAACGTGAAGCCCTTCCAGCTAAGATACGGCTTAGTCGTAGTGGCATTGAATGAATTGACCACGATCACTGCAATCGGCAGAAAAAGAAAAAGATATATCAACAGGCAATATAATATACCTGCGGTCTTTTCGGTTTTCTTTATGGTTTGTCTCTTCATCCGCTACACCCCCAGACTTTCCAGATCTCCTCCGCACTTCTGGTACAGCTTGACCAAAAGTAACGTCACTGCAATGAGAATGATCGAAAGTGCCGATCCCAGCGGCCAGTTGTTGCCGCTCTGGAATTGACGCTCAATCAGGTTTCCGATAATGTCCGAGTTGCCGCCGCCAAGGATATCCGAGACAAAAAACAGGCCGAGGCAGGGAATGAATACCATGATGGAGCCGGAGAAGATACCGCTTGCCGTAAGCGGTATGACAATTCTTCTGTACGTCGTGATCTTTTTGGCACCAAGATCCGCTGATGCTTCCAGAAGATTCTTATCGAGTTTTTCAATGGCGGTATAGAGCGGCAGCACCATGTACGGCAGCAGGCAGTAGACCATTCCAAGAATCGTAGTGCCTTTTGTGAACAGAAGATCCAGCGGTTTATCGATTATCCCCATTGCCGTCAGCGTATTGTTGAGCCATCCGTTGGCTCCGAGGAATGTTCTCCACCCGTAAATCCGGATCAATGAGTTGGTCCAGAACGGAATAATAACCAGCATATAGAAGACCGCTTTGTATTTGCTGAGTGTTCTGGCAATAAGGAAAGCAAATGGATATGTCACTACCAGACAGATCACAGTTGTAAGAAAAGCAATCAGCAGCGACTGCAGGTAAATCGATATATAGTTGGGGTCCAAAAGCCGGGCATAGTTGTCCAGTGTGAAGGAAAAGACGACATTATAGTTTTCGTCGAGCGAGCAGAAACTCATCAGGAACACATAAAGAAGGGGAATCGCTACGAAGAATGCAAGCCATAATGTAACCGGACCTACCATAACAGCTGCCGGGCCGACGGTCGATTTTAACTTTCTCCCTTTCATGAAGCGGCCCCTCCTCCCATGCAGATGTTGTCTATTTTTTCAAAAAACACCTGACTCATGGAATGGATCAGCTTCGCGTCATCCTGATCCCAGTAAAGAAAAATCTTACCCTTCTCCGGCATCTCCTGCCCTGCAAGGCGCTCAATCTTAATTTGGTTTCCGTTAGGCAGGACGGCAATTGTTTTCAGAATGGATCCTATATACACCTGTTCAATGACTTCTGCCTCAACGGTGAATCCGATGACCGGTTCTGTAGAATATTTCATCCTCTCCGGCCGGACTGACACAGCAACCAGTTCCTTTGCCGCAAAGCCCTCCCCGGATGCCCTGATCGTCCCGGACTCGATTGTAATGGATACATCCTGCCCGCGGACTTCCTGAATATAGCCTTCAAAAAGATTGGTCTCTCCGATGAAAGTTGCGACAAATTTGGAAGCCGGATGCTCATAGATTTCTGTCGGAGTTCCTACCTGCTCGAGAATACCGGAATTCATAACCGCTATTCTGTCACTCATAGTCAGCGCTTCTTCCTGGTCATGGGTGACGTAGATAAAGGTAATACCAAGCATCTTCTGGAGCTGCTTAAGCTCGAGCTGCATCTGCTTTCTGAGTTTCAGGTCAAGAGCTCCAAGCGGTTCATCCAGCAGAAGGACCTGCGGCTGGTTAATCAGCGCCCGGGCAATCGCTACACGCTGTTTCTGGCCGCCGGATAGTTGTGCCGGATATCGTTTTTCGAATCCGCCCAGCTGAACCATATCCAGAATCTTCGTAACACTCTCTCTTATTATGTCTTTTTTGATCTTTTTGATCTTCAGACCATAGGCGACATTGTCGTAGACCGTCATGTGGGGAAATAGAGCATAGCTCTGAAATACTGTGTTGACGTTCCGTTCATATGGTTCCTGATTCTGGATGTTGATGCCGTTAATCCGGATGTCCCCGTTTGTCGGCTCCTCAAATCCTGCGACCATGCGAAGTGTCGTTGTTTTGCCGCAGCCGGATGATCCGAGAAGCGTCAGAAATTCACCTTCATATATGTTCAGACTTAAGTCCTTTACTACGAAATTCGCTGTATCGTATGACTTATTTACCCCGGCGATTTCAACCATAATCTTTCTATCCACACCGACTCACCTCGCTTTTCTGATTAGAGTGCTGCATCACCGCGTTCGCCGGTCCGGATGCGGACCGCATCATCGATTGTTCTAATAAATATTTTGCCGTCGCCTACACGGTTTGTAGCCATTCGATCACGGACTTCCGTGATGATCTCTTCAACCATGTCATTGGGAACGACAACTTCAACGCGGATTTTGGGGAGCAGGTTGATAATTGTCTTGAAGCCTTTGATTTGGTTGACAGTATTCTCTGTAGCAAAACCCCGTTGGGTACCGCATCCCATAACGCTCGAGATTGTCATTCCGCCGGCATGGAAACCGTCGAGAATATCCTTAAGCACTTCAAGCTGCTCAGGTCTGATAACCAAGATCATTTCCTTCATATCTTTCCCTCCCCCAGTCCTTTTTTTGAAAAAAAAAGCACTCCCGGAAATAATCCGGAAGCGCCTTTGCTCTATTTATGCGTCTTATGATAGTTTATGCAATTTATAATGTCAAGCGAGTTTTGCAGGAATCTTATGGTAATATTTCACAAATCCGCTCATTTGTTTCACAACATTACAATTTCAGATAATATTTGCAAATAAATGCATCCCGTTCCGTTTCTTCCTGCATTTACAGAACATAGGAGCGTACGGTCTTAAGGCACTGCTGCCAGCATGTTGATTACCTGTCCTTCATTTCTAAATCCAGCTGATTTGTATTATCGTAAGTTTACCTGCATACCATCTCGCGAGCAATTCATCGCACAATGAAAATGCTATACTAAATACAAAATATCCAGTCACCGCGAATATTCTTTGGAGACTGACGCACATGTATGATGTAATAATTATTGGCGGGGGCGTAGTTGGCAGTGCAATAGCCAGGGAACTCTCCCGGTTCAAGCTCAAAATTGCCGTTCTTGAAAAAGAACTCGATGTCTGTACAGAAACCAGCGGACGCAACTCCGCCGTTCTTCATGCCGGATTCAATAACAGGCCCGGCTCCCTGATGGCAAAGCTGTGCGTTGAAGGTAATTTGAAATTTGACAAGACGGCCAGGGAGCTTGATGTTCCGTTCAAACGGACAGGCAAAGTAGTCGTCGGCTTCGACGAGGAAGATTTTGCCGGATTGAAGGCCTTAAAAGACCAGGGAGACCGCAATGGCTGTCCAGGTCTCGAACTGATAGATCATAAAAGGATCAAAGAACTTGCCCCTTTCATCGATGGAAAATTTGCCCTTTACTCACCGATGACCGGTATCCTGAACACATTTATCTATACCATTGCACTGGCCGAGAACGCACACCAAAATGGCGTCGATTATTTTTTCGACAGCGAGGTTACAGGCATCGAACGCGCCGGCTGTGAATCGACTCTCCGCGGTCGAAGGGATCCAGACTATACGATCCATACACCACACGGAATTTTCCGGACGCGCTGGGTCATTAACAGCGCCGGTCTGCATTCCGATGTTATCGCCCGCATGCTGGGCAACTCCGACTACTCCATTTATCCGTGCCGCGGCGAATACTTTATTCTTGACCGCAAACTTGCGCCCTATCTTCCCATGCCGGCTTACCCGGTACCGAATCCAAAAACAGGGGGTTTAGGCATTCATCTGACGCCAACGGTCGACGGAACCATTCTGATCGGTCCAAGTGCGGAGTACATTACGGACAGGGATGATTATGCATCGACACAGTCTGTTATGGATCTCCTGATCGAAGACGGTGCGCGAATATTTCCGCATCTTAAGACCGACTCCATTATTCGAAGCTATACAGGCATCCGGCCGAAGCTTGTCAGCGAAAGTAAGGGCGGATATGCCGACTTTGTTATCGAAGAGCGTGATACCTGTCCGCAGGCAATCAACCTTATCGGGATTGAATCACCGGGGCTCACCAGTTCTCTTCCTATCGCACGTCTTGTTATCGAAATGATCGCCCGCACCGAAGACCTGAAGCTGAATCCGGATTTCGATCCCTGTCGGCCGGGTATCCTTCGCTTTGCGGAACAGACGAGGGACATCCAGCGCAGTCTGATTGAATCCGACCCGGATTACGGCGAAATAATCTGCCGGTGCGAGACGGTCACCCGTGCGGAAATCCTGGCGGCGATTCGCAATCCCCTCGGCGTCACAACCGTCTCCGGCATAAAAATCCGTACCCGGGCTATGATGGGCCGATGCCAGGGAGGCTATTGCCAGACGAGAATCACTGAACTCC